>Ga0182747_1000502_pt1 | contig 37208 bp, 35 predicted proteins | sample eDN3rd30CBELigBY_FD_128526 | JGI IMG/M metagenome (GOLD analysis project Ga0182747, IMG submission 128526) | Enriched backyard soil microbial communities from Emeryville, California, USA - eDNA 3rd pass 30_C BE-Lig BY (version 2) (version 2) | ecosystem: Environmental > Terrestrial > Soil >... | reverse complement strand
TGCTTGCCCTTGGCGGCCTCGCGGTTGATGCGCTCGGCGGAGGCGCCCGGGAGCATCGAGTACTCGGCGGTGAGCCAGCCCTTGCCCTTGCCCTTCATCCACCGCGGCACGTTCTCGTCGACCGACGCCGTGCACAGCACCCGGGTGCCCCCGAACGACACCAGCACCGATCCGGCGGCCTGCACCGTGAAGTCGCGCTCGAAGCGGATGGGTCGGAGTTCGTCGTTCTGGCGGCCGTCGGCGCGCATGGTGGCTCCTGCAGAAGGTGGGGAAGGCGGGCCGCCCATCGTCGCAGACCCGCCCCAGCTTCAGGGGGACCAGGGGGCGCGCTCGGCGGCGGCGAGCTCGGGGCCGAGGAGGCGGGCACCGAGGTCGCGGAAGCGGTCGACGTCGCCCGACGACACGAACCGGTGGGCACCGACTCGGCCCTGGGTCGCCGGTTCGAGCGCCGGCTCGCCGGGTCCAGGCGACGGCTGGTGGAACAGGGCGAGCGCCTCGAACGCGGTCTCGTCGGCCGAGGACACGAGCACCACGTCGCGGCCGACGACGTCGGTGATGGTGCGAGCCAGGTACGGGTAGTGCGTGCACCCGAGCAGCAGGGCGTCGACCTTGGCCTCCACGACCGGGGCGAGGAGGCGCTCGGCGAGGACGTGGACCTGGTCGCTGTCGGTCTCGCCGCCCTCGACGAACTCAACGAAGCCCGGGCAGGCGGCGACGGTGAGCTCGACTGGTGCCCCGCTCGCGGCCACCGCCCGCTGGTAGGCGCCGGAGCCGACCGTCCCGACCGTGCCGATGACCCCGACCCGCCCGGTCTCGGACGCGCGCACGAGGGAGCGGACCCCGGGGTCGATCACGCCCATGACCGGCACGTCGAGCTGGTCGCGTAGGCTGCCCAGCGCTGCGGCGGCCGCGGTGTTGCAGGCGACCACGAGGAGCTTCACATCGTGCTCGTCCACCAGGAACCGGGCGATCTCGTGGGCGTACCCCGCGACCTCGTCGAGCGAGCGCGGTCCGTACGGGTAGCGGCCGGTGTCGCCGACGTACACGAGGTCCTCGTCGGGCAGCAGGTCCAGGAACGCCCGAGCCACGGTGAGGCCGCCGAACCCGCTGTCGAACATCCCGATGGGACGGTCGTCGGTGCGATCAGCGGTCACCGCCCCAGGCTACGGCCGCGGCCCTTCCCGCCCCCAGCTTCAGGACGCGCTGGCGAGCATCCGGACCTGGGGGGCGATCTGCTTCCAGAGGGCGTCTGCGATCAGCGCCGCCCCGTACTCGTTGGTGTGGACGATGTCGAAGAACGTCGGCTTCTCGGCGTCATCGAGCGAGGTCCGCAGGTCGATGAGCCCCGGGGGCAGACCGGCGACGATCTGGTCCTCCATGGCGCGCCGACGAGCGAGGGATTCGGGGTAGAGCCCGTTGGCGGCGATCGCGTCCTTGTCGAACCGGTTCGGTCCGCCCGACCACAGCGACGGCTGCCAGGCGAAGTCGATCGGCACCCCAGCCGCCTCCGCCGCATCCGTCATCGCCCGCGTCTCCTCCTTCAGGATGCGCAGCCCGCCCCGGGCGATGGCATCCACGTCAGCGACCGGCACGCCCGTGGTCGGCGGGGCGAAGCCGTAGGCGTAGGCGTTCATCAGGTTGCCGGGCCGGTCGAGCGGCGTGATCCCCTCGGACGCGCGGGCGTCGAGGGTACCGATGTCGTTCGAGCCGTGGTACACGATGACGAGATCCGGTGGATCCTGGCGGGCCAGCTCCCGCCGCAAGGTCGCCGTCTCCTGCCAGCTCGTGAACGCCGGCACGGCCATGTTGACCACCTTCAAGCGGATGCCGTCGGCCGCGGCGTCCCGGGCCAGCATCGACGGGATGGTGCGTCCGTCCCGCTGGCCGACGCCCCAGGCCGCCGAACCGCCGAGGAACCAGACCGTCAGCTGCGGGTCGTCCGGGGTCCATGATCGCCGGACCCGGTCCTTGACGTTGTGGTACGTCCCGGCGAAGTCCCCGCTCTGCCAGATCGTCTCCGGATCGGCGACGAGCGGCGCCTTGGCCCGCTCGTCCATCAGGGCCTTGCCCCACGGCTCGTCGGCGAAGGCGAACGCCCGGTAGGGGATACCGCCGTCGTCCTCGACGACCGGACGGGTGAGGCCGCTGGGCACCGCATCGTCGCTCGACGACGAGCTGATGCCGGGGATAGGGATGGGGAGCACGTAGACCAGACCGAGGACGGCCGCGATCACCGCAGCACCGCCGAGGCGGACGCGCCAGCGCTCCGAGCCGCTCGGTGCCGGCATCGAGGAGTAGGTGTCGATCGTCGCGGGCCCCTCGATCCGACGCCACCGACCGGGCACCCGGCTGGCGGGGCGGATGGGGTCCACCCGCACCACCTTGAACAGTGCCCACAGCGGCAGCAGGAGCAGGCTGCCGAGCAGGCCGACGAGACCGTGGAGCAGGAGCTGCACCCCACGGCGAAGCCCGGCGTCGATGCGGTCCATCACCGCCGGTGCCACCCACGCCAGCTGTGCCAGGAAGAAGGCGCCCACGAGGATGGCGAAGGCGATGGCCTCGTGCCCGCGCCGAACGGCCAGCAGGGCGCCGACGAGCGCCGCGGCGGGGGCCACCAGCCTCTTCAGCACGTCCTCCGTCCCCCTGTGATCGCCACGGCGTGGTGCCTCCTGAACCGGTTGGCGAACCCTAACTCGGGGTGGCCGCACCACCTCCGCGACCGGGACTGACGAGGAGTCCAGAGGATTCTCAGGAACTTCCCAGGAACAGGTGCGAGGCTGGTGGTCGTGACCGGTGAACGACTCCTGCTCGTCGACGACGAGGACAACCTGCGATCGATGCTCGAGGCGGCCCTGCGCCACAGCGGCTTCGAGGTCCACCCTGCCGCCAACGGCCGCGACGCCCTCGACGCCGTGCCCGAGGTGAAGCCCGACCTGATCGTGCTCGACGTGATGCTGCCGGACCTCGACGGGTTCGACGTGTGCCAGCGGCTCCGCAGCGCCGGCGACCGGACGCCCGTCTTGTTCCTCACGGCACGTGACGCCACCGAGGACAAGGTCCGCGGCCTCACGATGGGCGGCGACGACTACCTGGTGAAGCCGTTCAGCCTGGACGAGCTCGTCGCCCGCATCCACGCCGTGCTGCGACGCACCGGCAACGCCAAGGAGGGGGCGGTGCTGGCCTGCGCTGACCTGGAGCTCGACGACGAAGCTCACCTCGTGACCCGTGCCGGCGTCGAGGCCTCGCTCTCGCCCACCGAGTACAACCTCTTGCGCTACCTCCTGCTCAACCAGGGCCGGGTGCTGTCGAAGGCGCAGATCCTCGATCACGTGTGGCAGTACGACTTCGGCGGCGACGGCGGCGTGGTCGAGACCTACATCGGGTACCTCCGCAAGAAGGTCGACTCCGTCGAGCCCCGCCTCATCCAAACGGTCCGAGGGGTGGGCTACACGATCCGCGAACCGCGGACCTGACGCGATGTCGCTGCGCGCCCGCCTGCTGCTCGGCATGGCCGTCGTGGCCGTGGTCCTCGTCGTCGCCTCACTCTCGATCACGCGCGCCACCGAGCACAACCTCATCCGCCAGGTCGACCAGCAACTGGCCCGCTCCGGTCCCCAGGCCCGCCAGGGCAACTACGGCAGCGGGGGCCAAGACGGAGGACCGCCGAGCGCGCTCTACATCGCCCGGTTCAACCGGCGGACCGGCGAGCTGAACACCCTGTACCTGCCGTCGGGCACCGACTCCGCCAGTCCGCCCGACCTCACCTTCGGCCAGGCCACCGAGCACGACGGCCGGCCGGCGTTCACCGTGCCGGCCCTCGACGGCGACCTCCGGTACCGGGTGGTCGTGCGCCAGGGCGGGCCACTGCGCCAGACCCTGGTCCTGGCCCTCCCCCTCGAAGACGTCGACGAGACGATCGACCGGCTCCTCGCCATCGAGGCGATGGCGGCCGCCGCCATCTTGGCCACGATGGGCCTCGTCACCTTCTGGGTCCTGCGCCTCGGTGTCCGGCCCGTCCAGCAGATGACCGCCACCGCGAAGGCCATCGGCGAGGGCGACCTGTCCCAGCGCATCCCCGAGACGGCGCCCGGGACCGAAGCCGGCAGGCTGGGCGTGGCGCTGAACCAGATGCTCGGCCGCATCGAGGAGTCGTTCGACGAGCGGGCGCGCTCCGAAGCTCGCCTCCGGCAGTTCGTCGCCGACGCCTCCCACGAGCTGCGCACCCCGGTCACGACGATCCGCGGCTACGCCGAGCTGTACCGCCTCGGCGGCCTCAGCACCGACCACGACATCAGCGAGGCCATGCGCCGGACCGAACAGGAGGCGGCGCGCATGGGCCAACTCGTGGGCGACCTGCTCGACCTCGCCCGCCTCGACCAGGGCCGGCCGCTCAACCTGAGCCCGACCGACGTCTCCACGCTGGCAGCCGACGCGGTCGCCGACGCCGGTGCGGTGGAGCCCGACCGCCCCCTGTCGCTCGACGCACCGGCCTCGGCCGTCGTCGTCGGCGACGAGGCCCTGCTGCGCCAGGTCCTCGCCAACCTCGTCGCCAACGCCCGGGTCCACACCGATGCCGGCACCTCGATCACGGTCCGGGTCCGCGACGTCGGAGAGCACGTCCTGCTCGAAGTGATCGACCAGGGGCCCGGCATGGTGCCCGAGGTCGCGGCCCACGCCTTCGAGCGCTTCTACCGCGCCGACCCGGCCCGGACCCGCCACCGCGGCGGCTCGGGCCTCGGTCTCTCGATCGTGGCCGGGGCCGTCGCCGCCCACGGAGGCACCGTCGACCTGGAGTCCTCCCCCGGCCACGGCACGCTCGTCCGCGTCAGCCTGCCCAAGCAACCCCGCCTCCTCCCGCCCGACCCCGCTGCTTGAGCCGGGCATCCGATGCGCCGATGGCCTCTGGGCAAGGTGCACCGTGATTGCCAGGGAGTTCACAGGTTCGTCTGGTTGGATCGACGTGCTCCACCCCACCTGTCCCAGACATCGTCAACTTGAGGATTCGTCCATGCGCAAGCAGAAGACCATCGCCGCGGTCGCCATGACCGCCGCCCTCGCCGGCGGAGCGCTCATCGGCTCCACGCTCGGCAACCCGCTCACATCCGGAGCCCAAGACACCCCGTCCACCACGACCACGGCGCCCAAGGGCTCCGCCGATCACGACGGCCGGCCCGGCCCCCGCTTCCGCATGGCCGGTGGCGGCATCGAACTCGAGGTCGCCGCCAAGACGCTCGGTCTGAGCACCGACGAGCTGCGCACCCAGCTCCGCGACGGCAAGAGCCTCGCGGAGGTCGCCAAGGCCCAGGGCGTCGACAAGCAGAAGCTCATCGATGCGCTCGTCGCCGCCGGTGAGAAGCGTCTCGACGAGGCCAAGGCGAACCTGCCCGACCGCGTGGCCGAAGCCGTCGACGCCGCCCACGTACCCGGTGAGGGTGGGTTCGGCCGCGGGGGCCGAGGGCCCGGCGGTCGTGGCTTCGACGGCGCCGGCCTCGCGACCGCCGCCAAGGCCCTCGGCGTCTCCGAGGACGACTTGAAGTCGGCCCTCCGGGACGGCAAGACCATCGCCGAGGTCGCCAAGGAGAAGGGCGTCGACGCCCAGAAGGTCATCGATGCCCTCGTCGCCGAGGCCAAGACCAAGACGGCGGCGGCCGTCAAGGAGGGCAAGATCACCCAGGAGCAGGCCGACAAGCGGCTGGAGTCGCTGACCGAGCGGATCACCGGCTTCGTGAACGACGGCTTCAAGCGCGGCCCCGGCGGTCCGGGCAAGGGCGAGCGCCCCGATGCTCCGCCCGCCGATGGCGAGGCCCCGTCAGGCGGTGGCTCGACCACCACCACGCCGTCGTTCGGCGGCAACACCGGCGGCGACTGATCGCACCGTCCCTCCCGCCAGGACGGTGATGAGGTGCCCGGGCCCACGGCCCGGGCACCTCCGCGTCCGGGGTCCGATCACCCGGGTCAGATCAGAAGTAGATCGTGGCCTTGGCCCGCTTCTCGACCTCGTCGATCGGGAGGGTCCACACGCCCGTGCTCAGGTACTTCCAGCCGCTGTCGCAGACGATGGTGACGATGACGCCCTCATCGATCTCGTTGGCGGCCTTGGCCGCGCCCGCCATGATCGCCCCCGAGGAGATGCCGGTGAACAGCCCGATCTCGGTGAAGCGACGGGTCCACTCGATGGACTCCCGCGGGCGCACGATGATCTTGCGGTTCAGCAGCTTCGGGCCGTTCCAGTCCTCGTACACCGGCGGGATGAACGCGTCGGTCTCGTCGATGTTCTTGAGCCCGTCGACCATCTCCCCGGCCGGCGGCTCGATGGCCCACACCTGGATGTCGGGGTTCTGCTCCTTGAGGAAGGTGCTCACGCCCATGAGGGTCCCGGCGGTGCCGAGCCCGGCGATGAAGTGGGTGATGTCGGGGACGTCACGCCAGATCTCCGGCCCGGTGGTCTCGTAGTGCGCACGCGGGTTGGCGTCGTTGCCGTACTGGAACGGGAAGAACCACTCGGGGTTGTCGGCGGCGAGCACCCGAGCGCGGCGCATCGCACCGTTCGACCCTTCGCCCGCTGGTGACGAGATGATCTCCGATCCCCACACCTCGAGGGCCTGGCGCCGCTCCTCGGACACGTTCTCCGGCAAGACGACCTTGAAGGGGTAGCCCTTCATCTTGCAGATCATCGCCAGGGCGATGCCGGTGTTGCCCGACGACGACTCCAGCACGGTCATGCCCGGCTTCAGGTCACCGCTGGCCTCGGCCGCCTCGATCATCCACTTGGCGGCGCGGTCTTTGACCGATCCGCCCGGGTTCTGGCCCTCGAGCTTGGCGAGGATCCGGACGTTCGGGTTCGGGCTCAGCGCGCTGACATCGACGATCGGGGTGTTGCCGATGAGATCGGTGACGCTGTCGTAGACCGCCACGGTGGGCTCCTCGAAAGGTGACTGGAACGCTCAGGATTCTAGGAGGCCCATCGCGCCGATCCCCCAAACCCCACCCGAACTTCGTCGGTCACGACGCCGTTTCGAACGCCCTTTCGAGCGCGCTCGCCTACGACGTCCGCCTTGGCAGCCGCGGCTGGGCGGGGACGAGGAGCCGGGTCAGCCCTCAACGATGGCGACGGGCGTCTCGACGATCCTGCCGTCATCGAGGAGCCACGAGCGCAGCATCGGCTCGCGGTCGCGCAGCGACACGATCACGTAGTGGAACCCCATCAGCATCGGGTTGGCCGAGTCGACGTCCGTCGGCGACGGGTACGGGTCGGTGTGGGTGTGCGAGTGCATGATCCCCACGGCGTCGATGCCGAGCGGGAGGAAGATCCGATCCGCCTCGGTCCAGCCATCGACCGCGATCGAGTACGTCTTCGCCGACGCATCGGCGTTGCGGGTGGGCGCGAACGCCGACACGTGGCCGCCGCCGACCGGACCGCCCAGCAGGCCGCACGCCTCGTTCGGCAGGCCGGCAACCGCATGGCGGATCATGGCGAGGTGGGCCGACCGGGCGATGCGCAGCACGGCGTCACCGTAGTGGCCGGGTGGCGGAGCCCAGCCGACCGGTAGCCTCGCCCCCGTCATGGCACCCAAGCGAACGGGCGACAACGTCGTCGCCACCAACCGGCAAGCCCATCGGGACTACGAGATCCTCGACACCTGGGAGGCCGGCATCATGCTGAAGGGCAGCGAGGTGAAGTCGCTGCGCGAGGCCAAGGTGCAGCTGCGCGACGCCTACGCCCGCTTCACCGGACGAGAGCTGTTCCTCGTCGGCCTGCACATCGCGTCGTACTCCAACGCCTCGGCCCAGGGCGGCCACGAGCTCGAGCGCACCCGCAAGCTCCTGCTCCACGAGCACGAGCTCACCGAGATGAAGGCCCGGATCGACCAGGAGCACCTCACGCTCGTCCCGCTCTCCCTCTACTTCAAGAAGGGCCGGGCCAAGCTGGAGCTCGGCATCGGCAAGGGCCGCAAGCACTACGACAAGCGCCAGGTGATCGCCCAGCGCGACTCCGACATGGACGCCAAGCGCGCCATGGCCGCCCGCCGCCGCGGGGAGTAGCCCGAGCAGCCCGGGGACCGGCTCCGCCCGGTAGCCGGTGACGTCGAAGGGGCACGTGCCGCCCTCGCCGCCACGGCCCCGGTCGCGCCACCGGATCGTCGAGGTCGCCCTCGTCCTGGCCCTCACCGGAGCCATCGTCGTCCTGGCCTTCACGGCCGTCGACGGCGGTCCCCGAGCGACGGCCGGGTCGAAGTTCGTGACGGTCGGCCAGTCGATCGCCGGCTCCGACTCGGATCACTCGTCGGGCGAGTGGGACACGGACCCGATGGACGACGAGGAGCCGTTCGCAGCCACCGGCGACCTCTTCGCCGCCCTCCCCGCCGACGAGGACATCGAGGACCTCCTCGAGATCTCCGACGGACGCGTCACCATGCAGATCGAGGAGTACCTCGAACCTGGACCGGCCAAGGCCTTCTGCAGCGATGTGGCGCCCGACGCGGTGGAGGGAGCCTGGCGAGCCTGGACCGCATCGGGCGGCGGTGTCGAGGTGGATGCCCGGATCCATGAGCTGGGCTCCGTGGCGGAAGCCCGGCGGGCGATCGAGAGCCGCCAGACCGATGCGTTCCTCGCCTGCATCCCCGACGGGGTGGAGTCGAGCGTCCGGCACATGCAGGTCGACGGCGGCGAGATCACCGACTCGTCCACGACGACGACGGGTGACCAGCTCGAGCAGATCCTGCTCATCGAACGGGGAGAGGAGGGCACGCTGTTCGCCTGGCGGCAGGTGGACCGGTACGTCGTGACGATCAAGGTGTTCGACTTCGACAACGACGAAGGCGCCGCGCTCGACCTCACCTCGGCGGACGACCTCTTGGCGCTCTCCACCGAGGCCCTCGGCGGCTGACCAGAGGTCGAGCCCCCGAACCCCTGGTGGTCCTTCCCGCGCCGGCCGGTACGCTGGTCCAGCCGCCCATCCACCACGTGACCGTGGGCGGTTGCTTGACAAGGGGCTGACCGGTTTCGACGTGGGGACCTGGAAGCCGAACGTGCGACCCGAGTTTCTCAGACTCGTTAAACGGGGAACCAACAGAAGCGCCGATGGCGACTTCGCTCTCGCCGCCTGATCATTCACTGATCTAGCCAAGAGAGACATCGTGACCAGCAATGGCGCACGGGGCCTGACCGCTCCAGCCCGGCAACAGAAGTAGCGGTTGACGGTGGGAAAGACCACTGACGGCGAGAAAGACCGCTGACGCCTCGGAAAGACGAGGCGGAGGGCGCAAGCCCACCTGACCCGGCAGGGAGCCAGCCGTCACGGCTCGTCTCGGGAACGGTCGTAGCGCGGTCGTCAACCGCCTCGCGGACGGGAGTTCGATTCTCCCCAGCTCCACCAACCCACTTGTCTCGATCTCCTGGCCTGGGCACCTGCCCAGGCCAGCGGTCGTGTCGGCCTCAGGCTGACCGGATGCGGCGTCGGCTCGCCACCACGAAACAGCACCCAGCGGCGAGGGTCAAGGCGCCGATCCCAGCCAGCCGCCCGGAGTCCGAGCCGGTCCGAGCGAGCTCGACGGTCGTGGTCCCCGGCGTGTCGGAACCGCCAGATGTCCCGGTCCCGCCCGCCGTGGTGGACGTCGAGGCGGTCCCGCCGGTCAGGTCGGTCCCCGGCATGGTCGTGGTGCCCTCGACCTCGCTGCCTGGCACCGTGACCTGCTCGGGCAGCGTCGTGGACGGTGTCGGGGCGAGCGTCGTGGAGCCCTCGGCCACCGTCGTCGGGGTCTCGTCGGGGGTCGTCGTGGCGGGGACCGCGGTCGTCGTCGGGGCGAGCGTGGTCGAACTGCCGGGGATCACCGTGCTCGACGTCGTGGTGGTCGGCGCCGCCGTGGTGGTCGGCGCCGCCGTGGTGGTCGGCGCCGCCGTGGTGGTCGAACCCGCCGGCAGCGTGTCGCACACCGGTCGGGTGATCGTGTTGGTGTCGAGCGTGACCGCACCGGTCCGCGCCAGCAGGCGGCCCTCGAAGTCGGCGCCGGTGGTGGCGGTGATCGATGCCATCGCCATGGTCGTCCCGACGAAGTCCGAGTTCACGCCGAACGTGGCCGAGGAGCCCACGACCCAGTACACGTTGCACGGGTTGGCGCTTCCGATGAGCGACACGCTGCTGCCCTCAGCGGTGATCAGGGTCTCGTTCGACTTGATCACGAACACGGCGTCAGGATCCCCCTTGGCGTCGAGCGTGACCGTTCCGGTCAACCCGAGCGTGGCTCCCGTGTAGTTGCCCGGGAGCAGCGTCGTGCCGCCCAACTCGGTCGCGACGGAGGTCACCGGGGTACGGCCGGCCGCGTCGTCGTACGCCAGCACCAGGTCGGTCTGCGCCTGCAGCGACTCCGCATCGGCGCGGTGCTGTGCACCGTTGACGATGCCTGGAGGGAAGCCGGTGACGGAGGTCCCGGGGCTGACGCCGAGATCACCGTTCACGACCGTCGGGTCCAGGACCGTGCTCGTGCTGGTGACCGCCGAGGCGGCCAGCACGCCGTAGCTCGTGGCCGTGCCCAACCCGACCGGTCCGGCCTCGGCGCGCCCGGCGCCGACCGCGAGGTAGGCGACGACGATGAGCAGGACAACGGCGAGCCCGAGGGGCTTGCGAGGGGATCGGACGGCCTTGGCGGTCACGGGATGTGCCTTTCGTGGAAGGTCCCGGAACGGTTGGGTCCAAGGCAGTCGGTCAGATGCCGGCCCTTCCACCTTCGGCCGATCGGTGCTGAACATGAGGCATCTGAAGACATCGAAGCTGGATGAACACAGCAGAACATGCCCAAAGACAGAGAAACCCCTGAGAACATGCTCCGGTTCCCTGTGCTTCGCGGCCCAGCACGCGAGGCCGCGTCGGCGGTCGATCCCGCGATCCGGAGGCGTCAGATCGACCCCAGCCAGGGTTCACCCGGCCGAAACCCACGGCCGCGAGGCGGACCGTAGGTTCACCGCTGCGCTTCGCTCCTCGTCGCGGTTCGGGCTGGGCCGCACCACGACGGGGAGCGCGCCCAGGGTCTCAGGCCGGCTTCGACGTGACCTGCAGGTCCACCACCCACATGGGGACGATGGCGGCGTCGGCGACCAGGACGTGCAGCAGGGAGCCGTCGACGTCGGTGGCGTCGATCCCCTCGCCTTCGCCGTCGACGTGTCCAGTCGAACCGAGGTCGTGCACCTCGCCGGTCTCCAGGTCGACGCGGTAGACGCCGTTGTGGTCGTCGTCGGTGGAGAGCCACAGCGCCCCACCGCTGATGTCACCGCCTTGGATGCGCTCGACGGTCTGGCTGAGCGGCAGCGGGTCCATCGCTTCGACCTTCCCGTCGACGATCCGGTAGCGGACGATCGCGTCGTCGCTGAACTCGTCGGCCGAGTAGGCGGTGCCGTCGTCATCGACACCGATGAACGCGTTGTGGTGCTGCTCCACCGTGACCGCATCGACGAACTCGAGCGTCTCCTCGTCGTAGCGAGCGGTGACCTGCTGGCCGGCGTCCTTGTCGTCGCGCTCGACCGGCACCCAGATGAGCCCCTCGGCCACGTCAGGGTCGCCGAGGTGGTCGTAGCCCTGCACCGCCAGGTCGGCAGGGATGGCGTCGAGCAGCTGGTCGGTCTGGTTGAACGCGGCGTCGGTGCGGTAGATCGCGTTGTTGGTGGTGAAGAGCCATCCGTCGCCAGACCGGGCGATGCCCTGCCGGTAGTTGCCGTCGACGTCTGACTCCCCTGCGGCCTCTGCCCGCAAGACGAGGTCCTGAGGCGCCGTGGTGGAGGTGGCCTTCGCCGTCGTGTCCACCGGGCCGGCGTCCGACCCGCCTCCGCTCGACCCCGAGCACGAGGCCAGCAGCCCCGCTGCCACCGCTGCGGCAGCGACGACCCTCGCTCTGCGCCCCATCAGTCGTGGTGCTCCCGGAAGCTCAGCGGGTTGAGCCGCTGGTCCTTCGTCGGATCGGTGAAGCCCTTCGGGATCGGCAGCCCGTGGTCGCGCCGGTAGCGGGCGTAGTCGAGGATCTCGGAGCGCTGGTTCTTCACGATGGCGTTGGCCAGGTTCACCGTGGTCGTGTCCCTTCCGTGGCGAGCGGCGTAGTCCGCCATGTGGAGTCCCGCCAGGTGGTGCTCGGACATGAGCGCGATCCAGAGCGCCTCGGCCTCCTCGCCCTCGGCATCGCGCAGCTCCTGCATCTGCTCCTCGGTGGCGAGGCCGGACATGGTGTCGGTGGGCTGGGGTTCGCCCATCCAGCCCATGACCGTGTCGCCGACGTCGGACGAGTGCCCGAAGCGGTCGAGCGTGGCCGAGAAGACGCCCTGCTCGTAGCGCTGCCCGACCACCACCTCGGTGGCGAAGGACGTGAGGTTCGGGTCGACGTCGTCCTTGTCGAGCAGCAGGAGCGCCATCTGCACCGCCTGGTCGTGGTGGTACCCCATGTCCTGCATGAAGCCGACGTCGACGTCGTTGAGCGGGTCCGCGCTCCCCTGGTCGTCACCGACGACGTAGGCGATGGCGCCGACGAGGAAGGCGACGGCCGCCACCAACACGATGACCTGCCCCGTGGAGAGCCAACGCTGCCGGACGGGCGCCGCCGGTACCTCCTCGAGCCCGCCGTCGCCGCCCTCGACGCTGCCCGCAGCGGGCTCGTCGGCGCCGTCGGGCGCGGGATCTGGCTCTTCGGTGACCGGCACGGGTCCTCCTGGTCGGAAGCGGACCCGGCCATCCTGCCAGGGCCGGCCCAGAGACGGGGGCCGGGGCGATGCCCCGACCCCCCTCTGAGAATCCGAGCCCAGCCGTCAAGCCACCCCTGCTCATCCGGCCGAACCGCATCCCGGCGAACCGAGTGGATTCGTACACAAAGAGCCGGTCAGGACCTGATCCATGACGCCGGCACCGGAGATTCCTCCAGATCTCCGCCACGTGACCGATGCAACACGGACCCGCCTTCTCCAGCCTACCTACTGGTAGGTAGGCTGGAGATCGGTACCCTCACCACCGAAGCGAGACCAGATGAACCTGCACGGCATCGAGCGAGCACCCGACGAGCGGGTCAACTGGAAGACCTCGTTCCCGTTCTTCTTGGTCCACGCCCTCGTCCTGCTGAGCTTCGTCACCGGGGTCACCGGCACGGCCGTCGCCATCTTCTTGGTCATGTACTGGGGCCGGATGTTCTTCATCACCGCCGGCTACCACCGCTACTTCTCGCACCGCTCGTACAAGCTGGGCCGGGCCATGCAGTTCGTGATGGCCTTCGGCGGCGGCATGTCCGCCCAGAAGGGCGCCCTGTGGTGGGCCAGCCACCACCGCAACCACCACCGCTACTCGGACACCGAGCTGGACCTCCACTCGCCGCAGAAGGGCTTCTGGTGGAGCCACGTCGGCTGGATCCTCTGCGACAAGAACAACGGGTGGGATGCCGACGGCATCCGCGACTTCAACAAGTACCCGGAGCTGCGCTTCCTCACCAAGCACGACTGGATCCCGCCATGGGTCGCCGGCGTCAGCTGCTACCTCATCGGCGGCTGGAGCGGGCTGGTGTTCGGCTTCCTCGGCTCCACCGTCTTGCTCTGGCACTCGACGTTCTTCATCAACTCGCTCGCCCACGTCATGGGCCGGCGCCGCTACGCCACCACCGACACCAGCCGGAACTCGGTGTTCCTCGCCTTGCTCACCCTCGGCGAGGGGTGGCACAACAACCACCACTACTTCCAGGCTTCGGCCCGCCAGGGCTTCTTCTGGTGGGAGCTCGACGTCAGCTACTACGTCATCCGCGTCCTCGGCTTCTTGCGCCTGGCCCGCGACATCAAGGAGCCCCCGGCCCGCGTGAAGGCGGCCGCCCGGGTGCGCGACGGCCAGTTCGACCAGGGCATGTTCAAGGCCTACTGGGGCAAGGCCGGTGCCGCGCTCCACAACGTGCGGCTCCACAAGGACCACGACATCGACCCGGCCCTGCTGGAGACCGATCCCGAGCTGGCCACCCGCCGCGACCAGCTCGAGGAGCTGATCGCCCAGAACCGCGCCGCCCTCGCCGAACACGTCGCCAACGCCCTGGCCCACGCCGAGGAGCTCGGCCGCCTCACGCGCCGCCAGGAGCGCCAAGCCGGCACCATCGACTGATCGCTGCTCGCGCCTACTGGGGCGCCAGGTCCTCGAGCTCGTCGAAGCGGTCGCCGAGGCTGCCGCCGCCCATCAGGAAGTTGGCGTCCCTCGCATCGACAACCCCGCACGTGGCGTCATCGCACACCACCCACACCAGCGGTGCACCCTCGGTGTCGAGCAGCGGGAGCTCCACCGGCGCCTCGTTCGGATCGACCGGCTGCCCCGACGTGCTTCCGAGCTGCGACAGCTCGACCAGCTTCGTGCGGATGACCCCGGTCGTCTCGGTCACGATCTGGTCGATCGCGCCCGCCGCCGCCGCCCGATCGATGACCGTGACCTCCTCCCCCGTGCTCGGGACCGTCACCGAGATCGTGCCGACGGGCTCGACGTCCGCCGTGAGCGCCGTACCACCGAGGTCGCAGGGAGCGGCATCGACCCGGTAGCCCTCGTAGACGTCGCCGATGGGGTCGATGCCCGGGACCGGCAGCCCCGTCTCGAAGCCGTCGCCGTCGGGGACGAGCTCGGCCACCCGGGTGGTCCCCGAAGCATCCGAGATCCCCGGCGGCCTGCCGTAGACCAGCAGGCGACCGTCGGCCGTCCACGACGGCGACCACGCCGCTTCGATCGACGTGAGGACCGAGCCGTCCTCGGCGTCGATGACCTGCATCTGATCCCCGCCTCCCTCCGGCGTCTCCGCGGTCACGGCGATCCGCTCGCCATCGGGTGACCAGGCAGGCTGCCCGAGCCGCTGCTTCGATGCGAGCAGGACCGCGGCCGGCCCCGCCGTGCCACCGTCGACCGCAGCGACCATCAGGCTCGAAGGCCCCCCGTTGCGGGCTCCTCGAACGAAGGCGAGCTGGCGGCCGTCGGGCGACCACGCCGGGTCCCGATCGCCGACGCCGGCCTCCGGCGCGACCAGCCGCCGTTCGGCTCCGCCCTTCGACGAGATCGCCCACACCTCGCTGGGACCCTCGGACTCGGCATCGGGCTCACGTTCGAAGGCGATCAGCCCGCCGTCGGGCGACCAGGCGGGCGCGGTTGCGTAGCCCGACGTGTGGAGTGCCCGGCGCGTCCCGCCCTCGACGGGGTGCACGTACAGCGACAGCGCCGACGGGCCGAAGCTGTCGGAGACCTCGCCGTGCTCGCCGATGCTCGAGACCACGACCTCGGTGGCGTCGGGCGAGAGCGACGGCGAGTAGGTGCCCCCGTCGGTGCTCAGCTGCTGCACCCTGCCGCCCGTGCCCAGCACGAAGACATCGCCGCCCTCCTCGTAGGACGGGCCGGTGAACGCCAGCACCGCAGCCCCGTCGCCACAGGACGTGGGCCCGTTCGCCTGCGTCGTCGAGCTGACCTCGCTCCGTCCAGGCGACGCATCGTCGCTCTGCGAACCGCACGCTGCCGTCGCCAGGACCAGAGCGCCAACGCCGATGAGACCGAGCCGACCCGCCACGGCGGCAGCATAGGACCAGCCCGACCGCTCGAAGAGGTCAGGCCGGCGAGCGCGGCGGACCTGCTACTCGAGGCCCTTCTCGAGCTTGACCAGCGCGTCGTCCTCGGTGACGTTGAGGGCGAACGACAGCTCCGACACGAGGATGCCGCGGGCTCGCTCGAGCATGGACTTCTCGGCGGTGGAGAGGCCCTTGCCCTTCTCGCGCAGGGCCAGGTTCCGGACCACCTCGGCGACCTGGTACACGTCGCCGGACTTCATCTTCTCCTGGTGGTTCTTGAACCGCCGGGACCAGTTGGCCGGCTCCCGCACGTCGCGCTTGGCGATGAGGCGGAACAGGTCGTCGACGTCGGACTTCGAGATCGGCGGGCGCATGCCCACCTCTTCGGCCTTGTCGACCGGCACGGACAGCGTGAGGTCGCCGTGGACCATCTCGAGCACGAAGTACTCCTTGGTCTCGCCGTTGAGCTCGCGCTTCACCTTCTTCTTGATGATGGCGGCACCGTGGTGGGGGTAGACCACGCGATCGTTGACCTTGAACGACATCAGACTCCAGTTCCAGGGGTCGGGGGCGACCGATGGGGACGAACCATTGTGCCAGACCTCGCGGGATTCCAACGAAGTCCGGCGAAGTCCACGGCGCAACGGCTGCTCTCGAGCCTCAAGCGCGCACGAAGACCGGAAGGTGGCGGCCGTCGGCCAGCGGCTCCCAGGCGACGCGGACGGCATCGCCGACCGCCACCTCGGCGGCGCCCAGGCCGCCATCGGCGCGCACGATGCCGGTCAGCATGCGGACGCCTTCGGGCAGGTCGACCAGCGCCACCACGTAGGGCGCCCGGCCCTGCATGCCCGCGTTGCCGGGCGCCGGCATCTCGCTCATGGCGTAGACGGTGCCGGTCCCGGCGGCGGGCCGGAACTCGAGATCGGCACCGAGGCACGAGGGGCAGGCCTCTCGCGGGAAGTGGATCGCCTGCTCGCAGGACCGGCACCACTGGATGACGAGGGAACAGGACCGAGTGGCCTCCCAGAACGGACCGGCGGCCGGCGACACCGGGGGCGGCTGGCGATCGGGGGCGCCCTCGGGGGCCGGGATGACGAGCCGCTCGGTCATGCCGTGGCCTCCGTGCCGAGGATCGTCGTGGACATGGCCGAGAGCACACCGCCGCTGCCGTGGGCGAGGGCCACCTCGGCGCCGTCGACCTGGCGGGGTCCGCACTCCCCTCGCAGCTGCCGCACCGCCTCGACCAAGAGGAAGATCCCGAACATGCCCGGATGCGTGTAGGCAAGGCCGCCGCCGCTGGTGTTGGCCGGCAGCGCGCCGCCGGGGGCGAGCACGCCACCGGCGACGAAGGCACCGCCTTCACCCTTGGGGCAGAAGCCGAGGTCCTCGAGCAGCAGCAGCACGGTGATGGTGAACGAGTCGTAGATCTGGGCGACGTCGATGTCGGCGGGGGTGAGACCGGCCTGGGCGAACGCCAGCGGACCCGACACCGCCGCACCGGTGGTGGTGAGGTCGGGCATCTCGCTGATCATGGCGTGGGTGTGGCAGGTGCCCGTTCCCAGCACGAGCACGGGCGGCTTGCGCAGCGAGCGGGCCCGCTCGGTGCTGGTGAGCACCACGGCACCGGCGCCGTCGGTGACGAGGCAGCAGTCGAGCTTGTGCAGCGGCGACGCCTGCATCGGCGACGCGAGCACGTCGTCGACGGTGATCGGGTCCTGGAGGCGAGCCCGTGGGTTCATCGTCGCCCACGTCCGGGTGTCGACGGCGATCTGGGCCAACTGCTCCGCGGTCGTGCCGAACTCGTGCATGTGCCGGCTGGCGGCCAGCGCGTAGGCACCCATCGGCATGCGCATGGCGTAGGGCTGCTCCCACTCGGCCGAAGGGGTCGGACCGGGGAGCGACTGGCGGCTCGTGTAGCCGCCCGACCCCTTCTTGAACGAGGACCGCGGGGTGGCGGCGTAGACCACCACCGCCACGTCGCACAGGCCGAGGCTGATCGCGGCGGCGGCGTGCTGCACGTGGATCTCGAAGCTGGACCCGCCGGTCTGGGTGGAGTCGGTCCAGCGGGGCGCGATGCCGAGGTACTCGGCGAGCTCCAGCGATGCGGCCCAACCTGGAGTGGTGCAGGTGAACAGGCCGTCGACATCGGCGATGGTCAGGCCGGCATCGTCGAGCGCCTCGCGGATGACCTGGACCTCGAGCGACCGCACCGTCCCCTGGAGCTCACCGGTGGGCGACACCGCATCAGCCACCCCGACGACGGCTGCGGCGCCCCGCATCGTTCGATCGACCACTCTTTGCACTCCTACTGCAACAACTGCTGGGAACACGGTATCGTCGGGTCATGAGCGACCAGGCACCGACGACCGTGATCGGGCTGAACCCGTTCGAGCCGGGCTTCTACGACGACCCGTACGAACAGTACGCGGCCATCCGCGAGGCGGACCCCATCAGCCAGACGGCGCTCGGGCCGTGGCTGATCACCCGCTGGGCCGACGTCCACACGCTCCTGCGCAAGCCCGGCACCAGCGTCGAGGAGCGCAACATCGAGATGGACGGCCCGTCGCGCCGCCAGCAGATGAACGAGCGGCGCGCCGAGCAGGGAGCGCCGCCCATCGAGCGCAGCCTGGCCATCCTCAACATCGACCCGCCCGACCACACCCGCATCCGCAAGCTCGTGGCCAAGGCGTTCACGCCCCGCGCCGTCGAGCGCATCCGCACCACCGCCCGCCAGCAGGTCGATGCCATCCTCGACGACCTCGACGGGCGCGGCGAGCCCATCGACCTCATCAGCGAGCTGGCGTTCCCCCTCCCCTTCGCCGTCATCAACGAGATGCTCGGCATGCCCGAGGGCGGCGACACGCTGCAGCTCCGGGCCTGGTCCCACACCATCACCCAGGTGCTCGATCCGCTGCTCGCCATGGCGCACCCCGACGAGATCATCGCCGCATCGGTCGCCATGCGCGGCGTGATCGCCGAGGCCATCGCCTGGAAGCGGACCCGAGACGACGACGACATCCTCACCGCCATGATCCAGGCCGAAGAGGACGGCGAGCAGCTCACCGACGCCGAGCTGCTCGAGAACGTGATGCTCCTCTTCCTCGCCGGCCACGAGACCACGGTGAACCTCATCGGCAACGGCGTGAACGCCCTCCTCGACCACCCCGACCAGCTCGGCCGCCTCATCGGCGACCCGTCGCTCGACGCCAACGCCGTCGAGGAGCTGCTCCGCTTCGACAGCCCCGTCCAGTTCTCCCGGCGCATCGCCCTCGAACCGCTCTCGATCGAGGGCGTCGACATCGCGCCCGGCGAGCTGGTGATGACCTGCCTCGGTGCCGCCAACCGCGACCCGGCCAAGTTCGGCCCCAGCGCCGCCGAGCTGCGGCTGGACCGGCCCGATGCCCGCGAGCACGTCTCGTTCGGCTCAGGCGTGCACCACTGCCTCGGCGCCGCCCTCGCCCGCCTCGAGGGCCAGGAGGCCATCGGACGCCTCGTCCGCCGCTTCCCCGACATGGAGCGGGCCGGCACGCCGACCCACAACCAGCGGATCGTCCTCCGCGGCTACGACGACCTGCCCATCTCGCTCTCGTAGCGATCGTCGGCAAGGGTGGGCGGCGTGCTCCGCCCCGCCGGCATCGATGCCGCCACCGCCGTCTTGGCCTGGGCCGGGTTCCTCGCGCCCGAGGCTGAAGCCGCCGAACTGGCCGCCGCAGCGGACGACGACGCCCACCTCGCGGCGATGGTGCAGCGGCGGACGACAGGCGAGCCGCTGGCCTGGATCACGGGCACCACGACGTTCTGCGGCGAGACCCTGCGCGTCGACCCCGGCGTCTACGTCCCCCGCCCCCAGACCGAGCCCCTGGCCCGAGCGGCGGCTGGCGTGCTGCCTCGTGACGGCACCGCCGTCGACCTGTGCACCGGCAGCGGTGCCCTTGCCGTGGTGCTCGCCCGCCAGCACCCCGACGCCCGCGTGATCGGCACCGACCTCGACCCGGCGGCCGTGCGCTGCGCTCGCGCCAACGGCGTGGAGGCCTACGAGGGCGATCTCGCCGCGGCCGCGCCGTCCGAGGTGCACGGCCAGGTCGACCTCGTCACCGCGGTCGTCCCCTACGTCCCGTCCGAGGCCCTCCACCTCCTCCCCCGCGACGTGACCGCCCACGAACCCCGGCGAGCGCTCGACGGCGGCACGCACGGCACGGCGATCCTGGTGCGAGCCGTGGAAGCCGCCGCCGGCCTCCTCCGACCTGGCGGCCACCTCGTCCTCGAGCTCGGTGGCGACCAAGACCGGCGCCTCGGTGCGACGTTGGCCCGCCTCGGCTTCACCGGCATCCGCCCGCACCACGACGAAGACGGCGACCTCCGTCGCCTCGAGGCCCGATCGCCCACCCACCCCGGGCGGCGACGATCACCCGATCCGAACGCCACGTCTGGCGACACCGGGTCCTGGAGGAGGGGCTGACCTCAGCTGAGGATGCTCCGGGCCGCTGCGTTCAGTGGAGCGAGCACTCGGTGGGCACGCCGGCGGCCGCACCCGCCGCGTCGACCGCCGCGCTGACCGCGGCCAGGACCCGCGTGGTGGACCCGCTGTCGCCGGCGCCCGGGTCGGCCTCGAAGGTGAACTCCAGCCACCGCCGGCCCGGGTCCTGGCGGTTGCCGCCTCCGTCGGCGAGGATCACGTTCCAGGCCGTGAGGCCGTCGACCTGGTCCAGCGCCGCGGCGAGGCTCGGGTCGACGCCCCACACGGAGTCCGGATCCGCCGACGCGTCCGGCACGAAGCACATCCCGCCCAGCCGGTTGGTGACGACGTTGTGCTCGTCGACGATCGGACCCGGCCGGGAGCGGTCGGCGGCATCGACCTCCGGCGACCACACGGTGCACGTCCAGCCCGGAGCGACCGCCGCCACGAACGCCGCGGCTCGTGTCGTCGTCTCCGCCCGGTCCTCACCCGGCGACTCGGCCAGGGTGCCCGTCGCGTGGTTCACCGGTTCGTTCGGCGAGGGTTGCGCCCCGCCGGGGGACAGGAGGTCGTCGACGTTGCCGGCCCGCCACCCCGCGACGTCCGTGGCGTCGCGGAACACGTCGGTCGACGCGCCGCGCTCCGGGTCAGCCGCAGCGCACTCGAACGACGGCGCACCGACCGCCTCCGATGGCCGGGCAGCGGGCCGGGTGGGCGCGGTCTGCGGACCGACCGCCACGTCGGTCCCAGCCCGGGGGACCGCCATCGCGGCGAGCGCGGCGGCGACGATGGCGGCGGCGGCCACCGCAGCCAGCAGCCGTCGCCGCGTCGATGCGGGCGGTCGGCCGCGAGCAGGAGCGAGCTCGGCGTACGCCGACGTCGCAACCGGATCTGCTGCGGACCGGCCGCCGGCCTCGGATCGGGCCATCGCCGCGGCGGGTCGGACCGCCGGTTCCGGGTTCCACGCCTGGAGGCTCCGGTGGGCCTCGGATCGGGCCATCGCCGCGGCGGGTCGGACCGCCGGTTCCGGGTTCCACGCCTGGAGGCTCCGGTGGGCCTCGGTCGTCCACTCGTCAAACGTCATCGTCATGCTCCTTCGCGTGGCCGGTCGGATCGGCCGGTGGGTTCCGAGTCGCCGACGCGGCGGTCGGCGACGGTTGGTCATCCGCGTCCACGTGCAGCACGGCGGACAGCCGTGCTCGTGCCGCGTGCAGATGTGCTCGGACGGTGCCGGGGTCGACGTCGAGGATCTGGGCGACCTCGACCGCGGGCAGGTCAGCGCCGTAGCGCAAGGCCACTGCCTGGGCCTGTCGAGGCGGCAGCGTCCGTACCGCCGCCCAGAACGCCTCGGCCGCGTCGGACAGCTCCGTGCCGTCCCGCGGGGCGGCGATCGGCCGGAGCCGCTGGAGGCCGATCGCCTCCGTCCGTCGCCGCCGCGTCCGGCTGTACACCAGGTTGACCAGCACCCGTCGGGCCCATGCCTCGGGACTGGCGTAGGCGCCAACGGTCGACCAGCGCTCGAACGACCGCACCAGCACCTCCTGGGCGAGGTCCTGAGCGTCGGAGCGACTGCCCGTCAGCGCGTACGCCAAGCGAGCCAGGGGCGCGTGCTGGGCCGCGAAGAACGCCTCATAGCCGGCTGGCGGCAACGGCCCGCGGCCGGTGCCTCCCATCGAGGTGGTATCCGCTGTCGAACGCATCGACATCACTCACGTCCGACAAGCCCGAAACGTTGAGTCGGCATGAGAACGTTCGAAGGCACCGTTCACCTCGCAGGCGGGAAACGGCCCACGAAGCGCCGCCACGCTCCCACCGCAGCGCCCAAGACGCTGGTCCGGCGGCGAGGAGGCCGACCGGAACAGGGCTAGACGTCGAGGAAGCGACGGGTGGCGATGAGCGAGCTGCCCACGCTGAGCACGATCGCGGTGATGCCGACCCAGAGACAGGCGAGCACGACGTCGCCGCGGTTGATGGTGAACGACTGCAGGAGCTCGAGCCCCTGGCCCTTGTTGAGCAGGTCGTCGATCCACCCCCGGAAGAAGAACACGGCGCCGATGGCCAAGAGGCCGCCGATGATGCCTTGGACCAGCCCTTCGAGCATGAACGGGACGCGGATGAACCAGTTGGTGGCACCGACCAGCTTCATCACCTCGATCTCCCGTCGGCGGGCGAACATCGCCGTGCGGATGGTGTTGAGGATGAGCAGCGTCGAGGCGGCGAGCAGGAAGCCGGCGGAGAAGAAGAGCAGCTTGTTGACGAAGTCGGTCATGCCCTTCATCTGCTTGATCACGTCGGTGGCCGCTCGTACCTCGAACACGTTCGGCTGCTTGCGGTAGTAGTTCACGAGCCCTTGGACCGTGGCGACGCTGGAGTCCTTGGGCCGCACCCGGAAGCTGGTGGGCAGATCCGACGCCCGCACGTTCTCGAGCATCGTGTCCTGGCCCTTGAACAGCTGCTTGAAGTCGGCGTAGGTCTCGTCGCGGTCGATGTAGCTGGCCTCGGCGATGCCGGGGTTGTCCTCCAGCGACGTGCGGACCTCGGCGAGCTGGGAGCTCGACGCGTCGGGCTCGACGTACACGATGAACTCGACGCCGTTCTCGAACTGGCGGGTCAGGTTCTGCGCGCCCTGGCGGACCAGGACGGTGGCCCCGACGATCGAGAGGGAGATGAACACCGTGAGGACGGACGCGACCGTGAGCGTGATGTTCCGGGTCAGGTTCGCCGCGGTCTCGCGGAAGACGTAGTTGCCGTTCATGGCCATGGTTCGAGCCTCGCTGCCCTACTCGTAGACGCCGCGGGCCTGGTCGCGGATGATCGAGCCGCGGTCGAGCTCGATCACGCGGCGCCGCATGGTGTCGACGATGCTGCGGTCGTGGGTGGCCATCACGACGGTGGTCCCGGTGCGGTTGATGCGGTCCAGCAGGCGCATGATGCCGACGGAGGTCGCCGGATCCAGGTTTCCGGTGGGCTCGTCGGCCAGGAGGATCAGCGGCCGGTTCACGAAGGCCCGGGCGATCGACACCCGCTGCTGCTCGCCGCCGGACAGCTCGTCGGGGTAGTTCTTGTGCTTCTTGGCCAGGCCGACGAGCTCCAAGATGGCGGGCACCTGGGTCTTGATGACGTGACGGGGACGGCCGATGACCTCGAGGGCGAAGGCGACGTTCTCGTACACCGTCTTGTTGGCGAGCAGCTTGTAGTCCTGGAAGACGCAGCCGATGTTGCGGCGCAGGAACGGCACCTTCCAGCTGTTCAGCTCGCCGATGTCCTTGCCGGCCACGAAGATGCTGCCGCTGCTCGGCTCCTCCTGCTTGTTGAGCAGGCGGATCATGGTGCTCTTGCCCGATCCGGAGGGACCGACGAGGAACACGAACTCGCCCTTGTTGATCTCGCAATCGGCCTCCCGGAGGGCGACGACGTCACCCTTGAAGACCTTCGAGACGTTTTCGAGCTTGATCATTCCTTGGGGACCCCAGGGTCGGTCGGTGTGCTTGCTCCCTCGACTGGCCGCGGCCGAGCACCTGTCGACGTTACCGCAGGGGCCTCGCGGTTCCGCGGCACCCGCCCCGCATCGGCGGCTGGAGCGGGCGTCCTCCTCAGGCTTCGAGCGCCTGGCTGCGCTGCCAGCGCAGGTAGGCCTCCATGAACTCGTCGAGGTTGCCGTCGAGGACACCGTCGACGTTGCCGGTCTCGTGCTCGGTCCTCAGGTCCTTGACCATCTGGTACGGCTGCATCACGTACGAGCGGATCTGCGAGCCGAACCCGACCGAGTGCTGGACACCGCGGATGGCGTCGAGCTCGGCTTGGCGCTCCTCGCGCTGCACCTCGGCCAGCTTGGCCTTGAGGTACTGCATCGCCTTGTCCTTGTTCTGGTGCTGGCTGCGCTGGTTCTGGCAGGTGGTCACGATGCCCGTGGGGATGTGGGTGAGGCGCACCGCCGAATCGGTCACGTTGACGTGCTGGCCGCCCGCCCCCGACGACCGGTAGGTGTCGACCCGGAGGTCCTTGTCCTCGATGACGATGTCGGGGACGTCCTCGAGGAACGGGGTGACCTTCAGGGCCGCGAAGGCGGTCTGGCGCTTGCCCTGGGCGTTGAACGGGCTCATGCGGACGAGGCGGTGGACGCCGTGCTCCGAGCGCATCAGCCCGTAGGCGTAGCGGCCCTTGACCAGGAACGATGCCGATGAGATGCCGGCTTCGGAACCGGCCGACACGTTCTCGATCTCGGTGTCGAGGCCCTTGCGCTCGGCCCAGCGCAGGTACATGCGCAGCAGCATGTTGGCCCAGTCCTGCGAGTCGGCGCCGCCCTCGCCGGCCTGGATCTCGGCGATGACGTCGAGCTCGTCGTGCTCACCGGTGAAGAGGCTGCGCAGCTCCAGGTCGCCGAAGTCGGCCGCCAGGGACCGCAGCGCTCCCTCGATCTCGGCCTCGACCGAGTCGTCGCCCTCCTCGCGCGCCAGCTCGGCCAGGGTCTCGACGTCGTCGATCCGCTCACCGAGCCCGTCGTAGCGCTCCAGGTCGTCGTTCACCGAGGAGAGCTCGCCGGTGATCTTGCGGGCCTGCTCGGCGTCGTCCCAGAGGTCCGGGCGCGAGGCCTCGGTCTCCAGCTGGGGCTGGCGGGCGCGGAGCTCGGCGACCTTGAGGTAGGTCGCCGCCTCGTCGTGGCGCTTGCGCAGGGCGCTGATGTCGTCGCTGACGTCTCGCATGGTCTCTTGATCCTGCCCGATCGCCGATCGTTCCGGGCAACCGGTGGTGGGAACCGCTGGTCGCAGGACCACACTGGGGACCATGACGAGGTCCGTGCCGCCACCTGTGCTCCTGTTCGACGGCGACTGCGCGTTCTGCTCCACCTGCGCCCGCTGGCTCGCCGCCCGCATCCCGATGCCGGTCGCCGTCGAGCCCTGGCAGTGGACCGACCTCGAGCCTCTGGGCGTCGCCGTCGAGGAGGTCGACGCCGCGGTCGTCCTCGTCGACGTCGACCTGCACCGGACGCACGGCCCCGATGCCCTCGCCGGGCTGCTGCGCTCGAGCACGTCGGGTGCGTGGCGGGCGTGCGGGCGGGTGCTGGGCCTCCGCCCGGTGCGGGCCCTGGCGTGGCCGACCTACCGCTGGATCTCCCGCAACCGCCACCGGATGCCCGGCGGCACGGCCCAGTGCTCGCTCCCCCAAGCCGAGCGGCACACCTGACAAATCCCTGAAGCGCGGGACCACGGGGTCCGTAGCGTGGCCGCGCTGTGCCTCGTCCCGACTCCCCCGCCGGCAGCCGCCTGCTGCTCTCGTACCTGCGCCCTGAGCGCCGGCCCCTCAGCGCGCTCTTGGCCCTGCTGGTCGTCGCCATGGTCCTGCCGCTCGCCGGCCCGCTCCTCGTCGGCGCGTTCGTGGACGCCGCGCTCGACGGCGAACCGGCAGCGCGGCTCGCCGCGCTGGGCGGGCTGTTCCTCCTCGCCACCCTCACCGGCGACGCGCTGCAGCTCGTCGTCACCTGGTTCTCCGTGCGGCTCGCCTGGCGAGTGGGCAACCGGCTCCGGGTCGACCTCTGCCGCCACGCCCTCGGCCTCGACCTCGACTGGCACGGGGGCCACTCCGCCGGACAGCTGATCGAGCGCATCGACGGCGACATCGACGCCGTCACCCGCTTCGCCTCCACCGCCGTCCTCCAGCTGGCCGGCAACGCCATCCTCGTCGCCGGCGTGCTCGTCGTCTCCGCCGTCATCGACTGGCGGGCGAGCGTGCTCATCGCCCTCACGGTCGCCGTCGCCGTGGCGGTCCTCGTCCGGATGCGGCGGGTCGCGGTGCCGTACTACGACGAGGAGCGGGAGGTGCAGTCGCACCTCTACGGCGACCTCGAGGAGCGCCTCGGCGGCCTCGAGGACATCCGGGCGAACGGCGCCGGCCCGTGGGCGGTCCAGAAGCTCCAGGAGCACTCCGCCGGCTGGTGGCGGACGGCGCGGCGGGCCGCGGCCCGCGGCGACGGCGGCCTGACGCTCGCCGGCGGCGTGTTCGCCGCCGGCTCGGTCGCGGTGCTGGGCCTCAGCGCCTGGCAGTGCCGGCAGGGCGCGCTGAGCGTGGGCTCGGTGCTGGCCCTCCTCCGGTTCTCCCAGATGGTGAGCGATCCGCTCTGGCGCGTGGCCGAGCAGTTGGCCGAGGCCCAGAAGGCGGTGGCCGGCAGCCGTCGGGCCGCCCGCCTCTTGGCCGAGGAGTCCGCGCTCCCCGACGGCCACCGTGACGACCTCCCCGCCGGACCGCTGGCGGTGGCCTTCGACGGCGCCTCGTTCGGCTACGGCACCGGCACCGATGTCCTCCACGACCTCACGTTCTCCCTCCCCGCCGGGTCCTCCCTCGGCGTCGTCGGCCGGACCGGCAGCGGCAAGACGACCATCGGCCGCCTCGTCGCCCGCCTGTGGGACACCGAGGCCGGTTCGGTGTCGGTCGGCGGCATCGACGTGCGCGCCCTCACCCAGCGGGGCCTGCGGAGCCGCATCGGCATCGTCACCCAGGAGGTCGAGGTCTTCCGGGCCTCGGTCCGCGACAACCTGACCGTCTTCGGCACCCTCGGCGCCAGCGACGAGGCCGTCATCGACGCGCTGGGGACCGTCGGACTCGACGACTGGCTCCGATCGCTCGACGGCGGCCTCGACCAGCACCTCGAGGGCGATACCGAGCTCTCCGCCGGCGAGGGGCAGCTCCTGGCGTTCGCCCGGTTGCTCCTGGCTGACCCGGGCATCGTGATCCTCGACGAGGCCTCGAGCCGCCTCGACCCGCACACCGAACAACGCCTCCTCGCCGCAACCCAGCAGCTCCTCGCCGGGCGCACCGCGATCATCATCGCCCACCGCCTCTCGACCCTCGACCGGGTCGACGAGGTCCTCGTGCTCGACCACGGACGCCTGGCCGAGCACGGCCCCCGAGCCGAGCTCGCCGCCGACCCCGGCAGCCGCTTCCACCACCTGCTCGCCACCAGCCGGGCCGCCCAGGAGGTCGGACGATGAGCGCGCCGGAGACGGTCAGCAGCGCCCGGTTCGCCTGGCGCATCCTCAAGGCAGACCCGTGGACGTGGGGCATCTCGCTCGCGCTCTGGGTGGCGTTCTTCTCCATGCCCCTGCCTGCGGGCCTGGTGCTGCGGGCCGTCGTCGACCAGCTTCCCGACGGCGGCGGCACGCCGATCGTCGTGCTCCTGGCGGTCCTCGCCGGGTTCGAGGTCGGACGCTGGATCATCCTGTTCCCCGCGATCGTCCAGTGGCACGGCGCCTGGGTGTTCTGGCACACCGTCCCCCGGGTGAACGCCCTGCGCTCGCTCGTATCGGACCCGGGACCGGCCGCGGGCCGGCTCCCCGGCTCGTCCGGCGAGGCCGTGAGCCGCTTCCGCGACGACGCCCGCGACGTCGCCCAGGTGCTCGACGTGTGGCTGGACCTGATCGCCGCCGGCATCACCACGACGGCCGGGGTCGTCGTCTTGTACCTGATCTCCCCCGTGGCGGCGACGGCGATCGTGGCCCCGATCCTGCTCGTGCTCGGCATCGGCCACCTCCTCGCCGCCCGGCTCCGCGAGTGGCGGTGGGCCGAGCGCACCGCCACCGCCGGCGTCACCGGCTTCATCGGCGACGCGTTCGGCGCCATCGCCACCGTCAAGGTCACCGCGGCCGAGCCGGCGGTCCTCGACCGCTTCGCCCGTCTCGGGAGCACCCGCGCCGTCGCGGCGCGCCGCGACCAGGTCGGCACGCAGCTGGCCCAGACGCTCGGCGGCATCACCGCCAACGCCGGGCTCGGCTCGGCGCTGGTGCTCATCGCCCCCGCCATGAGCCGGGGCGACCTGTCCACCGGCGACATCGCCCTGTTCACCGCCTACGCCACCGCGGTGGCCAGCCTCCCGCGCATCACCGCCCGGTGGTCGACGTTCCAGCGCCAAGGCGACGTCTCCGCCGCCCGCCTCGGGCGCCTCATGCCCGGTCACGACCCGGACCAGGCCTCCGCCGCGGTCACCACCTACCTCCGGGACGGACCTCCCCCGTTCCCCGTGGTGGTCCCACCACCGCCCGCCGAGCGCGCCGGGCGCGACCACCTGGCATCGCTGCGCGCCGAGGATCTCCGGGTCCGGCTCGACGGCACCGAGCAGCTCGACGGGGTCGGCCTGGAGATCCACCGGGGCCAGTTCGTCGTGATCACCGGCCCCGTCGGCGCCGGCAAGTCCGTGCTGCTGCGCGCCCTGCTGGGCCTGGTGCCGCGGGTCGAGGGAGCCGTCTGGTGGAACGGCGAGCCGGTCGTCGACCCGGCATCGTTCCTGGTGCCGCCCCGCGCCGCCTACCTGCCTCAGATCCCGCGCCTGTTCTCCGAGTCGCTCGCCGACACGGTGCTGCTCGGTCACGACCCCGCCGGCCTGGCTGCCGCGCTCGAGCAGGCTCGCCTGGTGGAGGACCTCGCCGACATGCCCCACGGCCTCGGCACCACCGTCGGCCCGAAGGGCGTCCGCCTGTCCGGCGGCCAGATCCAGCGCACCGCCGCCGCCCGAGCCCTGGTCCGCACCCCGGAGCTGCTCGTCGTCGACGACCTCTCGAGTGCGCTCGACGTGGCCACCGAAGCCGAGATCTGGGACGGCCTGTTCGCCCGCGACGCGTCGACCCTCACCGTCCTCGCGGTGAGCCACCGGCCGAGGGTCCTGGAACGGGCCGATCAGGTCATCGAGCTTCGGGCGGGCCGCCGAGTCCGCTGACCCGGCGGCCGCGCCCGGTGCTCCAGCCACCGGGCCCAGCTGCTCCCTTTGGGGGATGAGAGCGCCGGACCCGTGAGCTCAGGAGGCCTTGATGCCACGCCAGTCGTTGCCGAGCCGGTGCTCCCACGGGAGCACCGGGCGGGGCGTGCCCATGTCGGCGCGGGCCCACGGCAGGTACCGCCTGGTGCCCGCGACGGTGACCCGTGCCTCCGAGGGCCGCTTCGGCCGGTTCGAGTTGGAGCCCGTGATCCAGTTCCATGCGTACAGCGACTTGGTCTTGCTCATGGAGGCGAACCTACGGATCACCCTGGTCCACCCGGTTTCCCCGGTGTACGAGGTCCGTTGCGCTTCGCTGTCCCCCACCTGACGAGGCGGAGACGGCGTTGGCCGAGCGCCTTACGGCGCTAGGCGCCGTGGCACTGCTTGAACTTCTTGCCGGAGCCGCAGGGGCAGGGGGCGTTGCGGGGGGTCTTGTCCCAGTCGCTCTTCACCACCGGGGTGTTGACGACCTCCTCCTCCACCGCCACCGCCGTGCCGTCGACCGCAGCCTGGGCCCGAGCAGCCTCGACCATGCCGTTGCCGGCCGACGAGGGATCGTCGGGACCCGAGGTCTGCATCTGGGTGACCGGGGTGTCCGCCGCGGGCTCGTCGACCACGACCTGCACGTGCATGACGTACTTCACGAAGTCCTGGGCGATGGACGTCATCATCAGGCCGAACATCTCGAAACCCTCGCGCTGCCACTCGACGAGCGGGTCCTTCTGACCCATGGCCCGGAGGTTGATGCCCTCCTCGAGGTAGTCCATCTCCAGCAGGTGCTCGCGCCAGTGCTGGTCGACGATCTGCAGCATCACCTGGCGCTCGATCTGGCGCATGGTGTCGGGACCGAGCTCTTCCTCACGCTTCTCGTAGTAGGCGGTGGCGTCGTCGAGGAGGAGCTCCTGGAGCTCCTCCGTGTTGTCGGCATCGGCGAGCTGCTCCTCGGTGAGCCCGGTGGGCCAGAACGAGGCGATCTCCATGTGGAGGCCCTCGACGTCCCACTCGTCGGTCGCCTCGGACACGCAGAACGTGGCCACCGACGTGTCGATGGCCTCCTCGAGGTAGTCGAGGGTCTCGGAGCGCAGATCGGCCTCCTCGAGGATCTGGTCGCGGCGCTTGTAGATGACCTTGCGCTGCTCGTTCATCACCTCGTCGTACTTGAGCACGTTCTTGCGGATCTCCGCGTTGCGCTGCTCGACGGTGTTCTGGGCCCGTTCGATGGCCTTGGTGACCATGCGGGCCTCGATCGGCACGTCGTCGGGGAGGGCCTTGCCCATCACCCAGTTCATGGCGCCGGTGGCGAAGAGCCGCATCAGCTCGTCTTCGAGCGAGAGGTAGAAGCGGCTCTCGCCGGGGTCGCCCTGGCGCCCGGAGCGGCCGCGGAGCTGGTTGTCGATGCGGCGGGAGTCGTGGCGCTCGGTGCCGAGCACGTAGAGGCCGCCGAGGTCACGGACCTTGGTGCCCTCGGCATCGGTCTCGACCTTGTACTGCTTGGTGAGCGCCTTCAGGCGCTCGGCGCCCTCCTCGGACTCCATGTCGACGCCCTCGGCGCGCAGGTCCCGGATGGCCAGGCCCTCCGGGTTGCCGCCCAGGAGGATGTCGACGCCACGACCGGCCATGTTGGTGGCGACGGTGATGGAGTGCAGGCGGCCGGCCTGGGTGACGATCTCGGCCTCACGCGTGTGCTGCTTCGCGTTGAGGACCTCGTGGGCGATGCCCCGCTTGTCGAGCATCCGCGACAGCTTCTCGGACTTGGCCACCGAGATGGTGCCGACGAGCACCGGCTGGCCCGTCTCGTAGCGCTCGGCGAGGTCTTCCACCACGGCCTCGAACTTGGCGTCCTCGGTCTTGTAGATCAGGTCGGGCTGGTCGATGCGCAGCAGGTCGCGGTGCGTGGGGATCGGGACGACCTGCAGGTTGTACGTGCTGGCGAACTCGGCGGCCTCGGTGACCGCGGTGCCGGTCATGCCGGCCAGCTTCTCGTACATGCGGAAGTAGTTCTGGAGGGTGATCGTGGCGAGGGTCTGGTTCTCCTCTTTGATCTTCACCCCCTCCTTGGCCTCGACGGCCTGGTGGAGACCCTCCGACCAGCGCCGGCCCTCGAGGATGCGGCCGGTGAACTCGTCGACGATCTTCACCTCGCCGTGCTGGAGGATGTAGTCCTTGTCCCGCTTGTAGAGCTCCTTGGCCTTCAGCGCCGCCTGGAACTGGTGGACCATGTTCTGCTGCACCGCGTCGTACATGTTCTCGACGCCGAGGGCCGCCTCGACCTTGGCGACGCCCTCTTCGGTCGGTGCGACGATCCGCTTCTCCTCGTCGACGTCGTAGTCGACGTCGCGGGTGAGGCCCCGGACGATGCTGGCGAACTTGTAGTACAGCTTCGCGGCATCGGCGATGCGGCCGGAGATGATGAGCGGGGTGCGGGCCTCGTCGACGAGGATCGAGTCGACCTCGTCCACGATGGCGTACACGTGGCCCCGCTGCACCTTGTTGGCCGCGGTGGTGGCCATGTTGTCGCGCAGGTAGTCGAAGCCGAACTCGTTGTTGGTGCCGTACGTGATGTCGCACGCGTACTGCTGGCGCTTGAAGTCGGCATCGCCGCCGTCGGGGAGGACCAGGCCGATGGTGAGGCCGAGCCAGCCCAGGACCTCACCCATCCACTCGGAGTCGCGGCGGGCCAGGTAGTCGTTCACCGTGATGACGTGGAGGCCCTTGCCGGTGAGCCCGTTCAGGTACATCGGCAGGGTCGACGTGAGGGTCTTGCCCTCACCGGTCTTCATCTCGGCGATCCAGCCGTAGTGCAGCGCGGCCCCGCCCATGAGCTGGACGTCGTAGTGGCGCTGGCCGATGGTGCGGCTGGCGGCTTCGCGGGTGGCCGCGAAGGCGTCGACGAGGATGTCGGTCAGGTCGGCACCGTTGTCGAGCTTCTGGCGGAACTCCGCCGTCTTGGCCTGGAGCCCCGCATCGGAGAGCTTCTGGAACTCGGGTTCACGGGCGTTGATGTCGGGAACGAGGCCTTGAAGGGCTTTGACCTTCTTGCCTTCGCCGACGCGGAGGAGCTTGTCGAGAACAGCCATGAGGTCCGCAAGTGTACGCGCCCCGCTCCGCAACGCAGATCGGGGCGCCGGCGGACGCCGTGACGAGGGCGGCCGCGCCGCCGGGCGGGGGTCCCGGCGGCACGGTCAGCAGATCAGTCGGCCTCGTCGATGAGGCCGACGTCGCCGTCCTCGCGGCGGTACACAACCGCCGACCGCGACGTCTCGACGTTGGTGAAGAAGAAGAACCCGTGGCCGATCAGGTCCATGCGCTCGGCCGCCTCGTCGGCGGACATCGGGTGGATGGCGAAGCGCTTCGCCTTCACGATGCGGGGACCGTCCTCGACGACCACGCCGTCGAGCTCGACGACCTCGTCGATCGCCTCGGGGTCGGCCACCGCCACCGCCACCGCGCCGAGGGCGTCGAGCTTCTTGTGCGCCTTGGGCCGGCCCTGCTGGCGCCGGGAGAGCTTGGTCTTCAGCTTGTGGAGCTGGTGCTCGAGCTTGTCGTAGGCCTTGTCGATCGCCTGGTAGCCGTCGGGCGCCTGGACCTTGCAGCGGACGTGGTGCCCGTGGCCCTCGATCGTGACCTCGCACACCTCCTTGTCCGCGATCCGTGGGTTCTTGTGCTCCCAGAAGTGGACCTCTGCGTGGTCGAGGCCGTCGAGGAAGCGTCCGAGCCTCCCGATCTTCTCCTCGGCCATGATCCTCAAGCTCTCGGGCACCTGCGTGTGGCGACGACTGACCGTGACCTGCACCGGCATGACCTCCGTACGGGGGATGGTCCTCCGGATCGTAGACCCGTCATCGCGGGTGCGCCGCGGCCACCCCGATGACCCGTGCTGCCCCTGCCGTGCGCAGGGTCCGAGCGGCCGCCGCGAGGGTTGCTCCCGTGGTCACGACGTCGTCGACGACGAGCACCGACGCCCGTTCGACCGTGCGGCGAGCGCCGAACTCGGGCCCGTCGCGCCGCTCGAGGAGGGTGCGACCGGTCTGTGGCGGACCCGGGGCGCGGGTGAGGACGGACCAGCACGGGAGCGACAGCTCCGCCGCCACCCGCCGGGCGAGGACCTCCGCGTGGTCGAAGCCGCGGCTGCGCCGGCGCAGCTCGGTGGTGGGCGCCCACGTCACCAGGTCGACCTCGCCGGGGCGCGCCAACCCGGCGACCCCCGTGGCGAGCCACGCCGCCGCGGACCGGGCGTTGCGGTACTTGAGCTGCGCCACGACCTGGCGGGCCGGCCCCACGTAGTCGAGCAGCGCCCGGCAAGCGTCCAGCCCGGGCGGGACCGGCACCGCGGCCGACGGCGCCATGGCGGCGATGCAGGCCGCACACGGGGCCGGGCCGACCGCGCGGCAGGCGGGGCACCGGGTGGCGAGGAGCATGCCCCGACGGTACGGAGGGGGTCTGACAGCGGACGGGGAACATCGAGGCCCCGCTCGTGGTTGGACCAGCGTCCCCCGAAACGAAGCGAGCGAGCGATGCGAGTCGATGTGTGGTCCGACGTGGTGTGCCCCTGGTGCTACATCGGGCTGGCGAACCTGGGCGTCGCCCTCCAGGAGTTCGAGCACGAGGACGACGTCGAGGTCGTGTTGCACTCGTACCAGCTCGACCCGGGTGCACCGACGCGCGACGAGCAGCCGCTCGAGGAGCGGCTGGCGCAGAAGTACGGCACGACCATCGGCCAGATCAAGGCCCAACAGGCGCGCATCGTCAGCCTCGGCGCCGAGCGGGGGATCGACTTCCGGTTCGACCGGGCCATCGGGGGCAACACGTTCGACGCCCACCGGCTGCTCCACCTCGCCCGCGTCCGCGGCGTCCAGCTCGAGCTGAAGCACGCCCTGGGCGATGCCTACTTCACCGATGGAGAGCCCATCGGCGAGCCCGGCACCCTCCGGGCCCGGGCCCTCGCCGTCGGGCTCGACCCCGATGAGGTCGACGCGGTGCTGGCCGGCGATGCGTTCGCCGCCGAGGTGCGCCAAGACATCGACGCCGCCCGCCAGATCGGCATCGCCGGCGTCCCGTTCTTCGTGATCGACGGACGGCTCGGCATCTCGGGCGCGCAGCCGCCGGAGACCCTCAAGGACCTCCTCGATCAGGGGTGGCTCACGCGCGAGCCGGCACCGGTGCAGGTCGTGGCCGGCAGCGAGGACGCCGACGCCTGCGGCCCCGATGGCTGCGAGATCTGACGTGGGCCGGGCTCGGCACCACCGGTAGCGTCCGACCTGTGTCGCGCCTCTTCGCCATCCCGCCGTGGACCGAGGTCCGCCGGCGCCTCGTCCCCCTGATCGTGGGGCTCGTGCTGTGCGGCGTGGCGTTCGGGTGCATCGTCAAGGCCGACTTGGGCCTGGACCCCTGGGACGTGCTCCACCAGGGCATCTCCGACCGCACCGGCATCCCGATCGGCACCGTCAGCGTGCTCGTCTCCCTCGTCGTCATCCTCGGATGGATCCCGCTGCGCCAGCGGCTCGGACTCGGCACCGTCCTCAACGCCCTGCTCATCGGGATGACGATGGACGTCGTCATCCCGCGGCTCCCCCACCCGGGTTCCGCCGTCCAGCAGTGGGGCCTGCTCGTCGCCGGCCTCGCCATCGCCGGCCCCGGCATCGGCATGTACATCGGCGCCCGCCTCGGACCCGGTCCTCGCGACGGGATCATGACCGGGCTGGCCGAGCGCGGCCCGTCGATCCGGTTGGTGCGGACCGGCATCGAGCTCACCGCGCTCGCCGCCGGTTGGCTCCTCGGCGGCGATGTCGGCATCGGGACGGTGCTCTTCGCCCTCACGGTCGGCCCCAACGCGCAGTTCTGGCTGGGGCGGCTCGACCTCGGCTTCCCGCCCGGCTTCGAACCCGTGGCCCACGCCGACGGCCACCACGCCGACGACCCCCCGCCCGACGTCGAGCCCGACTTCACGATCTCCGGCACCTGATCCTCCGGGTTCCCGCAGAACTTGCGGTGAAGTCGCTGACCATCGCTCATGAGCGGCGCTCCATGGCCGATGATCGAAGCAACGACGCGCGCCGGAGGGGCGTGCCCAGGAGGGAAAGCCGATGGAGCAGGCGCGCCTGCAGGCGATCGACGCCACGGCAGGAGCCGCGGCGTGGACCGGCCCCACCAGCGATGCCGTCCCGGCACGCGTCGTCGACCACCTGCGCTCTCCCTGATCAACCCCGTCCCTTCGGACGCACCGTCGCCCCCAAGCGAACCGGCGCCCCCGCACTCGTCTCCTAGGAGCCCAGGGCGGGGGCGTCGTCGTCTCCAGGCCCGCTCGGCAGCGAGGCGACGATCGGGTTCTGACCGGCCACGATCCGGTCGGTTCGCTCCGACACGAAGTGCGCCCAGTCCGGATGGGTCAGGACGTAGAAGCTGCTGGTCTTGATGGCGTGGACGACCATGGCGGCGACGTCCGCGGGGTCCAGCCCGGCGGCGATGACGCCGGCGATGAGCTCGCGCATGCTCTCGTCCATCGTCTCGACGCTGGTCGGCTCGGCCGAGGCGGGCCGGTTGCGCCCGGCCTCGTGGATGCGGGTCCGCACCCAGCCGGGGCACAGGACCGAGACCCCGACACCGGACGCGCCCACCATCTCCAGTTCGGCCGCCAGGGTCTCCGACAAGGTGACGACGCCGTGCTTCGACACGTTGTAGACGCCCATCAGCGGCGCCGAGACCAGCCCGGCCATCGACGCCGTGTTCACGATGTGGCCCTCGCCCTGGTCGATGAGCAGCGGGGTGAACGCCCGCACGCCGCTGATCACGCCGCGGAGGTTGACGCCCAGCACCCAGTCCCACTCGTCGTCGCCGGCCAGCCAGATCGGTCCCCCGGCCGAGACGCCGGCGTTGTTGCACACGACGTGGGCGGTGCCGAAGCGCTCGACCGCGGCGTCGCGGAGACCGTCGACTTGGGCCGGGTCCGCCACGTCGCACACCACGGTCAGCACCTCGGTGCCCTCGGGCAGCTCGGCGGCCGCCTTCTCCAGGGCCTCCGCCTCGATGTCGGCCATCACGACCTGCATGCCCTCGGCGACGAAGGCCTGGACCATCGCCAGGCCGATGCCCGAGGCCGCACCGGTCACGACCGCGACCTTGCCGGAAAGCTCTTCCATGACCACTCCCCTGTGGTGCTGGGGCCGCGGGGGGATGCGGCCGGTGGCGGCACCCTACCCAACCTTGACCCGCGGGTCAGGAGGGCAGGGCCGACCCCGGGGCCCAGGCGGCGTGGGTGCCGCTGGAGATCTGCTCGGGCAGGCGGAGCCGGGCGATGGGCCCGTCGCTGATGCGCCGACCGTCGAGGACGAGGCACTCGGATCGCTCGTTGCCCGGGTCGGTCGTGAACGTGACGATGTAGGCGTCGTCCTCGGCGGCGGCGTGGGCCTTCGGGGCCACGCCCACCTCGGATCCGTACACGCCGTCCGGGAGGCGCAGGACGTCGTCGTCGCCGGTCTGGACGTCGTGGCGCACGAACCCGTCGAACAGGAACCAGCCCGGCTTGCCCGTGGCGGACCACACGTAGCGGTGCTCCCGGCCCACGTGGCGGCCGTTGATGATCCCGAACTCGGAGAAGCCGTCGCGCATCCGCTCCTCGGTGCACACGCCCGTCCGCCGGTTGAGCCGCCAGCGGTGCAGCCGCGTCTCCATCCAGTCGAGGGCGAGGTAGCGGTACATCCACATGTCGTCGCCGATCTCCGGCTTGCGGGGCGACGGGCAGCCCTGGTGGAAGCCTTCGAGCACGACGTCCTCGCCATCCTCGTAGGCGTTGGTCCAATGGAGGACGTAGGTGGGGTCCGCCTCGAACCACTGCACGTCCTCCTCGGTCCCCCGCCGGGGCACGACGGCCAGGCGGGTGGGCGCGTCGTGCATGCGCACCGCGTGGACGCCGTTGAGGAGCAGGTCCTCGTCCCAGTGCATGGGGAGGTCGTTGAGCACGACGAAGTGCTCGCTGATGGCCATGTCGTGGGGCAGGCGCGGGCCGGGGAGCGGGATCGGCGTGTAGTGGGCGAGGCGGCCGGTGCGGTCGACGCAGCCGAAGTGGAGATAGGGCCACTCGGTCCCGTAGTTGAAGAAGAACAGCTCACCGGTGGCCTCGTCGACCTTGGTGTGGGCGCTCACGCCCTCGGCCGGGAACCACCCGTCCCAGCGGGTGGGCCCGAGCGTGTCGAGCGTGTCCGGATCCATCCGGTACAGCTCGCCGCACTGCCAGAACGAGGTCAGGACCTCGCCGTCGTGCACCACCAGGTCCGTGCTGCTGGCGTCTTTCATCGCACCCCGGGCGGTCAGCCCGTCGGTGCGGATGGCGCGCCGCGGGTCCTCGGCCAGTCCGGCCCACAGCGACGCACCCGCCTCCTGCTCGGCGAGCAGCCCCTCGGTGCGGACGAACCGGTTCCGGTAGCGGGCCTTCCCGCCGGCGAAGCGGATGGCGTGCACCATCCCGTCGCCGTCGAACGG
>Ga0182747_1000499_pt1 | contig 37381 bp, 30 predicted proteins | sample eDN3rd30CBELigBY_FD_128526 | JGI IMG/M metagenome (GOLD analysis project Ga0182747, IMG submission 128526) | Enriched backyard soil microbial communities from Emeryville, California, USA - eDNA 3rd pass 30_C BE-Lig BY (version 2) (version 2) | ecosystem: Environmental > Terrestrial > Soil >... | reverse complement strand
TTCTAGCCGGATGAATTCCCATTTTAAAAAGAGCTTCTGTTGCATAAATATTGCCACATCCTGAAATAACTTGTCCGTCCATGATTACTTCTTTGATGGGCTTGTTTTGATATTTTGGTAAATCACACTTTTCTAGAAAGTAATCACATGCATCCTTATCAAACGGCTCAGGAGCCATTTGTAAAAGGGGTGGATGTTCTTCTAGTTTTTTGATAAACCGGAGCTCCCCAAATCGACGTATATCTGCATACACTAGTAGTTCTCCAGACGCCAAAGTAAATACTGCATGGACATGTTTTCGAAATTTCTCTTCTATAATTTCACTTAAAGCGCGAACAACAAACCATGCCCCAGTCATTCCTAAATGATTCACAAATAGAAAGGTTTCTTGATTTTTCTCTAAGTAAAAATAAATATATTTGGATCGACGCATTATTTTTTGAATATGCATCCCTTGCATAACTTCTTCAAAAAGGTTCGGCTCGATATTTTTGACAATACATTGCTTGCCTAGTCCCCAAGAGGTGTATATTGTATCTGAGAGCGCCACTTTTTTAATGGTTTTCCCTTCAACAGCAGGCACTAATGCCCGAACAACACCTTCTACCTCTGGCAATTCAGGCATAGTTCCACTTCCTTATTTCGCATCGTACCAAGTATAACCGTAATCGAAATCTACTTTTAACGGAACAACAAGTTCAATTGCATTCTCCATTACTTCCGGTACAATTCGTTCTAAAATCTCAATTTCTTCTTTTGGTGCTTCGAATATTAATTCATCGTGTACTTGTAATAATAATTTGGATTTTAAGCCTTCTTCTTTTAGGCGAGCGTCCATGTCAATCATCGCTTTTTTAATAATATCTGCTGCACTTCCCTGAATTGGCGTATTCATAGCAGTACGTTCTGCAAAACTACGTAGATTAAAGTTTCTACTTGTAATGTCCGGTAAATAACGACGACGATTTAATATAGTCGTCACATAGCCCTTCAATTTTGCTTCTTGGACGATTGTGTCCATATATTCTTTTACCCCAGGGAAACTTTGTAAATACTTATCGATAAATTCAGCTGCTTCTTTTCGTGTAATATTTAAGCTTTGGGATAAACCATAGTCACTAATGCCATACACAATACCAAAGTTTACAGCTTTTGCTGCGCGACGCATATTTGAAGTTACTTCATCCTCAGAGACATGGAATACATCCATCGCCGTACGTGTATGAATATCCATTCCATGAATAAAGGCATCCACTAAATTTTTATCTTGTGACATATGAGCTAGTACACGTAATTCGATTTGCGAATAGTCAGCCGCAAATAAAACCCAGCCTTCTTCAGATGGTACAAAAGCTTGGCGAATTTTACGTCCCTCTTCTAATCGAATCGGGATGTTTTGAAGATTTGGATCTGTTGAGCTTAATCTACCAGTTGAAGTTAATGCTTGTTGGAATCGTGTATGCACTTTGCTGTCTTCACAATGTACTTCTTTAATGAGCCCTTCGATATACGTAGATTGCAATTTAGCTAATTGACGATAATCTAAAATATATTGAACAATTTTGTGTTCAGCTTGTAGTTTTTCTAAAACATCCGCTGCAGTTGAGTAGCCTGTTTTTGTTTTCTTTACAACCGGAAGACCTAATTTTTCAAATAAAATAACTCCTAATTGTTTTGGAGAATTAATATTAAAATTTTCTCCTGCCAAGTCATAAATCTCTTTCTCAAGAGAAGAAATTTTTTGCTCTAAATCCTCCCCCATTTTTTCAAGAGTAGGAATATCAACCTTAATTCCCTTACTTTCCATTGAACCTAAAATAGACGCAAGTGGAAGCTCTAAATCATAATACAACTCGAACTGTTCATTTTCTTTTAATTTTTCCTCAACAATTGGTTGTAATGACCAAATGGAAAATGCCTTCCGACTCACATGCTCTGCTAAAGTCTTTTCATCGGGAACTGACCATTTAGCGCCTTTACCATAAATAGTTTCATTAGCTTGTACATCGGTAAAGTTAAATTCTTTTGCAAGCGTTGCAATATCATCACCTGAAATGGCAGGATTTACAATGTAAGCAGCGAGTAACATATCGAATTCAACACCGCGCAAGCTTATCCCAACACGATTTAAAATAGCTTGAGCAGCTTTACTATCTGACATGTATTTTTTCTTTGTTTCATCTTCTAACCAATTCTTAATAATTTCATTTTTTTGCATCGTCTCAAATGAAAGATAGAAGGTTTTTATGCCATCTGTAAAAGCAAAACCTAGAACACGGCACGAATGGTAATGTTCGTTTTCAAGCTCCACATGTACAGCCATAACATCTTTTAGCATATCCTCTGTTACTTCTTGAACGATTTCGAAGTCTAAATCAGCTGTTTCTTTTTCTTCTACTTGGAAATCACTTTTTTCTATCAAAGATTTAAACGAAAGCTCCTGCCAAACGTTTAATAGCTCTTCCTCATCTGGTCCAGGATAGTTTAAATCTTCTAAAGTAATATCAATTGGTGCTTCAGTAAAGATAGTCGCCAATTTTTTGGACATCTTTGCTTGTTCTTCATTTTCTACAAGCTTTTCCTTCATTTTGGACTTTTTCATGCCTTCAATCTGTTCATATAGTGCTTCAACAGAACCGTATTCTTTCAACAATTTGATGGCTGTTTTTTCACCAACTCCAGGAACACCTGGAATATTATCGGAAGCATCGCCCATAAGACCCTTCATGTCAATAATTTGAAGTGGAGAAAGTCCGTACTTTTCTTCAATGTGAGCTGGGGTATATTTTTCAATATCTGTCATACCTTTACGTGTGATATAAACTGTTACTTGATCTGTAGCTAGCTGTGTTAAGTCTTTATCTCCAGATACAATGATGACATCCATTTTTTCATTCTCTGCTTGCTTAGCAAGAGTTCCAATAATATCATCTGCTTCGTAAAGTTCTTTTTCATAACGCTTAATTTGATAAGCATCAATTAACTTTCTCAAATATGGAAATTGCTCTGAAAGCTCTGGTGGTGTTTTTTGACGACCGCCCTTATATTCCTCATAAGATTCGTGACGGAAAGTTGTTTTCCCCGCATCAAAAGCTACCAACATCTTTGTTGGTTTCTCTTCTTCTACTATTTTTTGCAACATCGTTGTAAAACCGTAAACTGCATTTGTATGAATTCCACTATCATTGGCTAGCAATGGTAATGCAAAAAACGCACGATACGCTAAACTATTTCCATCTAATAATAATAATTTTTCTTTACCCATTAAACGCTCTCCTTCATAATCGCAACATGTCTTAGTTCTGTATAGTCTCTATTTTACTTTATCCTTTCAACTGTCTTTTTTCCATTATAAAACACGTATTAGTCAAAAATATGACCAATACGTGTTAGAACTAATTTCGACTATGAAATTTTGAAGTTTGCTTGTCTGTTAGTTTCGGATAGAAAATTTCTTCGTATATAACAGTAAGTAAAAATGCATTCATAAATGCAAACACTAGGTAAAGTGGCATTCCACCAAGTTGATAACCCATTAAATCACGAGCAAATACTTCTACAATGCCTACTTGTGTGAAGTAAAAAATCATTCCTACTCCAACTTGCCATAGGGGGCGCTTGTCTTTTCTACTTTCAAATTTCAAAACTTTTTTAAAGCTATTTCGAACATCCTCACCAACAAAAAGTGACAGACATAAAGTAACGATAAATAAAACAGGTATATGAAAAACTTCTAACTTTATTAAGGAGTGGGAAGTTACTTTAAATATGGAAGTAATAGAACAAGACATGATAATTGCTAGAAGTATATTTTGAATAAGTTGATGTACTTTTTGCAACGTCTAATCCTCTTTTCTTTTCATTTGAATTTACTATTATAGTACTACAAAAGTTATATTAATAGATACTAGCAAATTATGTATCTATTAGTTTTATTGATACAAATGAACTTTTTTTGAACTTATCCGTGACGTTGATGCGATTAATTATTCTATAACCGTTTGAGTCCGCAAAAAAGGTATAACCTATATTTTTAATAGGTTATACCTTTTTTGAGCTAGTTGATTTTGATATTTTGATAGGAGCATTTTCCACCTTCAAAAGCATAGAATCCCCACATACCATGTTGATAGGTATCATCATTTACAGTTAATAGCAGCTCATCATTTATATATAACGATAAATTATTATCAATTGCTTTCACTTTTAAATGATACAACTCACCATGTTTCCACTTGAAGTCTTTTGAAGCTAAAATTGTTGTATCAAAATTTTTCAAACCAATAGACACTTTGTCTTTACTAGTAAATCCTGCATAATAGAATTGTTCCGTTCCAAGTGATCGAAAAATGATTCCATGAGAGTCTCCTTTTTCAGGAGTTAGTTGTGCTTCAATTATGGCTTCTTCCATATAATAATGACCTGTAAAGCTTGAGCAATCTTCATCGCTTTCCATTTGCATTCTTGCTTTATCTAGTTTCCAATTTCCTCGGTGATGAGCAAATGGTGTTACAGAATTAAACTCAACTGCTTGTTTCTGAAAGTCAATTTCATAAGATGGTTTACCAAAAATTCGAAATTCATCTAAAAAGATCTTGCCAAACGCTCGTTGTGTTCGAGTAGAATCCGTATGAATCATCAAGCCCACTTCTTCTATTAAATCGCCATTAGTCTCAGGAATAGTAAACTCAATTGTTTGCCATAAATTATCTACTATAAGTGGTTCCTTTGTTTTAATTATTTTTTTATCGTAGGTAGTACGAATATAAGGCGTTAACACAATTGATTTTCCATGTAATCGCTCTACCCTTACTTTCATGGATACCGTTTGCCCACTATAAGCTGTTGGCGTAAAAGTAGGGGAATACTTTTCATCCATAAAGAGTTCTCTTCTATAAAATGTTCTATAAAAAACTCTCGATATATCTCCTTCATACATTCTAAATACAATAATTTCTAAAGATCCACTCGTAATATATCCTGTTTTTTCTGAGTGACGTAGGAAAGTTTTAAATGGATAACTAGTACAGAAACCATGGGTAGCGCCCGGTAGAGTAAAATCAAAATAAATTTCTTTTTCTTTATAGCTTCGGACTAATTCAACAGGTGGTTCTTTATTTGCTTCACGGTAGCCTAATAAAGCAATCTGTTTTGCAAATGTAGGTAAATCTACGATATTTAAATATCCCGAAACACTCGATGCAACTATAGAATCGTTAATTGGCTTTCGATAATTTGGAGCTATTCCTTTTATCCCATTTAACGCACCTACAATTGATCCGACACTTCCTGCGTTACAGTCGGTATCCCAACCACACATTGTTGCAATTTCAATGGTTCGACTGACATTCCCTTCTCCGTACAGAAGCGCAAGTATACAAACACCTGCATTCGGAATAATATGGCAGATTCCACCGTATTTATCGTATCCCCAATTGTTTTCTAAAAACGCACGACAAGCACGGAAATCATTTGGATTCTGTTGATAAAACGAAATGACAGCATGAACTACTTTAGCGTACGTACTATCAGCTGGGATTTGCTTTAAAGCTTCCTGGATAATTTCATGGACATTTTGTTTTGAGAAAGCTAAAGCAATACATGCAGCTATGAAACGAGCTCCGTAAATCCCGTTTCGATCGTGGGATACACTTGCTGCAATTTCAGCATAATCAGCAGCCATTTTAGGATTATCCGGAAAGATTAAACCGAATGAATCGATAAAAATCTGACCGCCAATTTGCTCCGCAAGAGTCTCACCATTTTGTTGGATTGATCCAGATTGAGGTGCTTTAATACCCTTTTTTAAATTTAAATACGCTGTATGCTCTGTACTGATTTGGTCGCCCCCCCACCAAATCATTCCAGTTCCTTCACGTATATAGTTTAACCAAGTCTTTGCCACATCCTGAGGCTCTAATTTCCGGTTCTTTGCATGATCTAGTAATGCCCTTATAAAGAAAATAGGTCCGTTCGCATCATCATCTGCGGAAAAAACCTCATAATCTTTTACGTAATCCTTAATCTCACCAAAAACATCGTGTATCATTTCAGGTGTCCATTCAGGTGGTTCCACTGGTGCACCTAAACGTATGCCAGCATTCATTGCTAATATACTTGCATATACCTTCTCTAAATAATTTTTTGGGATCATCATATGGCCTCCCCATTAATGCCCAATAATTTCCCCTTGTTTGCGGATTATTTGTAAATCAGTTTCTATAATTCGTTTAGCTACCTCCGCAAAGGAAGTCGCTTCTTCATCAAAATTGATTTGATTCGCCTTAGAGAGTAACTCTATTTCAGCCTCTTTAATAAATTTCGTCCCATACATCGCCCCCAAAATCACTCCCACCATTACACCGATTGAATCTGTATCTCTTCCAGAATTAATACCATCTAAAATCGATTTATAATAGTCACCATCGTTATATACTATGAAAGCGATTGCTAATGGTAATTCTTCAATAGAGAATAATCGGCTAGGCGTATAATGATTTGAAGGAATGCCAACCTTCTCTATTTTCCGATGCACATCATCACCCATAGGGGAAAATAGTGCAATTCTTTCATGTAAAATGGTTACCAATTCATGGTAGGAGCATTTATGTTTTTTTAATAATTTCGCTTCATTTGTAAGTGTTATTATTGCTTGCTTTGTTCCATCTTTTGCTAAAGAAATCGCCGTTTCAATAATATCTTCTATTGTGACATTTGGTGTAAACGCACATGCAACACATGCTGCTAAAACTCCAGCTGCTTCAAGACCATAGCTTACTTGATGTCCTGAAGCAAATGCTATCGCTTCATTATATGCAGCAAGTGGATTTCCTGCGTTTACAATTCCAATTGGTGCAATATACATCGCAGCACCGCAGTTCACCATATTCCCTATTCCCCCTTCACGCGGGTCACAATTTGCGAGGACATGACGAAGGAAAATATGTTTTTCGGGATAAAATAATCTATCTAATATGAATGCTTGACGATTAAATTCTGGAATAAATGTTTTGCGAAAGGCAATTTCTTTTGTAAATTCATTGGCTAAATCATAAGCATCTAAATGACGTTTTTCCGTCTTATAGACACGACATAAGGCAAGGGTCATTAACGTATCATCTGTAATAATTCCATTACCACGCCGTCTACCAAGTGTTGCCTCTTCCCCTAAATACTCCTTATACCAAGGAGTATTTAATGTTGTTACATAGCCATACTTTTTTTCAATTTCTTCTCGCGACAATTTTTCAACAGGAGCACCGAGCGCATCGCCCAGTGCTGCTGAAATTAAAACGCCTTTAACACGATTTTCAAATGGTATCATTTGCAACAATCCTTACTTTACGGTTTCATTCGCCAATTTTGTAATTTCTTCTCCACCCGCTGCATACCACTCATCCACAAATTGATCAAATTCATCGATTGAAATTTTCCCTGTAATAATATCAGCCGCATATTCTTTATATAAGTTTTCCATAGCATCCCATTGGCTAATATATTCTTCTGGGATTGAAAAGTCATTATCTGCAACATACGATTCTACTATCGCATTCGTAGATGCCTGACCAGGAGGGCTTAATAACGGTGTTTCTGAACTCAACGGTGTATCAAACTTGACATCTTGTGGCTCCCAGAATCGAGAGACCCATTCAGAATAGAACTTATCTGTTAACTCAATCTCACCGTTGTGGAGATTATAGTGCTCCCCTTCATACCCTAATAATTCGAACTTCATCCCTTCAGGACTAGCTAAGAAATCTAGTATTTCGAAGGCGATGTTTTTATTAGGTGATTGAGACGAAATGGCAATACCACGTGGTTCCTTTGTTACACTCGTTGCTGCATAGCCTGATGACACACCTTTTGCACTCGGTAACACCGTTAACTCCGCACTCTCGCCATTAACCGCTTTTGTACGAGTATTATATAAATCAATTACTTTACCATTAGTACCAACGATAACTCCTGCTTTATTATTATAAAAATCATCTTCTTTAACATCCCATTGCTTTGTTAAATATTGATTATCTAATAAACCTTCTGCATAAAGCTCTGCATAAAAAGCTAATTTGCTTTTTTCTGCTTCAGAAACCTTCTTGTAAACATAGCCCTCTTTTCCTTCTAACCATGTTGAAGTAACACCAAATGCTCTATTGAAGATAAAGTCTAATTCCGCAATATCCCCAGCAACGGTTACACCATATTCTGATAATCCTTTGTCAACCATCTCTTGGAAGAATGCTTTATAGTTTTCAACAGTAGGATCAGCTAACAAGCTTTCTGAAGTAGTTAGTTGTTCCAAAAAGTCCGTACGTACAACTGGTACTTTATGATTAATAGGTTTCACCCATAATAAATATGGATAATTCTCTAATCGTGTAACATTGTGTTCATATAAAATATCCTTTAAATATTCGGAGCCTTCAATATATGGAGTTAAATCTTCTAGTAATCCTTGAGCTGCAATTTGTTCATCGCTTCCTTGGAAATAGATAATGTCTGGAATCTCACCACTGTATAGGAGTAAATTTAACTTTTCAGCATAGTCACCTTGGGCAATTTCAACAATATTAAATTCTACATCTAGGTCTCTATATTTTTTTAATGCTTCTTCTAAAGCATCATAGTATTTGACGGATGCTTCACTTGAAGGACCATCATCTTTATAGGCAATTGTAAGTACTGTTTTCCCATCCTTTGTTGTTTCTGGTTTACTCCCTTCTTCCTCTGCCTTGTCACTACATGCAACTAAAAATAACGTTAGTAGTCCGAACAACCATAACCAAGCGAATCTCTTCATCTCGATACCCCCCATTTTATTTTTAGTGATCTACCTAAGATAGGGTGAAGTCCCTACCATAGAAGTTACACTTATTCCTTCACTCCACCATCCATAGTCCCTTTTGTAAAATACTTAAGGATGAGTGGATAAAGTAATAACATTGGAATTACGGCCACTACTATCGTAGCTGATTGTAAAGATCCAAAGTCAAGCGTAGCAAGTAATTCTGGCGTCATTCCCTCTACTCCCTTTAATAAGGTAGTATTGTCTTGTGTTACGACAAATTGTCGTAACACAACTTGAAGAGGCCATTTATTTGGATCAGATAAATATATCGTCGCTCGGAAATATTCATTCCAATGATATACTCCATAAAACAACGCTAAAGTTGCAAGGGCAGGCTTTGAGAGCGGTAACATTATTTGTGTAAATATTCGGAAGTGACCCGCCCCATCAATTTTCGCGGCTTCCAGTATACTATTGGGTACCTCTTGAAAGAATCGCATTAAGATGAATAAATAATAGACATTTATCGCCTTATATAAAATAACAGCTGCATAGGAGTTTAATAAGTGCAGATCTTTCATTAACAAATATTCGGTAATCATTGATGGTTCAAACACCATAATGGCAATTAAGACAACTAAAACAAGCCGTTTTCCAACAAATTCTGTTCGAGCTAATACATAAGCAGTTATAGCTGTTAAAAATATGTTCAGCAAAGTACCTACAATGGTGATAAAAACTGAATTGAATATACTTTTTAATATAAAAGGATTAGACATGATAATTTCAAAGTTAATTAGAGAAAATCCCTTTGGAATAACTCCAAGTCCGGATAACTCATTTACACGATTAGGATCCGATAGGGACATTGCTAGGATGTTTAATAATGGAATTAGGACAGCTAAGGTAAAAAGAAAAAGAATACATTGGATAATCGTTTTTGACATACTAAAATGCTTCATCTTTACAATCCCCCTTTACCATACGCCTTTTCCCGTTATTCGTTTTGATAAAAAATGAGTACCTAATATCAATATTAAGCCAATAACCCCTTTAAACAGGCTGGCTGCAGTTGCATAGGAATATTGTCCATTTAAGATACCAATTCTATAAACATACGTATCTAAAATATCGATAACACTTAGCACGGAATCATTCATTAAGTTAAATACTTGGTCAAATCCAGCACTCATAAAGAATCCTAAATTCAAAATAAACAAAGTGATGACGGTACTCATAAGTGAAGGGATGGTAATATATCGCATTTGCTGTAAGGTGGATGCCCCATCAATTCGTGCAGCTTCGTAAAGGGATGGATTAATTTTTAAGATTGCCGCTAAATACAAAATAGAGTCCCAACCAGCACTTCTCCACATTTCTGAATAAACAAGCACCCACCGAATGTGCTCTTTACTAGTCATATAATCCAATGAGGGCAGTTGAAAGAAATTACGAATAACATTAGCTCCACCATCAACTGGATTTAATAAAGAAATCCAGATTCCAGCAATTACTACCCAAGATAGGAAATGAGGTAAATACGAGATAGATTGAACATACTTTCGAAATGGACCAAAGCGCAATTCATTTACTAAAAGCGAGACAATGATAGGTATCGGGAAGATAAAAATGATTTTCATTGTACTAATAATAACTGTGTTTGTTAGGACATCCTTGAAAGCTGGTGAACTAAATAATAAATGAAAATGTTTCAATCCAACCCACACATTATCGCCAATAATCTTGTAATCTTGAAATGCGAGTTTCATATTTACAATGGGAATAATGTGAAAGATTATAAAATAGAGCATGCCAGGTAATAGCATTAAATAGAGAATCCAATCTTTTCGTATGTGTTTTAAACTACTCTTTCTTCTCATGCCCTCACCCCTTTCTAGGTAAATACTTTCTATAATTCGAGATTCATCAAAGGAGCATGCTGCTGAGCACCATAAACATCTCTATCCCCAGGACTTCCTGATGAAATTTTTCTAGCAATCGTTATTTTAATCCCAAGTGCCTGATCGAAAAAAACGAGATGATGAATATCGTCAAGACTTATATTATAAAGATCTGCAATGACTTCCTTTGTTAAAATTCCAGCATTTTTAACCTCTTCATAAACTTGCTTTTCATCAAATAACACATCTAAGGTAATTTCAAATGGACCAGCATTTTTACTTCGTAGAATTTTTGCCTTTTCAACCAATTTGACCATTATCACACCTCCACTATTTCCAGAAGGAATGGATCTTGGGTAATTTTCATTAAATGATAAATTGAAAATTCATATACAGGGCCAAATTCAATATCACTTGGAGCATAGGGAAAGGCTAAATTTCCTGCTGATGATTTTCGCCCTTCATAGCCATAATGTAAAAAGGTAGACCGCACATTGGCACAAATAGAGTTTGCTAATTCTTGATCTTTCGCTAGAACCTCAAACATGACCCCAATCTCATGCCCCATAAAAGGTGTAGGTTCTTGATCACCCAAGACCGCATCTTTTCCATAGTGATAAAAATTAACTTGATAGTCTTCGTCCGAGATTTCATTAAAATAATTCTTTACTTGCTGCAACACTTCTTGTTCAACGTCCTCTAATTGATTGATTAATAGCGGGTCGCGAATACCTGCTATGACAAATGTGCGATAGGCAACTTTCCGTGCGCCTTCTAACTTGATACGTACTTCTTCCTCTGCGATATATTGACTATTCCGAACCTCTATTACCCCATCAGAGATTTCATTGAATTCACAGTTTTCGAGATTTAGTGTAAATCCAGGACCATGCAAAATAAATGGATGCTCTTTCTCATAAAAGGTATGAGCGGCTACACTTGTAGCTGTACATTTTCGAATCGGATTTAATGCTCGCACCGTAAAAGAATGCTTATAAAGCGTTCCAAGAATGCAGTCTTTCGTCGTACCAGGTTCAGCGCACAAAGCTCCACACTCTAAAATTTTTCCTAAATGATATGACAAACCCGGATCCATTCCATGATATATTCCTAATGCGGCAAACGGAGATGGATCATAACTTCGACCGCATAAGATAATGTCACATTTCTGCTTTAATGCTTTTAGAATAGGCTCATGTCCCATTTGAGCAACAATAGTCTTCGTCTCTAGAATCTTCTCTTTCGTTAACGTCGGAATATTAGGCGTTAACGGCGTAATTCGCCCTTCTTCTAATGCATCAATAATCGTCTGTTGTTTAAAATCGGCCCAAATAATCCCAATCTTTGCATGTCTTTTTTGTTCCAATAATATTTCCTTTACAACCTCAAGGGTTAACTCAACATGTGTTTTGGCTCCCGCTCCACCTGAGGAACCAATTATTACAGGTATTCGATGCTTTAAACCACATTCTAAAATAATCGACAAATCCTTTTTAAGTGCACGACGACTAACAATCGATACATTCGCCCCCAATTTATGTGGACCTGCATCTGTTGAGCCTGCATCTACAACAATTCCATGTATATTCTCTTGAAATGCATTCATAAAAGATTCCTTTGGAAATCCATAACCAAGAATGCCACAAGGAGAAAGTATACTTATTCCTTTTTGCATCTGTATCGACTCTCCATTTCTTTCCCAAATTTGTAATCGGTTACAGGCTAAGCAAAATGAAAATGTATCGTACAACTATCAACCTTCAATTAAAATATATTTATAGGTTAGGTCATCATCAAAATTATGGTTTCTTATAAAATCTCTTTTTAAGTTGTTAAAACGGCATACATAACATAAATTGTTTTTACGAGTCATCATATCTTAAAGGCACGAAAAACAAACTGTATGTTACGATGGAACGAGTATAATTGCCATAATTCTATATAGTATGCTTTCACTTACAAAAATTTGAAATGAATATTGAAAAGTTTAAAGGGGGACATGAATGGAAGCCTTAGCCTTAAATAATATTTGTAAAACTTACCCTGACGGATCTCAGGCAGTATATAATTTTAATCTGAATGTAGAGGAACATGAATTCATTGTTTTAGTTGGCCCTTCTGGTTGTGGGAAATCCACAACACTCCGAATGATTGCTGGACTGGAGGAAATTACAGAGGGTGAGTTACGAATTGCAACAAAGTATATGAATGATGTACCTCCTAAAGACCGTGATATTGCCATGGTATTCCAAAATTATGCACTCTACCCCCATATGAATGTATATGACAATATGGCTTTTGGGCTTAAACTACGCAAATTATCAAAAAAGGACATTGATTCACGAGTGAGAGAGGCTGCGGAAATTTTAGAACTGACTAATCTATTAAAGAAAAAACCAGCTTCATTATCAGGTGGTCAGAGACAACGTGTTGCCTTAGGCCGTGCAATTGTTAGAGATGCCAGTCTTTTTTTAATGGATGAACCTTTATCAAATTTAGATGCAAAATTACGTGTACAAATGCGTGCAGAAATCTCAAAGCTCCATCAGCGTCTGGGTACAACAACTGTGTATGTCACTCATGATCAAACTGAAGCAATGACGATGGCTACTCGATTAGTCGTAATGAAAGGTGGCATTATCCAACAGATAGGCGCACCAAAAGAAGTTTATGATTTTCCAGAAAACATCTTTGTAGGGGGCTTTATCGGCGCACCTGCTATGAACTTCTTTACCGGAAAAATAGAAAATGGTTATTTTATGGTAGAGGGCTATCGATTAAAGATTCCAGATGAGAAGAAAGAGAATTTGGAGTTATTAGGTTACGAAGGTAAGAGAATTATATTAGGTATTCGCCCTGAATATATTAATCAAAATGCTAATCTATATGATACACCTAACAGAATAACGGAAAAAATTCAGGTGGCCGAACTAACAGGTTCAGAAATGATGTTACATTCAACGATCGGTAATCAGCCTTTTATTGCTCGTGTACATCCTGAAACAATTGCCTCGCCAGGTGATGAAGTTAAATTTGTGATTGACATGAGGAAAGCACACTTCTTTGATATAGAAACGGAAAAACGAATTTGACGTTCTCTTTAAGTGTGGCCAAACAAACTATATAACTCTATTATCCTAAAAAAAGACGTAGCTAGGAGGGCTACGTCTTTTTTTCAGTACCACTTTTGATTTTTATTCCAAATATCCCGATAACACTCTTGCATATGGAGAATCAGAAGGAAGGATAATGACTGTATCCTCACCAATAGTTTTCTTGTAGGACTCAAGTGTTCGATATAATCCGTAGAATTCAGGGTCGCGTGAAAAGGCTGCATTATAAATTTGAGCTGCTTCCGCTTCTCCTTGCGCACGAATGACTGATGCTTCTTTATCAGCTGTTGCTAATAATTCTTGGACTTCACGGTCTGTATTTGCAACAATTCGATTCTTATCCGCGTCTCCTTCAGATAAGTATCTTTGTGCAATGGATTCACGTTCTGATATCATTCGCGTATAAACTGACTGTTCATTTTCTTCAGGTAAATCTGTACGACGTATACGCACATCAATTACTTCAATTCCGAAATTTCCACTTAGGAGAAACTTATTTACTTCCTCTGTTACACGATCATTTATACTACCGCGCTCAGAATTTTCATCATTAATAATTTGGTCGTAGTTTAATTGTCCGAGCTGTGTACGAATTACCGAGTAAATAAATTCTTCCATCCGGGACTCTGCATTAATTAATGTACCTGCATTGGAGATGAGTGCTTTCGGATCTGTCACGCGCCAAACAGCATAATTATCAATAATAATCCTTTTCTTATCTAAAGTGTTTATTTCTTCTTGTGTCATTTCATATGTCATCAAGTTTTTCGGTAAGGTTGTAACACTTTGAATAAATGGAATTTTCATATTTAACCCTGGTTCATTTTCGTATTTTACAACTTCACCAAACTGACGAACAACCCTGTATTCATTTTCTTTCACTATATAAACATTGGCGATTAAAATAATGAGAACAGCAAAAATAACAGTTAAAACAATTGCTGATTTGGCAAATTTCCGTCCATTAAAGGGTTTTTTCTCTTTGGGTGAATTTGAAGGCGGTATCTCATCATTTATTTTTTTCTTTTTGTTTTTATTATTTCCAAACAAGGCTTTAGCGAACTTTTCTAAATCACCGTCGAATTGATTGTTGTTATTACTCATTGTTTATCGCTCCCTTCAGTGGATTCTTCTGTACTTTTCACAGGAGAATTGGTTGTCGGTTGAAGCGGTAAATATTTCAGAGTTTCTCCATCATCATTCATAATATAAATCTGCGTATTTGGTAACACATTTTCTAATGTTTCAAGAATTAAACGTTGCCGAGTAATTTCTTGATTTCCTTTATATTCTTCATACAATTCTTTAAATATCGCTACTTCGCCTTGTGCTTGTTGAACGCGGGCAACTTTTTCTCCCTCTGCACGAGACATTATGGCATCCACTTCACCTTGGGCTTCACTTAGCTTTTGATTTTTATATTTTTCTGCCTCGTTTGTTTTCGTATTTTTCGTTTCACGAGCATCTGTTACTGCAGTAAAAGCTGCTCGAACTTCTTTATTTGGTAATTCTACGTCCTGAAGCTTTACTCCTAAAATACTAATACCAATATCATATTTATCAACTAATGCTACTAATAATTCCCTAGTTTTTTCCTCAATTTCTGCTTTTCCATCTGTTAAGGCGTTATCAATCGTTGAGCTACCTATAATTGAACGTATGGCACTTGACGTAGCACTATGTAATATTTTTTTTGGTTCTTCTGCATTAAATAAATATTTTTGTGGGTCTGTAATTTTCCATTGTACGACTAAATCTGTTAAGACGATGTTTTCATCACCTGTAATCATTTTTGTTTCGCTGTCATAGGCCTCAATCACACCATCTTTTGTTTGTTCGTAGCCAAATTGTAAACTATAAGTTTCTTTTGAAAGTACTTCTACCTTTTGAACTGGCCAAGGTAATTTAAAATGTAATCCCGAATCTGTAATCGTTTCATCTGCTCGACCAAATGTAATGACAACAGCTTGTTCAGATTCATCTACTGTATACCATGAAGTAAAGACTACTATTAACGCTATGATCGAAAACAGACTAAGTCCAGTGATTAATAAAGTACGTTTTACACTCATTTTATTCCTCCTTATTTATGTAAAATTTACTATTCTTAGTTTATTTACGGTTAAGCATTCAGAAAGTTTCAAAATATTTTTTCCCCATAAAAAAATGCCCCTACGTAGAGGGACATTTTCTCCTATTCTTACTTTGAAATGGGGGTTTCTGTAACCATCATAGATGAGAAGTATGAAGAATTAATTACAACAATGTAAATCTAGTGTAAAGTTTGCTTTTCTACTTTACTAAAGGAATAAATATTTTCATACAAGTACCTTTACCAACTGTACTTTTAACGTTAATTTTTCCATGATGCGCTTCAACTAAGTGTTTTACAATCGCAAGCCCTAATCCTGTACCACCTGAATTACGACTACGTGCCTTATCTATCCGGTAAAATCGTTCAAAAATACGTGCAATCTCGCTTTTTTCAATACCCATTCCCTGATCTTCCACTTCAATAATTCCATAATCGGTATTGGACTTTATGCGTAATGTGACCGTAGAGTTTTCTGGGGAGTAGGTAATCGCATTTGTAATAAGATTCGTGAAAATTTGGATTAGACGATTAAAGTCTCCCATCACCATTACATCTCTTTCGATGCCCACATTAAACTGCATATTCTTTTCATCAAGACGTGGACTAGTGAGTTCCACTGCTCGAATCAATACTTCCTGCAAGCTCGTAGGCATAACATCAACAGAGAACCCATGTTGTTCAATTTTTGATAATTCCAGTAAATCATGAATTAGTATCTGTAGTCTATTACTCTCCTGATAAATAATATCTAAAAAGGAAAGAAGCATCTTTTCATCTTTGAAAGCACCATCTAGAAGTGTTTCTGAAAATCCTTTTATCGAGGTAATCGGTGTCCTTAACTCATGTGATACATTTGCTACAAAATCTTTCCTTATTTGTTCCAGGCGTATTAACTCAGAAATATCATGCATGACAATCACTACACCAAGCCAACGACCATGGTCACCCATAACTGGCGCCCCATAAACTTGTTTATATTGAATTTCATGATGAATTTCCACTTCAATTTGTTTTCGATAAGGGAGTTCCGTTAAAAATACCTGGTCAATAAATTCTTCCAACTCTTTTGGCAAGCCGAGGGTTAAGAAGTTATTGCCTTTGACTTCATCAATGGAAAGCTCAAACCCATCAAGAAATTTACGGTTTACAATAGAAACCGTTGCCTCTCGATCAATCATAATCAGAGCACTACCCATATTTTCGATTAAAGTTTTTAACCGTTCCTCTTCAATTTCGCGTAGTTTCTTAATTTCTTGTAAGTTACTTGCTAAATCATTAATGGAATTTCTTAGTTCTACTATACTTACGGTCCCATGTGCATACGCTCGAGCACGATAATTTCCTTTTATTAGCTCTCTAGCTGTCAGCGTAATATTTTCAATTGGATCTAGTAAATTCCGAATTAGATGATGCACAACTAAGCAGATTAACACAAAGCTAAGGAAAATTAAAAAAGCAATAATAGAGGAAAACTGCTTACCAATCTCCTCTATTTGTTCAGAATTAATGACAAGATTACTTTTACTTGCAAAGCTTCTAATAATATAAGGAAAAAGCTGGCCTAGGATAAAGCCGAGGACAGCTAAAATTGAACCTGTTAATATAATGAAGTTAACAAACAATGGGTTACGATAAGCCTTCATAGTATTTTTGGCTCCTCAAATTTATAGCCGATTCCTCTAATTGTTTTGATAAACTTCGGTTTACGGCTATTCTCCTCAATTTTGTCTCGCAAATGACTAATATGGACATCCACAATTCGAGTATCTCCAGCAAAGTCATACTTCCATACGGCACTTAGTAGCTGATCACGAGTTAATACACGATTTTTATTCTCTACGAGATACACCAATAATTCAAACTCTTTTGGTGTAAATTCTAATAACTCCTGATCAAGATATGCTTCAAAACGATTCGGATAAATCTGTAGCAGATTGAATTGATACAGTACATTTTCTGGTTCAGCTTGCTCCTGCCGATGACTTGGAGAAAATCGTCGTAAAACCGCTTTAACTCGAGCGATTACTTCACGAGGACTAAAGGGTTTTGTCATGTAATCATCTGCACCTAGTTCTAAACCTAGCACTTTATCGAATTCATCATCTCGGGCAGTAAGCATAATGATAGGAATATTACGCTTTTGACTGCGTAACTCTCTACACACCTCCATGCCATCCATCGTTGGTAGCATCAAATCCAATAATATTAAGTCAGGCGAATGATTGATGGCCATCTCTAAGCCAACTTTACCATCATGGGCAAGTAATACTTCATACCCAACACGCTCTAAATTGTACTTCAGTAATGTTGCAATTGATACTTCATCTTCAACTACAAGAATTGTTTTTAACATTAAGCAACCTCCAATATGATTTGAAACCCCCATTTCAAATCTGAAACGAACATTTTAACAAGGCGCTATTACTTTTAATATGCCATCTAATACTTGTATATTTTTTTCTTTATATGCACTCACATAAATATCCACTAGATTTTGATCTAAATCAACATGTTGAACTTCAAGTAATATTTCAATGGTTTCATAGTGATACACAGGCTCTAGGTATATAATATTCTGTTCACGAATATGTGAACCCGGTCCTGGAAGATGTTTTGAGATAGTAGAAGTAATGATTCCATTTAACATAATAGCAGGAACAATCGGTTTTTTATACGGTGTTCCAAGCGCATAGTCATGCTGAATATATAGCGGATTATTGTCATTTGTTAAGCCTAAATATAGAAGTAAATCTTTATCTTCAATCTTTTCTGTTAACTGTAGCTTTTCACCAACAATGATCTCATCAATCTTCTTACCTATTTTCATACCCTTCCGTAGCAGCAATTATGCAGCAGCCCCTTCACATTGAGATTACCTTCATAGTACCAATTTTTTCTCAAAATCACAAATCACTAAGCGATTTATAAAAAGAGTGAGTGCGCATGTAAAAATTTGTTCGTTTTTTATCTTTCCAATATATAGCTGTAATTGTTTATTTAGCACCATATTTCAATATGCATCGATTATTTTTCCTAAAACAAAAAAGAGTGAAAAAATTTTTCCACTCGATTGTATATCTTTATATTAAAAAAGGTAGCTAGTATTTCATAGAGTATTGTTACTCTAATCGTACTAGCTACCCAATTAATTAATTTTAAAATTCAAATTGCTAAGAATTAAAGGTTTTTGATTAATTCGTTAGCGAACTCTGAACATTTAACTTCAGTAGCGCCATCCATTAAACGAGCAAAGTCATAAGTAACAACTTTAGAAGCGATTGTGCTTTCTACAGAGTTAGTGATTAAATCTGCAGCTTCTTGCCATCCTAAGTGTTCAAGCATTAATACACCTGAAAGTAATACTGAAGATGGGTTTACTTTATCTTGACCAGCATATTTTGGTGCTGTACCGTGAGTTGCTTCGAAGATAGCATGTCCAGTTACATAGTTAATGTTAGCTCCTGGAGCGATACCAATACCACCAACTTGTGCAGCTAATGCATCAGAAATATAGTCACCGTTTAAGTTCATTGTAGCTACTACCTCGAACTCATTTGGACGAGTTAAGATTTGTTGTAAGAAGATGTCAGCGATAGAGTCTTTAATGATAACTTTACCAGCAGCTACTGCTTCGTCTTGAGCTTTGTTAGCAGCTTCTACACCTTGTTCTGCTTTAATTTTGTCATATTGATCCCAAGTGAATACTTTATCACCATATTCACGTTCAGCTAAATCATAACCCCATTGTTTGAATCCACCTTCAGTGAATTTCATGATGTTACCTTTGTGAACTAAAGTTACAGAAGGACGGTTATGTTTGATAGCATATTCGATAGCAGCACGTACTAAACGTTCTGTACCTTCAACAGATACTGGTTTAATACCGATACCTGAAGTTTCTGGGAAACGAATTTTGTTAACGCCCATTTCTTCTTTTAAGAAGTTGATTACTTTTTTAACTTCTTCAGAACCTTGAGCATATTCGATACCAGCATAGATATCTTCTGTGTTTTCACGGAAGATTACCATATCAACATCTTCAGGTTTTTTAACTGGAGATGGTACACCTTCAAAGTGACGTACTGGACGTAAGCATACATATAAGTCAAGTTGTTGACGTAATGCAACGTTTAGAGAACGGATACCGCCACCGATAGGAGTTGTAAGTGGACCTTTAATAGCGATTAAGAACTCATTGATTTTATCTAAAGTTTCTTGTGGTAACCATTCACCAGTTTGGTTGAATGCTTTTTCACCAGCAAGTACTTCTAACCATTCAATTTTCTTTTCACCGTTATAAGCTTTTTCAACTGCTGCGTCGATTACGCGTGAAGCTGCAGCCCAGATATCTGGACCAATTCCGTCACCTTCGATGAATGGAATTGTTGGATTATTTGGTACTTGAAGTGCACCGTTTTCTACTACAATTTTAGACATGGATGTTGCCTCCCTATTTTCGTAAATCTAGGACTGTGAAATCACAGTCCTAGACAATTCTAACATATTTTTCAGAAATTATCTTTCCTCGATTGATACATATTTTTGCATTCCTGGTCCAACATATTCTGCTCGAGGACGAATTAGACGATTATTAGCATATTGTTCTAAAATATGTGCAATCCAACCTGATGTACGAGAAACAGCAAAGATTGGTGTGAATAAGTCATGTTCAATTCCTAATGAATCATAAACTGATGCTGAGAAGAAGTCTACGTTTGCTGGAAGACCTTTTTGTCCAACAATCATGTCATGAATTTTCACTGACATTTCGAATAATTCTGGTTTACCAGTTAATTTAGTTAACTTTTCACTCATTAGACGTAAGTGTTTTGCACGTGGGTCGCCTTTACGATATACGCGGTGACCGAAGCCCATGATTTTTTCTTTGTTATCTAATTTATTTTGGATATAAGTTTCAACATTATCAACTGAACCAACTTCAGATAACATTTTCATAACTTGTTCGTTAGCTCCACCGTGTAAAGGACCTTTTAAAGCTCCGATAGCAGAAGTAACACCTGAATATACATCAGATAATGTAGCTACACAAACGCGAGCAGTAAATGTAGAAGCGTTTAATTCATGGTCAGCATGTAAAACTAATGCTTTGTTGAATGCTTCAATTTCGATTGGTGCTGGCTCTTTACCATGTAACATATATAAGAAGTTTGCAGCATATCCTAATTCAGGTTTTGGTGCAATTGGTTCTAATCCTTTACGGATACGAGAGAAACCAGTAACTACTGTAGCAATTTTAGCTTGTAAACGGATTGCTTTACGGTAGTTTGCTTCAGGAGACATTACATCTGCTTCAGCATCATAAACACCTAATAATGAAATCGCTGTACGAAGTGCAGCCATAGGATGTACTGTATCTAAAGGATAAGTTTTGAATTGGTCAAAAATAGCTTGTGGTACTTCAGCATTTTCAGCTAAAGCTTGAGTTAACTCAGCAAGCTCGTCTTTTTTTGGTAAACGTGTGTGCCAAAGTAAATATACTACCTCTTCAAATGTAGCATTTTCAGTTAAATCATCAATATTGTAGCCAACGTATGTAAGTGTGTCATCGATAATTGAACTGATTTTAGTTTCTGCAGCTACGATACCTTCTAAACCGCGTGTTGCTGTCATAAAAAATCGCTCCCTCATAAATAGTTTTTTAGTTGTAAGTGCTTTCTTTTTGTAGCACCTAGTTTATTCTGCTCTGCTCATATGAACCTATAAGTAAATCGCTTACATCCATATTATAATAAATTTTGACGTCTTTGTGAATGCAAATCAATGAAATTAAGAAAAAAATGATTAGTTAATGAAAAAACGGTGCAAAAGAGCATTAATTGTCAAAAACGAGATTTGAATTACATAAAATAGAGGTGGTAAACTTTGTATTCTTATAAAAATAATGGATTTCCATACAAGAAGAATATTAAATATTTAATATTATTGGTATACTTCGTTATTCTATGGCTCATTTTACCTGTATCTTTAGCCATATTTTCTGCATATTTTCTATATCCTGTAGTTAACTTTTTTCATAAGTATTTAAGAATTCCTTACATATTAAGTGCTATCCTAATATCTGTTTTAATCTTCCTATCAACTTATGTATTCTTTTTTATGACGGTCCATAGCGTCATCTCTATTTATCCTGAAGTGAAAGTACAGGTTCAAAATTTAGATATATTAAATTCAGGAGATCATATCTTATTAGAAACTATTTTCAATAAATCACTTTCCTATATCGACGGTGCGATAATGGGCATCGCGAATGTTTTACAAGATATTTTATCCTATATAATTGAACTTTTTATTTTCATCGTTGCTTTCTTCTTTTCTATTTTCGAATCTAAAAACAATCGGCATTGGTTTTTTATCTATGTTCCAAAGCAATACCGTGATGAATGGAAAGGTTATTTTTCTAAAGCAACTGAGCTTTTTGGCTATTTTCTCTTTGTTGAATTTCAATTATTTATTATTACCTTCTTTTTATTGAGTGCTGGACTAGCACTCATGCAGTTTGACCATCCTGTAAATAAGTCATTTTTAATCTCGTTTGCAGACGCTCTTCCCTTTTTCGGAATTGGATTATTCCTAATTCCTCTTTCTATTTATTTCTTTGTGATTGGTGAAAAATTCTTATGTCTCTCATTAATTATTCTCTATATATTTATCTTGATAACACGGCAGATTGCAGAGTCGTTATTATGGGCATCTACTTTCCATTTAAGAACTGTTCACACTTTCTTTATCAGTGCTGCCTCGATTTTAGTTTTCGGTTTTTATGGTATCATCATTAGTCCATTTCTTTTACTAATCGCAGTAAAAATAAAGCAAAAATCTATCTATTAATAATGAACACCTGACCATTTTTCATTTTTTTTCTTAACCAATAATAAATGGCAGGCTTATATAACTTTCTTGTTAAAGGCATAATTAAAGTAAAGCCTATTATATCTGTTATAAATCCTGGTGTAATTAATAATACCCCACCTATGAATATTAGAAACATATCAATTAATGCAACTCCAGGTGGATTACCTTCTGATAAACTTTTTTGGATATTACGAACTGATTGAATACCTTGCTTTTTTGTAACGATAACTCCAATTACACTTGTTAATATTATGAGCAATAATGTATTAAATACACCTAATACTTTTCCAACTACTATAAAAATAGCAATTTCAACTAATATCGCTACTATAAAAGGACCTACTATTTTTCTCAATGCCAACCCTCCAAATTTTATAGAGTACTCTTACTAGTATATACGCTATATTAGGATAAAAGTTTCGATTTGATTTTAAAAGGAAAAGAGCATCTCAACAATTTGAGATGCTCTCTTTTTAGTCATCATTTCATTTTTTATTATAAAACACTTGCATGACCTTTATAAATTACGCCAGTTTCAGCATCCATTGTAATTTCCTGACCATGTTGTATAACTGAAGTTGCGTCATTTACACCCACAATTACAGGAATTCCAAGGCTTAGGCCGACAACAGCTGCATGACTAGTTAAACCGCCTTCTTCTGTAATAATGCCTGCACATTTCTTAATAGCATCCATCATCTCTCGATCAGTTCCTACAGTTACCAATATGGCACCTTCAACATCATTGCTAAGTGCCTCTTCAGCGTTTTTAACAACTACTGCTTTCCCGACAACTGAACTTTTCCCTACTCCTTGACCTTTTGCCAATAAGTCACCAATTATGTGGACTTTCATTAAGTTTGTTGTACCTGCTTCACCAACTGGTACTCCAGCTGTAATAATGACAACATCTCCGTGATCAACATATCCATGTTTTAATGCTTCATCCACTGATAACTCTAAAATTTCATCTGTTGTAGACACTTTCGGTGTAACAATTGGTGTTACTCCCCATACAAGTGTTAATTTTTGAGCTGTTGAAGGAATGTTCGTAATTGCAATGATAGGTACGCCTGGTCGGTATTTCGCAATCATTCTAGCAGTAGTACCACTTGCAGTAGGTGCAAGTACAGATTTTACTCCTAGATTGATGGATGTATAGGCTACTGCCTGAGAAAGTGCCTCAGTCATTGTTGATCCTCTTTCTTTACTACGTGTATTAACAATCGTACGGTAGTTTAAAGAGTTCTCTGTATATTCAGCAATTCTATTCATTGTTTTAACTGACTCTACCGGATAAAGTCCAGCAGCCGTTTCACCTGAAAGCATAATTGCATCTGTACCGTCAATAATAGCATTGGCAACATCACTAGCTTCTGCTCGAGTTGGACGAGGATTACGCTGCATTGAATCTAACATTTGCGTAGCAGTAATTACCGGTTTCCCAACTACATTACATTTTTTTATTAATGTTTTTTGAACTAATGGTACTTCTTCAGCTGGAATTTCTACCCCTAAGTCTCCACGGGCAACCATTAAACCATCTGATACCTCGATAATCTCATCAATATGATCTACGCCTTCTTGATTTTCAATTTTAGGAATGATTTGGATATGACTTCCACCATTTTGTTCAAGTAATTCACGAATTTCAAGAACGTCTTTAGATGTACGAACAAAAGAAGCGGCGATAAAGTCTACACCTTGTTCAATCCCAAATAGGATATCTTGTGCATCCTTTTCTGTAATACCTGGAAGTTTTACAGAAACACCTGGAACGTTAACACCTTTTTTATTTTTTAATACTCCTGCGTTTTCAACAATTGTATGAATTAAGCCTTTTTCTATATCCTTAGCTAGTACGCGTAGTTCAATCAATCCATCATCTAATAGGATTCGATCGTTTTGATCAACGTCATTAATTAAATTCTCATATGTAACAGAGAAGCTACTTTCATTTCCAATCACTTCAGTCATTGAAATATCTATGACTTGTCCTTGAGTAAGATGAAGTTCTCCATTTTCCATTGTATGCGTACGGATTTCTGGACCTTTCGTATCAAGTAATATCCCTACAGTTTTATTCAACTTATTTGCAACTTCACGAATTGTTGCAATGCGAATTGCATGCTCTTCATGACTACCGTGGGAGAAATTTAGTCTTGCTACATTCATACCTGCTTCCATTAGTTTGGAAAGCATTTCTGGCGATTCACTTGCTGGACCAATAGTACATACGATTTTAGTTTTTCTCATAGTTTTCTCTCCGTTTACTTAGTTAGATTGATAGTTCTTTTGACAATGAATAAAGACTCAAATCAGCCTTATGTTTAGTTGTAAATGCTTCTTCTAAGTCGTAATCATAAACTTGATGGTTTTTAATACCCACCGCGCGTCCACTTCTACCTTCTAGTAATACTTCTACAGCTTTTGCTCCAAAACGACCTGCTAACACCCGATCTCGTGCAGAAGGGGATCCGCCACGTTGAATATGACCAAGTACAGATACCCTTGTTATAATGCCTGCCTTTTCTTTTAGTAATTTGGCTAATTCACTACCAGCCATAACACCTTCGGCAACAATGATAATACTATGCTTCTTACCGCGCGCAATACCATGTTCAATCCGTGAAATAATATCGTCTAAATCATATCCTTCTTCAGGAATGAGAATCGATTCTGCACCTGCAGCAAGTCCTGCCCAAAGTGCTATATCCCCAGCATCTCTTCCCATTACCTCAACGATAAATGAATTTTCATGAGATGTTGCCGTATCACGGATTTTATCAATAGATTCTATAACTGTATTTAGTGCAGTGTCAAAGCCTATCGTGTATTCAGTTCCAGGGATATCATTATCAATTGTTCCAGGAACCCCTACGCTTGGGAATCCCTTTTTTGTAAGCTCCAAAGCACCTCTATAGGAACCATCTCCCCCAATTACAACAAGCCCTTCGACACCAGCTTTTCTCATTTTTTCAATACCTTGTAGCTGATATTGATCTTCTTTAAATTGTGGACAGCGCGATGAAAATAATTTTGTACCTCCACGTTGAATAATCCCACCTACTGAACCCAAATCCAATAGTTCCATTTTTCCTTCGATAAAGCCTTCATAGCCATGATAGATTCCCATTACTTCAACCCCATGGAAATTTGCTTTACGAACGACAGCACGAATAGCAGCATTCATACCTGGAGAATCTCCCCCACTTGTTAAAACGGCAATTCTCTTCATAGCATAAAGAACCTCCTAATTTTTCCTCATGTTAAACACATTAGCATAAAATGAAGAAAAGTGAGTATTTCAAAAAGTAATACTTTACAATAATTTTCTCCATACAATATCTTAGATAAATATTGGAGAAATGCTCAGAATTTATATAAAAAACTATTCTTTGTTATTATTCTACTCTTATTTTGAAAAAAAAACGAGCATCTCTATATTATGAAATTAGACATTTCTATAAATCCCTATTTATTCTTTTTGAATCATTTTACATGAAAAGTTTTTTAATAGCCCATATACAGCCATTTTTAAGTTTTAAAATTCTTTCAAATACATCTAGTAAAATTCCCTATACTCATACATTTTTTATGTACCCGTTTATAGGCAATTGTATTACTAAAATTTCCCACGTACTGGTAAAAAAAACGACAAAATCCAATTTGGATTTCGTCATTTTTTCCACTACTAATGAAATTTAAACTATAGATATAGACTGCATTAATTTGTTTCTTCTATAAATTCGCCTATTTTTCTAAATTTATCATATCGATTGTCAATTAACTGTGTTTCTGATAATGCATGTAACTCTTCTAATGCGTTATTAATACATTTTTTTAGTTCTAATGCTTGAGCTTGTACATCTCGGTGTGCTCCCCCAGCAACCTCAATTACAATCCCATCAATGATTCCCATATCCTTTAAATCAAAAGCAGTAATTTTCATAGCTTCTGCTGCTTGCTTCGCTAATGTAGCATCTTTCCAAAGAATCGATGCTGCTCCTTCTGGAGAAATTACGGAATAGGTTGAATTCTCAAGCATATAGATTTTATTTGCAACCCCTAATGCTAACGCTCCCCCACTGCCACCTTCACCGATGACAACACTGATTACCGGTACTTTAAGTCCTGCCATTTCAAAAAGATTTTTTGCAATTGCTTCACTTTGGCCACGTTCCTCCGCAGCTTTCCCAGGATAAGCACCCTTTGTATCAATAAAACATATTATTGGTCGCTTAAATTTCTCAGCTTGCTTCATCAAACGTAACGCTTTACGATACCCCTCTGGATGCGGCATGCCGAAATTACGACGTATATTTTCTTTTGTTGTTTTACCCCTTTGATGACCAATAATCGTAATTGGCTGTCCTTCGAAACTAGCAATTCCCCCAATAATTGCTTCGTCATCTCCGAACGCGCGATCCCCGTGTAATTCGATAAAATCTGTGAATATTTCTTTAATATAGTCCATTGTAGTTGGACGCTGTGCATGTCGAGCAACTTGCACTCTATCCCATGGCTCCATATTCGTGTAAATCTTCGTTTCTAATTGTTGTAGCCTAGTTTCAAGTGTATTAATTTCAGTTGACATATCGACTTCTGCACTTTTAGCGATCTCTTTAAGTTCTTCGATTTTTTCACGAAGTTTTACTACAGGTTCTTCGAAGTCAAGTGACTTAGACATTTGAAACTCCTCCTTTAGCGTGTAATTTGACAATCGTTGCTAATTTATCACGCATTTCCTTACGATGGAAAATCGCATCTAGTTGACCATGGGCAAGTAAGAACTCTGCTGTTTGAAAATCATCTGGCAGTTTTTCGCGTACAGTTTGTTCAATCACACGACGACCAGCAAAACCAATTAGTGCTTGTGGCTCAGCAATATTTAAGTCACCTAAAGAGGCAAAACTCGCTGAAACTCCTCCTGTCGTTGGATGTGTCATTATCGATATAAATAATAAACCGTGATCGCTATGTCGTTTTAAAGCAACACTTGTTTTTGCCATTTGCATTAAAGAGATTACTCCTTCTTGCATTCGTGCCCCACCACTAGCTGTGAAAATAATAAATGGCAATTCATATTCTGTTGCTTTCTCAATCGCACGTGTAATTTTTTCACCTACCACAGACCCCATCGAACCCATTCGGAAATGAGAATCCATAATTGCAACTACAACTTGCGTCCCTTTAATACTACCCATCCCCGTTAAAACTGCTTCATTTAAGCCCGTTTTATGTGAATCAATTTCAATTTTTTCTAAATACGAAGGGAATTTTAATGGGTTAGAAGTACGTAAGTTTTCATCAAAAGACTCAAATGTACCTTCATCTAGTAATATAGAAACTCGTTCAAAAGCAGTCATTTTGTAGTGATAATCACATTGAGGACAAACTTTTAAATTATTTTCTAATTCCTTCGTCAAGTAGATTTTTTTACACTCTGGACATTTGGCCATTAAATCTGCTGGAAAGGAATTTTCTTTGTTTCGATCTACAATGACTCCTTTTTGTTTCTTTTTGTTAATAGATAATAAACTTCTAATTGCCACTGTTACATCCCCCTTACAATTATGATGAAGTTCTCAAATAGAGTATCCAATTTTCATAGGCATTCAATGCTTCTTTTTCATAACCTAATTGTAATGACTTTATCAGCATTTGTAGCATTGGCTTTTCATCTTCAGTTGTTAATTTTTTCAGTGGTGTTGCACTATACGCTACTAGCTGAATCCATATTTTTAAAGCTAGTCGATTTCCTGAAGCAATAAGTAATTCTCTTAATAAGAGATCTCGAACGATTTCATTTTCTAGTTCTAGTTTCATAAATAAACTTTCCCATACGGGTAAACTTCTTAAAGATTGTTTTGAACAGATGACTCGTATAGCTTCCTTTTCATGCATTCTTCTAACCGTATGTACATCCTCAATTGCCTGATTTTCTTGCAATATAAAGGATGCTAAGAGTTCTACTAACTGGTTCGAATGGACAGCAGATAAAAAGGTACCCCCACCATGTCTTGTTTCAATCAGACCAAGCAACTCTAAGCTTCGTAGTGCCTCCCTTACTGATGAACGACCAACATTCAATCTTTCAGAAAGCACACGTTCTGAAGGTAATTTTTCTCCCGGTTGAATTCCCTCGTGCTTGATTAACTCTCTTAATTGATGAACAATCTCTAAAAATACTTTTTTGTTTTCTTGTTTTTTATCCATAAGCACCCCGCAAGACGTTAGGAACTAAAGACATTGTAATGCCGCACAATTGTAAATCACATAACAAACATTTAAATTACGATTTTGGCAATACTAGAAAAATCGATGAGTTCTTATTCTATTTCTTAAACTAATACTACTTTCAGAACAAAAGTGGTCTGACCACTTTATTTTAGAATACATAATCACATTTCCTTTGTAAAGAAAAAACTGTGCAAAATTTGCACAGTTTTTGTTAAACGTTGTCAATATTTCTCGCTAATGACTATTTTTCATCGTTTTTACTCTTATTTGTGATTTTCCATTTCGGTGCTCTAGTAACCCTTCAACATACACAATTGAGTCCTCTTTAAGCCATCCTATCACTTCATTGTAATTTTGTGGGAATACCGTAGTCGAGATTGTCCCATATTCATCCTGCAGTTGAACAAAGGCCATTAATTCACCTTTCTTCGTTCGAATTTGACGAATACTTTCAACCATTCCGACTAATTTAATGTAGGTATTTGGTCTAACAACACTAAGTGACTTAGTTGTTGCATTTATATCATTCACTTTAGCTCTAACTAGTGCAACCGGATGATCGGCTAAGTAAAATCCTAACACTTCTTTTTCAAATTGAAGCTTCATTTTTGCTGGAATTTCATGAACTTCCACATACTTTGGCTTACCGAAAATTAAGCTATCCGTTGCAAATAAATCATTTTCCTCCTCATTAGGTCGAACGAGGGAAGCATGTTTCTCCGCAGCATCGATTGTTGCCAAAAGTGTTGCTCGGTCTTTCCTAAAATCATCCAGTGCGCCAGATTTAATTAATGGTTCAATTACTTTACGAGTAAAATGAAGTGCACTTAAAGATACAGCTAAATCAAAAATATCTTCAAATGGTTCTTCTTTTAATTTTCGGATTGCGATAATTTTTTGTAGAAGGGGTTGGGGCACCCCTTTTATAGCAGATAGGCTAAATCGAATATTCCCTTGCTCAACCGTAAAAAATCTTTGACTCTTTTGAATAGACGGTCTTAGAACTTCTATCCCTTTATTTCTTGCTTCTAGAATTAACTGGAATAGTTTTTCCTGATTACCTGTTGCACTTGTCATTAAGGCTGCATAAAAATTAGCAGGGAAATTTGCCTTTAAATAGGCCATTTGATATGAAATAACACTATAGGCAACAGCATGACTTTTTGGAAACCCGTAATCAGCAAATCGAACTATTAACTCGTAAACTTCTTTCGCAATCTGTTCAGGATAACCTTTCGATACTGCTCCTCTTACAAAGGCATTTTGTTGTTGCTCCAACACTTCTCTTTTCTTTTTACTAACCGCTCGTCTTAGTAAATCGGCTTGACCAATTGTAAAGCCAGCAAAATGATGGGCAATTTGCATTATTTGCTCTTGGTAGACAATTACGCCATATGTCTCTTTTAATATCGGCTCTAATACCGGGTGTAACATGACAACTGGTTCTGTTTTTGCTTTCCTTCTAGCATATACAGGGATAAATTCCATAGGACCTGGTCGATAGAGAGCATTCACTGCTACAATATCTAAAAATTCCGTTGGGGCAATATCTCTTAAAGCATTTTTCATGCCATCTGACTCAAGTTGAAATATCCCCGTTGTATCGCCATTTCTTAATAGCTGGAATGTTTTTTCATCATCTAACGGAATCTTGTTAAAATCAATCCATTTTTTATGTGTATAGTAAATCGATTGTCGAATATTATCCAGTATGGTTAGATTCCGAAGTCCTAGGAAATCCATTTTTAATAGACCAATTTGTTCAACTTCCTGCATCGGCCACTGTGTTAGATAAATCCCTTCATGACCTTGTTCAATTGGTACTACCTCTACTAATGGCATTGGACTAAGAACAACTCCCGCTGCATGGGTTGATGCATTTCTTGGTAATCCTTCTAATTTTTTAGCTGTTTGAAACCAAGTCACTCGAATTTTCTCTGCTTCGACCCACTTTCGAAATGCTTCTGATGTAGCATAGGCTTCTTGTAAAGTAATCCCTATCTTATTTGGAATTAACCTTGAGATCATTGCCAACGTTTCACTTTCAAAATTAAACATTCTTGCAACATCTCTTGCTACCGCTTTCGCTGACAATGTTCCAAAAGTGATGATTTGAGCGACATGCTGTTTTCCATACTTATTTGCTACATATTGGATAACTTCCTGACGTTTTGTATCAACAAAATCTATATCTATATCAGGTAGTGTAATTCGTTCTGGATTTAAGAAGCGCTCAAATAATAGGCCATATTTTAAAGGGTTGACCTGTGTAATATATAAACAATAGGCTACAAGTGAACTCGCGGAAGAACCCCGTCCAGGACCTGTTAGGACATTAGTATTTCGAGCATAATTCATAAAATCAGCAACAATTAGAAAATAGTCCGCATATCCCATCGACGTGATCACTTGCAATTCATATTGTAGCCGCTGTAGATACTCTTCTCCTGGTGTATTTGTTTGAAGTCTTTCCTTTAGACCCGTTAACGCCATTTCAGTCAATACTTCTTCTGATCTTTGATCTGGTTGTAATGGGAATTTCGGCATAAAATGTTTATCGTAGGTTAAGTCAACCCGACAGTTCATTAAAAATTGACTAGTATTTTGTAACCATTGAGGTTGGTCTTGATACCAACTTTGCCATTCAGTTGCTGTAGGTACATACTGTTTTTCATGTTCATTATGTATGCCTTCACCTTCACTTAGTTTTACACCGTTTTCGATGGCTCTAGCGACTTTATAGGCAAAGTGATCCTCACGATTTAAAAACAAGCATTCATGAATCGCTATACATTTTACCTTGAGGTGTTGACTTAACTGTATTGCTCGATTTTCTACTGGTGAAACAAATCCCCCACTTCGAGAAATACCAAAATAGAAATTTGCTTGAAAGGTTTGCGCAACTTGCAACGTGTAATCCCCATTACTTTCACTTAACCAAGACACCCAAGAGGTTGGAAGAACAGCTGCACAGCCTTTAGAATAAGCAACTAACCAACGCCACGGAATATTATCCTCTTCACGAATCGAAATACTACTACTAATCTTCAATAGATTATTATAGCCTTCATTATTTTGCGCATAAATTAGTAATGGGAGAGATACTTCCTCCGAAAACTCAACCTGAATAGATAGACCAACAACAGGATGAATACCTGCATTTTTTACTGCATACCAAAAAGGCAAAAGTCCGTACAATTTTGAGTTTACCATTGCACAGCTTTTTGCCTTTTGCGATTGTAAAAAAGGGATGAGTTCTTCCATACGAATTGTACTCTTTAACAAATCTGCACTTGTTCGTATTTGTGGATATACGACTGTCACACTCCATCCCTCCTTATGTTATTTATATTGACGACAAATCTCTTTTAAATCTTCAATGATTCGATCTACTTCTTCCCATGAATAAGCAGTTGCACCAGAAGCAAGTGGATGACCTCCACCGTTATATTTCTTTGCAAGCTCGTTAATGATTGGTCCTTTAGAACGTAAACGTACACGAATTTGATTCGCTTCTTCTACGAAAATAACCCATGCACATACACCTCTAATATCACTTAACGACCCTACAAGTAAAGAAGTATCATTAGGCGTTACACGGAATCTCTCTAATACTTCTTTTGTTAGTTTTATGAAGCAAGCACCATTTTCATCAATTTCAAAGTTCTCATAAATATATCCTTGTAGGTGTAATAGATTCGGCTCTTTTTCATACATCCCATTAAATACTTCCGTACGGTCAAAATCATACTTAATAAGTTGACCTGCTACCTCAAATGTTCTTAAGGTTGTACTTGGATATATGAATCGTCCAGTATCCCCCACTATTCCTGCGAATAAAAGACGTGCAGCTGCATCAGACATTTGCCAATTTTTATATTCTTTACCTTCTTCATATAATTCATAAATCATTTCACTACATGAACTAGCAGTAGTATCTACCCATAACATATCGCCATATTGATCTTCATTTGGATGATGGTCTATTTTAATTAAAAATGCTCCAGTATTATATCGGCTATCATCAATACGTGCCGTATTTGCCGTATCTGTCACGATAACTAAACTGTTAGAAAAAACTTCATCACCAATTACTTCTGGAGTTTCCATAAAAGTTAAAGATGGATCATGTTCACCAATCGCATAGATTGTTTTGTTTGGGTAGTTTGCTTCTAATAATCGTTTTAGACCGAATTGAGACCCATAAGCATCTGGGTCTGGACGAACATGTCTATGGATGATTATTGTATCATATTGCTCAATTTTGTCGATGATTTGTCGTTTCAATTGGTAGTCCCCCTAGAATTTCTAATATTTGTTTTATCTGTTAGCTTTTTTCCACAAAAATCGTTACAATAATGTATAACTTTATACATAAAGCAATTATTGCACCTTTTGGGAGGTAAAAAATGTTAAACATAATCTGTGTATTTTTCATTGTCATCTCATTCATAGCTTATTTTTTCTACAAAACCAAGGAATTCCGCTCTACACTACCAATTCGAAAAAAATGGTATAATGCAAAAGCTGGCCTAGCATTAGGGTTTTTCGTAATCGTATTCGGTGTAAATACTAGCATTGTGTACCCATCTCTTGTGGGTTATCTGATTGCTGCAGTATTCATCCTAATAGGGCTCCTAAAATCCTTTACAAGTTATAAACGAGTACGTCATGAAGGTCAATACGTTCAAGAAGAATATGAGTTAAATAGATAACATTTAAAATTTTGCAATATACAAGCAGCACTTGTATATTGCTTTTTTAATTCTAACGTTCTAATAGTTGGAACATCATCATTGCTTTACCAACAAGTACCGATTCACTATAGATATCAAAATCCATTTTTACGAATTTCCTACTCATATCTAATATGTGAGGAACAACTGTTAAGACACTTTCCATTTGAATCGGCTTAATAAAGTAAATGGTCATGTTCTCAGCAACAGCATCTCCACGTTTCCTACGTTTCAGCGCAAATGAACCAACTTCAGAAAGTAATGTTGTAAATGCACCATAAGAGATAGCACCATACTGATTGGTCATTTGTGGGGTTACGGTAAATTCGACGATTACATCCTCTTCCCCCATTACTTTCATTTCACTTTTCACTAGATCATCAATTGTTTCGCCATGCTGTGGTTGACGTTGTGCGTGTTGTAAGGCTTTAAGGACATCCTGTCGACTGATAATACCTTGCAAGACGCCATCATCGTTCACTATCGGTAGTAAATCGATTCCTTCCCAAATCATTCGGTGACCTGCTGATGCGACACTTGTTTTCATAGAACCAGAAATCGGATTCTTGGTCATCACTTTGTCGACCGTTTCATTTTCATCCCTACCAATTACGTCTTTAACTGAAATCATACCCACTAATTTATTTGATGCCGTAACAATAGGGAATGCCCCGTGACTGGTTTGTAAGTTTAATTTATGAAAATCTGCTATTGTACTTGTTGTTTTTAAGGAGTCTGTCTCTTCAATAGGAACATAGATATCTTCTATTAATAAGATATCCTTTTTGATTAGTTGGTCATAAATCGCACGGTTTATCATTGTAGCAACTGTGAATGTATCATAGCTCGATGATATGATAGGCAATTGTAAATCATCTGCTAATTTTTTATTTTCTTCGGTTGTGTCAAAACCACCCGTTATTAAAACCGCTGCACCTGCTTTTAATGCATTCTCATGTGCTTTAAAACGGTTCCCGACAATAAGTAAACTACCAGCGTCTGTATAGCGCATCATGTCTTCTAATTGCATGGCCCCGATAACAAACTTCCCCAGTGTTTTATGCAAACCATCTTTTCCGCCCAGAACTTGTCCATCTACTATGTTGACAATCTCAGCAAAGGTTAACCGTTCGATATTTTCTTTTTTCTTTTTTTCTATTCTTATTGTTCCAACACGTTCGATGGAACTTACTAAACGACGGTTTTCAGCTTCTTTAATTGCCCGATATGCAGTACCTTCGCTGACATGCATTTCCTTTGCAATTTGTCGAACTGATATTTTATCGCCTACAGGTAGGGATTCAATATATTGTAAAATTTTTTCATGTTTTGTTGACACTCTATCACCTATTCCTATCTATCTTTCCTGATATCAGTGTAACATATTTTAATTTATGTATAAAAAAAGAAAGAGCGTAAAATCTTGCTGATTGAATAATATAATCAAACGAACAAATTTCTACGCCACTTTCTAATTCATTTAGAATTTAACTTCTTCGCCTGGGTTTAAAATTTGGACTTCACTATCTTTTACAAGTTCAGCAAAAGTACTAGGATCTTGTTTAATAATTGGGAATGTATTGTAATGAATTGGAACAACTGTTTTTGGTTTTAACAATTCGACAGCATAGGCAGCATCCTCTGGTCCCATTGTGAAATTATCACCAATTGGTAAAAAAGCAACGTCAATCGTATTTCTATCACCAATCAATTTCATGTCACCAAAAAGGGCAGTATCTCCCGCATGGTAAATCGTTAATCCTTCTGCAAAGAATAAAATTCCGCCAGGATTACCTGCATTAATTACTTCATTTTCTGTTTCATAAACAGAACCATGAAATGCTAATGTATATTTAACTTTTCCAAATGGAAACTCATATGCTCCCCCGATTCCCATTGGATGTACATTTAACCCTTGTTTACCTAGATAACCAGCTAATTCATTTGGTGCGACAACCAGTGAATTATTTGCTTTTGCCAATTCAATTGTATCCCCCACATGATCATTATGACCATGAGTTAACAGAATTACATCTGGTTTTTCTTCCTCTACTTTTAAATCTGTTAATCCATTACCACGAATAAAAGGATCAATTAAAATTGTTTTTCCATTTGTTTGGATTTTTACAATTGAATGTCCATGATAAGAAACTTGCATTATTTATCCTCCTTCAAATTGTGTTCAAATAATCTTAATTCGATTTTAAATCGATTTTTTCCTTCTTTTGATATACTATAGACAGCGATACTAATAGTAGCTTTAAGTTCATCTGAACTACATTAGTTGAACTGATCGGGCTCTAACTTGCAGGATCACTGTACATGTATATACAGATTACTGGATAAAATTACGCTCGGGCAATTATTATGATTTGGAAACAGACAGTAGGAGGAATTTTATGAGTAATTTAGAACAACTTCAATCTTATTTAAAAGAGAATCAATATGATGCGGCTTTTATCACAACGCCAGATAATGTTTTTTATTTTTCAAATTTTAAAAGCGATCCCCATGAACGTTTATTAGGCGTAATGGTATTTAAGGAGGCTAAGCCATTTTTAGTTTGTCCTAAAATGGAAGCTGCAGATGCAGTAAACTCTGGCTGGAATGAAGAGATAGTCGGCCATTTAGATACGGATAATCCATGGGAGCTTATAGCACAAGCCATTCAATCACGCGGTATTACCATTTCATCATTAGCAATCGAAAAATCACATTTAACTGTTGAACGTTTAGAAAGTTTACAACAAATTTACCCACAAGCTAAATTTCTACGTCTTGACGACAAAATAAATGAAATGCGTGTCATTAAAGATGAAGTTGAGATTGAGAAATTACGAAAAGCTGCTGCTTTAGCAGATTATGCCATCGAAGTAGGCTGTAAGGAGATTGCAGAGGGTAAAACAGAGATGGAAATTTTAACAGCTATAGAAAATGCTATTTTAGCTAAAGGTTGTAAAATGTCTTTTGAAACTATGGTACTTTCTGGTCCAAAAACGGCTTCTCCGCATGGCAATCCTGGGGATCGTAAAATTCAGAAAGGGGATATGATTTTATTTGACTTAGGAGTAATTTACGAGGGTTATTGCTCAGATATTACACGTACTGTTGCATTTGGCGAACCATCTGAAGCACAAAAAGAAATTTACAATACGGTACGACAAGCAAATGAAAATGCAATCGCAGCAGTTAAACCAGGTGTCCGCGCAATGGATTTGGACAAAATTGCTAGAGATACAATTACTGATGCTGGCTACGGCGAATACTTCACACATCGCTTAGGGCATGGCCTTGGTATTTCTGTTCATGAATTCCCTTCTGTAACAGGTGCAAATGAATTAGAACTTAAACCAGGAATGGTCTTTACTATTGAACCAGGAGTTTATAAAGCAGATGTAACGGGTGTTCGAGTTGAAGATGACGTAGTTGTTACAAAAGATGGCGTCGAAGTTTTAACTAAGTTCACTAAGGAATTAATTATTCTCTAATTACAAAGAGAACGGGGCAAAAATCGAGTAGGAGGGAGTGATTAACTCCCGACCTCTCACACCACCGTACGTACGGTTCCGTATACGGCGGTTCAACTAAGATGAATAACGCAAAGTTTCGTAACGACCTTGCAGACTTTTCAG
>Ga0182747_1000497_pt1 | contig 37518 bp, 37 predicted proteins | sample eDN3rd30CBELigBY_FD_128526 | JGI IMG/M metagenome (GOLD analysis project Ga0182747, IMG submission 128526) | Enriched backyard soil microbial communities from Emeryville, California, USA - eDNA 3rd pass 30_C BE-Lig BY (version 2) (version 2) | ecosystem: Environmental > Terrestrial > Soil >... | reverse complement strand
CTGCGCGAGATCGGCATCGTCCTGTTCCTGGCGGTGGTCGGGCTGATGTCCGGCGACCGCTTCGTCGAGACGCTGGTGCACGGCGACGGGCTGCTGTGGATCGGCTGCGGCGTGCTGGTGACGCTGATCCCGCTGCTCGTCGTCGGCTTCATCGCGCGGGCCTTCGCCCGGCAGAACTACCTGACGATCTGCGGGCTGCTGTCCGGCAGCATGACGGACCCGCCCGCGCTCGCATTTGCAAACGCAATGAGCGCATCGGAGGCTCCCGCCCTCGCCTATGCCACTGTTTACCCTATGGTTATGTTTCTGCGTATCCTTGCGCCGCAGTTGATCGTCCTGTTCCTCTGGTAGGAGGGCAACCCGGCGGGAGCCCCTCCCGCGGGATCGGCGGGCGGTCTGTCCTCGCGTGAGGAGACGCGGCCATGCACGCGCTCATCGATCTCTTTCTGGCCATGCCGCCGATCGCGCGCGTGGTGTTCATGCTGGGCGTCACCTCGGCCCTGGGGCTGGCGCTCGGGCACATACGGCTGCGCGGGGTCGGGCTGGGCATCGGCGGCGTGCTGTTCGCAGGCATCGCGGTCGGCCATTTCGCCAAGCAGGCGGGGGTGACGCTGAACGCCGAGATGATGGAGTTCATCCGCGACTTCGGCCTGATCCTGTTCGTCTACACCATCGGCATCCAGGTCGGCCCCGGCTTCTTCGCGGCGCTGAAGAAGTCCGGGCTGGCGCTGAACGGGCTGGCGCTGCTGATGGTCGGGTCGAGCATCCTGCTGACCGCGATCCTGGTGCTGTTCGACCTCGTGCCGCTGGGCTCCGGCCTCGGCGTCTTCGCGGGCGGGGTGACCAACGCCCCGGCGCTGGCCGCCTCGCAGCAGGTGCTGAAGGAGGTCGGGGCCGGCGCCGCGGTGATGGCCCTGCCGGGGCTGGCCTTCGCCGCGGGGTTGGTGGCCGCCCTCAATCCGTGCGGCTTCGCGCTGCTGCCCGCCTATCTGGCGTTGGTGGTACGCGGCGAGCACGGCGGCGGCCGGTCCGCGGTGGCCCGGGCGGTCGCGGCCACCGCGGCGATGACCCTCGGCTTTCTCGCGGTGTTCGGCACTTTCGGGCTGCTCACCGTCACGGTGGCCTCCAGGGTGCAGCGCTACCTGCCCTACGCCACCGTCGCGATCGGCATCGTGCTGGTGGCGCTGGGTGCCTGGCTGCTGGCGGGCCGCCGGCTCGCGGTCGCGTCATTCGGCGGCCGGTGGGCACCGACCGCCCGGATCGGGTCGATGCTCGGCTACGGGGTGGGCTACGCGTGCGCGTCACTGGGCTGCACCATCGGCCCCTTTCTGGCGGTCACCGGGGCGGCCTTGCGCGGTGGCTTCGGCGGGCTGACGGCCTACCTGGCGTATGCGGCCGTATTCGGGCTGCTGGTCGGGGTGCTGGCGATCGCGGTCGCGCTGGCCCGCTCGGCGCTGATCGACCGGATGCGCCGAATCACCCGCTACGCCAGCCGGATCAGCGGTGCACTGCTGGTGGTCGTCGGGCTCTACGTCGGCTACTACGGCTACTACGAGGTCCGGCTCTTCGAGTTGGGCGGCGGAACGGGGGATCGGGTGCTGGCCGCCGCCGGCCGGCTTCAGGGCACGCTCGCCGGGTGGGTCCACCAGCTGGGGGCCTGGCCGTGGCTGGCGGTGCTGGTGTTCCTCGGGCTGGCTGCGCTGCTGCGGGCCCGCCGCCCCCGGATTAACGGCCACCTCGACGGCGGTGGCTCGTAGGCTGGTTCGCGTGAAAGCGGTCAGCTGCAGCAACGCGCAACTCGAACTCGTCGACCTGCCCACCCCGGCCCCCGCCCGCGGCCAGCTGCTGCTGGAGGTGCTGCGCTGCGGCATCTGCGGCTCGGACCTGCACGCCCGGCAGCACTGCGACGAGGTCGCCGACGTGATGGCCGAAACCGGCTACGACGGGTTCATGCGCTCGGATCAGCAGGTGGTGTTCGGCCACGAATTCTGCGGCGAGGTGCTCGACCACGGGCCCCGGACCCGCAATGCGCCGCGCGCCGGCACCCGGGTGGTGGCGGTGCCGCTGCTGCGGCGCGGCAAGGACGTCCACGCGGTCGGGCTGTCGGTGGCGGCACCGGGCGGCTACGCCGAGCAGATGCTGGTCGAGCAGTCCCTGGCGCTGCCGGTGCCCAACGGGCTGTCGCCGGAGGCGGCCGCGCTGACCGAGCCGATGGCGGTCGCCTGGCATGCGGTGCGGCGCGGCGAGGTACGCAGGCGCGACGTGGCGATCGTGATCGGCTGCGGGCCGATCGGCCTGGCGGTGGTGTGCATGCTCAAAGCGCGCGGGGTGCGCACCGTGATCGCCAGCGACTTCTCACCCGGCCGGCGTGCCCTGGCGGCACGCTGCGGCGCCGATATCGTCGTCGACCCGGCGCAGGACTCGCCGTACGCCGCCGCCGCGGGCCACGGCCACCTGCAGACCTCGCCGGAGGCGCTGGGGCTGGCGGTCGGCACCGTGGACAAGCTGTACAAGGCGAGGCTGCCCTGGTGGCATGTCTGGCGGGCCGCCGAAGCCGTCGGCGCCGCCACACCCAAGCATCCGGTGATCTTCGAGTGCGTCGGGGTGCCGGGCGTCATCGACGGCATCATCGCCGGCGCTCCGCTGTTCTCCCGGGTCGTGGTGGTCGGCGTGTGCATGGGCGCCGACGCGATCCGGCCGGCCATGGCGATCAACAAGGAAACCGATCTGAGGTTCGTGTTCGGTTACACGCCAATGGAATTCCGTGACACCCTGCACATGATCGCCGAGGGCGAGGTCGACGTGTCGCCGCTGATCACCGGCACGGTCGGCCTCGGCGGGGTGGCGAATGCGTTCGACGCCCTGGGTGACCCGGCCAAACACGCCAAGATCCTGATCGACCCGAAAAGCCCGCTGCAGGAGGTGTCGTGACGCCCGGCATCAAACGCATCGCGATCAGTACCGGCGGTGGCGATGCCCCCGGCCTCAACGCCGTCGTCTACGCCACCACCCTGGCCGCCCGCAACCGCGGCTGGGATGTGGTCGGCATCCGTGACGGTTTCAACGGGCTGCTGCGGAGCGACGACTACGCCGACGGCGGGCTGATCGACCTGACCCGCCACCGGGTGCGCGGCATCATCCACCAGGGCGGCACCATTTTGGGCAGCACCAACCGGGGCAACCCGATCGCCTATCCGGTCCAGCAGGCCGACGGCAGCTGGGCCGAGGTCGACCGCACCGAGGAGCTGCTCGAGCGGTTCGCCGAACGCGGTATCGATGCGCTGGTCACCGTCGGCGGCGACGGATCCCTGACGATCGGCGACCACCTGCACCGGGCCGGGCTGCGGCTGATCGGCGTGCCCAAGACCATCGACAACGATCTGGATCGCACCGCGTCGACGTTCGGTTTCGACAGCGCCGTCGGGTTCGCCTCGGAGTGCATCGACCGGCTGTTCTCCACCGCCACCTCGCACAGCCGGATCATCGTGGTGGAGGTGATGGGCCGTTACGCCGGCTGGATCGCCCTGCACGCCGGCATGGCCTCCGGGGTGCACGCCATCCTCATCCCGGAGATCCCCTACCGGCTCGAACCGGTCGCCGAGCTGATCACCCAACGCGCACAACGGGGTTCGACGTACTCGATCGTGTGTGTCGCCGAGGGCGCCGTACCGGTGGGCGGCGGACGCACCGTCGCGGTCAAGGCGGTGGGCCAGGCGGAACGACTGGGCGGCATCGGCGCGAAAGTCGCGGCCGAACTCGAAGCGATGACCGGGCGCGAATCGCGTGCGGTGGTGCTGGGCCACCTGCTGCGGGGCGGGTCGCCGACGTCGTTGGACCGGCTGCTGGGCCTGCGGTTCGGGGCCGCCGCGGTGCGCGCCCTCGATGAGGGACACAGCGGGGTGATGGTGGCGCTGAACCCGCCGACGGTGGACTATGTGCCGTTGGCCGAGGCCATCAGCCGGCAGAAAACCGTTCCGCCGGACTGTGATTCGATCCAGACCGCCCGCGACATGGGGATCCGGTTCGGGGATGAGAGTGTCGCGGCGGGCTGAGCCCGAGGCCTGCGGCGGTGGTCTTCCGGCGTCGTATTGGATGTGGGCGTGTGCCCGCCTTTGAGCGACAGGCGACGAATTGTCGGCCCGCCCAGGGCGGGCAGTGAGAATCGGCCGCCGAGCCGGCGCCGCCACAGATATCGGCGTTGTCGCTCAAAGGCGGGCACACGCCCATATCCTCCGGACCGGTGACGGATGGGGCGGGCGGGAAACGACACGCTCAGTATCCGATCGTAAACCCGTGTCGCAGCACCAGATCCGCTGTCACATCGGGGCGCTGCGACAGCGGCCACGCCGCGACCTCGAACGCTTCGACGGCGAAGAACGCGTAGTTGACCGAGGTCTCCGGGGTGGTACGCGACCGGTAGACGATCGCGTCCGGGCATTCCTCGGGTTCGGGCCACCAGCGCCGCACAGCGTCGGCCAGGTGCTGGCAGGTGGCCCACACCGCGTCGTGCTGGCCGGTGCTGATCTGGTCGTCGACCCCCAGCGCGTCGAGGTTGCGTTCGGTGCGCAAATCGAGCACCCGCAGGTGCCGGGCGGCGGTCAGCCGCACCAGGTGGTGTCCGGCGTGGTCGGCGGGAACCATCAGCCCGGTCAGCCGGTAGCGCTCCCGGAACGCACCGAGCAGATCGGTGGCGCCGTAGCGGGTGCGGAACGTCCCCGACGACGGGTCGAAGCGGTAGCGCGGTTCGGCGAACCCCTCCCACGTCCAGGCGTCGGGATGCTCGGCGTCCAGGCGCCACAGCTGCGTCCCGGCGGTGATCCGGCGGCGTCGCAGCCCGGTCGGCCGGGCCTCGGGCAGCGGGGCCCGGAAGCCGGCAGGAAGCTCAGGCACCGAGCGCGGTCAGCAACCGCCGGGCGGCCTGCGCGGTGTCGGGGCGGCGCAGCGCCTCGGCGATCGAGACGCCGCCCAACTCGTTATGGGTGAGCCGCATGATGCGGTCGGCGGCCAGCGGATCGGTGGTGAACCGGCCCAGCAACTCCAAAATCTCCGGCAGGTCGGCGCGCAGCCTGGCGTCATCGAATTGCCAAGCCGGGAACCAAGTCTGATTGCCCACCGGAGCGCCGATGAGCTTGCCGCGGCTGCGTAGCCTGTGCACGGCCTGCGGCGTGCCGAGCCGCAGCAGCGCCTGGACCTTCGGGGTGGGCAGCGCCCCGGCGACGAAGTCGTCGATCGCCGCGGCGCGGCGCTGGTCGTTCAGCGCGTGGGCGGCGATGCGCTCCAAGGTGCCCTGCGGCGCCGTCGGCGCCTCCAACAGCGCGTCGAGCACCTGGGCGAACCCGGCATCGGCGCGGGCGCGTTCGGCGACCTGGCGTGCGATGGGTGCGATGGCGGTGGGCATGGGTCCAGGCTACCCGCCGGGAACCGCAAATGCCCGTAATTGAAACAATTGAAACACTCAGTCGGGGATCGACCCGCACCTGCGTGACAACGCCCGCCGGCCCAGTGCCACCGCCGCCAAGACGACGATCGCCCCCAGCAGCGGCCAGACCCCCAGCGCGTCGACCCGATCGGCCAGCCAGGACTGCACCACGGCGGCCGCGTGGATCACCGGATCCTCGGCGTCGGCGCCGGAGAAGTACACCCGGATCTCGTAATAGCCGTAGTAGCTGACGTACAACCCGGTCAACAGCACGATCACCCCGGCGATGCGGCCCACGTACGGCAGCACCCGGCGCAGCGCCGAGGTCGCCGAGGAGCCGGCCAGCGCCACCGCCAGCGCCGCGACCCCGACGGTGATGCTCATGCCGGCGGCATAGGCGATGAACGCCAACACCCCTTCCAGCGGGGAGCCCTGCTGAAAGGTGGTGCTGATCACCGCCAGGAACGGGGCGATGGTGCACGACAGCGAGGCGACCGCGTAGCCGACGCCGTAGCCGTACATCGAGCCCAGCCGTGCGGTCGGGGTCGCGCTCACTGTGGGCAGCAGCACCGAGATATCCCGGCCGGACAGCAGCCAGGCGCCCATGGCCAGCAGCAGGACGCCGATGACCACCGTGGCGAACGGCAGGTACTTCTGCGCCGAGGTGATCAACGGCGACACGGCCAACCCGAAAACGCCGAACACGGTCAGGAAGCCCGCCGACATCGTCACCGTCGCCGCCCCGGCCCGGGCCAGCGCCACCGGGCGCGAGGTGCCCCGGCTGTCGGCGATCACCAGAGCCAGATAGCCCGGCAGGAAGGCGAACCCGCACGGGTTCAGCGCCGCGACCAGTCCGGCGCCGAGCGCGAAACTCAGTGTGGCGGTGTCGATCACGGTGTCAGTGCCTGCACCCGCGCGCTCAGATCGGCTTCGGACAGTGAACCCTTGACCACCTCCACCTTTCCGTCCGGGCTGATGAAGGCGTATGCCGGCTGACGGGTCACCCCGAAGCGGGCCCACACCGCGGCGTCGGTGTCGGCCAGTTCGGTGAAGCCGTCCACGCCGAACTTGGCGGTGAACTCGCGCAGCGCGTCGAGTCGATCCTGGGCGCCCACGCCGACGAACGTCACCGCCGGGTGGGCGGCGGCCACCCGCGCGACCAGCGGAGCGTCCCGCTGGCAGGTGGGACACCACGGCGCCCAGAACCACAGCACCGCCGGCCGGCCGTTGAGGCTGGCACCGGAGAACGGCCGGCCGTCGAGGGTTTCGGCGGTGAAGTCCAGCTGGGTGCCCTCCGATGCCGTCCGTGAACCGCAGCCAGCGGCCAGCAGGGCCGTCGTAGCCAGGAGCACGGCGATCAGCAGGCGGGAGATTTTTGCGGGGCTCACGCCGCCGAGTATGCCAGCGGCTCCGGCCGGGCTAGGGTCGCTGACATGGCCCGCGGACGCCTGGAACACACCGCCGACATCGCCGCGCCGCCGGATGCCGTCGCGACGTTTCTGGCCGACCTGGCCAACTACGAAGCGCTGCATCCGATGCTGGTGGACGTGCGCCGCGTCCCCGGCGGCACCGACGGCGCCACCCGCTACCTGGCCCCGCACCGGATGCGCCTGTACGGCATACCGGTCCGCTTCACCTGCCGGGTGGAGTTGCGCACCGACGGCCAAGGCGAGATCCGCAGCCACACGTTGCAGCGGCCGGGCATCGAAATGTGGTCGACGGTGACGGTGCGCCCCCAGGGCGACGGCAGCCGGCTGCACGAGCAGGTCGACATCACCGCGCCCAGGCTTTTGATGAACACCGTGCTGCGCGACGGCGGCAGTTCGCATGCCGCGATGTGGGAGAACCTGCGACGCTATTTCGAAGGGTGAGCGACACGGGCATGCTGGAAACCATGAACCGAAGCGAGATCACCGAGCAGATCGTCGCCGCCCGGCTGGCCAAGGGCCTGACCTGGCAGGAGTTGGCCGACGCGATCAAGAGGCCGGTCGTGTGGACCACCTCGGCACTGCTGGGCCAGCACCCCATCCCCGCCGAGCTGGGGGAGATCCTGGCCGATCTGCTCGGGCTGGATCGCGCGGTGGTGCCGGTGCTGGCCGCGGTGCCGATGCGCGGCGGGCTCACCACGCCGCCCACCGACCCGACCATCTACCGGCTCCACGAGGCGGTCAGCGTCTACGGCCCGGCGATCAAGGAGCTGATCCATGAACAGTTCGGTGACGGCATCATGAGCGCGATCAACTTCCATCTGGACATCGCGCGCAAGCCGCACCCGGGCGGTGATCGGGTGGTGATCACCTTCGACGGCAAATTCCTGCCCTACGAGTGGCACTCCGCGGGCTGAGCGCCGACCGATGGCCGCCCGATCGCCGAAGACCCAGCCGCTGACCGCAGACCTGGTGCTGTCCGGCGGGGGAGTGCGCTTCATCGGGCTGGTCGGGGCGGTGGTCGCGCTGATGGACGCCGGGTACTCGACGCAGCGCATCTCCGGGGTCTCCGGCGGATCGGTGGTGGCCACCATCCTGGCCGCCGCCGCCCAGGGCGATCAGCTCAGCGCGGCACAGGTCAAGGAGATGGCGCTGTCGGTGCCGCTGCAGACCTGGCGTGATGCCGCGGCACCGGTTCCGCTGCTGGGCGCGGCGTACGGGTTTCTGCGCGACAGCGGCCTGTACCGCGGCGACGTCGCCCACGACTGGATCCGCAGTGAGCTGGCGAACCTAGGGGTGAGCACCTGGGGCGATCTGCGCTACGACGAAGACAACCTGCTGACCGAGCGGCGCTACCGGGCGGTGGTCACCGTCACCGACGTCACCACCGGGCAGCTGGTCCGGCTCCCGTGGGACTACCGGCGGGTCTACGGGCTCGACCCCGACGAGCAGTCCGTCGCCGACGCGGTGCGCGCCTCGATGTCGGTGCCGTTCTTCTACCGGCCGGTGACGCTGACCAGTGCCGCCGGGCGACGATCCACCCTGGTCGACGGCGGGGTGCTGTCGAACTTCCCGATCTACACGTTCGACCGGCTCGACGGCCGCGCACCGCTGTGGCCCACCTTCGGGGTCACGGTGGTGCCCGAGCTGTCCGGCGGCGATATCGGCGATATGGTCCCCAGCCTGCGCCCGCTACGCGTGTTCGGGCAGTCGAGGCTGCTGGAGAACCTGATCAGCACGCTGCTGATCGGCCACGACCAGACATATCTGAACCAGCCGTGGGTCAGTGTGCGCGCCATCAAGGTCAACCCGACCGATGTCGGCGTGCTGGACTTCGGCATCTCGCGTGCCCGGCTCGAAGCCCTCTACGACAACGGCTACGTCGCGACGCAGCAGTTCCTGTCGACCTGGGACTGGCCGGCCTATCTGGAGCGGTTCCGGGTGTCGCACTACCCCGGCGGGGTCGCGCCGACGGAACGCGCCTGAAGCGGCTCAGTGCCGGTGCTTGCCCAGCTCGGCGCTGGCGTCACCGAGCCGCACCGTGATGTCGGTGTTGCCGGCATTCTCGAGCTGCTCGCGGCCGCGCAGCCTGTCCTGGATCTCGCGGGCCGCGCCGTTGATGCGCTCGATCTCGGCGCGGAACACGTCCGGCCGGGTCTCCTTGCTGGCGTAGTGGAAGTAGCTGAGCAGGCTGCGCAGCAGCTCCAGCTTCTGCTTCTCCCGCTTGGCCAGGTCGTGGGTCGTCATCAACTCGACGCGGCGCACCGGCGGCAGATCGCCCCAGTCCAGCGTCACCTTGTTCTCGTAGCGGGTCCGCTTACCCCGCCCGAACCAGCCCTTGGGCTCCTCGGGGGTGTCGTAGTAGCTGACCGTCCCGGTGAACCGCGACTCGATGCCCTCTCCGAGTTCGGCCCGGTCGATGGCCGAGTCCCACACCGTGCGCCACTCCTGGTTGGGGGCCAGCACCGTCAGCTCCTCGGGCAGCTGCAGGGCGACCACGTCGGCGTAGCCGTCCGACGCCGTCTCATAGCGGGCCACGGTCGGCGGCTGGGCGAACGAGAACCGGACGTCATAGGCGGCGGTCTTGCCGAAGTTGCGGACCACCAGCTCGATGACGTGCCAGTCCGCGGCGTGCGGCTCCATGAACATCGCCACGTGCGGGCGGGTCTGTTCGGCGGCCGCACGGCGATTGCGCTGCAGTTGCCGGTTCAGATAGAACAGCGCCAGCACGGTGATCCCGATCGCCAGCCACGCGGCGAACGCCAGCCAGGTCTCCGGCCCCGCGTGGGTGATGTCGTACCAGCGGTCCTCGACTGATCCCATCGGCTATCCCCTCATCCGCCCATCAGCATGCGCCACCGGTCCAGGCTTCCGGCGCTGAATACGTAGTTGGATCGCTTGACCTCGGAGAGCGCAGCGCTCGGCTCGGCCGAATACCAGTGGCCGGGGAACACCGTCGGGTCACCCGGTAGGGCGGCCAACTGCTGCAGGCTGCGGTACATCTCGTCGGAGTCGCCACCGGGGAAATCGGTGCGCCCGCAGCCCTCCAGGAACAGCGTGTCGCCGGCGACGAGCCGGCCGTCCAACAGAAAGCATTGACTGCCCGGGGTGTGCCCGGGGGTGTGCAGCAGCTCGATCTCGATATCACCGATTCTGACCTTGTCGCCGTGCTCATGCGAGGTCAGATCCGTCATCGGAATTCCGGTGATCCGCGAAACCCACTGCGCCTCATGAGTATTCACGTGAACGGGAACGGCTACCCGTTCCAGCAGCTCGGCGAGGCCTTTGAGCTCGAATCCCATCATCGACCCGCCCACGTGATCGGGGTGGTGATGAGTGACCAGCACACCGGACAGCCGCATGCCGTCGGCTTCGATGGTGTCGAGCAGATCACCGGCGGCGTAGGCCGGGTCGACCACCACGGCGTCGCCGGTCTGCCGGTCGCCGATCAGGTACGCGAAATTGCGCATCTGGGCAGCCATCGGGTCCCCGACCGCGAAATCGCGTCCGGAGAGCAGCTGGCGGAAATACAGCCGGTCGGATTCGGGCACGCCCTCCACCCTAAAGCAGCGGTGACCGCATCCGCGGCGAAGCCGGGCGCGGCAGGTCGTCGCCGTCGGCACGCGGTTTGGTGACCTCGTGGGCGAGGTTGTAACCTTCTACAGGCTTACGGCGCCGCATGGTCGCCGTGGGTGAGGCCCCCTTAGCTCAGTCGGCAGAGCGTTTCCATGGTAAGGAAAAGGTCAACGGTTCGATTCCGTTAGGGGGCTCGGTGGACGCCGGGCCTGCTGGCAGGTGTATTACCCGCGGCGATGTAGCTCAGTTGGTTAGAGCGAACGACTCATAATCGTTAGGTCGCCGGTTCAAGTCCGGCCATCGCTACTACGAGAACCAGCGCAACAACAGATGAAAGAGGGCAGCTGACGTGGCCTCCAGCACCGATGTGCGGCCGAAGATCACCTTGGCCTGTGAGGTGTGCAAGCACCGCAACTACATCACCAAGAAGAACCGCCGCAACGACCCCGACCGGCTGGAGCTGAAGAAGTTCTGCCCGAACTGCGGCAAGCACCAGTCTCACCGCGAATCACGCTAGGTAGCGCGAACCGTGTCGTTGGCCGAGCGCCTCGCCGGGGCGCACTACCGCTATCCCGACCACTACGAGGTGGAGCGGGAGAAGATCCGTGAATACGCTCGCGCCGTCAAGGCCGTGGACCCGGCCAGTCTCGACCTGCGGGCGGCCGCCCGCCTGGGCTATGACGGCCTGCTGGCACCGCTGACCTACATCTCGGTGTTCGGGCACAAGGCGATTTCGTCGTTCTTCGACCACGTCGGTGTCACCGTCGATGATGCTCAGATCGTCCAGGTGGACCAGAAGCTGGAGTTTCACCAGCCGATCAAGGAAGGCGACCGGTTGTACTGCGACGTCTCGGTCGAATCGGTTCGCCGCGCACACGGCACCGACATCATCATGACCCGGCAGGTGGTCACCAATGATGCCGGTGAGATCGTGCAGGAGACGTACACAACGCTGGCGGGTCGTGCCGGCGAGGAGGATAAGGGTTTCACCGATGGCGTTGCGTGAGTTCAGTTCGGTCAAGGTCGGCGATCAGTTGCCGGAGCGGGTCATCACCCTGACGCGGCAGGACCTGGTCAACTATGCCGGCGTGTCCGGTGACCTGAACCCGATCCACTGGGACGACGAGATCGCTCAGCAGGTCGGCCTGGACACCGCGATCGCCCACGGCATGCTGACCATGGGGCTCGGCGGCGGCTACATCACCTCCTGGGTGGGCGACCCGGGCGCGGTGACCGAGTACAACGTCCGTTTCACCGCCGTGGTGCCGGTGCCCAACGACGGCAAGGGCGCCGAGATCGTCTTCAGCGGCCGGGTCAAGTCCGTGGACCCCGAATCCAAATCGGTGACGATCGCGCTCACCGCCACGACCGGCGGAAAGAAGATCTTCGGACGGGCGGTCGCCTCGGCGAAGCTCGCCTAGGGGAAACGATGGCGATCAAAACCGACATCCGGGGCTTGATCTGGCGCTACCCGGAGCCTTTCGTGGTGGGCCGCGAGAAGATCCGCGAGTTCGCCAAGGCCATCAAGTGCGAGGACCCCGCCTGCTCTGACGAGGCGGCGGCGGCCGAACTGGGCTACGACGCACTGTTGGCCCCGCTGACCTTCGTGGCGATCTTGGCCAAGCTGGTGCAGTCCGACTTCTTCCGCAACGTCGACACCGGGTACACCACCATGCAGATGGTGCAGGTCGACCAGGGTTTCACCTACCGCAAACCGATCAAGGCCGGCGACGTCCTTTACGCGCGGATGGAGATCGCGTCGGTCAACGAACGGTTCGGCGCCGACATCGTGACGACCCGCAACATCTTGACAAACCAGGACGGCGACGTCGTGCTGGAGGCGTTCACCACGATGATGGGCCACGACGGTGACGATTCGGTCAACCTCCGATGGGACGCCGAATCGGGTCAGGTCGTCCGAACAGCCTGATTAGTAACTGGCCGCACCGGCGAGGTACACTCGGACCTCGGGGTTTTCCCAGCACTAGCGCGCTTTCCGTGAGGCGAACGGGGGGCGCGCGAATTGTGTGGGCCGGAGACGGTGCACAGGTGAAACCTCCGAACGCAGGTTGGTCTGCCAACCGCGAAGGGGCGTAGCTCAACTGGCAGAGCAGCGGTCTCCAAAACCGCAGGTTGCAGGTTCAAGTCCTGTCGCCCCTGCTGACGTGCCATGGTGGACAGTGGAGACTGGAACCCGCCAGGCGCGGTACGGCAACAGGTAAGCGAGAAGAACGAAGGAGCATGCGGTGACCGACGAGTTCGACCGTCCCGACGCCGCAGCCGACGGCGACAGCGAGGCCGACTCCACGGTTCGCCCCGGTCGCACGGCGGTGGCGAGCCGACAGGTCGGCGAACCGCTGCGGCCCACCGGCAAGCGCTCCCGGCGGCGTGCGGCGGAGGCCGGCGTCGACGAGCTGGAATCCACGGCGACGGAACTCGGTGCGGACGACACCGGTGCCAAGAAGGCCAAGAAGGCCAAGAAGAAGTCGGACGGGCCGTCGCGCAATCCGTTCGTCTTCGTCTTGAACTACCTCAAGCAGGTCGTCGGCGAACTTCGCAAGGTGATCTGGCCGAACCGCAATCAGATGGTCACCTACACCGCGGTGGTGCTGGCCTTCCTGGTCTTCATGGTGGCATTGGTCGCCGGTGCGGACTTCGGGTTCGCCCGGCTGGTGCTGCTGGTGTTCGGCGAGTGAAGTTATAGGAAGGACTGACAACCGTGACTACCTTCGACGGCGATACGCCTGCGGGCGAGCCGGTCGACGTGGCGGAGACCACCGAGGCGCCTGCCGAGGCCTCGGCTGAAGAGTCTGACGAGACTGCTGCAGCAGCTGAGACCCCGGAGGCTGTCGAGGCGGCCGAGGCCGAGCCGGCCGAATCCGACGAGGAGCTCGACCCCGCGGTGGCGCTGAAGGCCGAGCTGCGCACCAAGCCGGGTGATTGGTATGTCATCCACTCCTACGCCGGCTACGAGAACAAGGTGAAGGCCAACCTCGAGACCCGCGTGCAGAACCTGGACGTCGGCGATTACATCTTCCAGGTGGAGGTGCCCACCGAAGAGGTCACCGAGATCAAGAACGGCCAGCGTAAGCAGGTCAACCGCAAGGTGCTGCCGGGCTACATCCTGGTGCGGATGGACCTGACCGACGACTCCTGGTCCGCGGTGCGCAACACCCCGGGCGTCACCGGATTCGTCGGCGCCACCTCGCGCCCGACGTCGCTGCCGCTGGACGACGTGGTCAAGTTCCTGCTGCCGCAGGGTGCGGCCAAGAAGCAGGCGCGCGGTGCGGCGGCCGGCGCGGCCGCCGGCGGCGCCGTTGAAGGCGGGCTGGAGCGGCCGGTCATCGAGGTCGACTACGAGGTCGGCGAGTCGGTCACCGTCATGGACGGACCGTTCGCCACGCTGCCCGCCTCGATCAGCGAGGTCAACGCCGAACAACAGAAGCTCAAGGTGCTGGTGTCCATCTTCGGTCGCGAGACGCCTGTGGAGCTGACCTTTAACCAGGTCTCCAAGATCTAGTACGTAGGAAAGGAACACCCCACTCATGGCCCCGAAGAAGAAGGTCGCCGGGCTGATCAAGCTTCAGATCGAAGCCGGTCAGGCCAACCCCGCGCCGCCGGTCGGACCCGCGCTCGGTCAGCACGGCGTCAACATCATGGAGTTCTGCAAGGCGTACAACGCCGCGACGGAGAACCAGCGCGGCAACGTCGTCCCGGTGGAGATCACCGTCTACGAGGACCGCAGCTTCACCTTCGCGCTGAAGACCCCGCCCGCGGCGCGGCTGCTGCTCAAGGCCGCCGGCATCGCCAAGGGTTCGGCCGAGCCGCACAAGACCAAGGTCGCCAAGGTGACCTGGGACCAGGTCCGCGAGATCGCCGAGACCAAGAAGGCCGACCTCAACGCCAACGACGTCGAGGCCGGAGCCAAGATCATCGCCGGCACCGCCCGGTCGATGGGTATCACCGTCGAGTAGTACCTGTTGATCCTGCGCTGACGGTGTAAAAGTGCGAGTAAGCACCACCGTGAACGCAGAGTCAACGCAAGGAAAGCGTGGGAGGGCCAGCTTCGGCCCGCAAACCACAACCAACCACGAGATTGGATAACCGATGAGCAAGAACAGCAAGGCCTACCGCGCCGCCGCCGAGAAGGTGGACCGCGACAACCTCTACACCCCGCTGCAGGCCGCCAAACTGGCCAAGGAGACCTCCTCGACCAAGCAGGACGCCACCGTCGAGGTGGCCATCCGGCTCGGCGTCGACCCGCGCAAGGCCGACCAGATGGTCCGCGGCACCGTGAACCTGCCGCACGGCACCGGTAAGACCGCCCGGGTCGCGGTGTTCGCGGTGGGCGAGAAGGCCGAGCAGGCCACCGCCGCCGGCGCCGACGTGGTCGGCAGCGACGACCTGATCGAGAAGATCCAGGGCGGGTTCCTCGACTTCGACGCCGCGATTGCCACCCCCGACCAGATGGCGAAGGTGGGCCGCATCGCCCGCGTGCTGGGCCCGCGCGGCCTGATGCCCAACCCCAAGACCGGCACCGTGACCCCCGATGTCGCCAAGGCCGTCTCGGACATCAAGGGCGGCAAGATCAACTTCCGGGTTGACAAGCAGGCCAACCTGCACTTCGTGATCGGCAAGGCCTCCTTCGAGGAGACCAAGCTGGCCGAGAACTACGGCGCCGCCCTCGACGAGGTGCTGCGGCTCAAGCCGTCGTCGTCCAAGGGTCGCTACCTGAAGAAGGTCACCATCTCCACGACGACGGGCCCCGGCATTCCGGTGGACCCCACCGTCACCCGCAACTTCGCGGCCGAGTAACACTCAGCGAAAAGCCCCCGCACGCCAAGCGCGTGACGGGGGCTTTTCGCTAGGAGACCGTGGGTCAGGCGGCTTGCTTGACGTAGCTGACTAGGCTGACGTCGAGGCTTTCGTCGGTGAAGTAGTACTCGCAGCCGCGCAGGTACTTCATGTAGCGCTCGTAGACCTCTTCGGACTGGATCGCGACGGCCTCATCGTGGTGCGCCTCGAGGGCGTCGCCCCAGAGCTTGAGCGTCTTGATGTAGTGCGAGCGCAACGAAATCGCTTCGGGCACGGTGAATCCGGCCTTCTCGCCGTGCTCCACCATCATCTCGGTGGTGGGCAGCCGCCCGCCCGGGAAGATCTCGGTGAGGATGAACTTGATGAACCGCGCCGTCTCGAACGTCAGCTTCTTGCCGCGCGCGTTGAGGTCGTAGGGATGGAAGCTGACACTGCTCTGGATGGCCATCCGCCCGTCGGCCGGCATGATCTCGAAACAGTTCTTGAAGAAGTCGTCGTAGTTCTCGAAGCCGAAGTGCTCGAACGCCTCGATCGAGACGATCCGGTCTACCGGCTCGTGGAACTCTTCCCAGCCCTTCAGCAGGACCCGACGGGACCGCTCGGTGTCGATCTTGTCGAGGAGGTTCTGGGAGTAGGCGTGCTGGTTCTTCGACAGGGTCAGGCCGATCACGTTGACGTCGTACTTCTCGACGGCGCGCTTCATGGTGGCGCCCCAGCCGCAGCCGACGTCGAGCAGCGTCATCCCGGGCCGCAGGTCCAGCTTGTCCAGGTTCAGGTCGACCTTGGCGACCTGCGCCTCCTCCAACGTCAGGTCCGGCGGCTCGAAGTACGCGCAGCTGTAGGTGCGGCTCGGGTCCTGGAACAGCGCGAAGAAGTCGTCAGACAGGTCGTAGTGGGCCTGAATGTTTTCGAACTTTGGACGCATTCCCGCGGTGCGTGCCGTTTTGTCCGCCATCTGTGACTGGTTGCCTTCCTGCTGTAACCCGCCGTGACCGGACGCGTCGTGTGGAGTGTCGCTCGTGCCGGTCAACTGTTGCAGCTTAGCCGGTAAAGGGTGATTCGTTGCACGTGAATTGCGGCCAAGCCGGAACCCGTGGAGAGCCGAGTCCTGCTACTTCTGCAGCGTGTACTGGTGGACGCTGTTGTACCCCTCGCGGAACAGCTTGATGCAGCCGTTGAGGTACTTGTCGTAGCGGTCGTAGACCTCCTGGCCCTGCAGGGCCAGCGCCTCTTCCTTGTGGGCGGCCAGTGCCGCGGCCCAGTCCCGCAGGGTCGGGGCGTAGTTCGGGCCGATCTCGTCGTCGCGGGTGCACCGGAACCCGGCCTCGGCGGCGAACACCCGCGGCATCTCCGCCGACGGCAGCTGCCCGCCCGGGAAGATCTCCTTCATGATGAACAGGGTGAACTTGGCCAGGTCCATGGTCAGCGGGATGCCCTTGCGCTGCGCCTCATCCTGACCGGTGATCGCGGTGATGGTGTGCAGCAGCATCCGGCCGCCCTCGGGCAGCGCGTCATAGGTGATCCGGAAGAACTCCGGGTAGCGCTTGCGGCCGAAGTGCTCGAAGGCGCCGATCGACACGATCCGGTCGACCTTGTCGGTGAACTCCTCCCAGCCCTGCAGCCGGACCTCGAAGTTCCGGTTGCTGTCGGCCTTGGACAGCTTGTTGATCGCGTATTCGCGCTGCCGCTCGCTCAGGGTGAGTCCGATGACGTTGACGTCGAACTTCTCCATCGCCCGCTGCATGCCGCCCCCCCAGCCGCAACCGATGTCGAGCAACGTCATCCCCGGACGCAGGTCGAGTTTGCCCAGCGCCAGGTCGAACTTGGCGTTCTGCGCTTCGTCGCAGGTGCTGTCGTCCCGCTCGTAGTATCCGCAGGTGTAGCCCATCGTGGGCCCCAGGAACAGTTCGAAGAACTCGTTCGAGATGTCGTAGATCGACTGCAGTTCCTCGTACTTCGGTTCCAATTTCGGCATGGCTAGGTTCACTCGCGATCTTCAGGGAATAGGGAGAGGCTCCGACATCCTACAATCCACCGCAGCACGAGGAGACATCGAGCTATCGGGCGGCGGAGAATGTCCTGGTCAGCTCGCTGATCACCGGATCCCAGAGTTCCTCGGGCAGATCGTGGCCCATGCCTTCGAACAGCACCAGCCGTGCGCGGTCGATGGCGTCGGCGATCGCCCGTCCCCCCGACGGGCGCATCAGCTTGTCGGCCAGTCCGTGGATGACCACCGTCGGCGCGGTGATCAGCCGGTCGTAGGCGGCCAGGCTGCCGCTGGCCAGGATGGCACCGAATTGCCGTGCGATGCCCCAAGGGTAGTAGCTGCGTTCGTAGGCCTCGATGATGTTGGCCCGCAGCTGTTCTTCGGGAGTCGGGTAGCGGGGGCTGCCGATGATCCGGCTGGCCCGCATCGCGTTGTTGATGATCACCTCACGCGGGGAGTCCGGCGGCGGCCCGCTCAGCAGTGCCAGCAGCGCCCGCGGTGCCGGCGGCGGCAGAAACCGCCGGTTGTTGCTGGAGAAGATCACCGCCAGCGACCGGGTCCGGTGGGCGAACCGGGCCGCGAAGACCTGCGCGATCATCCCGCCCATCGAAGCGCCGACCACGTGCGCCTTGTCGATGCCCAGGTGGTCGAGCAGGGCGGCGGCGTCGTCGGCCATGTCCTCCAGGGTGTAGACGGCCGCACTGGACTTGCCCAGCCAGAACCGTGCCATCCGCAGCACCAGGGCGCCGCGGGCGTGCTTGCGGCCTAGCTTGGTGGACAAGCCGACATCGCGGTTGTCATAGCGGATCACCCGCAGGCCCTGGGCCACCAGCTTCTCGCAGAACCCGGTGCGCCACAGCAGCAGCTGCGCGCCCAGACCCATCACCAGCAGAACGGCCGGGTCATCGGGGTTTCCCATGTCCTCGTAATAGATGTCCAGGTCTCCGGAGCGGGCGGTACCGCTGCGAACGTCCACGGCTATACCTCCGGTAGCTCTTCTTTGTGTTCCCGGCTGACGTCGACCATGAAGTTGGCGAAGTAGCCGGTCAGCTGCGGGTCCGACATCATCTGCCAGCGTGGTGCCAACAGCTTCATGTAACGCTCCACGTACAGGAACTGCTTGCCGATCAACACCAGCTCGCGGGGCAGCTTGACGTCGTAGGCGTCGGCCAGCGCACCGAGCTGCTTGCCGATCTCGGCGTAGGACATGTCCCCCAGCGACTTCATCGTCAACGGGGTGGCGAACGCCTCCAGATCTTTGGCGGCCTGGCCCTCGGGTTTGACCGTGCCGACCGCGCCCATCAGCACCACGATCTTGCCGGCCGCGGCGTGGTCCTTTTTGACCAGCAGGGCATAAACCAGCTCGCGCAGCAGCCAGCGGGTGCGCGGGTCGATGCGGCCCATGATCCCGAAGTCCAGGAACACCACCCGGCCTGCCTCGTCGACCAGCAGGTTGCCGGCGTGCAGGTCGCCGTGGAACAGGCCGTGGCGCAGCCCGCCCTCGAAGGTGGCGAACAGCAGCGCCTTGACCAGCTCCACGCCGTCGAACCCGGCTTTGCGGATGGCGAGGGCGTCGTCGATGCGCACCCCCGACACCCGTTCCATGGTCAGCACCCGTTCGCTGGTGAAGTCCCAGTGCACGTCCGGCACCTTGATGTTCTTGCCCAGCGGTGAGGCGTGCAGGTGTGACACCCAGGTCTGCATGGACTGCGCCTCGATGCGGAAGTCCAGCTCTTCGGCCAGGTTGTCGGAGAAGTCGGCGACGACGTCCTGGGCGGACAGCCGCCGGCCCAGCTTGGCCAGCTCGACGAGCTGCGCGAACCGTTTGAGGATCTGCAGGTCGGCCGCGACCCGGCGGCGGATGCCCGGGCGCTGGATCTTGACGACGACGTCCTCGCCGCTGTGCAGGGTGGCGAAGTGCACCTGGGCGATCGAGGCCGACGCGATCGGGGTCTCGTCGAACTGCGCGAACAGCTCGGCCGGTTCGGCGCCCAGTTCCTCGACGAACAGTTGATGCACCGCGGCCGGGTCGGCCGGCGGCACGGAGTCCAGCAATCCACGGAATTCGCGCGACAACGGTTCGCCGAACGCACCGGGGCTCGAGGCGATGATCTGGCCGAACTTGACATACGTGGGGCCCAGGTCGGCGAAGGTCTGCGGCAGCTCCCGGATCACCTTCTGCTGGATCGGGCCGGGCTTGAGCAGTCCGGTGAAGACCCGGGCGGCGGCGCGGGTGAGCTGCCAGCCGGTCGCACCGATGCGGGCGGCCTCGACCGGCAACGGCACCCGGTCGAGCCGGACCACCTGGCGAGGCGGGGGCGAACTCATTGCTGCAGTCTGCCAAATCAGCGGCGGAAGTTCTCCGCCAGCGCACCGTCTTACGCCTTTGCGCCCGGTCGCCAGGGGGTCAGCCACGCGGTCGGTTCGGCGCCCTCGAACCCGGCGATCAGTTCGTACATGGTGGCGCCGTCGATGCTTTCCCGGATGATGTCGGCGTGCCCGGCATGCCGGGCGAGCTCGTTGATCACGTGGTGGAACACCCAGCGCACCGTCCGCGATCGCCTCGTCCAGAATCGCCCGGTGCGTCGCGCGGCACCGGCACCGCGGCGTCGAGATCGGTGGACTCCAACAGGTGCAGCGTCTCGGCGTTTTGCGCAGCGAACGCTTCCAGCGCCCCGGCCAGGGTCTCGTCCTGGCGCAGTACGTACTGGTCCTGATATTCGCGGGCCCTCTCCTCGCCCGGCCGGCTGTCGGCGACCGGCGCGGCCGGCGCGGCGGCGACGCGGGACATCCAGCTGTGTTGCAGACCGGTGGCGTGTTTGATCAACGCGCCGATCGACAGGGCGCTGGCGGTCGGGGTGGCCCGGGCCTGTTCATCGGTCAGGCCGTAGGCCACCGCGAAGTAGGCGCTTTGGTGGTAGGCCACAAATTCGCGCAGCGCGTGGCGTTCGTCGGTCACCGGCGGGGCAAGTGCGGGCATGGTCTAGACCTCTCGCTCGGCTTGGTGGGCGTACAGGTCACGGATACAGCCGATTTCGGCTCCGTGATGGATGGCTTCGCGGTTGATGTGCAAGATCAGCTCGGTCATGGTGCGCTCGGCCCACGGCCCCTCCGCGGGGCCGATAGGCCGAGTCAGGGCCGTCTCGTCCAGTGCCCGCACCCCGGCGATCCAGCCCGCGTAGGCGTCGTCGAGCTGGCGCAGCGCGGTGGCGGCGTCGAGGGCATACGGCCAGCTGCCGTAGTCGGCCGGCGGCTCGCCGAAGTGGTGAAAGTTGCGGATGGCGAACACGCCGACGGTGACGTGTGCCATCCGCCAGGCGATGGTGGTGAACGGCGCGGGCTCCGGCGAAGGAAACACGAAGTCCACGCCGTCGCGGCGCACACTCCAGCAACCGGCCACCGGCTCCCACAGGTACTCGTCGTCGGTGAGGCCGTCGAGGCGCGGGCGCAGCTGGTTTTGCCAGTGCCAGTCGAGTTGGTCGGCCAGCAAGGTGGGCTCGGGCATGGTCACAGCGTTGCACGCATCCGTAGGTTTGTGTCATGCGGATCCTCGACGCCGAAGCGACCGAGAAGTTCGTCGGGCCGGCCGACGCCCCGCTGCAGCTGGTGCGGGTGGGCTACCGCGACGCCGAGGCGCCGACTCCGACGCGCATCGAGGGAGACGGTCTGGCCGGGCAGGCCGTCGCGCAGCCGGGAAGCGGCGTCGTCGAGGTGCCGGTAATTGTCGACGACGCGGTGCCCGGCCAGCAGCGGGCCGCGCGCGTCAACGGCCGGAGCTTCACGTTCACCGTGGCCGAACCCGGCTGGACGATGTTCATGGTCGGGCACTTCCACTACGACCCGGTGTGGTGGAACACCCAGGCCAACTACACCAGCGTGTGGACCGAGAACCCGCTGGGCGCGTGCCGGCAAACCAACGGCGTCAGCCTGGTGCGCGGCCACCTGGACTGGGCCCGGGACCACCCCGAGTACAAATTCGTCCTGGCCGAAGTCGACTACCTCAAGCCGTACTGGGACACCCACCCGCAAGACCGTGCCGAACTGCGCCGGCTGATCGCCCAAGGCCGGGTCGAGGTGATGGGAGGCACCTACAACGAGCCGTCGACCAACCTCACCGACGCCGAGACGACGATTCGGAATCTGGTGGCGGGCATAGGTTTTCAGCGCGACATCCTGGGTGCCGATCCCGGGACGGCCTGGCAGCTCGACGTGTTCGGCCACGACCCGCAATTTCCCGGGCTGGTGGCCGACGCCGGGCTGAACTCCAGCGCCTGGGCGCGCGGACCGTTTCACCAGTGGGGGCCGATGGAGGGCGGCGGCGATCCGCACCGCATGCAGTTCGCATCCGAGTTCGAATGGATTGCGCCGTCGGGGCGTGGCCTGCTGACGCACTACATGCCCGCGCACTACGCCGGCGGCTGGTGGATGGACGCCAGTGCGTCGTTGGCCGACGCCGAGGACGAGGTCTACGGACTGTTCACCGAGCTGAAGAAGGTCGCCGCCACCCGCAACGTGCTGCTGCCGGTGGGCACCGACTTCACCCCGCCCAACCGGTGGATCACCGAAATCCACCGGGACTGGAACGCCCGCTACACCTGGCCGAAGTTCGTCTGCGCCCTGCCGCGGGAGTTCTTCGCCGCGGTGCGCGCCGAACTCGAGCAGCGCAACGAGGCGCCGTCGCCGCAGACCCGCGACATGAACCCGATCTACACCGGCTGCCACGTCTCCTACATCGACACCAAGCAGGCCAACCGGGCCGCCGAACGGGCGATCCTGGGTGCGGAGCGCTTCGCGGTGTTCGCCGCGGCGCTGACCGGGGCGGACTACCCGGAGGCGGCGCTGGCCAAGGCCTGGGCGCAGCTGTGCTACGGCTCCCACCACGACGCCATCACCGGCTCGGAGGCCGACCAGGTCTACCTGGACCTGCTCACCGGCTGGCGCGACGCCTGGCAGCTGGGCACCGACGTCCGCGACAACGCCCTGGCGCTGCTGTCGGGGTTGGTGCGAACCGCCGCCGACGGTCACAGCGCCGTGGTGTGGAACCCGGCGGCGCACGACCGCACCGACGTGGTCACCGTGCACCTGGCGACCCCGCTGTCGGCCGGGGTGCGCGTGATCGACGCCGACGGAACCGAGCTCGCCGGCCACGTCGAACACGACGGCAGCACGGTCAGCTGGTTGGCCCGCGACGTGCCGTCGCTGGGCTGGCGGGCCTACCGCCTGGTCCGCGCCGACAGCCCGCAGCGCTGGCAGCCCATCCCCGGCACACGCATCGGCAACGAGCACCATCGGCTGACCGCCGACCCGGACCGCGGAGGCGGCATCGCGTCGTGGCGGTGCGCCGGCCGGGAGATGATCATCGAGGGCGGGCTGGGCAACCAGCTCGCCGTCTACGACGAGTACCCCAAGCATCCCCAATCCGGCGAGGGCCCTTGGCATCTGGTGCCCAGCGGCAACCTGTTCACCTCCGCGGTCGCCCGCGACGTGACGGTGCAGGCCTACCGCGGGCCGCTGGGGGAGCGGCTGGTGGTCTCGGGACGGATCCGCAACGTACTCGCGTACACCCAGACCCTGACGCTCTGGCACGGGGTGGACCGGGTGGACTGCTGCACCACCATCGACGAGTTCACCGGCGCCGACCACCTGCTGCGGCTGCGCTGGCCCTGCCCGGTGCCCGGCGCGCTGCCGGTCGCCGAGGTCGCCGACGCCGTCATCGGCCGCGGCTTCGGCCTGCTGCACGAGCCCAGTGGACGCTCGGTGGACACCGCGCAGTACCCACGGACCCTGGACACCCCCGCCAACAGCTGGTTCGGGCTGTCGGCAACCGCGCGGATCAGCGTCGGCGACGGCAGCCGGGCGGTGTCGGTGGCCGAGGTGATCGGCTCCGCGCCGCGGGAACTGATGGTCGCGCTGGTGCGCGCCGGTGTCACCGCCACCTGTTCGCGCGACGACGGGCCCCGCTACGGCGACCTCGCCGTCGATTCCAACCTGCCGGACGTGCGGATCGCGGTGGGCGGACCCGACGGCAACGCGTTCACCAAGGTGGTGCTGGCCGCTGCCGATCCCGCCTACACCGGCGAGTTGCAGCGGCAGCTGGCCGCGCACGGCCGGGCCCGGGTGTGGGTGCCCGCGGAGAAACCCCTCGCCGAGGTCTGGGTTCCCGGTGCCGACCTGAGCGGCCCGCGCGCCCTGCCGGTGCTGGTGATCGCCGCCCGTGACGACGCGGCTCTGGCGGCCGAGATCGCCCGGGTCAGCGAGGAATTGGCCGACGCGCAGATTACCGTCGATCAGCGGGTCCCGGCGGAGATGGGGCCGTTCGAGTCGTGCACCGTCGCCCTGGTCAACCGCGGCGTGCCCAGCTTCGCCGTCGACACCGCCGGCACGCTGCACACCGCACTGCTGCGGTCCTGCACCGGCTGGCCGTCGGCGGCCTGGACCGACGACCCGCGCCGCACCGCACCCGACGGCAGCGCCTTTGCGCTGCAGCATTGGACACACACCTTCGACTACGCGCTGGTGGCCGGCGACGGTGACTGGCGGCAGGCGAACATCCCGGCGCGGGCCGCGGAGTTCGCCGACCCGCTGCGGGCCGTCGCGGTGTCCGGCGGTGACGGCCCGATGCCGGCCAGCGGCTCGCTGTTGCGCGTCGAGCCCGCCGACGCGGTGAGCCTGGGGGCGCTCAAGGCGGCCGGCAACCCCACGGCGCGCGGCAGCGCAGCACCGGTCGACCCCAACACCGTCACCCTGCGACTGGTGGAGACCCGCGGGGCGGACGCCGCCGTCGCGCTGGGCAGCGACCTGGGTGAGGTGCGCGTGCTGGGCCGCGCCGACCTGCTCGAGCAGCCGCGCGAACACCCCGACCCGAATCGGTTGCACGGCTACGAGATCGCCACGGTCACCGCCCGGCTGGATGTCGAACGCGGGGGGGCCGGCCACCGCCTGGCGCCCGAGGCCGAAGCCGCCCAGCCGCTGTATGCCCGCTACTGGCTGCACAACCGCGGGCCGGCGCCGCTGGGCGGGCTGCCGGTGACCCCGGCGCTGCACCCGCATCGGCTGGACGCGGATCCGGGCGGCCGGGTGAGCCTTCAGCTGAGCGTGGCCAGTGACAGCGTCGATGCGGCCCTGGCCGGCGCGGTGACGCTGGCGTGCCCGGCCGGCTGGACGGCCACGCCCGGGGAGCACCCGGTGCGGCTGGCGGCCGGGCAGCACACCATCACCCCGGTGGCGGTGCGTGTCCCGCCCGACGCAACGCCGGGGCTCTATCCGATTCGCGCCCGGCTCGATCTCACCGGGGACGTGCCGCGGTCCTGGCGGCAGCCGGTCGAAGATGTGGCGGTGGTGCGCGTCGGCGAACCGGGACCCGACCGGCTGCTCTACGTCGACGGCCCGTCCGACGTCGAGGTGAGCGCCGGGCGAACCGCGCGCCTGAGCGCGATCGTCGGCACCGACGCCCACGCCGACCTGGCCGTCGAGGCGCACATGATCAGCCCGTGGGGCACCTGGGAGTGGTCCGGGCCGGCCGCGGTCGGCGCGCTGGTCCCGGCGCGCGGCTGCGTCGAGATCGCGTTCACGCTGAGTCCGCCGGTGTGGGTGCAGGCCGGAACCTGGTGGGCGCTGGTCCGGGTCGGCGGCGCGGGCGCGCTGGTGTACTCACCGGCGGTACGGGTCACGGTGCCGGCCGCCGAGACGGCCGGGGTCGACTGATGAGCGACACCCCTGCGACCCTCGCGCTCGACATCGGCGGCACCAAGATCGCCGCCGGGCTGGTCGGCGCCGACGGAGCACTGATCTACACCGCCACCCGGCCCACCCGCGCCGACCAGGGCGCCGAGACGGTGTGGACGGTGGTGACCGAGTTGCTCGACGACGTGCTGGCCCGCGCCGGTGGGCGGGTCGGCGCGGTCGGGATCGGCTCGGCCGGGCCGGTCGACGTGAACGCCGGCACGGTCAGCCCGATCAACATCCCGGGCTGGCGCGGCTTCGGCCTGCGTGACCGGGTGGCCGCCGCGGTGCCCGGGGTGCCGGTCGCCTTGGGCGGCGACGGCGTCTGCATGGCCCTGGGCGAACACCGGCACGGGGCCGGACGCGGGACGCGATCGATGCTCGGCATGGTCGTCTCGACCGGGGTGGGTGGTGGGCTGGTGCTCGACGGCGCACCCTTCCACGGCCGCACCGGCAACGCCGGGCACGTCGGGCACGTCGTCGTCGACACCGCGGGCGAACCGTGCCGCTGTGGGGGCCGGGGCTGTGTGGAGACCATCTCCGCCGGCCCGGCGATGGTGCGCTGGGCGCTGACCAACGGCTGGACGCCGGAGCAGCGCGGCGCGGGCGTCGTCGACGCCAGGGCGCTGGCCGCGGCCGCCGAAAGTGGTGACCCGGTGGCGCTGGCTGCGTTCCGGCGCGGCACCGACGCGCTGGCCGCGATGATCGCCTCGGTGGCCGCCGTCTGCGATTTGGACCTGGTGGTGATCGGTGGGGGAGTCGCGAAATCCGGTGCGCTGCTGTTCGATCCGCTGCGGGCGGCGTTATCCGAATACGCGCGGCTGGACTTCCTGACCGGGCTGCAGGTGGTGCCCGCCGAACTCGGCGGCGACGCCGGGCTGGTGGGGGCGGCCGTGCTCGCGGGGCTGGCCTAGCCTCAGCCGGCCGCCCCGCGGGTCATGTGCCCGCGGCCCCACTCGCACAGCGCCTCGAGCACCGGCGCCAGCGTCCTCCCGTAGTCGGAGATCGAATAGTGCACGCACGGCGGCACGGTGCCCGCATCGTGGCGGTCGATGATGCCGTCGGCGACCAGTTCGTGCAGATGGCGGATCAGCATCCGCTCGGTGATCCCCGGGATGCTGCGCCGCAACTCGGCGGTGCGCATCGGACCATCGGTGAGCCGCCACAGGATGGTGCCCTTCCAGCGGCCGTCGATCACCGACAGCGCGGCGTCGATCGGGCAGTCGCCGACTTCCTTCTTCGATACCGCCACCAGACCTCCACACTGCCAAAGTTGTCAGTACCTTGTTTTTTGTCAGCATACCTGTCAGGGTCGACGCCATGACGGAGATTGTCTGGATTCTTGCGATATCGATGGCCGGGACGCTGGTGGGCGCGGAGTTCGCCGTGGCGGCGTTCCTGCACCCGATTCTCGGGCGCCTAGACGGCGACGCGTTCCGGGCCGCCCGCGGTGACGCCGCCCGGCTGCTCGGGCGGGTGATGCCGTTCTGGTACCTGGCCTCGGCTGCGCTGCTGGGGGCCGTCGTCGTTGTCGCCGGCTCGCAGCGCTGGCTGATCGGTACCGGCCTGGGCCTGATGGCCGTCGTCGTGCTGATGACGGTGACCCTGATGGTGCCGATCAACAACCGCATCGGAGCCGGTGAGGTCTCCCGCCCGCTCGTGGTGCGCTGGGACCGGCTGCACGGGTTGCGGGTGGCCATGCTGGCCGCGATGTTCGTCTTGCTGGCGATCGGCGCACTGAACGCCTGAGCGGCGGCCGCCGTTTTGGCTGATCGCCACCAGTCACGCTATGGTGTGTCCCGATCCACCGAAGACCGTCGGTCACCGAGCAATCGGTTGAAGGTCCGGGAACATCCCGGCGGCCCACGCAGGAGGACGAGGCACCGGCCCAGCCGGCACCGCATGTGTGACGCCCCGACCGCTTCCTGCGTCGGGGCGTTCGTCATTTCCCGGGTGGGTCACCGAGACACCTACAGCGACACCGAGGAGGTATGCATGGCGCGGGCTGACAAGGCCACCGCCGTCGCGGACATCGTCGAGCAGTTCAACGACGCGACCGCCACCGTGATCACCGAGTATCGCGGTCTGACGGTGGCGAACCTGGCGGAGTTGCGGCGTTCGCTGGCCGGCTCGGCCACCTACACGGTGGCGAAGAACACGCTGGTCAAGCGGGCCGCGGCCGAGGCCGGGCTCGAGGGCCTCGACGACCTGTTCACCGGCCCGACGGCGATCGCGTTCGTCCAGGGTGAGCCGGTCGACGCCGCCAAGGCCATCAAGAAGTTCGCCAAGGACCACAAGGCGCTGGTCATCAAGGGCGGCTACATGGACGGTCACGCGCTGACCGTCGCAGAGGTGGAGCGCATCGCCGACCTGGAGTCGCGCGAGGTGCTGCTGGCCAAGATGGCCGGTGCCATGAAGGCCAACCTGTCCAAGGCGGCCGGCCTGTTCGCCGCCCCGGCGTCGCAGATGGCCCGCCTGGCCGCGGCGTTGCAGGAGAAGAAGCCCGCCGAGGCCGCACCGGCCGCCGAGGCCCCGGCCGACGCTGCCGAATAACCCGTCAACCCCAAACCCCAACTTCCTAACCGGAATCAGAAAGGACCGAAATCATGGCCAAAATTTCCACCGATGAGCTGCTGGACGTCTTCAAGGAGATGACCCTGCTGGAGCTGTCGGACTTCGTGAAGAAGTTCGAGGAGACCTTCGACGTCACCGCTGCGGCTCCGGTCGCCGTTGCCGCCGCCGCCCCGGGCGGTGCCCCGGCCGCCGCTGAGGCCGGCGAGGAGCAGTCCGAGTTCGACGTCATCCTGGAGTCGGCCGGCGACAAGAAGATCGGCGTGATCAAGGTGGTCCGCGAGGTCGTGTCCGGCCTGGGCCTCAAGGAGGCCAAGGACCTGGTCGACAGCGCGCCCAAGCCGCTGCTGGAGAAGGTCGCCAAGGAGGCCGCCGAGGAGGCCAAGGCCAAGCTCGAGGCTGCCGGCGCCACCGTCACCGTCAAGTAGTTCCTACGCCCAAACCCCCCGGAAGCCGCCCGGCTCCCGGGGGTTTGCGCTATTCAGGTCCGGTCGCTGACCGCGGCCAGCGACTGCGCCACCCGCTCGGGGCTGTCGCCGAGGGCCACCAACAGGCCGGTCGTCATCGGGCCCAGCACCGGCCCCACCGCCATCGCCGGGTCGTGGGAGTCGCCGAAGAAACCGGCCAGCTCCAACATCACGAAGCCGTGCATCACCGTCCAGAACTGCGCCGCGGTCGCCACTACCTGGGCGTCCGACGCGGCCGAGCCGTTCGGTGCCGCCCTGATCCGGCCCGCCTGCATCGATCGGTGTACGCCGCGGACCACGTGGGCGAAGCTGGGGATGTGGTCGCCGATCTGCGCCAGGCTCAGCGTGAGCATGTTGAGGGCCGGCGCGTTGATGCCGCCCGCACTGGTGCTGCCGAACATCAGCCGGTACAGGTGGGGCCGCGCGATGGCGAAGTCGCGATAGGCCATCCCGGTGGCCAGCAGGTCGGCCACCGGATCATCGGTGAGCGGGACCGTCAGCGCCGCATCGAACTGGCGCAGGCCCTCCTCGGTGACGGCCGCGATCAGCTGAGGCATGCCGCCGAAATGGGTGTAGACCGCCATCGTCGAGGTTCCGGCCGCGGCGGCCACCTTGCGGGCCTGCAGCGCGTCGGGTCCGTGCGCGTCGAGCAGCCCGACGGCCGCGTGCAGCAACTCATCACGGACGGTGCGTTCCGGCTGCGACGTCACGGTTGCCATCGTTTCACAACCGGCGTACGGTAGCCATAACATTGAAATAACGTTGTTATAGGAGATCTGATGGCCATCACCACGAGCCGGACCACGCCGGCGGCGAACCCATACCTGGAAGACGTCATGGGGCCCGTGCCCACCGAGGTGACGGCCACCGACCTGCGGGTGACCGGGCAGATCCCGGACTACCTCGACGGCCGCTACCTGCGCAACGGGCCCAATCCGGTCGCCGAGGTCGACCCGGCCACCTACCACTGGTTCACCGGCGACCCGATGGTGCACGGCGTCGCGCTGTCCGACGGCCGCGCCCGCTGGTACCGCAACCGCTGGGTGCGCACCCCGGCGGTCTGCGCCGCGCTGGGCGAACCGCTACCGGCCCGAATCGACGTCCGGGCCGGGATGCAGTCCGTCGGACCCAACACCAACGTGCTCGGCCACGCCGGCAAGACGCTGGCGCTGGTGGAAGGCGGCGTGGCCAACTACGAACTCACCGAAGACCTCGACACGGTGGGAACCTGCGACTTCGACGGCACCCTGACGGGTGGCTACACCGCACACCCGCACCGCGACCCGGTCACCGGCGAGCTGCACGCCGTGTCGTACTCCTTCGCCAGGGGCAACACCGTGCAGTACTCGGTGATCGACAACGCCGGCCGCGCCCGCCGCACCGTCGACATCGAAGTCACCGGCTCGCCGATGATGCACGACTTCTCCCTGACCGAGAAGTACGTCGTGGTCTATGACCTACCGGTCACCTTCGACTCGGCGCAGGTGTTGCCGGTGAGCATGCCCCGCTGGCTCAAGGCGCCCGCACGGATGGTGTTGAGCAGCCTGGTCGGCAGGGTTCGGATGCCCAGCCCGATCACCGCGATGGTCAATCGCGACAGCCGGCCGCCGGGCGGGCTGCCGTACTCGTGGAATGCGGACTACCCAGCGCGCATCGGAGTGATGCCGCGCGAGGGCGAAGCCCAGGGATGGGTCCGGGCGGGGGAAGCGCAGGTGCGGTGGTTCGACGTCGAACCGTGCTACGTCTTCCACCCGGTCAACGCCTACTCCGAGGTCACGCCGACCGGACAGGAAATGCTGGTACTCGACGTGGTGCGCTACGCGAAGGTCTTCGACGCCGACCGGCGCGGGCCGGGCGACGCCCCGCCCAGGCTGGACCGCTGGACGATCAACCTGGACACCGGCGCGGTGAGCACCGAGGCCCGCGACGACCGGCCGCAGGAGTTCCCCCGGATCAACGAGACCCTGCTGGGCGGCAAGCACCGCTTCGGCTACACCGTCGGGATCAACGGTGGCTTCATCGGCGGCACCCGGGCGGAGATGTCGACGGCGCTGTACAAGCACGACTACGCCACCGGGACGAGTACGACGGCCGGCCTCGACCCGCAACTGGTGCTGGGTGAGATGTCCTTCGTTCCGCGTCCCGGCGGCACCGACGAAGACGACGGAATCCTGATCGGCATGGGTCACCATCGCGGCGCGGACGAGGGCCAACTGCTGATCCTCGACGCCGCGACCTGTGAGACCGTGGCCACCGTCCACCTGCCGCAACGGGTGCCGATGGGCTTCCACGGAAACTGGACACCGGCTGAGTGAGGCGGACACGCGTTACGGGTCGCACCGGTGCGCTACAGTGGCCCAAGCCACAAAGGGGAGAGTGGCACGACCAAGAGTTGCGGAAGGACCTCACTAATGGGTGTCGCCATCGATGTACAGGGGCTGACGAAGTCCTTCGGTTCTGCCCGGATTTGGGAAGACGTCACGATGACGATTCCCGAGGGGGAGGTCAGCGTCCTGCTGGGCCCGTCGGGTACCGGCAAGTCGGTGTTCTTGAAGTCGCTGATCGGCCTGTTGCGTCCGGAGCGCGGCTCGATCGTCATCGACGGCACCGACATCCTGCAGTGTTCGGCCAAGGAGCTCTACGAGATCCGCACGCTGTTCGGGGTGCTGTTTCAGGACGGTGCCCTGTTCGGGTCGATGAACATCTACGACAACACCGCCTTCCCGCTGCGTGAGCACACCAAGAAGAGTGAGAAAGAGATCCGTGACATCGTCATGGAGAAGCTCGAACTGGTGGGTATGCCCAACGACGGCTACAAGTTCCCGGGTGAGATCTCCGGTGGTATGCGCAAGCGTGCCGGGCTGGCTCGTGCGCTGGTGCTCGACCCGCAGATCATCTTGTGCGACGAGCCCGACTCGGGTCTGGACCCGGTTCGTACGGCGTATCTGAGCCAGCTGTTGATCGACATCAACGCTCAGATCGACGCCACCATCTTGATCGTCACGCACAACATCAACATCGCCCGCACCGTGCCGGACAACATGGGCATGTTGTTCCGTAAGCAGCTGGTGATGTTCGGTCCGCGTGAGGTGTTGCTGACGTCTGAGGAGCCGGTGGTGCGGCAGTTCCTCAACGGCCGGCGTATCGGTCCCATCGGTATGTCCGAGGAGAAGGACCAGGCGACCGCCGCGGCTGAGGAGGCCATGATGGCGGCCGGCCAGAGTGATGGCGGTGTCGAGGAGGTCTTCGGGGTTCCGCCGCAGCTCAGCGCGACTCCCGGTATGCCCGAGCGCAAGGCGGTGGCGCGGCGTAAGGCGCGGGTGCGCGAGATCCTGCACACCCTGCCGCCCAACGCCCAGGCCGCCATCCGCGACGAACTCGAAGGCACCCACAAGTACGCGGTGCACGAGTTCCCCGAAGCCGACGAAGCTCCCACCGCGTCGCTCCAGACCCCGCCGGGCTGACTCCTGACTGCCGCCCCGCACCGTGTCAGCTCTTGACGGACGGACGTAAACGGTCCAATCTGGTCACCAGTATTTGTGCGGGGGCTCGGCGGAGGCCAGCCAGCACCGATAGGGCCCCGGGATGCTGCAGTTGAGGATTGCGTGAGCCTGCGCTATTGTTGGACGTTGCGCTGGCTTCCTCCTGCCCACCCTTACCCGCACCCGACCCCGCAGTACCAGCCTGAGTCGCGTTCGTCGGCTCGTTCAAGGCTTGTGACGTCGTGGTTCGGCTGTGCGTGAGACCGGACTAGAGCGTCCGCCAGCCGAACCAACGGTCGATATTCGCAGCGAACGGGGTCCGGTGTCAGCCGGGACCCGCTGGCCGCATTAGGTGCTGGAAGGATGCATCTTGGCAGTCTCCCGCCAGAGCAAGAAGAACGCTTCAGGTACTACCACTCAGAATTCCCCCAACAGTTCCGTGCCCGGGGCTCCCAACCGGATCTCCTTCGCCAAGCTGCGCGAGCCGCTTGAGGTTCCGGGTCTGCTCGATATTCAGACCGACTCGTTCCAGTGGCTGATCGGCGCGCCGGAGTGGCGTGAGAAGGTCACCAAGCTGACCGGCGCGACCCCCAAGGGCGGCCTCGAAGACGTGCTCGAGGAGCTGTCGCCGATCGAGGACTTCTCCGGCTCGATGTCGCTGTCGTTCTCCGACCCGCGCTTCGACGAGGTCAAGGCGCCGGTCGAGGAGTGCCGCGACAAGGACATGACCTACGCCGCGCCGCTGTTCGTCACCGCGGAGTTCATCAACAACAACACCGGTGAGATCAAGAGTCAGACGGTGTTCATGGGTGACTTCCCGATGATGACCGAGAAGGGCACCTTCATCATCAACGGCACCGAGCGTGTCGTCGTCTCCCAGCTGGTGCGCTCGCCGGGCGTGTACTTCGACGCCAGCATCGACAAGTCCACCGAGAAGACGCTGCACTCGGTCAAGGTGATCCCGGGCCGCGGCGCCTGGCTGGAGTTCGACGTCGACAAGCGCGACCTGGTCGGCGTCCGTATCGACCGCAAGCGCCGCCAGCCGGTCACCGTGCTGCTCAAGGCGCTGGGCTGGACCAGCGAGGCCATCCGGGAGCGCTTCGGCTTCTCCGAGATCATGATGTCGACGCTGGAGAAGGACAACGCCGCCAACTCCGACGAGGCGCTGCTGGACATCTACCGCAAGCTGCGTCCGGGCGAGCCCCCCACCAAGGAGTCCGCGCAGACCCTGCTGGAGAACCTGTTCTTCAAGGAGAAGCGCTACGACCTGGCCCGGGTGGGTCGCTACAAGATCAACAAGAAGCTGGGCCTGCCGGCCGCGCCCGCCGACGTGGAGTCATCGCCGACCACGCTGACCGAAGAGGACATCGTGGCCACCATCGAGTACCTGGTGCGGCTGCACCAGGCCGCTCAGGACGGCCAGCCCGGCACCATGACGGTGCCCGGCGGCGTCGAGGTGCCCGTCGAGGTCGACGACATCGACCACTTCGGCAACCGGCGGCTGCGCACCGTGGGCGAGCTGATCCAGAACCAGATCCGGGTCGGGCTGTCCCGGATGGAGCGCGTGGTCCGCGAGCGGATGACCACCCAGGACGTCGAGGCCATCACGCCGCAGACCCTGATCAACATCCGCCCGGTGGTCGCCGCGATCAAGGAGTTCTTCGGCACCAGCCAGCTCTCCCAGTTCATGGACCAGAACAACCCGCTGTCGGGTCTGACCCACAAGCGCCGCCTGTCGGCGCTGGGGCCGGGCGGTCTGTCGCGTGAGCGGGCCGGGCTGGAAGTTCGTGACGTGCACCCGTCCCACTACGGCCGGATGTGTCCGATCGAGACCCCGGAAGGCCCCAACATCGGTTTGATCGGGTCGCTGGCGACCTATGCGCGGGTCAACCCGTTCGGCTTTATCGAGACGCCCTACCGCAAGGTGGCCGGCGGTGTGGTCACCGATGAGATCCACTACCTGACCGCCGACGAGGAGGACCGCCACGTGGTGGCGCAGGCCAACTCGCCGCTGGAGGGGGACGGCCGCTTCGCCGAGGAGCGGGTTCTGGTGCGCCGCAAGGGCGGCGAGGTCGAGTACGTGTCGTCGGACGAGGTCGACTACATGGACGTCTCGCCGCGCCAGATGGTGTCGGTGGCCACGGCCATGATCCCGTTCCTCGAGCACGACGACGCCAACCGGGCCCTGATGGGCGCCAACATGCAGCGCCAGGCGGTTCCGCTGGTGCGTAGCGAGGCGCCGCTGGTGGGCACCGGCATGGAGCTGCGGGCCGCGATCGACGCCGGCGACGTGATCGTCGCCGACAAGACCGGCGTCATCGAGGAGGTCTCCGCCGACTACATCACGGTGATGGCCGACGACGGCACCCGCCAGACCTACCGGATGCGCAAGTTCAACCGGTCCAACCACGGCACCTGCGCCAACCAGCGTCCGATCGTCGACGCCGGCCAGCGTGTCGAGGCCGGCCAGGTGATCGCGGACGGCCCGTGCACCGACAACGGCGAGATGGCCCTGGGCAAGAACCTGCTCGTGGCGATCATGCCGTGGGAGGGTCACAACTACGAGGACGCGATCATCCTGTCCAACAGGCTGGTCGAGGAGGACACGCTGACCTCGATCCACATCGAGGAGCACGAGATCGACGCCCGCGACACCAAGCTGGGCGCCGAGGAGATCACCCGGGACATCCCGAACGTCTCCGATGAGGTGCTGGCAGACCTCGACGAGCGCGGCATCGTCCGCATCGGCGCCGAGGTCCGTGACGGCGACATCCTGGTCGGCAAGGTCACCCCCAAGGGTGAGACCGAGCTGACGCCCGAGGAGCGGCTGCTGCGTGCCATCTTCGGTGAGAAGGCCCGCGAAGTCCGCGACACCTCCCTGAAGGTGCCGCACGGTGAGTCCGGCAAGGTCATCGGCATCCGGGTGTTCTCCCGCGAGGACGACGACGAGCTGCCGGCCGGGGTCAACGAGCTGGTGCGCGTCTATGTCGCGCAGAAGCGCAAGATCTCCGACGGTGACAAGCTGGCCGGCCGCCACGGCAACAAGGGCGTCATCGGCAAGATCCTGCCGGTCGAGGACATGCCGTTCCTGCCGGACGGCACGCCGGTCGACATCATCTTGAACACCCACGGTGTGCCGCGACGGATGAACATCGGCCAGATCCTGGAGACTCACCTGGGCTGGATCGCCAAGACCGGTTGGACCATCGAGAAGGACGGCCGGGGCGGCGTTCCCGACTGGGCGGATCAGCTTCCCGAGGAGCTGTACTCGGCCGGTCCGGACACCCGCACCGCGACCCCGGTGTTCGACGGCGCTCAGGAGGCCGAGCTGCAGGGCCTGCTGTCCTCGACGCTGGCCAACCGCGACGGCGAGGTCATGGTCAACGGCGACGGCAAGGCGATGCTGTTCGACGGCCGCTCCGGTGAGCCGTTCCCGTACCCGGTGACCGTCGGCTACATGTACATCATGAAGCTGCACCACCTGGTGGACGACAAGATCCACGCGCGCTCCACCGGTCCGTACTCGATGATCACCCAGCAGCCGCTGGGCGGTAAGGCGCAGTTCGGTGGCCAGCGGTTCGGTGAGATGGAGTGCTGGGCCATGCAGGCCTACGGTGCGGCGTACACGCTGCAGGAGCTGTTGACCATCAAGTCCGACGACACCGTCGGCCGGGTCAAGGTCTACGAGGCGATCGTCAAGGGCGAGAACATCCCCGAACCCGGTATTCCGGAGTCGTTCAAGGTGTTGCTCAAAGAGCTGCAGTCGCTGTGCCTCAACGTCGAGGTGCTGGCGAAGGACGGTGCGGCGATCGAATTGCGCGAAGGCGAGGACGAGGACCTGGAGCGGGCAGCCGCCAACCTGGGAATCAACTTGTCCCGCAACGAATCCGCCTCGGTGGAAGACCTCGCTTAATTACCAGCTACTAAACCCGCAAGGGGAAAGGGAGTTACGTGCTCGACGTCAACTTCTTCGATGAGCTCCGCATCGGCCTGGCGACCGCGGAGGACATCCGGCAATGGTCCTACGGTGAGGTCAAGAAGCCGGAAACGATCAACTACCGCACGCTCAAGCCCGAGAAGGACGGCCTGTTCTGCGAGAAGATCTTCGGACCGACTCGCGACTGGGAGTGCTACTGCGGCAAGTACAAGCGCGTGCGCTTCAAGGGCATCATCTGTGAGCGCTGTGGCGTCGAGGTGACTCGCGCCAAGGTGCGTCGTGAGCGGATGGGCCACATCGAACTGGCCGCCCCGGTCACCCACATCTGGTACTTCAAGGGCGTGCCGTCCCGGTTGGGCTACCTGCTGGACCTGGCGCCCAAGGACCTCGAGAAGATCATCTACTTCGCGGCCTACGTGATCACCAGTGTCGACACCGAGATGCGCCACAACGAGCTGTCCACCCTGGAAGCCGAGATGGTCGTCGAGAAGAAGGCCGTCGAGGACCAGCGCGACGCCGACCTGGAGGCCCGCGCCCAGAAGCTCGAGGCCGACCTGGCCGAGCTGGAGGCCGAGGGTGCGAAAGCCGATGTGCGCCGCAAGGTTCGCGACGGCGGTGAGCGCGAGATGCGTCAGCTGCGCGACCGGGCCCAGCGTGAGCTGGATCGGCTGGACAACATCTGGGACACCTTCGTCAAGCTGGCTCCCAAGCAGCTGATCGTCGACGAGACCGTCTACCGCGAGCTGGTCGACCGCTACGGCGAGTACTTCACCGGTGCGATGGGCGCGGAGTCGATCCAGAAGCTGATCGAGAACTTCGACATCGACGCCGAGGCCGAGTCGCTGCGCGACACCATCAAGAACGGCAAGGGGCAGAAGAAGCTTCGTGCCCTCAAGCGGCTCAAGGTGGTTGCGGCGTTCCAGCAGTCGGGTAACTCCCCGATGGGCATGGTGCTCGACGCGGTCCCGGTGATCCCGCCGGAGCTTCGCCCCATGGTGCAGCTCGACGGTGGCCGGTTCGCCACGTCGGACCTCAACGACCTGTACCGCCGGGTCATCAACCGCAACAACCGGTTGAAGCGACTGATCGACCTCGGTGCGCCCGAGATCATCGTCAACAACGAGAAGCGGATGTTGCAGGAGTCCGTCGACGCGCTGTTCGACAACGGCCGTCGCGGCCGGCCGGTCACCGGCCCGGGCAACCGTCCGCTGAAGTCGCTTTCCGATCTGCTCAAGGGCAAGCAGGGCCGCTTCCGCCAGAACCTGCTCGGCAAGCGTGTCGACTACTCGGGCCGTTCGGTCATCGTGGTCGGTCCGCAGCTCAAGCTGCACCAGTGCGGTCTGCCCAAGCTGATGGCGCTGGAGCTGTTCAAGCCGTTCGTGATGAAGCGACTGGTCGACCTCAACCACGCGCAGAACATCAAGAGCGCCAAGCGGATGGTGGAGCGGCAGCGCCCCCAGGTGTGGGACGTCCTCGAAGAGGTCATCGCCGAGCACCCGGTGCTGCTCAACCGTGCACCTACCCTGCACCGCCTGGGTATCCAGGCCTTCGAACCGCAGCTGGTGGAGGGCAAGGCCATTCAGCTGCACCCGTTGGTGTGTGAGGCGTTCAACGCTGACTTCGACGGCGACCAGATGGCGGTGCACCTGCCGTTGAGCGCCGAGGCGCAGGCCGAGGCCCGCATCCTGATGCTGTCGAGCAACAACATCCTGTCGCCGGCCTCGGGTCGTCCGCTGGCCATGCCGCGATTGGACATGGTGACCGGTCTGTACTACCTGACCACCGAGGTCGAAGGTGACACAGGCGAATACACCCCGGCCGCCAAGGACCGCCCGGAGACCGGCGTGTACTCCTCGCCGGCCGAGGCGATCATGGCCGTCGACCGCGGTGCGTTGAGTGTGCGGGCCAAGATCAAGGTGCGCCTCGACCAGCTGCGTCCGCCGGCCGCGGTGGAGACCGAGTTGTTCGGCGAGAACGGCTGGCGTCCGGGCGACGCCTGGATGGCCGAGACCACGCTGGGCCGGGTGATGTTCAACGAGCTGCTGCCGACCGGGTATCCGTTTGTGAACAAGCAGATGCACAAGAAGGTTCAGGCCGTCATCATCAACGACCTGG
>Ga0182747_1000496_pt1 | contig 37519 bp, 31 predicted proteins | sample eDN3rd30CBELigBY_FD_128526 | JGI IMG/M metagenome (GOLD analysis project Ga0182747, IMG submission 128526) | Enriched backyard soil microbial communities from Emeryville, California, USA - eDNA 3rd pass 30_C BE-Lig BY (version 2) (version 2) | ecosystem: Environmental > Terrestrial > Soil >... | reverse complement strand
GGTCGCCTTCACCGGGGAAGGGCGGGCCTGGAGCCCGAGGCGGTGGGCCTTGCCGATCACCGCGTTGCGGCTCACGCCGCCCAGTTCGTCGGCGATCTGGCTCGCCGTCATGCCGCGCTCCCACATCTGCCTGAGTTGCTCGATGCGTTCGTCAGTCCAAGACATCGTTGTTCCTTTGTGTGATGGCGGTCATATGGGGGCGACCTCCAAAAAGGTCAAATAAGCAGTGTGGGGCCGGCCTGTTTTCCAGGGGGCTGGGGCGGTTCGTTGCCGGTTGCCGGTTGCTACTGAACGGGATAGGGCGAGGCCATGTCTGACCAGAGCCCCAACCCGATCGCAACCAGCCTCATTCGCCACGAGCCCGGCGTGCCGGCGATCCGCAATGTCAATTTCCCCGGCATGTTCGCCCTTTATATGAAGGAGGTGCGGCGTTTTCTCAAGGTTCAGCTGCAAACCATCTGGGCGCCGGCGCTGACGACGTTGCTCTTCCTCGTTATTTTTACCGTAGCGCTGGGGCGTGGCGGGCTCATGGTGATGGGCGTTTCCTTCGCGGATTTCGTGGCGCCGGGCCTCATCATCATGGGCATGGTGCAGAATAGCTTCCAGAACGCCACCACCGGCCTGCTTGTCGGCAAGGTGCAGGGCACGATCGTCGATTATCTGATGCCGCCGCTCTCCGCCGGGGAGTTGCTCTTCGCGATGGTGGCGGCTTCCGTGACGCGCGCGGTGTTCGTCGGCGGCGCGGTGTGGGCGGCGATGCTGCTGTGGCCGGGCGTCCATGTCGTGCCGCAGCATCTGTGGGCGGTGATCTGGTTCGGCCTGTCGGGCGCGGCGATGCTCGGCTTCCTCGGCATCCTCACCGCCATGTGGGCGGACAAGTTCGACCATGCCGCGGCGGTCGGCAATTTCGTGGTCGCGCCGTTGTCGCTCCTGTCCGGTACCTTCTATTCGATGGAGCATGTCGCGCCGGTGTTCCGCTCGATCAGCCACGGCAATCCGTTCTTCTATGCGATTTCAGGCTTCCGCTACGGCTTTCTGGGGCAGACGGACTCCCCCATCCTGCTCGGGGTCGCCGTGACGCTGGGGCTCAACCTCGTGCTCGCGCTGATTTGCTACGCAGCGCTGAAAAAGGGCTGGAAGATCAAGGCCTGAGGTGGCCCTGCCTCAATGCCAGTGGCGGGCGACGAGCGCATAGCCGCCATCCGCCTGCTGTTGGAACATGGCGGCGATCGCGGGATGGTCGATCGGGTCGGCGGTTTCGTCCCGCATCAGATTCTGCTGGCTGACATAGGCGATATAGCTCGATTCGCCATTGTCCGCGAACAGATGGTAGAACGGCTGGTCGCGTGCAGGCCGGGCGTCCTCCGGGATGGCCTCGTACCAGGCCTCGCTGTTCGCGAAGACCGGATCAATATCGAAGACCAGCCCCCGGAAACTGAAGAGCTTATGTTGCACCTTGTCCCCGATTCGGAACTGGGCATGGGCAATGAGCGGCGCCGGGGAGGCGGGGCTCGACAGATTTTGGGCGGTGTTGCGGCGGGCGATGCCGGCATGGTCACGGGGGGATGTCATGCTGCATGATTTAGTGCGCAGGCGGCCAAGCGCAAGTTTTGCAGTAGCAGCGCTTGGCAAAGCCCGGATCATCCGCTAACAGCGCGCCCTCGGCATCCTGGCGATGTCGTCGGTCGGACCACGCCGGTATGCGATATCCTCTGCGGAGAGGTGGCTGAGTGGTCGAAAGCACCGCACTCGAAATGCGGCGTGCCGGCAACGGTACCGTGGGTTCGAATCCCACCCTCTCCGCCACGGGGCCTTGTCACAGGCTCTCGTCTATTCGCAAAACTGGCCGGATTTGGCGGTTTGCTCGCAAGCTTTTGGCTGGCCGTTATCCTCTCATGTCATCCAATAGCGGATAAGGGGGACAGGGCCGCTCTTCGCAAATCCGGGACCATTTGGAGATATTGGAGAAGCCGGAGTGTCGAAAGGTTACGCGGCTTTCGTCGCGCATGCGGGCAAGCTGCTGCGAGAGTAGTGGTTGCGAGAGCTGGCGTCCTCGACAAGCTCGCCGGCCGTGCGCTCGCCATAGGCGACGCGGTGCCCGTCTTTCCGTGCTGTCAGGGCGAAGAGCGCTAGGCTGCCAGCGTTGCCATAAGTTGTGTCAGGAACGCCTCGCAGCGGGTTAGCTGGTCGAGATCGACAAATTCGTCGGCCTTGTGAGCCTGTTCGATCGAGCCCGGCCCGACGATCACGGTGGAAAGCCCTGCTTGCTGAAATTGCCCGGCCTCGGCGGCAAAGGGCACGACCCGCGTTTCATTCGTCGCCAGCAGCCGCTTGGCCAGTGTCTCGGCTTCGCCGTCAGGCTCCGGCGCAAGGGCCGGCGCGTCGGCGATGATGCGCGTGGTCGCCGAGACAGACGGGTGGATCTGGCGGACAGGGCCGATAATTTCCGCTTCCAGACGGGCGGCGAAGCGATCCAGCACCGCGCGCGCGTCCACGCTCGGAATGCTGCGGATGTCCCACTCGAACCAGCTATGGCCGGCCAGGATATTGACGGCGGTGCCGCCACCGGCGCGATTGACGGAAATCGTGGCGCGGGCGGGCTCGAACCGCTCGTCGCGCGCGGTGAGGCTCAATTCGCTTTCGATCGCATGGAGCAGGGCGATCGCGCGCCCGGCCAGCCCGACCGCGCTCACGCCCAGATGGGCGAGGCTCGAATGAGCCTCGACGCCGATGATCTCGCTATGTGCGACCAATATGCCTTTATGTGCATTGACGACGCCCATGCCGGTCGGCTCGCCGATGAAGGCGATGGCGGGGCGGGGGCGTTGGCGCCCGAGCCAGTCGAGCAGCAACGGCGCCCCGATGCAGCCGACTTCCTCGTCATAGGTCAGGGCGATATGGACGGGCCGGTTGAGCGGGGCATCCCGGAAAGCTGCCGCCGTGGCCAGCACACAGGCAATAAAGCCCTTCATATCCGCGGTGCCGCGGCCATAGGCGCGTCCGTCCCGGATATCGAGCCTGAACGGATCGCTGGACCAGGCCTGACCATCGACCGGGACGACATCGCTATGGCCGGACAAGACGATGCCGCCGTCCACTGGCGGTCCGATCGTGGCCCAGAGGCTGGCCTTGGTCCCGTCCGGGGAGGGAAGGATTTCGGCGGCGATCCCCCACTCGGACAGGCGAGTCGCGACGAAATCGATCAGCGGGCGGTTGCTGCGCGCCGAAACGCTGTCGAACGCAATCAGATCGCCAAGGAGGGCCAGCGTCAATGGCGTGGGGTGTCGGGGCGTGCTCATGGGCACTGGGCTGGCCCAATAGGCCGCCATATGCAAGGGGCGGTGACCGATGCAGGCGTCGTCGCCTTGGCGGGGCGAGGCGGCCACCCCGGCGCAGGCGATGCTGGCTCTATCTCACTGGACGAGGAGCCGTCGCCATATTATATACCACCCGATATGGAACAAATGGCAGTCCGTGGTCGCCCTCGGGAATTTTGCGTTGACGAGGCACTGGCGAAGGCGTTGCGCGTCTTCTGGAGCAAGGGGTATGAGGGCACGTCGCTCTCTGACCTGACCGAGGCGATGGGGATCACACGCCCCAGTCTCTATGCCGCCTTTGGCAACAAGGAAGCGCTGTTCCGGCAGGCGCTCGACCTCTATCAGCGCGAAAAACTCGGCTATATCGGGCAGGCGCTCGCTCAGCCGACAGCGCGGGGCGTGGCGCAATGGCTGCTCGAAGGCATGCTGGCGACGGCGACCGGTGAGCGCGAACCCCATGGCTGCCTGGGCGTCATCACCTCGACCACCTGCGGCGAGGAGGCGCAGTCGATTCGCGAGGATGTGCACAAGCGCGGCCGTGTGGTGAGCGCGACGCTGGTGGCCCGCATGCAGCGCGCCATTGACGAGGGCGATTTCCACGGTCCTGTCGAAGCGGAAGCGATCACCAAATATCTGACGGCACTCTGTCAGGGCATGGCGGTGCAGGCGGGGGCGGGCTCGACTCGCGAGGAATTGCGCGCGGTCGTCGCCGCCACGCTCGCCATGTGGCCGAGCCGGTAAAGCCCCGCTTTGATGCGCTGCAGAAAAAAATATCGACCGGTATAGAATTCCGGCTTGACGGTGCCCCTGCTCATTTCTATACCGATGGGTATACAAGGGGATTGAGAGTCTGTTCGGGCCGGTGGGCCGCGTGCTGCTCTTGGCTTCTCACAGGATAGAATTTCATTTGATGTGAACCCGGCGAGGCGCGTGTGCGTGCTTTTGCCGCACTGCCCACTGCGCCTGCGATGCAGCCCGGCGACGCATGTGCGTTTCCGGCAAGGACTCTCTGCACGCCTGCGTTTCAGCCGATTGAGGGAGACGTGATCATGGCCTATCTCCACCTGCTTGCCGATGCCGACCATATGGCCCGGCTTGTCCCCGCGCCAGCGATGGCGGCCGGGCGCGCGACCGCCGACGCATTCAGCCAGCGTGAATGGACGATCATTCGTCTCGCGCGGGAGGATCGCGTATCCTCCTTGCGCGAGGAGACGGCGTTCAAGCGTTTCTTGCGCCTGATCTTCGGCCTTGAGCGCAAGACGCCGTTCTCCGATCCGGCGCTGGAAGGGCTGCGCCGCATCGCGGTGCTCAGCTGGCATCATGGCTATAATGTGGATGGGGCCGAGGTGGCCGCTTTCCTCGACGCGGGATATTCCACGGACCAATATGAGCTGCTGCTTGCCCATATCGGCCGCGAGCGCGCCGTCCCTGTCCGGAGGGCCCGCTGATGAACATGCTCCAGCCCGTCCGGCGCGTCGAAAGCGAACCGGTCTCCAAGATCGGCCAGGGTGACCCCGGCCGCAGTGCGTCGCGCCGTCGCCGCCTCGGCTGGGTCGCGCTGCCGCTGCTCCTCATCGCCGGTGGCTATGCCTGGACGCAGCGGGCGGCGCCCGTGTCGCAGGTCGCCGCCATGCCGATCGTGCAGGTTGCCGTGCCGCTCCAGAAAAAAGTGACGTTGTGGGACGATTATATCGGCCGCTTCGAAGCCAGCCGCACGGTCGAGGTGCGCCCGCGCGTGTCCGGACAGATCACCGCCATCCATTTCACCGATGGCCAGACGGTGCGGGTCGGCCAGCCGCTCTTCACCATCGACCCGCGGCCCTTTGAAGCGGCGCTGGCGGAGGCGCGGGCGGGCGTGGCCGCTGCGCAGAGCGACGTGGCGATCGCCCGGACCGATCTTGACCGCGCGCTGCGGCTGGTCGCGGCCGAGGCCGTGGCGCAAAGCGAGGTGGATCGCCTCAAGGCCCGCGTCGAGTCCGCCCAGGCTGCGCTGGCGGCGGCGCAGGCACGGGTGCGCGCCCGTGCGCTCGATGTCGATTTTACCACCGTGCGCGCGCCGATTGGCGGCCGCATCTCGAACCGGCGGATCGATGCGGGGAATCTCGTATCGGCAGGGGAGGGGACAGGCGCCACACTGCTCACCACGATCAATGCGCTCGATCCGATCTATTTCAGCTTTGACGGCTCGGAAGCGCTGTTCCTCAAGGCCAAGCGGGCCGGGGCTTTGCAGGCTGCGCCGGTCGAGATCAAGCTTCAGGACGAGACGGACTATCGCTGGAAAGGCCGGCTCGACTTTACCGATAATGGCCTTGATCCGCGCTCGGGCACCATCCGCGCACGCGCCGTGCTGGAGAATAAGGACATGTTCCTGACGCCCGGCATGTTCGGCAATATGCGCCTTTCCAACGGCGGCACGGTGACCGCGCTGCTGGTGCCGGACACGGCGGTGCAGACCGACCAGACCCGCAAGATGCTGCTCACCGTCGGCAAGGATGGCACGGTTGCGGCGAAACCGGTGGTGCTGGGGCCGGTGATTGCGGGGCTGCGGGTCATCCGCTCCGGCCTTGCGCCCGATGATCGCGTGATCATCGCCGGCACGCAGATCGCCGCACCCGGCGGCAAGGTGGACGCCAGGCCGGGCAAGATCGCGCCGGAAGCCAGCACCGCGCCGCTGCCCGAAAGCGGCATGGCGGCAGCCGGACAGGCCAGCTTCGCGCTCTAGAATGGGCACCGGTCCGATCGCCCCGGACCGGTGACATACAGGCTTTTGATTGAACGCGTTTTGCGGGCCGGTCGCGGATGCCACCGGCTTTGGAAAACGCTCTTACGCCCCGATCTTTCAGAGGAGGAAGCTCATGCGCCTCTCCCGTTTCTTCATCGACCGGCCGATCTTTGCCGCGGTCATCGCCGCGCTCATCACCATCATCGGCGCGATCGCCTATCTCTTCCTGCCGGTCTCGCAATATCCCGAGATCGTTCCGCCGACCGTCACGGTGAGCGCTGCCTATCCCGGTGCCTCGGCCGAGACAGTGGCCGAAACGGTCGCCACACCGATCGAGCAGGAGATTAACGGTGTCGAGGACATGCTCTATCTCTCGTCGCAATCGACGGGGGACGGGCGCGTGGTCATTACCGTCACCTTCAAGACCGGTACGGACCTCGATGCCGCGCAGGTGCTGGTGCAGAACCGCGTCGCCATCGCCTTGCCGCGCTTGCCGGAGGCCGTGCAGCGCCTCGGCATCGTCACCAAGAAGACCTCGCCCGACTTCCTGCTGGTCGTGAACCTGATCTCGCCCGATGGATCGCTCGACCGCGCCTATCTCACCAACTATGCGCAGACCCGAATCAAGGACCGGCTGGCCCGGCTCGATGGCGTGGGCGATGTGCAACTGTTCGGCTCGCGCGATCTTGCCATGCGGGTGTGGATCGATCCGCGCCGCGCCGCCGCGCTGGATCTGTCGGCGGGCGATATCATCAACGCGCTGCGCGCGCAAAATGTGCAGGTCGCCTCGGGATCGCTCGGTCAACCGCCGGCCGATGGTTCGTCGTTCCAGCTCAATGTCGAGACGCAGGGCCGCTTCACCGACCCGGCCCAGTTCGCGCAGGTCGTCATTCGCACGGATGCGCAGGGCCGCCAGGTCAAGGTGGGCGACGTCGCGCGCGTCGAACTCGGCGCGGACGATTATGGCACCTCGGCCTATCTGGATGACAAGGATTCGGTGGTGATCACCATCTTCCAGCGTCCGGGCAGCAATGCCCTGGATTCAGCGGAGAAAGTCCAGGGCGAGATGGCGACGCTCGCCAAGGACTTCCCCAAGGGGCTCGACTACAAGATCGTCTATAACCCGACGGAGTTCATCCAGCAGTCCGTCGATGCCGTGGTCCACACGCTGCTCGAAGCGGTGGTGCTGGTCGTGCTGGTCATCATCCTTTTCCTGCAAAAGTGGCGGGCGGCACTGATTCCGGTGATCGCCATTCCGGTCTCGCTGATCGGCGCCTTTGCCGTGCTGGCGATTCTCGGGCTCTCGCTCAACAACCTGTCGCTCTTCGGCCTCGTCCTCGCCATCGGCATCGTGGTCGATGATGCCATCGTCGTCGTCGAGAATGTCGAGCGCAATCTGGAGGAGGGGCTCTCGCCGCTGGAGGCCGCGCGCACATCCATGGATGAGGTGGCCGGCGCGCTGGTCGCCATCGTGTTGGTGCTGTGCGCGGTGTTCGTGCCGACGCTGTTCATCGGCGGGCTTTCGGGCGCCTTCTACCAGCAGTTCGCGATCACCATCTCGGCCGCGACGATCATCTCGCTGATCCTCTCGCTCACGCTGTCTCCGGCGATGGCAGCGCTCATGCTGCGGCCGCACGAGCCCGCGCCGAGCGATCACCGGCTGCGCGCCCGCGCACACCGGCTGGTCGAGGCGGCGGGCGGCCGGTTCAACGCCGCTTTCGAGCGGATGAGCCAGCGCTATGGCCGGATGACCGCTTTCCTCGCGCGGCGACCAAAGCGGATGATGGCGGCCTATGCCGCGCTCATCGCGCTGACCGGCGCGGCGCTGTGGTGGACGCCGACCGGCTTCATCCCGGCACAGGATCAGGCCTATTTCCTGACCGTCATCCAGTTGCCGCCGGGCTCATCCACGGCGCGCACCGATGCCGTGATGAAGAAGGTCGCCGACCGCGTGCTCCCGATCCCCGGCATCAAGGGCACGGTCATGCTGTCCGGTTTCGATGGACCGTCGGAAACCCGCGCGGCTTCGTCCGCTGCGGCCTATTGGGTGCTCGATGACTTCAAGGAGCGCGCCGCCAAGGGCCAGACGCTGGAGGCACTGATGGCAAAGGCGCAGGCGGCCACCGCCGACATCAATGAGGCGCGCCTCATGGTCGTGAGGCCGCCGCTCATCCGGGGCATCGGCTCGGCTGGCGGGTATCGGCTCATGGTCGAGGACCGTGACGGGCAGGGCTACAAGGCGCTGGAGCAGGTTTCCTACGGCCTGCTCGGCAAGGCCAACCAGACGCCGGGCCTATCCTCCGTCTATACCTTCTTCGATACCGCCACGCCGCGCATCTTCGCGGATATCGACCGCGAGAAGGCGCAGATGCTCGGCGTGCCGCCCGAGCGCGTGTTCGAGACGCTGGAAGTCTATCTGGGAAGCGCCTTCGTCAATGACTTCAACCTGCTTGGCCGCACCTATCATGTGACTGCGCAGGCCGACGAACCGTTCCGCCGCTCCCCGGCCGACATTGCCAGTCTGGAGACGCGATCGGATTTCGGCACGATGGTGCCGATCGGGTCGGTCGCGACCTTTCAGGACAAGACCGGGCCATATCGGGTGGAGCGCTATAATCTCCATCCGGCGGTGGCGATCGATGGCGACACGGCGCCGGGCTATTCGTCCGGCCAGTCGCTGCGCGCGATGGAGCAGGTGGCGCAGGCGGCCCTGCCACGCGGGTTCGAGGCCGAGTGGACCGGCATTGCCTATCAGCAGAAATATGCCGGCAATACCGCGGGTCTTGTCTTCGGCCTGGCCGTGCTGCTCGTCTTTCTGGTGTTGGCGGCCCAGTATGAAAGCCTCGTCATGCCGCTCGCGATCATCCTGATCGTGCCGATGTCGGTGCTGGCCGCGATGGTGGGCGTCAACCTGCGGAGCATGGACAATAATGTCCTCACCCAGATCGGCATGATCGTGCTCGTGGCGCTGGCCGCCAAGAATGCGATCCTCATCGTCGAGTTCGCCCGGCAGGGCGAGCAGCATGGCCTCTCGACCATCGACGCCGCCGTGCAGGCCGCCCGGACACGCCTGCGGCCGATCCTGATGACGAGCTTCGCTTTCATCTTGGGCTCGGTCCCGCTGGTGATTGCGACCGGCGCGGGCGCGGAACTGCGGCAGGCGCTCGGAACCGCCGTCTGCTTCGGCATGCTGGGCGTCACCGTCTTCGGCCTCGTCTTCACCCCGACCTTTTATGTCGTCAGCCGCGCCTTGGGGGATCGTATCGCCCGGCTGCGCGGCCGCGCCGGCGGCAGCATCGCGCTGCAACCGGCCGAGTAGGAGCATCGTCCATGACACAGGCTCGTTTTCTCACGCTGACCCTCTCCGCGCTGGCCCTGTCGGCGTGCGCGGCGGGGCCGGATTATGTTGCCCCGCTGCCCCCCGCGGCGTCGTCCGGCCCCTTCCTGACGCACAGCCCGGCCGTCTCGACAGCGCCGATCGCCGCCGACTGGTGGAAGCTCTACAATGATCCGGTGCTGGATGGGCTTGTGCAGGATGCGCTTGCGGCGAATACGGACATCCGCGTTGCCGTCGCGCATCTGGAAAAGGCCCGCGCCGCGCTCTCCGGCGCCAAGGCGGATCGCCTGCCGCGCACGGAGATTGGCGCGGGGGCGACCTATGGCCGGTTGCCGGTCGACCAGCGCGCGCCGGATGCGCCACGGGAAGACTGGTCGATCGATACCGGCCTTGCGATTTCCTATGAGGCCGACCTGTTCGGCCGGGTGCGGCGGGGCGTGGAAGCAGCGCGAGGGGATGCCGCCGCCGCACAGGCCGATGCCGACGCGGTGCGGATCGCCGTGATCGCCGACACGACCCGCGCTTATGCCGATGCGACCTCGGGCGCGGCGCGCCTGCTGGTTGCGCATCATATTGTCGGGCTGCTCGATCAACTGGTGGACCTGACGACGCAACGCCACGCGGCGGGCCTGGTGCCGCAGATCGACGTGGCGCGTGTTCGCACCTTGCGCAACCAGCGCGCTGCCGACATCCCCGCGATCGCAGCGCAGCGGCAAGCCGCGCTGTTCCGTCTCGCGACGCTCACCGGACGGGCGCCGGCGGACCTGCCCGAACTCTCCACGCAGCGCAGCACGAGCCTCGAGATCATGCAGCCGATCCCGGTGGGCGACGGTGCGGCGCTGTTGGCACGGCGGCCGGATATCCGGGCGGCCGAGCGCCGTCTGGCTGCCGACACGGCCCGGATCGGCGTGGCGACGGCGGATCTCTATCCCCGCATTTCACTGGGCGCCTCGATCGGTTCGACCGGGCCCAATATCGGCGACATCTTCGGCGCCGGCCCGCTGCGCTGGCTGCTCGGGCCGCTGATCAGCTGGAGCTTCCCGAACCAGAGCGCCGCCCGCGCCCGGATCGCCGGTGCCCGCGCAGACAGTCAGGCCGCGCTTGCGACCTTTGACGGCACGGTGCTCAATGCCTTGCAGGAGACGGAGACGGCGCTCTCCGGCTATGCCCGCGCGCTTGAGCGGCGACAGGTGCTACAAACGGCGCGGGATTCAGCGGCGCAGGCGGCGACGATCGCCCGCGCCAGCCAGCGCGAGGGCGCGATCGACGGCCTGCAACTGCTCGACAGCGAGCGGACCTTCAGCGAGACGCAGGCCGCGCTGGCCGAGCAGGACGCCATGGTCAGCGCGGCGCAGATCGACCTGTTCCGCGCGCTGGGCGGCGGCTGGTCGAGTTGAGGGAGCCGGGCGCATCCATCCTCCATGCGGGGTCGATCGCTTGGTTACCGCGACTCCGGCCACAGCGTGATCCGGCGGTCAGCCGGCGGCGTCGACCATGGTCTGGCGGGGGAGGCTGAGCTCGAACGTCGCGCCGACGTCCACGTCATTGTCGATGCGCACGGTGCCGCCATGGGCCGCCATGATCGCCTCGACCACGCTCAGGCCAAGACCGCTGCCGCCACTGCTGCGGGAGCGCGATTCCTCGCCCCGCTCGAACAGGGTGAAGGCGCGGCTGACGAATTCAGGCGGGATGCCCGGCCCTTCATCCTTCACCCGCAGGATGCCGGTCTCGCGGGTTGAGCGGATCTGCACGACGACCCGGCCTTGCCCGGCATAGCGGCGGGCATTGTCGAGCAGGGCGATCAGCGCCTGCCGGATGCGCTGGCCATCTGCGGGCACAAGGCAAGTGCTGGCATCAAGATCGAGCACCATGCCGGCCTCCGCGAAATCCGGCCGCATGACATCGACGACCGAGGCCGCTTCGGCTCCCAGATCGACCGTGGTGATGCGCAGTTCGAGCCGGTCGGCGGCGGCAAGGCTGATCGTGCGCAGGTCGTCGGCGGTGCGGGCCAGTCCCTCGACTTGCCCGATCAGTGCCCGGAAAGCGGCGTCGTTGGGGGTGAAGACGCCGTCGATAAACCCCTGCAATCGCCCTTTGACGATGGTGAGCGGGGTCCGCAGTTCATGCGCGATGGCGAGGTTGAGAATACGGGTTTCCCGAATACCCTGATCGATACGCCGCGCCATTTCGTTGAAATCATGAACGAGTTGCGCGGTTTCCTCGAACCCGCAATCATCCGGAATCGCTTCGGGCGTGAAGCTGCTTTTTTCAGTCAGACGGCGCGCGGCGCCCGCCACGGCCTCGACCGGGCGGGAGATGCGGCGGGCGAGACGATCCCCCGCATAGGCCGCGCCGCCAAGGCCGACGAGGCCGAACAGCAGCATCGCCAACCCTTCGCCCAGGGACATGTGCAAATCCTGCGGATCGGCCGGGTTGCCCGGAAAGAGATGGGCCATCGCCACCTGGAAGAGGAGCAGGCCGCCGATCATCACGATCAGCGCGAGCGCGGTGATGCCGACCATCGCCAGCGCGATCCGGCGGCGCAGGCCGGGCAGGGGCGTCATGCGAGCGGGGCCAGTCGGTAGCCCACCCCGCGCACATTCTCGAAAAAGCCGGGCGTGCCGGCGGCATCGAGCTTGCGGCGCAGATTGCTGATGTGGCTGTCGATGGTGCGTTCAAGCGCATCGCTGTCCGGCATGCACGCGTCGAGCAGCTCGGCGCGGCCGAACGCCCGCTGCGGGGCGCGGGCCATATGCGCGAGCAGGCGAAATTCCGTGAGCGTGAGGTCGAGGATGCGTGCGGCAGTGCCGTCATGGCCTTCCACCCGCGCGACATAGGCCCCCGGATCGACGGTGATTGCGCCGATATGGAGCGGGCGATCGGCACCGGTGCCCTGCGTGCGGCGCAACACGGCGCGCACACGTGCCACCACTTCCTGCGGGTTGAACGGCTTGACGACATAATCGTCCGTGCCGAGACGCAGCGCGAGCAGCTTGTCGATATCCTCCTCCAGCGCCGTCACCATGATGACCGGCGTCTCGCCCCGCCGTCGCAATTCGGTGAGCACCTCATAGCCATCGACCAGCGGCATCTTGATATCGAGCAGCACGAGATCGGGTCGCAGCGCCAGATGCAGGTCGAGCGCGACACGGCCATTTTCCGCGCGAACCGTGCGAAAGCCATCGCGCGCAAGATAGGCGATCAGGATGTCCGCGATCTCCGCTTCATCCTCGGCAATGAGTATCAAGGGTTCCATAGCTGTCCTGCTTGCAGACTATGGCGCGCGGTGGGGAAGTCCAATGGCAAATGCAGCCTTGGCCAAGCCTGCATGCAATCTCCACACAGTCTCCATCGTGACTGCCTAGATCGATTTCACGCACCGGACGGTGTCGAAAAAGGAGCAAGAAACGATGAAATCCCCCATTCTCACATTCACCGGTGCCCTGCTTGCGACCGGCCTGATTGCCGCCATTCCCGCTCAGGCCGAGCCGTTTAACGGCCCCTCGGTCGGTGTGCAGGCTGGCTGGAGCGAGAACAGGATCGGCCATCTGGATAACGACCTTGGCGTCGTCCCCGTCGATCGCAGCCGGGACAGTTTCACCGGCGGCGTCTATGCCGGCTATGACTATAAGCTCGGTTCCAACATCGTGATCGGCGCGGAGGCGGCCTTCAACATCGCAGCGAAGGATCGGATCGTGACGCATGGCGCGGTCGATACCATCTTCAACCCGCGGCACGCTTTCGATCTGAGCGCGCGGGCCGGCTATCTGGTGAACGACAAGTCGCTGCTCTACGTGCGCGGTGGTTATGACAACCTGCTGGCCCGCACCACGTTGATCGACGACGCGGGCGCGGTGAGCAGCAAGGAAAGCTACGACGGCTGGATGATCGGCGGCGGCTTCGAGCGGGCGCTTGGCGACAAGCTCTCGACCCGGCTCGAATATCGCTACAGCGATCTGGGCGGCGGCGCGAGTAAGTTCGATCGCCATCAGGTGCTGCTGGGCGTCGCCTACCACTTCTGACAAGGACGCGGTGAGGCGGATCGGCACGGATCGGTCCGCCTCCTGCCTTTTGAGGCGCTCGTGAGAGCGCTGCCCGGCATGTCATCGCCGGAGCATTCTCCTGATGGACAAGGCCTGCAATCGCGCCGCTTTGCTGCTATACTCGACCCTGCGCCGCCTGATGTCGCGGCGCTCGGGCCGGGCAGCGCTGTCCATCAAGCTCATCAGACCTGACAAGGTCCGGACCATGAGCGCAACGCCGCACGGATGAGCTGACGGAGGACCATGCCGTGACAGATATGCCGAAACATGTCGTTGTGCTTTGCCATCCTGAAGAGACCAGCTTCAACATGAGCGTGGCACGGGAATATTGCTCGGCGGTGGCAGCACATGGTCATGAGGTGGTGTTGCGCGACCTTTATCGCATGGCCTTCGACCCGGTTCTGAAGGCCCATGAACAACCACAGTCGCGGGCCTATGCGCGCTCGGCGGACGTGAGCGATGAAATGGCCGTCATTGCGGGGGCGTCGGTTTATGTGCTTGTCTATCCAGTCTGGTTTGGAACGCCGCCCGCCATGCTGAAAGGCTATGTCGAGCGCGTGCTCGGCTCGGGCTTCTCGCATCGCGATGTGCGTGAGCGGGCAGTTCATCCGCTGCTGACAGGGAAGCATCTTCTCAGTTTCACCTCGTCCGGCACGACGAAGCAATGGCTGGACCAGGAAGGCGCGTGGTTATCACTGCGCAATGTCTTCGACTATTATCTCGAAAAGGCTTTTTCGATGAGATCGTCGGAGCATGTCCACTTCTCCGCTATCGTTGAGGGCCTTGCGGACCAGTTTGTGCAGGAGAATCTGGCGGATGTCCGCACCGCGGCCCGCAAGATGTGCAGTATCGTCGGCAGTGAACGTCATCGCGCGGCGGCTCAGAAGGCGATGAAAGAAGCGATAAAACCCGCCTAGGTCATCCGGCGACCCTGCGGCGTGCGTTGACGTGTCTTGGCGTCGGTGGCCTCCAAGGCGAAATCCACTCGGGGGCATGAGGCAAATACACGTTCAACCGGCGTCAGCCTCGTGCCTGCTGACGCGCCTTTGCCATATCGCTAAGGGATGGGCCATGCAGATTCCCGATCACGATGCCTCCGCGCCCCTGAGCGTTGCCGCGCTCTACCGCTTCACGCGCCTTGAAGACTGCGCAAGCCTGCGCCCGCCGCTTGAGCGCCTGTGCAGCGAACAGCGCATTCGCGGCACCCTGCTCCTCGCGGCCGAGGGCATCAACGGCACGATCGCGGGGCCGGCGGAAGGGATTGCCCGCGTGCTGGCATATATCCGGTCCCTCCCGGACTGCGCCGAGCTGGACGTCAAGCTGTCGAGCGCCGCCACCATGCCGTTCCACCGCCTCAAGGTGCGCGTCAAACGCGAGATCGTGACGATGGGGCTGCCCGATATCGATCCACGAGCCAGTGCCGGCACCTATGTCAAACCGCATGAATGGAATGCGCTGATTGCCGACCCCGACACGATCGTGATCGACACGCGCAACGACTATGAGGTGGCGGTGGGCACCTTCGAGGGCGCAATCAACCCCCGGACGGCCAGTTTCCGCGATTTCCCGGACTGGTTCCGCCGTGAGCGCGAGCGGTTGCTGGGAGCAGGCAAGTCGCCGAAGGTCGCGATGTTCTGCACCGGCGGCATCCGCTGCGAGAAATCGACGGCTTTTCTCAAGCAGGAGGGGGTCGAGCAGGTCTATCATCTTCAGGGCGGTATCCTGAAATATCTGGAGACGGTGCCCGAGGAGCGCAGTCTCTGGCAGGGAGAATGCTTCGTGTTTGACCAGCGGGTGACGATCGGCCATGGCCTCGCGGAAGGGAGCTATACGCTCTGCCACGCCTGCCGCCGCCCGGTCAGCGCCGACGATTGTGCCTCCCCCCTCTACGAGCCGGGCGTGAGTTGTCCTGCCTGCCATGCCGAGCGGACGGACGAGCAGCGCGCCTCCTGCCGCGAACGCCACCGTCAGGAACTGCTCGCTGCCACACATGGTCGCGCCCATGTCGGTGCGGTGCTGGGCAAACCGGCCGATGACCAGGCCGACTGACCCCATCCTCTACAGCTTCCGCCGCTGCCCCTATGCGATGCGGGCGCGGCTGGCGCTGGCGGTCAGCGGCACCGGCTGTGCATTGCGCGAAGTCCGGCTTTCAGCGAAGCCCCCGGCGATGCTGGCCGCCTCGCCCAAGGGGACGGTTCCGGTTCTCGTCCTGCCGGACGGCACCGTTGTCGACGAGAGCCTCGACATCATGCGCTGGGCGCTGGCGAGGTGGGACCCCGAAGGCTGGTGCCTGCGCGATGATGCGGCGCTGATCGCGCTGAACGATGGTCCGTTCAAGCATGATCTCGACCGCTATAAATATCCCGAACGCCACGATGCCGACCCCGTTGCCCATCGCGGGCAAGGCTTGGAATATCTGCGCGCGCTGGATGACCGCCTGGCGGCAGCGGGTCAGCTTTGTGGCACGGCACGCGGGTTGACGGACGCGGCGATCATGCCGTTCGTGCGGCAGTTCGCAGCCGTGGACCGGGCCTGGTTCGATGCCCGGCCGCTCCCTCATCTGAAGGCCTGGCTGGCCGGTCACCTCGCATCTGACCTGTTCGCTGCGGTCATGATGCGGGTGACGCCCTGGACGCCGGGAGATCCTCCGGTCGCTTTCGCGATGCCGCGGAATCTCCCGGTGGGGTAGCCGGTTACTGGTGCCGGTAAACGGCGCGTTCGTGCGAGAAGGCCTTGAAGCCGAAATATCCGTGATAGCTTCCCATTCCGCTCTGGTTGACGCCGCCGAACGGCAGCTGGTTTTCCAGATAATGCGAGAATACGCCATTGACGGTTACGCCGCCAGACGAGGTCCTGCTCAGTATCTGTTGAACATTGGCTTCGTCATTGCTGTAGATATACAGGGCCAGCGGCTTATCGCGCGCTTCGATATAGCCGATGACCTGATCGAGCGTCTGATAGGTCATGACCGGCAGGACGGGCGCGAAAATCTCTTCTTGCAGGATCTTCATCTGCGGCGTGACGTTGGTGAGCATGGTCGGGTGGATCGTGAGATCGGCCTCGTCCAGTTCACCGCCGGCGGCAATCGTGGCGCCCTTGGCAACGGCATCCTCGAAAAGCGCTTTGACGCGGGCAAAATTGCCCTCGTTCACGATCTGCGCGATGCTTTCCTTGCGGATCTCGCCAGCGTCCGAATAGAGGTTTTTCGCGACATTGGCCTTGAAGCCTTCGACCAGACGCGCCTGCTGGTCTTCCTTGATAAACACATAGTCCGGGCAGATGCAGGCCTGACCGCCATTGAATTGCTTGGCCGACGCCAGATCCGCGGCGATTTTGTCGATGTCCGCGCCCTCGTCGATGATGACGGGGGATTTGCCGCCCAGTTCCAGCGTGACGCTCGCCAGATGCTTGGCGGCGGCGGCCATCACCACCTTGCCGACGCGGGTGCTGCCGGTGAAGAAGATGTGGCTGAAGGGCAGCTCAAGCAACGTCGTCGCAACACTGACATCGCCCTCGAACAGCGCCACCTCATTCTCATCGAAGACGGAGCGGATGATGCTGCCAGCAACCCGCGCCGTGGCCGGGCACAAATCGGTCAGCTTGACCATGCAGCAGTTCCCGGCCGCGACGGCGGCCGCGAGCGGGCCAAATGCCAGGCCAAGCGGGAAATTCCACGGCCCGAGAATGAGGCAAACGCCGCGCGCCTCGTAAATGATTTGCGCCCTGTCATTCGGGTTCAGCGAGGGGGTGATCTCCGTGGGCGCCATCCATGCATCGAGATTATCGATGTTTCTCTGGATGTTGGACGTGACGTTCAACACTTCCGTGACGCGGATTTCCCCTTCGGGCTTTCTCGTGTCTTCCTGCACGGCGGCGATGATGGCGTCGGCATGCGCTTCCACGGCCGCCTTCAACGCCGCAAGCTTCGCCTTGCGCTGGTCCGCCGACGAGGCTTTGACGGTCCATTGATGCTCCTGCTGCAACGCGAAAATTCGCGTGATCTCGCTGGAGATATCGGGGCCGTTCTGCGAGGAGCTGGTCATAAGGTTTTCCGCCTGGGTGGAATTGGAATCGGCAGCCTTGTAGGTCGTTCTCAAGCAACAAGACAAGGCCCTGATCGGCGCCGTTGCAAGACAGGCATCGCCTCGTTGTTGCCCCCATGTCCGCTGTCTGCGTGGCCGCCATTTTGATCGTCCGGCTCGAGCAATGGGTTCTCGCGCCGGGCTGGTTATGCGACTGCTGCTCGGTCGCTCGGGAAGGCCTCCAGCATTTGCACCGACCTGATGGCGCTCCGTGTGCGATTTCGTCCGGCGCTCTTGGCTTCGTAGAGCAGCTTGTCGGCCCGTTCATAAGGGCGCGCGAAGCCTTCTTCGCCGGAGAGCCTCGTTACGCCCATGCTGGCCGTCACGGGGCGTTCGAGGTCCAAAACTATGTTGGCGACCATTGCAGGGATCGCCTGGCGTCGGAACTCGGCCTGGATGTCTGCGTCGTCGCCGCGCAAGAGCAGCACGAATTCTTCGCCGCCAAGGCGATACGCGCGGACATTCGGGCCTGGCTGGAGCGCATGGGCCACCGCCCTGAGCACGGCATCTCCGACAGCATGGCCGTTGATATCATTGATCGCCTTGAAATGATCGAGGTCGATGATCGCCAATGTGGCGAAGCCTTCGGTTTGAAGCTGCTCGAACTGTTGCTCGATCGCGCGGCGGTTGAGCAATCCCGTCAACGGGTCTGTTTCGGACAATCGCTCAAGCAAATCGGCCTCGGTGCGGGCCCGGTCTCGCTCGCGTTTCATGGTCATGAAACGGTCCGCCATGCCGAGCGTCGTGAAGAGGACTTCGCATATGCAGCCGACATATAACAGGAGCATGGCGTCGGTGCTGTGCGACCAGGGGATGACCCCCGTCACCAGACGGATCAATCCGACCAGGACCAAGGGTGTGTATCCAACGATCTGGAACTTCGCGGCGCGGCTTCCGCGACGCAAGGCATCGATCATCGACACGATGAAGATTGCCAGCACCGGTGCAAACGCCGCCGTGTATGCGCCCGACTGTATTGGTCGCGCAACGAACGGGAACGCCGTGTGAAACAGGCTCAAAGCCAGGGCCCAGACCGCGCAATAGGGGAACAGGCGCCGTAGGAATGGATGCATCAATCCAGGCTCGATGAAGCTGTGGGTGAACATCGCGATGGACGCAATGGTGATACCGAAGATCAATGTCGTCATCCAGCTCAGCGTCATCGCCGGCGGATCGAAAAGCATGGTCAACAACCCGGACGAGACCAGGATCGTCATCAGCAACGACAGGGTGAGCGCCGAGTGCCAGAGAATGAACGGTTCGCGCAGAGCCCGGTAGAAGGCCGCATTGAAGATCAGCGGCATGAGGAGCATGCCCGCGAGCGCGGCCAGAATCAGCAGGAACCGCATGTCGCCGACGCTGGTCGCTGCGTCCGTTGGCGCGAGATGCGCCTTCTCCAGCGTCATCCGGTGGCTCGGCAGATCGATTACCGCGACGATCTGCCGGGTCGCGCGCGTCACGTCGGGCAGGGCGGCCTTGAAATAGCCGCCCGCCATTGAACTGGACAAGGCGGCGGCGGGGATCGACATTTGCCGAACCGCGCCGTCCTGATCGATGGCAAGCAGATGGACTGCCTGGAGGGCGCTCCGTCTTGAGAGCAGATAGCGGGGCAGCATGTCGTCCGGGTCGATATCGAAACGGAGCAGCACGCGCTCGGGCGCGATGGAGAATGTCCGGTCGGCGCAGGACCATCGCGCCGCGTTTCGCGCTATCGCGACCATATCTTCCGACAGACTGCCGGCCGCCCGGCAGGAACTGCGAAGGTCGGTAAATGCAGCCGCTTCAGTCGATCCGGCGACGAAGGAGCCCAGCATCGCCAGAAGCAGAAAGGCCGCCAGAAGCCATTGTCGAAAACCACCCGAAGTCATCAGCCCCCATTACGGTAAAATGTTTTTATACCGTTAAGCGTGATGCCGGCGTCAATCTGGCTGCCGCTCGGGCGTCGATCGCGATCCGGGGCAGGGCATGAATTGCCGCGTCAATCGGCCGGGGTCGCCCCACGGGCATAATCGGCATCATAAATCTCGGTTGCCGGATAATGCGGGTCCTTCAAGACACTGCTCAGGAGAAACGCCTCCACCGCATTGCGCTGCGGATCGTCATCATGGTCCTTTCGGAACCACACCAGCCGCCAGTCTTCCAGCGGATAGAGCAGGATGATCGTCTCACGCATTGCCGGCGGGATCAGCGCGTCTGCAAAGCTGGAGACCGCCACGCCGCGGTCGAGCATCGCCGCGATCACATCATAATATTGGGAATGGCACACCACATGGCGCGGACGAATGCCGTGCCGCTCCAGGCCCCGCAGCGCCTCGCGTTCCTGCACGCTGCCCGGGCGTGGCAGGATGAAAGGCAGTTGGGATACGGCCTCCGCATCCAATGGGGTGGCGCTCTTGTCGGCGAAATTGCGGTGGCCGTAAATTCCGCCACGCAGCAACGCCATTGAGCGCATTTGCCGCTCCAGCGGAGCCCCTGCGCGCCGATGCAGCAGAATAAAATCATACTGCCCCTCATCCAGCGCGCGCGCGATCCGGTCTTCCGGCGGCTGCGCATCGAAATCGAGCGTGATGTTCGGATGTTCGACGAGGAAATGGTCCAGCTTGGGGCGCAGGAAATTGTCCCACAGGCCTTGCCCCACCAGCAATCGAAAGCGGATCGGGCTGGAGAGGATGGGGGCGCTCCTGCGATGGGCGGCGAGCGCTCTTCCAGCCGCTTCAAAGATGCGCAGATCTTCCAGAAACGCCAGGCCCTCGGCTGTCAGGCTGGGGCGCTTGCCAGGGCTGCGAGCCAGCAGCGTGACCCCGAGCTGTTCTTCCATCACCTTCATCTGGCTGCTGACCGAGGCCTGAGACACCCCCAGATTTTCCGCGCTGCGGCGGAAACTGCGCGTGACGCAGAGGCTGGAGAAAACCTCAAGCTGGCGGAGTGTGCACGGTAGGCTATACATTATGACCTCTGCCACAGACATAATCTATAGATTATCGCCTGTCATTACCTGGCGATCTGTTGCTTTGCCAGGGTGGTTCGACATTCTCCCGCTCAAAGAGACAGGGAGATGAGGATGACCAAAGAGACGAATTCGCGTTCGACATGGCTGCACTTTTTGGCCGGCGGAGGGAGCGCGCTGGCCATGGCGCTGTGGGCGATGCCCGTATCGGCGCAGGATGTTGACGATGCGGAAACGGAGCAGATCGGCAGCGATGCGGGCGAGATTGTCATCACCGGCTCGCGCCTGCGGGTCGACGGCACAAAATCACCGACACCGGTGACGGTCGTTAGCGCGGACGAACTGAGCGCGATGGGGCCGAGCGGTCTGGTCGAAGGCGTCAGCCAGCTCCCGCAGTTTTTCGGCAACCAGTCCGTGGCCGCAGTGCAGAAATCCGGCGAAGGCGGCACCGGCTGGTTTACGCGCGGCGGCTATGGCAACCTAGATCTGCGCGGATTGGGGATCAACCGCACGCTGACCTTGCTCAACGGACATCGGGTGGTCTCCTCGGGCCCCTATGGCGGCGTGGACATCAACGTGTTTCCCGATGCGATGATCCGCAGCGTGGAGACGGTGACGGGCGGCGCATCGGCCGCCTATGGGAGCGATGCCGTCGCCGGCGTCGTCAATTTCATTCTGGACCGCAATTTTACCGGCTTGCGCGCCGAGGCGCAGAACAGCCTTTCCTCCCGCGGTGACAATTATGGCTTGCAGGGGTCGCTCAGCTACGGTGCCAGGCTCGGCAGCCGGGGGCACATCCTCATCTCCGGCGAATATGCCAAGCAGGAGGGTGTGCATGATTATAACGGCCGCGACTGGTACAACGCCACCAGCATCGTGAACGGGCAGGTGCTCCCGAACGTCGTCTCGGCCAATTCATCCTATAACGGCATCATCTTCGCGCCCGGCACGCCGCTTCAGGGCATGGAGTTTCTGCCGGACGGCAGCGGCATCACGCCCTTTGTCCGTAGCGGAGCATCGTCCGGCACGACCGGAACGCCTCCCGCGCTGCAGTCGATCACCCATGGCGGCAGCGGCGATTATATCGGCCGGGATTTCTATACGCTCTATCCCGACACGGAGCGGAACAGCTTCTATGCCCATGCCGATTATGAGGTTGCCGACGGCGTGACCGTCTTCGGCCAATATATGCGCGGCCAGAACAGGACATTCCGCTACAACGACCCCACCGGCTCGTTCAACGGCACGCCCACGGAAGCCACCATCTTCCAGGACAACGCCTTCCTGCCCGCGTCCGTCCGGCAGATCATGGTCGACAATGACATCCCCTCCTTCAAGCTGCGCCGCAAGGGCAGCCCGCAGGATCTCGCGCCGGAAATCTGGCTGCGCGACAATAATGTCATGAACTCCTTCGCCGGGGGCGTGACATGGGACATCAGAAGCGGCGGGCTGTTCGACGGCTGGCAGGCGGATCTCTATTATCAATATGGCACCAACACCCGCAAAGCCTATCAGAAGGCGCTGCGGGTGGACCGCGTGTTCGCCGCGCTCGATGCGGTCGATCAGGGCGCGTATGAGACGGGCACGCCCAACGGCAACATCGTCTGCCGCGTATCCCTCTATGGCGATGCTTTCCCCGGCTGCCAGCCGCTGGATCTGTTTGGCCGCGGCAACGCATCGGCCGCCGCGATCGACTATGTGACCGGCTATGAACCGGGGCAGACCATCACCACGCCCATCTATTATGCCGATACCGGTTTTGCCCGTGGCGATACCATGACCTTCACCACCGGCGAGGCGAAGCTCAACACCACCCGCCTGCGCCAGCACGTCGCGGAATTTGCGATGAACGGCAATCTCATCAACGGCTGGGCGGGGCCGATCAGCCTCGCCTTTGGCGGATCGTGGCGCAAGGAGTCGATCAATCAGCTGGTGGAGGATGCCTCCAATCCGTCGTCCGATCACGTCGACGGGCATCCCGTCCTGTGCAACGGTGAGGCTCCTGGCCTGCGCGGCGTGTCGATGGCGGACTGCACCAACACGGTGGGCTCGCAATATTCCAAGGTGTCCAACATTCTCGGGTCGATCACCGTCAAGGAGGCCTTCGCCGAAACGATGGTGCCGCTCCTCGACGGTGCCGGGCTGATCCGCTCGGCCAACCTCCACGTCGCGGCGCGCTGGGCGGATTATTCAGGCTCCGGCGCGATCTGGGCCTACAAGGCCGGTCTCGATATGGAGGTCAGCAGTTTCCTGCGACTGCGCGGCACCTATTCACGCGACGTGCGCGCGGCCAATCTGTCCGAGCGGTTCGACAAGACCGGGGGCGTTGCTACCCTGATTGACCCGCGCTCGGGCGATACCATCACCGTGACGCGCTATTCGGGCGGTAACCCGCATGTGAACCCGGAAAAAGCCGATACCTGGACCGTCGGCGCGGTGTTGCGGCCGGACGCCTTGCCGGGCTTCTCCCTGTCCGCCGACTATTATGACATCAGCATCAAGGGCGCCATCGGCCAGCTCGGCTCGCAGGCGGTCCTGAATGGCTGCCTGACCGACAAGGTCGCCCAGCTCTGCGAGCTGGTGACATTGGGGAGCGATGGCGTGCCGACCCTGATCGGCGACATCTTCATCAATGTGAACCAGAACCGCGTGCGCGGTCTCGACGTCGAGGCGAATTACAGCATTCCGCTCACCCTGCTGGGCGGCGGCAACGAGCGGATCGGCACGCGACTATTTGCCAGCTGGCTGTTTGAAAACTCCCAGACTCTGGGGACCGGAGTGGTCGTCGACCGGGCCGGCCAGACCGGCATCCAGCAATCCGATGGCGCGCCTTATGGCCTCCCCCGGTTCAAGCTGACCGGCAATCTGAGCTATGCCAATGGCGGCTTTTCATCCTTCCTGCAGGGCCGTTATATCGGCTCGGGCACACAGGAGAACACGCTCGGCGACATTCCGCTCAACAAGGTCGCGTCCGCTCTTTATCTCGACCTGCGGCTCACCCAGACGGTGGCGTTCGGGCGCGGCAGCGAAATGGAGATTTTTGGCGCGGTGACCAACCTGACCGACAAGGCGCCGCCACTGACGCCTTATTACAGCACGTTCGGTGCACATGCCATGCAGGCCAACAGCGTGCTGTTCGATCTGATGGGCCGGCGCTTCACGGTGGGCGCGAAGCTCAATTTCTGACGGGGCGGGAACACGCCCCCCGGGTCGCTTGAACAAGGAAGATGATGATGACGATGACGAACGAGCGCGGTGCGCCGCACCTTACCCGCCGCGACGCGATTGGCGGAGCGCTCGGCGCCGTGGCGCTGGCGAGCGCGAGCCGGGCGATCGGCAAGGGGGCGGCGAAAAGGCCGAACATCCTCTACATCATGGCCGACGACATGGGGTATGCGGACCTCTCCTGCTATGGCCGGCAGGAGTATGAGACGGTCGTGCTCGACCGGCTGGCGCGCGAGGGGATGCGGTTTACCCATGCCTATGCGAACAGCGCCGTGTGCACGGCCTCGCGCGTGGCGCTCATCACCGGACGCTATCAATATCGTTTGCCCATCGGCCTGCAGGAGCCGCTCGGGCTTCAGGATGTCGGCCTGCCGCCGGAGATGCCGACCATCGCCTCCCTGCTGCGCGACCAGGGCTATGCCACCTCCCTCATCGGCAAATGGCATCTGGGATCGCTGCCCAAATATGACCCGCTCAAGAGCGGCTATGATGAATTTTGGGGTCTGCGGGGCGGGGGCGTGGATTATTACACCCATAAATATAATGGCCAGTTGGACCTGTGGGATGGCGACACCAAGGTCGAGGATGCCGGCTATCTGACCGATCTGCTCGCCGCACGCACGATGCAGACGCTCGACCAGCGCCAGCGGGATGGCAAGCCCTTCTTCATCAGCCTGCATTTCACCGCGCCACATTGGCCGTGGGAAGGGCCGGATGCAGAAGGCAAGGCCGAGTCCGAGCGTATTGACGCCTCGACCGATCCCGCCCGCTATTTCCACTATGACGGCGGGAAGATGGAGACCTATGCCGCCATGGTCCGCTCGCTCGACGCCAATATCGGCAAGGTGCTTGCGAAGCTCGCCGCGCTGGGCATGGCGGAGGATACCATCGTCATTTTCACCAGCGATAATGGCGGGGAGCGCTTTGCCAACACCTGGCCGTTCAACGGCAAGAAGACCGAACTGCTGGAAGGGGGGCTGCGCGTCCCGTCAATCGTGCGCTGGCCCGGCGTCACCGCGCCGGGCTCGACCAGCGAGCAGCCGACCATGTTGATGGACTGGCTGCCAACCATGCTCGCCGCCGCCGGTGGCAGGCCGGACCCGCGCTATCCCACCGATGGCATGGATATCCGCGCGGCGTTGCAAGGCACGACACTCCCCGAGCGCATCCTTTACTGGCGGTTCAAGAATCACGACCAGAAGGCGGTGCGGCGCGGGCGGATGAAATATCTCTCGATCGGCGGCAATGAATTCCTGTTCGACGTAGTGGCCGATCCGCTGGAGCGCGCCAACCTCAAGGACCGCCGGCCGGAAGAATTTGCGGCGCTTAAACAGGCTTTTGCGCAATGGAATGCCGGCATGCTGAACGACCCCGACGCGCCCAGCTTCGGCTTCACAGCCCGGGAACTGGCCGACCATTTCGGTGTCGATGATTAACCGCACGCGGCCTGGTTCCCAGAGGCTAGATTGCTCCGTTCGGGCGAGACCTTCCGACGAGTATGGCGGCGGCGCAGGCAAGTGGCGTCGCCGCCGACGCGGCACAGGGCTCGGAGGCTGAGTGGCGCAAGCCACGAGTATGACAAAACCTGGCTCGTTCCAGTTTTCGCATGGACCCGCGTGGTCGGTCTCAAGCGCAGCGGCTGAGATGCTGGCGGGCACTCCGTTTCAATGTGAAGGATGATCCGCCCGATGTCCCGCTGACAGCGGACGGGCCGGGTCCATCCCTCGTGCCAGGGGCCGGTTCACGCCCGCGACGAGGATGACCATGGAAAGACAGAGAATTGCCGCGGTCGCGACGGGGAAGGAATGGGCCCCGGCGCGATCCAGCAGAAAGCCGCCAGCGACCCCGCCCAGCGCCACGGCGCTGTTCCAGGCCGTGGTGCACATCGACTGGGCGACATCCATCGAATCGGGCGCCAGTCGCGCGATCGCCGTCTGGGTGACCGCGCCGAAGCCGCCGAACGACACGCCCCAGACGATAGCCGACGCATAGATCGGCAGCGTCGCCGTCCAACCGAGTTGCCAGATCGCGACGGCGGCAAGGAAGAACCCGATCTGGAGCGGCCCCATCAGCGTGAGATGGCGATCGACCAGCGCCGCGACCAGGGCGAGACCGCCGATCGACCCGATGCCGAACAGGAGCAGGATGAGGTCGAGACGCTCCACCTGCCCGATCGACCGCAGGAACGGCTCGACGTAAATATAGATGATGTTGTGGCCGACGATATAGGTGAGGATCACCGCGGTCGTCGCCGCCACCCCCGGTCGCAGCAGGACCGCCAGCAGCTTCTCCCGTTGGCCGTCCCCATCACCCGGGAAGTCCGGGATGATGCGCTGGATCCAGATCATCAGCACGAAGGCCATGCCGGACACGATCCCGAACGCACCCTGCCAGCCGAACACGCGTCCGAACGCGGCTCCCAGCGGCACGCCGAGCACCAGCGCGGCCGTCGCGCCTGCTCCCGAGATCGCGATCGCCCGGCCACCCATGCCCGCCGGCGCCATCCGCACGGCGTAGCTCGCCAGCATCGACCAGACCACGCCGCCGATGAGCCCCGCCACAAATCGGGCGCCGAGGATGATGTAGATGTTCCCCGACAGCGCCGTGACCAGATTGACCGCCGCGAATGCGCCGATGAGAAAAAGCAGCAGGGGCTTGCGGCGCAGGCCACGGGTCATGGCCGTGACCGGGATCGCGGAGATGACGGCGCCAACCGCGAACGCCGTGATGAACTGGCCAGCGACGCTTTCCGACACCTGCATCCCGGTCGAGATCGAGGACAGCAGGCCGGCGGGCATGATCTCCGTCAGCAGCGTGATAAACGCGGCCATGGCCAGCGCGAGCAGTCCCGACAGCGGGAGGCGCTGGGTGCTTGCGCGGCTCGGAGGGGCAGACGCCGTACTCCGATTGCTCTGATCCTGACCACTTTGCACCATGTTACTCACTTACATGCCCATTCTGCAGACCCGACGGGCGTTAGGCGGGCAGGGGTGATATGGCTACCCGGCACAGGCATCGACCGCATGATATTCTCGGTCACCGGGATCGAGCGATCGGGTAAAAGCCTGAGCCGCCGGCATCCCGGCTGCGATGAGGACAATCTTATGTCGTGCGGGGCGGGGGCTTCGAAGCTCCGGTGTGTTGCCGGTATCCACATGGGATAGGCGGTTCCGCGAACGGTGAGCGGAGGGGCTTTATCCTGAATTCGAGGGGAAGCTTACCCGGATCCGCCGGCTGGAAGGGCTGGGATGATTGTTAAGGCCCATTAGTCGGGCAGCATCGGCCAGCGTCGCGGAGCGCCTCGGGGCGGCGGGTGCGCAGACATGGCTTTCTCCTTCCGCGCTCCAGCGTCCGTCTATCTCCGCGCTATGGGGCTTCGTGCAGGAACTTTTTCTTGCCATCCGCAGCATAGGCATATTCCTCGGCGACGACACCGCCCAGTAAATGGGCGTGGATGATCCGGTCGACGGCTTTCTCATCGACGCCGCCATAATAGCTGTTCTCCGGACAGACTTGTACGACCGGGGCCAGATTGCAGGGGCCGAGACAGGTCGACTTGGCGCTCATCATGCCGTCCCCCTCCGTGCGCAGTGAGAGGCGGGCCTGCTCGTTCCGCAGGTGCCCCCAGATAAGCGGAGCGCCGGCCGCCGTGCAGGGGCCGCCATGACAGACGAGGACACGCCGCTTCTGCGCCGGTACGACCGACCCCTGGGGACCGGGCATCTTGACCGGCCGCGTCTCGGCCGGCCGATCGAGCGCGGCATTCACCGCGGAGGCGAGAAGATTGCCCATGAAGGGAAGCTGGCTGAGCGACGGCGCCACCCGGATCGGCGGCCATGCTCTGCCATCCTCATGCTCCCAGCGCGCCAGGGACCGGGTCAGCCAGGCCGCGAAGCTCGGCTCCATGGGCAGCATGACGGGCACGATGATGATGGCCGACGCTCCCGCGTCAACCACCGCTTTGCATTGGTGGCGCAAGGTCGGCTCGCCCTGCTCGGAAAAGGCGAGATGGGCTGAAGCAAGCGTGCCCTGCGCCATGACGAGATCGACCAGCGCCTGCATCTCGGCGACAGGTATGGCGGCGATGGCCGAGCGGGCGACCAGAATGGCGACGGGGCGTCCTTGCATGGCTAGGTTTCTCCTTTCGCGACACCGAGTTGTTGCGCGACCAGGGCGCAACTGCGCTGGCGATCTTTTGCGTCATGGGTCCAGCAGGTCATCACCAATTCATCCGGCTGATGGCGGGCGATCAAGGCATCCAGTTGCCGCCCCACGCGTGCCGCCGAACCCACGAAGGAATAGCTCAGCGTGTGGTCGATCCGCTGTTGCTCCTCGTCGGTAAAAGTCAGTTTGGTGATCTGATCGGGCGAAAGCAGGCCGGATCGCACGCCGCGATCGAGCTGCACGCGCCACAATGCGCGGGGGCCGTAGAGAAACCGTGCTTCATCGTCGCTGTCGGCTGCCAGCGCCCAGACGGCGAGGGATAGCAGGGGCTGCGGGAACCGGGCGCTGGGCCGGTAATGTGTGCGAAAATACGCCACGGCCTCGTCTGCCTGATGATGGTTCTGCCCGTGGGAGATGTTGAAGCAATAGGGGAGGCCCATTTTCGCCGCCAGCGCCGCGCCGCGTGGGGAACTGCTGAGTATCCACGGTTCCGGTTGCCCGGGCGTGGTGGGCAGGGCCTGCACGCCGGGATGATCGCTGTGCCCGGCATCCATCAGCCAATCCAGCAACTCGGCGACGGCAAGATCGAATTCCGGGGGCGTTCCGCGCCGCAAGGCTTTTGCCGCGATTTCGCTGCCGCCGGGCGAGCGCCCAAGACCCAGATCGATCCGGCCGGGCGCCAGCGCCTCCAGCACGCGGAACTGTTCGGCGACCTTGAGCGGCGCATAGTGCGACAGCAGCACGCCGGCGCTGCCGACCCGGATGCGGCTGGTGGTGGCGGCAATCGCGGCAACGAGGATTTCCGGCGCGGTGCCGATATTGGCCAGGCTGTTATGATGCTCGGCCAGCCAGTAGCGGTGGAAGCCCATCGCCTCGCAGGCGCGGGCATAGGCCACCGTCTCGCGGATGGTCTCCGTATGCGGGACGCCCTCTATGGCCGGCGACTGATCCAGAAATGAAAGCGAAACCATCAACCATCTCCCGGCGGACTGTCGGGCGGCGCATGCGGCAGGATATAAGGCAGCCCCGCAACTCTCCCGACATGCGCGCGAACGCCGAACACGGTTTCCAGCCTGTCGGGCGTCAACACATCCTCCCATCCGCCGAGCGCCACCAGGCGGCCTTGCTGCATCAGCGCGACGCGGTCGGCGAACCGGGCGGCGGCGCTCAGATCGTGGATCGCCATCAGCGCGCCGATCCCGTTTTCGTCCACCAGCCGGCGGACCGTGCGCAGCGTGTCCAGCTGATGCTTGAGATCGAGCGCACTGGTCGGCTCGTCCAGCAGCATGTAGCGCGCATCCTGCGCCACGGCGCGAGCGATCAGCACGCGCTGCCGCTCGCCGCCGCTCAATGCGTCGAAGGCACGGTTCGCCATGGCCTGCAGGCCGAAACGGGCGAGCACCGCGGCGACCTGCGCTCTCCTCTGCGCGCCATTTTCGCGATGGCGATGCGCCGCGCGGCCGAGCGCGACCATTTCGGCCACGCTGAGGCCGAGCGTCTCGCCGCTCTGCTGTGGAACATAGGCGATGGTGCGGGCCAGCTCTTCCCGCCCCAGCGCGGACAATGGCGCCGCGTCGACCTGGACCGCGCCGCCGTCGGGCTTCCATATGCCGTCCAGGCAGCGGATCAGCGTGCTTTTGCCCGCGCCATTGGGGCCGAGCAGGCACAGCAATTCTCCGGGCGCCAGCGCCAGCGTGACATCGTCGAGCAGCCAGCGCCCGCCACGGCGCAGTCGCAACCCATGGGCGGCAAGGCTCATCCCACCCTCCCGCGCCGGCTCAGCAGCAGGTGCAGGAACAGCGGCACGCCCAGATAGGCGACGACAATCCCCACCGGCACGGTGATCGGCGCGAACATCAGCCGCCCGGCCAGATCCGCGCATAACAGGAGCAAGCCGCCCAATATGGCCGCGAACGGCAGCAGCAAGCGATGATCGCCGCCGATCAGCATGCGCCCGACATGCGGGGCGATCAGCCCGACGAACCCGATCACGCCGACATAGCTGACGATCGCGGCCGTTATCAGCACGGAGCCCAGCGTGACGATCACCCGCGTTCTCGCCACGGCGAAGCCGAGCGACGCGGCCACCTCATCCCCGCCCGCGGCGAAGGCGTTGAGGGCCCAGGCCTGCGCCAGCAGCAGCGGGAAGATCACCGCCAGAACGGCGGCGGTAACCTGGACCGCGTCCCAGGTAGCCCCGTTCACCGAGCCGAAGGCCCAGTGAACGATCATCGCCAGCTGCTGTTCGGTGGCGATAAATTGCAGCGTTTCGGTCAGCGCGCCGAACAGATAGGCAAGGCCGACGCCCGCCAGCACCAGCACATTGCCGCTGATGCCGCGCATCGCCGCCAGAGCGAGCACGAAGACCGCGCAGATGATCGCGGATAGAAAAGCCGCGACGACCACCAGCAAATGGCTGACTCCGCCATAGGCGCCGCCGAAAATCATCGCCAGCGCCGCGCCGAAGCTGGCGGCGGGCGAAATGCCGATCGTATAGGGGCTCACCAGGACATTGCGGGTGATGCCCTGCATGGCCACCCCCGCACAGGCCAGCCCCGCCCCGGCGATGATCGCCATCAGCGTGCGCGGCAGGCGCAGCGTGGTGAGGACGGCGACATCCTGAGCCGGGAGCCCGGCCGTCCAGCCTGACGGCAGGAGCGGCGATAGCAGCGCGACCATGGCGTCGCCGGGGCTGATCCGCGTCACGCCCTGCGTGGTGGCGACCAGCGCGGCCAGCAGCAGCAGAATCAGCGCCGCGCCGATCAGCCATGGCGCGCCCAGCGCCGCTCGCACCGGCCGGTCGCTCTCCATCAACGGCGGAACTCGCGAAGCGTGGCCGTGTAGCCATGCGCGGCCGGCACATGCTGGAAGCGCGTCAGCCATTCGGCCATGACCGCCTCGGGGTCGACATCCGCGAAACGCTCGGGATAGAGCCATTTGGCCACTTGTAGCGCGCCGATGATCTTCGAGCAGCCACCCGCCAGATAATAAGACATATGATAGACCTGCCCGTTACGGATAGCGGGCACATTGGCAAAGCCCGGCCGATCGGCGATCCCGGTCAGCACCGCGCGGGAGAAGGCGCGCGGATGCGGGGCATATTGCCCGGGCTGCAATTTCAGAATGACGTCCGGCGCGCGGGCGATCACCTCTTCGGGATCGACGGTGAAGCCCTGCACACTGCCGCGCGCCTGATTGTCGCCAGCGACGGACACGTCGCGGAACACATTGATCCCGCCGCCGGTCTCGATCATGTCGTGCCACCCGGAGCCGGGCAGCAATGTCCGGTAATCCGCCACTTCCTCCATATAGACGCGCTTGTGCTTCACGCCCTTGAGGCGCTGTTCGAGCAGGTTGGCCCAATGCCGGTAGAAGGCGTTGAGTTCCGCCGCTTCCTGCGGCTTGTCGAACAGCTGGCCGATCAGGGTGGCATTCTCCTCATGCTTGAGCACGTCCCAGGCGGTGATGATCGCCACGGGAATATGCAGCGGGGTCAGCACGCGTTCGGCTTCCTGCCAGCTGCCGTTGCGCGGCAGGATAACGAGATCGGGCCGCAGGGCGGCGATGGCGTCATAATTGGGCGTGGCCTGCCCCTGGCCGACGATGGCCACATTCGCCAGTTCCGGCCAATAGGCTTTCTCCCGGGCCGTTCCTCCGTCGACCCCCACGATCGGCCCCGTGCCGGCAATCGCGCGCACAAATTCGACATCATATCGATTGAATATCACGACACGCCGCAGTGGCCGGTCGACCGTCACCGCGCGGCCGACATCGTCCTTGAATGTGAAGGCGTGACCGGACTGCGCGGCCGGCAGGGGATTTGCTGCCGGTTGTGAGCCACGCACCCAGAAGAGCGCGGCTCCTAACGCGACAGCCAACGCCATCAGGAGGAGCCCGATCTGCGCGCGTTTCATGCTGTCCGTTGTCCTCTTGAAGGCCCGGGCCGGACCATGTCCATAATATCCAGCTGCATGCCGCATTGCGCGGGCTGTTCTCATGGGCCTTGTGGCCAACGATGGCGGCCTGCAAGCGCGTTACCGTTACGTAACGTGATGCAACCGTAACTTTAATGACAGGGGTGTGGGCGCGCCCTAGCCGCCCGGCAGTTGAATTGAATAACCGATAGCATGGAGAGAAAGTTTCGGCTGGTCAGCCTGGTTGACTGGCCGAAATCGCGTTCGCGTGCAGCTTTGCGAAGGTTGGGCCGGCCCAAAGAGCCAAGCCACCCGATAGCTCCGAATATGGTCGTTCAATGCGTAAATTCAGGGGGTCTTCTGTGTCCAAAATTCTTCTGTGCAGCGTCAGCGTTGCTGCGCTTCTTTTCTTCAACCCCGCTGCGGCTTTCGCGCAGGGCGGTTCCAAGGAACGCACTGGCTCCGTCGATGCCGGGGAGCATGAGGAAGGAGCCATCGTGGTCCGGGGCCAACCCCTTCCTGGTGGGCTGCTCGAAGAAACAGCACGGGTCGGTATTCTGGGCGACATGTCCGTCATGGACATCCCCTATTCGCAGATGAGCATGTCGGCCAAGACGCTGGAACTGTTCCACGATCCGAGCCTCCCGCTCGCCAATGTGCTGCAGAATGATCCCTCGATCCGCTCGAGCACCAGTTCGCCCATGTATAGCGATTTCAGCATGCGCGGCGTGAACATGAACGGCAATCACATGATGCTGAACGGCATACCGAGCCTGTTCTCCCAGTTCACGACACCGCCCGCGCACGTCATCGACCGGATCGACATCACCTCGGGGCCGAATGCGGCGGTGAACGGCGTGAGCATGTCGAACAACGGGACCGATAGCGGCGCGACCGCGGCGCCGGGCACGATCAACATCGTCACAAAATCAGCGCCGAACAAGGATATGAACCGCATCACCGGCACATTTTCCGGCCGCAGCAATATCGGCGCTTATATCGATGTCGCGCGGCGGTTCGGGGGTAGCAAGTCCTGGGGTCTGCGGGTCAACGGCGAATATATGAATGGCGGCATTTCCCTGCCTGGCGCGGAGAATAACAGCCGCGATATCTTCTTCAATCTCGACCATAAAAGCGCGAGCAGCACCACCAATCTCTTCGCCGGTTATTTCGACTTGCGGATCAACGGGGGGCAGCGTTGGTTCACGTTCAGCGGCACGGGCGCGGAACTGCCGGACGCGCCCGATGCCGACAGCAATTATGATTTCCCCGAAACGACCAAGTGGATGCACGGCTATGTGCTCACTTTCAACCATGAGCAGCGGATCGCCGAGGACTGGTCGGTGTTCGTCAACTATGGTTCCATGGCAAAGGCCGGCCATAAATATAATTCAAGTTCGGCCCTGCGCTTCGACGATAATGGCACGTTCGTGGCGGCCAACGTCGCCAATGGGCAGGTGGAATCGACCGAGAATTATTATGCCCAGCTCGGCCTCAGAGGAAAGTTCGACACCGGCCCCCTGCGGCATAACGTCGCGTTGGCCGTGGACTATTCTCTGGCCCAATATTGGAACGATACCCACAACAGCGCGACCGGCCAGATTGGCGGTGACCTTTACAATGGCGTTTCCTATGGCGCGAATTTCTATCCACTGCCCACGCTGCGCACCGCCATTCTCCAGTGGACGGAGAAGAATATCGGCGTGACGCTGACCGATGTCGTCTCGCTCGGCAAGTTCGACGTTCTGCTGGCCGCTTCCATGAAGAACGAGAATTTCCTGAACGAACTCACCGGCGCGCGGATCAAGAACAACAATGTCCTGCCGACCTTCGGCATCACCTACAAGGCCTTGCCCGGTCTTTCCCTCTATGCGGGTCACACCGAGAGTTTCTCGCGTGGCCAGATGGTCAGCAACGACACGCGCTACGTCAATGCCGGCGAAGTCCTCTCCCCCATGAGCTCGACGCAGAATGAAGTGGGCATCAAGCTGCAGCGCGCCGGCATGTTGACGACCCTTGCTGTCTTCGAAATGGATCAGCAGAATCTGATCGACGTTCCGGTAAGCGCGACGACATTCCGGCGCGATGCGGACGGCAAGAACCGCTATCGCGGCGTGGAATTCTCGTCGGTGGGTCAGTTGACCGACCAATGGACCGTTACGTTGGGCGGCCTGTATCTCGATGCGAAGCGCGAAAGGACCAATGGCGGCCTGACGGACGGCAAGTTCGTCAATGGTGTATCCACATGGAGCGGTACGGCCGGCTTTGAATATCGTCCCGTCGAACGGGTCGGCCTGGTCGGCCGCGCGGTCTATAATGGCGAGGCGTTCATCGACTCCGGAGCGAATGGCAGCACGCGGATCCCATCGTTCGTCGCTTTCGACGCCGGCGCCAATTATCGGATGCAGCTGGCTTCCTTCCCGATCCGGCTGAGCGCCACCATCACCAATGTGGCGAACCGGAGCTACTGGATGGGCCGAGGCGGATCGACGACATTCGGCCTTTCGATGCCGAGGACCTTCCAGTTTTCCATCCAGGCCGATTTCTAGCGTCAGGACGAGATGCGGCACGTCATAGCTCAGTCTCGGCCCTTCATCGCAAAGGCGCGTTACTCTGCGTGGAGTAGCGCGCCTTTGCGGGTCAGGGGCTGCCGCCGTCACCGGAGCATGGCAGGCGCTCGTCAGGGGCGCGTGCTCCCGATCTTTCCCGGTTCCGCTCCGCTGCCTGTCGGCCGATGGACATATCGCGTGGCGCCGGGCTGCTGCTTCCCGGAAGAAGGAAGGTGAGGCGCCCGGTGGCATATCGCGCCGGGCGCGAACGGCAGGGCGCGGCACGGATCGCGGCGCGCATTGTGACCGCGATCGTGGCGGGCTATGCGATCCTGTATTTCGTGTCTGACGCGCTGGGACTGGCGCTCGTTTCTGCGCAATGGACGACCCGCGCGGACGCCGTGCTCATTGCCACCAATCTCGCGTTTCTGCTTGCCCCGGCCGTGGTAATATGGGTGTTCGCGGCTGGCTCGATGTGGCGGGCGGTCGGCTTGCCATTTGTCGTCGCGGCACTGCTGATGGCGCTGGCAGGCGTTCTCCAGCCATGAAGCGGACCTTCACCCTGTCGATGGCGTGGTTGCACAGCTGGGCCGGCCTGTTTTTCGCCTGGCTGCTGTTCGGCATCCTGTTCACCGGCGCGATCGCGGTCTTTCATGCGGAAGTCACCTATTGGGTGACGCCGGAAATGCGCGGGCAGGTCCATGACGACCGGGACAAGGCCATCGAGGTCGGCCGGGCTTATCTGGAGGAGCATGCGCCGGACGCGCGGCTCTGGCGGCTGACGTTGCCCAGTGAGCGGGAGCCGGTCGTCAAAGTCTATTGGCGTGACGAAAAAGGCAATGGGACCACGCGCCGATTGCAACCCGATACGGGCGAGACCATCCAGCGCGAGACACGGGGTGGCGGGTTTTTCATCGACTATCATTATATGATCAACCTGAGCCGGAAGGATATTGCCCTGGGGCCGGTCGGGCTGTGGATTGTCGGCATGGCGGGTATCGTCATGCTGGTCGCATGCATTAGCGGCATCGTGGTGCATAAGCGGATATTCAGGGATTTGTTTCTGTTCCGCCCCGGCGCGTCGCGGCACCGGTCCTGGCTGGACGCGCATAATGTCCTGTCCGTGCTGCCGCTGCCCTTTCATATCATCATCGTCTATACCGGGCTGGTCACGCTTTACTGGCTCTACGTGCCGGCGGGTATCAATTCGCTCTATGCCGGTTCGGAGGACGCGTTCCGCCGCGAGGCGATTTCTCAGCATTATGTCAGTCTGCTGGATGCGCCGCCGCCGGGGCCGCCCGCGCCCATGATGTCGCTTCCGGCGATCAACCGGCAGGCGGAAGCGCAGTTCGGCGCGGGTAAGACGGCCTATCTCACCATGCGGGATCCGAACCGGGCCAATGCGATGGTGGAGGCTTTTCGTACGCGCGCGGACAGGGTGACGCAACAGGTGGAGCAGATCGCCTATCGCGGTATTGACGGGCGCCAGATTCGGATCGTCGAGCATTCGACGGCAACCAAAATCCAGTCCTTCGTCGCCGCGATCCATTTCGTCGAATGGGGCGGGGCGGTAATCCGCTGGGCCTATTTCCTCGTCGGACTGGCGGCGGCGGCGATGGTCGCAACGGGTCTGGTTGTTTTCACGGCCAAGCGGGAGACGAAACGGGGTGCGCCGCCCTGGCTTCGGCTGGTCCAGGCGGTCAATGTGGCCTCGGTGGCGGGCCTGTGCATTGCTTGTGCGGTCTTCTTCTGGGCGGAGCGGCTGACCCCCGCCGATCTGCCCGCGCGTGCGGGCGTTCCGGTGAAGTTTTTCTTCCTGAGCTGGTTGGCCTGTCTCGCTCATGCCGCGTTGCGCCCACCCCATTGCGCCTGGCGTGAGCAATTCGCCCTGGCGGCATTTCTTTGCTTCGCCGCGCCCATGTTGGGCGGCCAGGGATGGTTGCACCTGATCTCATGGGATACCACCAGGCTGTTCTTCGATCTGACTTTCTGGATCTTCGGCGCGGTTTTCGCTTTCCTGTTCTTCAAGGTGAAAGGAACCCCCACCAGAAGCGTCCATCGCCACGAATTGGTCGCATGATGCTCCAATTATTTTCATTATATATGACATATACTGGCCTCTCGTCGTTTGCGCTGGCCATGGACAAACACCATGTGCAGGCCTTTGGGGAACGGGTCGGCCCCGGTCGGACACGATGGCTGCGTCTGTCCGGGAGTATCCTGTTGTTGATGGCGCTTGGCTTGTGGGTTTGGTCGCTCGATGTCGCTATGGGCCTCGTAAGCTGGTTATTATGGGTTTTGCCGATCATGGGCTTGATCGTAGCCGCGGGGCTTGCCTTCGTGCCCCGCTTTACCGCAACCGTCGCCTGTCGAAGGCCTTGACCGGCAATGGCATCCAGTTCGCCGAGCAACCGCAACACCGGTTGGTCACGCCAGATATGCTTCGACATGATCTGCGAGGCGAAGGCCATCGAGCACCGCCTCACCAAGACCAGCCATCCGCGGACTAACGGCCAGGGCGGATGAACCGCACCATCAAGGATGGCGACCGTCAAACGCTTTACACTACGACAGCCATGAGCAGCGGACGCATCTCGCCGACGTCATCACCGCCTGCACTTTGCCTGCCGGATCAACCGCTCAGCGGTCTTGCGCGCTACGAACATATCGCCAAAATCTGCGTGCAGAGCCAGGCCGGTTCATCGTCAATCCGGTCTCTCAGAGGCCTGAGCCTGGCTTGGCAATCCTGTCCAGAAAACCGGCACGACCTCACGACCGAGCAGTGCGATAACCGAACTGTAACCTCGATGTTACCGTCAAGGAACGGTAAATAACGAGACTCCGCTCCGCCATGGTCATTAGCTATCGCCTAGATGCCGTCTGGGCTTGAATTAATGGTTGTTGGTTTGCGGACGCATTCGTTTCGAAAACATCGTTTCTGTAATGCGGTAGCCGCCTTGTAGGCATGTTGGCGGGGTTCCTTCGATGCAAAGAACGCGCCGCGCAGTCGCAAGGCGTCGTTGACGCGGTGCGGTTTTTTGGCCGTGACAGCCGGTTTTCCGAGCATTGTCGCGGCACATGGAAGGGGGGGCATGCTCTGATGTCTATAAGTGATCTGTTGTTTGCCTTTACGGAATGGCTGCGTGAGACGCAGCTGACGGAGGCTTCGCTTGCTATTTCGGATACGCCGATCAGTCTCTGGATCGGCACGCACTTCTG
>Ga0182747_1000494_pt1 | contig 37661 bp, 35 predicted proteins | sample eDN3rd30CBELigBY_FD_128526 | JGI IMG/M metagenome (GOLD analysis project Ga0182747, IMG submission 128526) | Enriched backyard soil microbial communities from Emeryville, California, USA - eDNA 3rd pass 30_C BE-Lig BY (version 2) (version 2) | ecosystem: Environmental > Terrestrial > Soil >... | reverse complement strand
TTCTGTGGCACCACGCTCCCATGCCTCACGTACGCGTCCGGCGATTTCATCAAGGCCGAGGTCATATGGCCGCCCGCGCAGATTCTCCGACAGTTTTCCCTTGGAGAAAGCGCAGAACTGACATTTGAAATAGCAGATGGAATACAATGAGACCCGGCACCGCGCAGAGTGCCGCCTGTTAGGTTGTCACTCAGGGCGCTGCTGACTTCAGCAGGCGCCGCCCATTACCGATGAGTGCGATGCCGATAGCAACTAGAACCACACTGCCAATGAAGGTCGCCCGCCAATAAATGCACCTAAAAGAATCGGCACCTGAATTGGCGGCGCGTTAATGTGAGACGAACACGGGAACGGTCATCGTCGCCAGGATTCCGCGTGTAGCACCCCCAAGGACGAACTCACGCAGTCGCGAATGCCCGTAGCCACCCATGACAATCATGTCGCCTTCGCAATCTGCCACATGCGAGAGAATGACATTTGCTACGTCGGTGTCCGCACCAGGCAATTCTGCCATTTCCACTTTAACGTCGTGCCGGGCGAGATGATGGGCCATATCGACCCCGCGGAATTCATTGCCGACCCGGGTCTTTTCATTCGTGACGATAAACAATTCGACCACCGCCGCCCGTCTCAGCATTGGTAGCGAGTCGTTGATGGCACGAGCCGCAGCACTGCTTCCATCCCAACAGCAAACAATTCGTTCGAATTTCAGCCCTCCCTTTTGAATGTAAGGGACAACGATCATTGGACGCCCCGTGTCGAACAACGCTGCCTCAATCAACAGATCATTCCCTGAACCGTTTGTATCGTCGGATTGCATGACAATGCTCAGATCGAAACGGCGCGCCATCATTGAAAAACTCTGCGCTGACGGAAAACCGTTTTCGACATCGAGTCTGCACTCGACCGAAAGAGCGCTGCGTTTGGCTGCGGCCTCAAAGCGCTCCAAAGCGGCGGTTGCCCGCTGATTTGAATCCCTCAGCATGTCATCGAGAATATAAGGGGGAACGCCTGGCATGAAATAACTGGGAACGGCATTCCGCCCCCCGAAAGCCACCCCCGCCAGATGAGCGTCAAAGGCCTCCGCGACCGAAATGGCATAGTCGCAAACACCGTCGCGCGACCTCCCCGTCTCGAGATTTACGATGATATCTTTAATCATGGCTCTCTCCAGAGAATATAACGATCAAAGGCTCTCACATGTGGGGGGGGGGCACGATATTGACCGAGGTCAAGAGGTCTTCTGCATTCCGCAGACTCGCCGCATAAGACCCTGCAACGGGCTTGATCGACATCAAGCTGACGGGACGGCGCACGACTAAAATAAACAAACACGATGGTGAGGGTAATGGCCGATCTTTTTGTCTCAAAAGTCAGTCCATTGACGAGCGCAGCCGAAACCCCGATCGCTTCACTTCGCACGATCCCGGCGGCGGAGCCGCTTTCGATCGATCGCGTCGTTCATGCAGCCGAAGCGCGATTAACCGGATCGCTCTCTACGATCTCCCTCGCGCTGGCTTACCTGGATTTCGCGTGGCATCTTGCGAACTCGCCCGGGCGCCAAATTCAACTGGCCTGCCGCGCCTTCGAATTGTTCGAACAGCTCACAAAATCGGAGCAATGGATCAACCCCTCACCGCAGGACTGGCGTTTCGATGATCCGGCATGGAATGATTATCCGTTCAATGTGATTGCGCAGAGTTTTCTGCTCACCGAGGAATGGTGGCGCGAGGCAACCACCGGGCCAGCCGGCGTTGCGAAATCGCATAGCGATGTCGTCGCTTTTGCCATGCGGCAGATTCTCGACATGTGCTCGCCATCCAATTACCCGTGGATCAATCCGGAAGTTCTAAGAGCAACGGTTGGGCAGGCCGGCTTCAATTTCGTCAAGGGGACCTGCAATTTCGTCGAAGACGTCGTCGGCGCTGCAATCGGCGGAAAGCAGAATGACGGTCATTTCATTGTCGGCAAAAACATGGCGGTCACGCCTGGCAAGGTTGTGTTCCAAAACGAACTGATCGAGCTCATCCAGTACGAACCAGCCACCACGACAGTCCGCCCCGAGCCGGTGCTGATCGTACCGGCCTGGATCATGAAATATTACATTCTCGATCTTTCTCCGGAGAATTCGCTGATCCGCCATCTCGTTTCGCAAGGCTTCACCGTGTTCTGCATTTCATGGCGCAACCCAGATGCCGGGATGCGCGACGTCTCGTTCGACGACTACCGCCGCCACGGCGTCATGACAGCGCTCGATGCGATCCGGGCGATCTGCGGAAATGCCAAAGTGCATGCCTGCGGCTATTGTCTGGGAGGCACGATCCTCGCCATCGCAGCGGCTACAATGGCGCGGGATCGCGACGATCAATTGGCCACGGTAACGCTGCTCGCCGCACAGACCGATTTCAGCGAACCTGGTGAGCTCCAGCTTTTCACCGACGAAAGCCAGTTGGCGCTGCTTGACGATGTGATGTGGCGCCAGGGCTATCTGGACAGCACGCAAATGGCAGGAGCATTTCAGCTCCTCAGATCGAATGACCTGATCTGGTCGCGCATCATCAAATCCTACATGCTCGGCAAGCGGGAGCAACCAAGCGATCTGATGGCATGGAACGCTGATGCGACACGCATGCCCTACAGAATGCATTCGGAATATCTTCATCAGATGTTTCTTCATAACGATCTGGCGGAGGGACGTTACATCGCAGGCAGCGAGAGCATTGCGCTGCAGGACATTCATGTACCGATCTTCGCCGTCAGTACGGAGACCGACCACGTTGCGCCCTGGCGGTCAGTCTACAAAATCCACCTACTGAACAGCGGCGACATCACCTTCATTCTGACGTCCGGCGGACATAACGCAGGCATTGTCAGTGAGCCGGGTCACCCAGGCCGCTATTTTCGTGCGATGAACCGCCCGCCAAAAGGCAGTTACCTGTCGCCGGACGAATGGGAGGCTCGTGCCGCGAAACAGGGCGGCTCATGGTGGCTCGCATGGGTTGACTGGCTCAAGGGCCATTCTGGTGCCGAGCTATCGCCTCCACCACTGGGCGCTCCGGAGGCGGGATATCCGATTTTGGAGGCTGCACCCGGCTCCTACGTTCGCGAACATTAGAAAATCGGCACCGGCCGGGACTGACATTGATCCGCCTCAAGTCGAGGTGCCCTCAATTTACTAGGCTAAAAACCTCAACCGGAGACTTGTGTCATGTGCAGCGCCAAAACTCCTTTGGAATCTTTCGCGATCTGGAACCTCTACAACGACTCGATGAGAGGCTTTGCCAGCAAGTTCTGGGAAGGTCAGTCAAAAGTGCTCGATAGCATGCAGAAATTTTCGACCGGTTGGTTCGATCGGCGTCATATCGGCACACAAGCCGCGCTCGAGACCTCCCTGCGTGCATGCGAGTCAAAGAACGCCATCGATATGTTCGCGTGTTATCAGGAATGGGCCGCAGGTGCGGCATCGCGCATTCTCGACGACCAGATCGCGTATCAACACCTGGTTCATACTGCGGTTTCAACGGTGGCGTCCGCTCAGGCTGAGGAGCCGACTGACGAAGTGTCCCTGCCCTTCATTTGGCCAAAAGCTGCATAAATTGCGGCTCGGGGGACTGTATGAGTTCTGATACCGTCGCGGTGGATGATTGCTTTTGGACCGCAACCAACTCGAAGCTTGCGTCCGAGGTTTCGTCCGGTTCCCGCGGCCTCTCCAGTCAGGAGGCCATCGCGAAGTTGGCGCTCTATGGCCCGAACGAGGCCGTCACAACCCTACGGCGGAGCCTTCTAATCAAGATTGGACGGCGGCTGATTGAACCGCTCACCGCCATTCTTTTGCTGGCCGCCTTGATCACCGGCGCGATGGGCGACCGGGAAAGCTGTGTGATCATTGTCGTCATTCTCACCTCATCCATTGCTCTGGATCTGTTTCAGGTTCAACGCGCGGAAGCTGCGGTCGAAGCACTACGAAAATCCGTCGCCGTAACTGCCCAAGCATGCCGCGACGGCCAGTATCAGACGGTTTTCGTCCGGGACATCGTCCCAGGCGACGTTGTTCAACTCAAGGCGGGCGGCTTGGTCCCCGCGGACGGCGTTGTCCTGACATCTCACGGCGCTCGGACCAACGAAGCCATTCTGACGGGCGAGCCTTATGCCGTCGAAAAGCGGGCAGGGCCTAGCTCGGGCGTGCTGCCGGCCGATGCGTTCAATGCGTTGTTCAGCGGCACCTGTCTCGTCAACGGCACAGCCGAAATGCTCGTGATCCGCACTGGCGCACAAACACGTTTCGGCAAGATATCTTCGTCATTGCAGGATCAGGAGGCGCCGACTGCGTTCGAGAAAGGCATTCACTCTCTCGGTGTTCTCATCTTACGTCTCACCGGATTTTTGGTTCTCTTCGTCGTGCTTGTTCAGGTGAGCAGCCACCGCTTTTCACTCGATAGCTTTCTTTTCGCGGTCGCGCTGGCGGTCGGGCTCACACCCGAACTTCTTCCCATGATCGTGACCGTCACTCTGTCGAAAGGAGCCGTTTACATGGCCCAACGCAAGGTCATCGTGAAGCGGCTGTCGGCCATTCACGACCTCGGGGCCATGGATATTCTCTGCACCGACAAGACCGGGACACTGACGGAAGCCAGCATCGCATATGACGGTAGCTTCGATTGTGACGGACGAGAAAGCGCCGCGGTCGAAGTCCTTCTCTATTTGAACTGCAAACTCTCGCGCTATGCTCACAATGAAATGGACGATGCCGTTCTCAAAACGGCGGCACCCGTCGCAGAGGATGGCTTTCTCGACGCTGCGCCCTTTGACTTCGAGCGGCGGCGATCCTCTGTTCTTCTTACGCGCGCGGGCATTCCGACAATCGTGACCAAAGGGACTCCGGAAAGCCTGATCCAGTTGTGTCCAAAAGTGCAGTACGCGGACGGTTCGATCCGCCCGATGGACGAGCCGATAAGCACCAAACTGAAGGCTTTGGTGGAGGATCGCGGCGCGAAAGGCTATCGCCTCCTTGCTGTCGCCTGGCGGGCGATACCGAGTGGCCAAACCACGATCGACATACACGACGAACGCGATCTTGTTCTTGCAGGCTTTGCCTCGTTTCTCGATCCTCCAAAGGCTTCAGCCAAGGATGCTATCCGCGAGTTGTCGGACTCAGGCGTCAATGTAAAGATCATATCCGGCGACGCGAAACCGGTGGTGCAGCATTTACTGGAGGTATTCGGTCGCAAATCGCCGCAGATCATATCGGGTGATGAACTCGAGCAGATGAGCGCGCCAGCCTTGGAAGCATGCGTGGCGGATGTGGATGCATTCGTGAGGACATCTCCAGATCAGAAAATGCGGATCGTCCGAGCCCTTCGCCGGTGCGGCCACACCGTGGGATTTCTGGGCGACGGAATCAATGATGCGCCCGCCATCCACGCGGCAGACGTCGGCATTTCAGTCGATACCGGGACCGATGTCGCCCGAGCGGCAGCCGATATCATTCTGCTCGCACCTGACCTCGGCGTCCTCAGCGCAGGCATCAAAGAAGGCCGTCGGACATACGCCAACATCATGAAGTATATCCGGATGGCAACCAGCTCCAACTTCGGCAACATGCTGTCGATGGCGTTTGCTTCCCTGTTATTGCCTTTTCTGCCGCTGACGCCCCTCCAGATTCTGCTCAACAATCTTCTGTATGATTTGTCTGAAACCGGTATCCCGTTCGATCGCGCCGACAAGGCCGATGTCGACAAGCCCCATGCCTGGGACATGCGATCGATCCTGCGCTTCACGCTTGTCATGGGCGCGCTGTCCTCTTTGTTCGACATCGCAACGTTCGCCCTGCTGCGTCTTGTCTTCACGCTCGACGTTCCCGCCTTTCGGACGGCGTGGTTCGTGGAATCGATCGCCAGCCAGATCTTGGTGATTTTTATCATCCGGACTGTACTTTCTCCGCTCAAAAGCCGCCCGCATGAGGTGCTGGCGCTGACCTCGCTGGGTGCATTGGGCTGCGCGCTCGTCATCGCACTGACTCCGCTCGGCACATTGGCGCAGCTTGTGCCGTTGTCGTCCACGGTCATTGCCGCCATGATGGCTATGGTCGGAGTTTATTTGTTGTGTGCCGAAGCCGTCAAACGCATGGGCGCGAGATGGCTTTACCCGCCACGCGAGATATCTCCCAGCACCGATCCGTAATCATATTGAGTCAAATCAAACTCGGGTTTCATCGACCGGCTAAAATATCGTCGGATAAAGGAGGCTAACATGCACGTTCCACGGGCAATCTCCGTTTTTACAGTGATCCTTCTTGCATCTGCATTTGTATTCGGAACGCCAAAAGAAAGTGCCGCCGATTCACTTTCGCGAGAGACATATTTTCCGCATCTCGGCGATCTCATGAACACCATGCAAGTGCGGCACTTGAAGCTATGGTTCGCCGGCAGATCGAATAACTGGCCCTTGGCTGCCTACGAAGTCGATCTGATGATGGAAAATTTCCGAGATATCGCCATTCTCTATCCGAACGTACCCGTCGCCGACGTGGAAATGCTGATCGGCCCAACTAAGGATATCGGCGAAGCCATCAAGGCCAAGAACGCCGGAAAGTTCAGTCAAGCCTATATGGAGCTTACGGTGGCCTGTAATTCCTGCCATCAAGCGATCGGTCGGGAGTATATAGTCATCCAGGTCCCTACCGCTTCGCCATTCAGCAATCAGGTTTTCCCGCTCAAGAAGTGAGAAATTCCTGCTTCGCAAGAGCCCGCACTCGGTCGAGACTTTGACGAGTTACTTGGTACCTTTCCATCGCCAGTTCCTCACCTCCGGCAAGTCCAAGCCGTTAGCCCGAATGTAGCGTTCATGCTCGACCAGCTTGTCGCGAATAGCCTGCTTGACATAAACAGCGGTCGCGCCGAGTTGTGGCACCCGATCGACAACATCGGCTACAAGGTGGAAACGATCAAGTTTGTTACGAACGGCCATGTCGAACGATGTCGTTGTTGAGCCCTCCTCCTCATAGCCTCGTACATGGATGTTGGCGTGATTGGCACGCTTGTAGGTGAGCCGGTGGATCAACGTCGGATAGCCATGATAAGCAAAGATCACAGGCTTGTTCGTGGTAAACAACGCATCGAAATCGTTGTTGGTTAGCCCATGCGGGTGCTGCTCTTTTGATTGCAACGTCATCAGATCGACGACATTCACCACCCGGATTCTCAGTTCCGGAGTTTGTTGCCTGAGCAGGTCAACAGCAGCAAGAGTCTCCAGTGTCGGGACGTCGCCCGCGCAAGCCATCACGACGTCCGGCTCGCTGCCCCTGTCATTACTGGCCCACTCCCAAATTCCGATGCCCTGCGTGCAATGCTTGATCGCGGCGTCCATTGACAGCCATTGCGGACTTGGCGCCTTGCCTACAACGATGACGTTGACGCGGTCCCAACTCCGCAGACAGTGATCGGCCACGTATAACAGGCTGTTCGCGTCGAACGGCAGATAGACGCGAACAATATCCGCCTTCTTGTTGACGACATGATCGATGAAGCCGGGATCCTGATGACTGAAACCATTGTGATCCTGCTGCCAGACATGCGAGGTAAGCAGATAGTTCAGCGAGGCGATCGGTTGCCGCCACGGCACTTCCCGCGAAGTCTTGAGCCACTTGGCGTGCTGATTGAACATTGAATCCACGATGTGGATGAACGCTTCATAGCAGGAAAACAAACCGTGGCGCCCCGTCAGAAGATAGCCCTCAAGCCATCCCTGACAGGTATGCTCGCTCAAGATTTCCATCACACGGCCATCGGGACAGAGATAATCATCATCCGGAATTCTTTCGGCATCCCATGACCGGTCGGTGACTTCGAACAAAGCCTGCAATCGGTTTGAGGCGGTCTCGTCCGGGCCGAAGACGCGGAAATTACGATTGGCTTTGTTCGCCGACATAGTGTCGCGCAGAAAACCCCCCAGCACGCGCGTGGCCTCAGCATCGACCTTTCCCGGCGTCTCGACATCAACTGCGAATGTCGTGAAATCGGGCAGACAAAGAGGCCGCCTCTCAGCCCCTCCATTGGCATGAGGGTTGGCACTCATCCGCCTGGCGCCCTTCGGCGCGAGGGTTGCGATCTCTGAGCGGAGCTTGCCCTGATCGTCGAACAGCCGTTCAGGAATATAGTTTCGAAGCCAGTGCTCCAGCAGTTGCAGATGACCCGGCTTCTTCATGTCGCTGAACGGGACCTGATGTGATCGCCACGATCCCTCGGCCTTCTGGCCATCCACAATCTTCGGTCCGGACCATCCCTTCGGGCTTCTGAGAACGATCATGGGCCAGCGAGGACGCTCCGGCGTGATCTCGCCTCGAGCCCGCTTTTGAATTTTGGCAATATCCAAGAAGGCCGTCGCGAGCGCAGCTGCCATCTTCCGATGCATCTCGAAATGATCCTCGCCCTCGACAAAAATCGGAGCGTAACCGTAGCCTTCGAACAGCGATCGGATTTCCTCGGATGAGATTCGCGCAAGGACGGTCGGATTGGCGATCTTGTAGCCGTTGAGATGAAGGATGGGCAGAACAGCTCCGTCCGAAGCCGGATTGAGAAATTTATTGCTGTGCCAGCTCGTTGCCAGCGGCCCGGTTTCCGCTTCGCCGTCACCCACAACACAGGCAACGATCAAATCCGGATTATCGAGGACCGCCCCGAAGGCGTGGGATAGCGAATAGCCGAGTTCGCCGCCTTCATGGATCGAACCAGGCGTTTCAGGCGCGGTATGACTTGGAATGCCACCAGGAAACGAAAACTGCCGAAACAGGCGCTTGATGCCCTCAAGGTCCTGGGTGACAGCAGGATAAAGTTCGCTATAGGTACCCTCGAGATAAGCGTTCGCAATAATCCCTGGCGCACCATGCCCCGGCCCGGTCACGAACAGGACATTCAGGTCTCGCGCCTTGATGAGACGATTGAGGTGCACGTAGATGAAATTTAGCCCGGGCACCGTTCCCCAGTGGCCCAGAAGCCGTGGCTTGACGTGCTCGATGGCAAGCGGAATTTTCAGCAGCGGGTTGTCGAGCAGGTAGACCTGCCCGACGGAAAGATAATTCGCTGCCCGCCACCAGGCATCAATGAGACCAAGCTCGTGATCCGTCAGGAGCCTATCCGCTACCATGTGACCTCCGGCGTACATACAGGAGGAATATCTTTGATCGCCGGGCTGCATAACAAGGCTGCCAGCTCGGCAAGAGTTAGCACGCGATAGGGTTCCATCGCGGATTTGTGTTTAATCCAGCTGGCGCCGCGTCATTCCAGCATGCTTGCCAAACGGTGACGGTCACGAAGCGTGATGTGTCGGGCACCTGAAAATGCCAGAACGCCTTCATCGTTGAGTTGGGATAAGGCGCGAGAGACTGTCTCAAGGGTCAGTCCCAGATAGTCGCCGATATCGCGACGACACATCGGCAACCCCATCATGCTGGCTGAGGAAAGCCGTTTGTCCATCTCGACCAGGAATGTTGCGACTCGTTCCATTGCTGTTTTCCGCCCGAGCAGCAGCATATGGTCTTCTGCATGCTTGAGGTCCGCAACCGTGATCGTCCACAGATGGTGCGCGACCTTGGCATCCGCTTCGGCCAACGTATCAAGGCTGCGTCGCTTGACCAAGCGGACCGTCGTATCGATGATGGCTTCGGCGCTGAGCCGGTGCGTCGAACCTGATTCAAGACCGAAAACATCACCTGGCAAATGAAATGCGCCAATATGCCGTCGGCCGTCGCTCATCAATTTGTACGTTCGAACCGCCCCGCGGACGACCTGATAGACAAATTCGGCAACCTCTTCCTCGCCATAAATTTCCTCGTCCTTTCCGTAGTTGAACTCCGTCGAAACCAACCCACAGTGATTGGCAATGATACTGAAACGGTCGGAAGACGGCGGGATCGTCGGCAGTTGCTTCAAGCGCAGGGCACTGGACTGGATCTGCATGGGCGGCCTCCTCGGAACGCGCGGGCCCCTCTTTTAGGTCTCCTTGTCGCCCGCTTAAATTCAGGTGGATATCCTAAGGGCTTTACCGGATGCGATAGGTCTACTGGATTAAAAGCCTAGAATAGGCTTCTCTTCCCGACACTAAAGAGTGGCCCATTGGAATCACTACCCTATCCTCAAGATGCAGGTACTCGATCGGAGGTGCGCGAGGTGGGAAAGGCAATTCTGACGATCAACGCAGGCTCATCCAGCCTGAAATTTTCAATATATCGTATCGATGATTGCAGCGCGTTGAGCCTAAATTTCGAAGGCATTGTAAGCTCGATCGACAAAATCCCTGTCCTGCAGATTAAGGACGCCACGGGAAAACAGGTCGACGGTCAGACATGGGATCGGGAGTGTCCCGAGTTCTCCGAGATTCTCTCGAGCGTCCTCGGGCGCTCTGAAACTCTTCTCGGCCCGGACGCGCTGTTTGCTGTGGGGCATCGCGTCGTCCACGGTGGGCCGAACCATACCGGCCCCGAACTCATAACGCCGGAACTTCTGGACACTCTCACCCGCCTCACCCCGCTCGCCCCTCTCCACGAACCGCATAACCTCCATCCGATCCATCTGCTTGCAGCCCTGCGTCCCAACCTGCCTCAGGTGGCCTGCTTCGATACCGCTTTTCATCACAGCCTTCCGGCAGTTGCGACCCGCTTCGGTCTCCCCCGGACTTACGAAGCCGACGGACTTCGCCGTTATGGCTTTCATGGCCTGTCATATGAATACATCGCGGAAACGCTCGGCGCCGCTTCAGCAGGCCTGACGAACAGCCGTGTTATCGTTGCCCATCTGGGAAGCGGCGCGAGCCTTTGCGCACTGAAGGCCAGTCGAAGCATCGAGACGACGATGGGATTTACCGCCCTCGACGGACTCCTGATGAGCACACGCTGCGGGAGTATAGATCCGGGCGCGATTCTGTTTCTCGCTGAGACGGAAAGGATGACGACTGCCCAACTCTCGGAGTTGCTGTACACCAAATCCGGCCTGCTGGGTGTATCGGGCCTGTCGGGTGACTTGAGAGTGTTATTGGAGAGCAAGGATCCACATGCCCATGACGCGATCGAACTATTCGTTTATCGGATCGTGAAGGAAATCGGCGCGCTGACTGCTGTGCTGGGTGGACTGGATGGTCTGGTATTCACCGCCGGCATCGGTGAACACGCTTTTCAAATCAGACAAATGGTGTGTGATCAGCTCAAATGGCTCGGCCTTGAGATCGATACGCAAGACAATCAGCGGCACGCCACGACGATCAGCACGCCGGACAGCCGAGTTAAAGTTCTGGTCATTCCGACCAATGAAGAACTGGTGATCGCACAACATACCTTCCGTGCGGTTGCCGAGAAGTGCTCTGAATTGGCGAAAGAGTAACGGCAGCAGTGCTGTCCTATCCCGGCATTGTGCGCCATGCATCTTGCGGAAGATCAAAGGCACACGCCCCCGACGCACTATCCTAAAATAAGTGAGCCCGGTGAGCAGCCGCGGCGCCTTATTTCGGGAGAAGGCAAATGCACCTCGATAAAATCCTCGTCGACGAAAAACAGCCTGCCGATCTCATCCGGGGAAGAATCATCATAAAGTACCCGACCCTTGCTGACGCCGCGGTTGAATTTCAAAGGCTCTCGCCTTGCGAACAGAAGAGCGCGCTTATGAAAAGCGCCGGCTTCACCTATACGCGCGACGAAATCGAACGACTATGCTACGCAAAAGATGATTTTGTACGCAGCCCTCTGGCCAAGCACCTCCAGAAATTGGTCCACACGCAAGCCTGAGACAGCTTACAAACCGAGGCCGGCGATTGAAACTTCTTAACCGCCGGCCTGAGTTGTGAAATCAGGCCATTGAGAGACCTGTGTGCTTGCTAAGCATCAAGTCACGTTGGTCTGGATCAGCTTCGGGTCGCAGCGCGCTCGTCTTCTGGAGACAAAAGACTCAGGCCAGACATCGGCTCGACCCAACAGAGATGATCGTGAACTTCTTTGACGCCCTCAATATTCTCCGCGGCGACAACGGAGGCCTGTCGCGATCGCTCATCAGTGATGATGCCGTCGATCTGGACAATTCCATTGCGCACGCGAATACCGAAACTGATCGGACGCCAAGCGTTTTGCTCGATCGCGCGAACAATCCGCTGCTGAAGATGGTCGTCATCCGCCGTCGGATCAGGAACCTCCCGGTCCAGACTGGCGACGGTGCGTAACAAATCTGTGCGGGTCACGATTCCCAGAAGTTGCATTCCCCTCACCACCGGGAGCCGCTTGATGTTGTGCTTCTCCATAAGGCGCACCACTTCCTCAAGGCTGGTCAGCTCAGTAACTGTCACAGGCCGTGAGTTCATCACTTCTCCAACCTTACGGCCCTGCTCGTGAACAAACTCAGTCGCCGCTCTGCCGGGGCCGACAAAAAAGGCCAACCACCGCGCACGTTTCGTTTGAGTACCAATCTCCGCGCGGCGAACGAAATCTCCCTCCGTGATAATGCCGACGAGCTTGCCAAACTTATCGACGACGGGAAGACCGCTGATACGGTTCTCCAGCATCAGAAGGGCAGCTTCTCTCAGAGAAGTATCTTCGGTAACAGTAATGGGATTCCGGGTCATGACCTGATGGACGCGCATGTTTCTCTCCTTTGGTTGAGCAAGGAGTACCTCAGCGCCACGTAGTCGTTTTGATGCGGATCAAGCAGGCGCGCTTGCCAATCAAGGTTTCAGCACCGCCGCCCCGACAAGATCGCCTCTTCGCAACATCGCGAGCACATCATTAGCCCGCTCCAGTGGAAATGCCGTGGTGCGTGTCCGGACCTCGGCTTGGGGGGCGATCTTGAGAAACTCGACGCCGTCGTGCCGCGTAAGGTTTGCGACCGAAACTACCTGCCGTTCTTCCCATAACAGGCTGTAGGGGAAAGACGGGATATCGCTCATGTGAATGCCCGCGCAGACAACCCGGCCGCCTTTCCGCACCGCGCGCAGCGCTGTGGGGATGAGCGACCCGACAGGCGCGTACAGGATCGCTGCATCGAGGGATTCCGGCGGCAGCATCTCGGACGATCCGGTCCAAACCGCGCCCAGTTCTTTTGCAAAAACTTGCGCCGCCGTATCGCCGCTGCGGGTGAACGCATACACCGAGCGGCCCTGCCACTTCGCCACCTGAGCGACGATATGACCAGCCGCGCCGAACCCGTATATGCCAAGGTGCTTTGCATCCCCAGTCATGACCAGAGAACGCCAGCCGATCAGACCCGCGCAAAGCAATGGCGCAAGCGCCTCATCGCTACCTACTTCACCCAATGGAAACGCAAAATCCGCATCGACAATGGTGTGGGTCGCAAATCCACCGTCACGCGTATAGCCCGTGAACAAAGGGCTATCACAGAGATTTTCCATTTTGCTCCGGCAATAGAAACATTCTCCGCAGGTGTGACCAAGCCAGGGGATACCGACCCGTTCGCCGACGCGACGATTCGAAACACCAGACCCAATGGCATCTACGCGCCCGACGATCTCATGCCCCGGAATGATCGGATATTTGATGTGCGGTAGCTCGCCGTCCAGAACGTGAAGATCGGTACGGCAGACACCGCAAGCGCCGATCTTCACGCGGACTTGACCTTGCTGCGGCACGGGATCCGGAAGATCGGTCATCACAAGTTCCGTTCCCGGTCCGTTGAGAACCATCGCGCGCATTTGCGAACCTCTTGGCTGACTCAGTTCCTAAGGCCGGCAACTGGACGATCTTTGACCTTCCTCAACACCGGGCCAAATCGATCGGAAAAGATGACACTAGAGCATGTGCTCTGAAACGGAGGCTATTATGACAGCGAAATCGGTAATCCCCGTAACCCAGGACCGCGCCGTTGCTCGCCGGGAGCAGAATCCATTTTCTATGCTGCAGCATGAAATCGATCGCCTGTTCGACGGCTTCACGCGCAGCTTCGCGCCGTTCTCGCAGAATCCGGTCGTTCCCAACATGGATGTCGCCGAGACCGACAAGGAGATCGAGATCACGGCCGAACTCCCTGGCCTCGAGGAAAAGGACGTTCAGATTAACGTGACCGACAATCTGCTCACCATCCGCGGCGAGAAAAAGAATCAACGCGAGGAGAAAGAGAAAGATTATCATCTGGTGGAACGAAGCTACGGTTCGTTCCTTCGCACGGTCGAATTGCCGCCCGGCGTCAATCTCGACACTATCAAGGCAACGATCTCCAAAGGCATCCTGAAAGTGACAGTACCAAAACCCGCGCCCTCGCAGGTGAAAAAGATCGAGGTCAAGACCGCGGCGTGAGTAAGCAAACAAAAAGAGCGGCAAGGCACGTGCCCTGCCGCTCTTTTTGTTTTCGAAACCGGCCGCGTTAGAGACGCTCTACCCGCACCACGCGGAAAGGATGGGGCTCGCCCTCCTCCCGGATCGAAACGTATTCCCCTTCGACGAACCGTTCATCCTCGAAATGATATCCCGCCTCATCGGGCGCCGTCTCGTAACGAAACGCCCAAGTACCGCCCCGGACGGCGGACTAGATGGCCATGAACGTCGGCTTCATCCGGCCTCACGCGCGTGACGCGGCAGGCATCCTTATGGTCACGCCAACGCTCGTGATCAATTTTACCATCAGAGGTCAGCGGCACGAGAAGCACATAACCGATTTGCTCGTCACCCGCAGGATGGTCCGGCTCGCGCGCAAGACTTAGGTGCACCCTGCGAAAAGCAGGCGGCAGACTGCTGTTCAATATCGGCTCGAGTTTCGACATGGTGCCTCCCAACTGTCGATCCCACTACGCTTGAACAGCATAGCCCCTGCGATCTCTCCGAGATTGACCTCCCTCAAGCTATGGCCACTGGAATCCTTGAGACAAATCAACACGGCTCGCAGAGCAATCCGCTTACTGGTTTCCGGAAGCAGGCTTGAGAGCAAACCATGACCGCCGCGCCGAAATTGACGACAAGCCTGACCGATAGCCGCGCACAGATGTATGTTGCGGGCTCCTGGACGGCATCTCAGGTCTCGATACTCGAACCTGCCGTCGAAGCGGCCACGCGCACCGTGTCCGAAGCACAGATTTTACAACTCGACATGTCGGCCGTCGACGAGATCGACACCATCGGTGCATGGCTTCTCGAGCGCATGGTCCGCCGCATCCGGCAGGCGGGCTCAGACATCCAGACCGTGGGCATCCGCGAACGTTTTGCGGGACTTATCGAGGAACTGCATTCTGTCAACTTGCACCCTCCGGCGCACGAGCATCAGAATGCCGTTCTGTTCAAGCTTTATCAGATCGGCCAATCGACCGTCGCCTCTCTGCAGGAACTGCTGGTCTTTCTCGAAATGCTGGGCCGCCTCGGCAGCGTTCTCGCAAGGCTCGTCTTCAAGCCGGGCCGTTTGCGGCTGACATCCACGGTCTATCAGTTGCACAAGGTCGGGTGGCAGGCCGTCCCCATCATCATGCTGATCACCTTCCTGATCGGCGCCATCATCGCCCAGCAGGGCATCTTCCATTTCCGGAAATTCGGCGCCGATGCCTACGTCGTCGACATGGTCGGCATCCTTGTTTTGCGGGAAATCGGCGTGCTAATCGTCGCCATCATGGTCGCCGGACGATCCGGCAGCGCTTACACCGCAGAACTCGGCTCCATGAAGATGCGCGAGGAGATCGATGCCCTGACCACGATGGGCCTCGATCCGCTTGAAGTGCTGGTGCTCCCGCGCGTCATCGCCCTGGTCGTCGCGCTGCCGATCCTGACATTCATCGGATCGATCGCGGCTCTCTACGGCGGCGGCCTGATCTCGTGGCTTTACGGAGGCATGAGCCCTGCGATTTTCATCGCCCGCCTTCACGAGGCGGTGTCGGTCACTCATTTTGAAGTCGGCCTGATTAAGGCACCATTCATGGCGCTCGTCATCGGCGTCGTCGCCAGCAGCGAAGGACTGCGCGTCAAGGGAAGCGCCGAGTCGCTGGGGCGGCAGACCACGACATCGGTCGTGAAATCGATCTTCCTTGTCATCGTCCTTGATGGACTGTTCGCGGTCTTCTTTGCATCGATCGGAATGTGACCATGACTGACCAGCGTTCCGACATTGCCATTCACGTCCGCGATCTCGTCGTCGCGTTCGGCAAGCATACGGTCCTCGATCATCTCTCGCTCGATGTTCGGCGCGGGGAGATTCTCGGCCTCGTAGGAGCCTCCGGCGGGGGTAAGTCAGTGTTGATGCGCTCCATCATCGGACTGATCCCGAAGCGAAGCGGCACAATCGACGTGATGGGGGCTGAAATTCACGGCGCCGACGACAGACAGACACAGGAATCGGCTGCGCGCTGGGGCATCCTTTTTCAGCAAGGCGCCCTATTCTCGTCGCTGAACGTCCGCCAGAACGTTCAGGTTCCGCTGCGCGAACACCTTTCCATGTCTCAGGAATTGATGGATGAGGTAGCCGATGCAAAGCTCGAAATGGTGGGCTTAAGCGCGGCCGACGGTGACAAATACCCGTCAGAGCTGTCGGGCGGAATGACGAAGCGCGCCGCGCTTGCGCGCGCGCTGGCCCTGGACCCCGCGATCGTGTTTCTCGATGAGCCGACCTCCGGGCTCGATCCCATCGCAGCCGGTGATTTCGACGCACTAATCCGAACCTTGCAAAAGACACTGGCCTTCACCGTGTTCATGGTGACGCATGACCTGGCCAGCCTTCACACTGTCTGCGACAGGATCGCCGCTCTGGCCGACGGCAAGATCGTCTCGATCGGCCCAATGAATACCCTTCTCGAATCAACGCATCCGTGGGTGCGCGCATATTTCCACGGCGCGCGCTCCGAAATGCTCCAACCCCACAACAGCTGAGAGTCCCGATGGAGACCCGCGCTCCCTACATTATCGTCGGCCTGTTTGTCCTCTCGATCGCGGCAGCCATTTTCGGCTTTGTCTATTGGCTGAACAATGCCGGCGGCATCGGCGCGCGCAGCGTCTATCAGGTACAATTCGACGAGCCCGTGCCGGGATTGCTGGTCGGCGCAGGCGTCCTGTTCAACGGGATACGCGTCGGCGAAGTAACCCGCCTTGCGCTCGATCCTCAAAGCCCCCGCCGGGTGAATGCATCAGTCAGCGTTCTGACGGATACGCCCGTCCGCGCCGACACCAAAGTGGGGCTGGAATTTCAGGGACTGACCGGCGTGCCTGTAGTGGCCCTGGAAGGAAACGAGGGCACGAACTCCACGGCACCCGTTGGGATTCTGGTCGCATCACCCGGAGCGGGCCAGAGCATGACGCAGGCAGCCCGCGAGGCACTCCGGAAAATTGATTCCGTTCTTAGCGACAATTCGCAGCCACTCCACGATACTATCGTTAACCTGAGCACGTTTGCCGAAGGGCTGGCCCGCAACACAGGGCGTCTCGATGGTATCATCGCGGGACTGGAAAGGATGACGGGGGGAGGCGCTTCGGAGACGAAGAAACACATCTACGATCTCGAAGCCGTTCAGACATACCCTGCCCGACATCCACTTGCGCTCCAGCTCGTCATTCCGGAGCCGACCGCGATTCTGGCCCTCGATACGCAACGCCTGGTCGTAACGCCGGAGAGCGAGAGTCTCGATGCCTCCATCGTGCAGGCGCAATGGGCCGACAGCATCCCCAAGCTCGTTCAGGCGAGATTGATAGAGAGCTTCGAAAATTACAGCGAGGAGAAAGCGCCAGTCCGTCCGACTGAAGGGGTGCAAACCGATGCAACGCTGCTGAGCGACATCCAGCGTTTTCAAGTTGACATCTCTGGCAACCCGACCGCCGAGGTATCCCTCGCAGTGAAGATTGTCGCCAAATCGGGGCGGATCATGGCTTCCCGCGTTTTTCGCTCCAGTCAGCCGGTGACGCATCTCGATGCGAAGACTGCGGTGTCGGCTCTCGACCGGGCCTTCCACGAGGCCTCCGAACAGATCGTGACCTGGACTGCCGGCAACCTCAAATGAGGTCGAGGAGACGAGATATCCGCAAATCCCGAGTGTGGGGTCACAAACTCAGCGGCTTTGCTCGAACGTCTTTAGGAATGCAATGAAATCCCCGACTTGGTCGGGGTCTAACCGAAATTCCGGCATGCTTGGGTGTCCGGTCGAAATGCCCTCCGCAAGCGCCTCGGCGAGTGTCTCGACAGGATATCGCGTATGCAGCGTCCGGAATGGCGGCGCTATCCTGAGCGGACTGGCCGTCACGCGATCGATTGAATGGCATTGCGCGCAATTGACCCGCGCAAACGTCCTCCCACGCTGAACCGCGGGGTCTTCCATTGCCCAGCACGAACTGACCAGCCCGCCGACGAGAAAGGCGCCAAGGGATATTTGCTTCAGCATCCGAAAAGCCTTTCGTCTCATTCCATAACGGCAAGCAAACCGCTCCGCCGTTTGACTGTCTCGCAAAACTGCCATTCAAGCGCGCGGCCTACCTTGATGGATGTCAAGGTGAGCCCGGCCTTTCCGCGTATCAAAGTTATTGTTTACGAATCCACGATCCCGTTTCCCCTTGTTGGAGGACCAATCATGACCGAGCTGATCGTTCAGCCAGATCTCTGGATCACCAGAATGCTCCCTGAGGGAATCGTCGAGAAGTGGCTTGTCGCCGATGGCGCGACCGTTGCTTCGGACGATCCTGTTGTCGATCTTCGGATCGAAAATCAACTTCGGAGATTGAAGTCACCTAGCCCCGGGCGGCTGACGATCTACGCACGACCAAACAGCATTGTGGAACCCGGCACAGTGATAGGCAGGGTTGATGCCGCCTGAGGTGCGGCAGGGCAGGATTTTGCCTGCTCACTCACAGGAGGACCGCTTTCCATGACCAAGCTCAAGCTGCGCCCCGCCTCGCTGGTCCTCGTGGCCGACGGCACCAAGGCGCTTTTTCTTCGCAATGCCGGGGACGATGTCTATCCCAATCTCGTCGTCGCGCGCGCGTTCAAAGACGACAATCCCCCGACCAGAGACCAGGGAACCGATCGTCCCGGCCGTGTTCACGAGAGCGCCACCACGGGACGCAGCGCGCTGGAAACCACGGACTGGCATGTCGTCGAAGAACATCGGTTCGTCGAAACAACCGCAGCCTCTCTCAGCCGCTATGTTGAAAACGAGGGCGTCCGAAGCATTGTCATCATCGCACCGCCCCGTGTGATCGGCGACCTGCGTAAGGCTCTGCCTGAAACCATCCGGAAGCACATTCTTGCCGAAATCGAGAAAGATCTCACGAAACAACCGATTTATGAAATCGAAAAGTACCTTGCGGATTATCGCTCTGAAGCTTGAGTTGAAGCTGGCCGAGATTGACGGCCAGAGGTTCTTTCGACCAGCCAGTGCAAGATCTTGGCGATAGCGCCATAACCTTGTGCGTATTTGACAATCACAAAGACTTCCTTGTTTGGATGCGATCTTTTTGGTTTGGCCAATCGGCCAATGCCACGACCCAAAGCGCCAACACATTGACCATCCATACATCATGGCCTGTTCCTTCAATTCATGTGGCAGCTTTTGTTTGTAGATAGCCAATCGCGCCCAGATAGGGGGTGATCGGGATCAATAATCTTTTCGGCAAATGTCGGCCAACTTCCGGGCAGCCGGCTTGCCCCACACCTCGACATAAATTTTTCTACTTCTCACTCATACCCAAGTACATGAATGCACGCATTTCTTCCGGGGTAAGCTTGCCATCCTTGTTGCTATCCATTGCTTTGAAGAGCCGTTCGTGCGCGGTCTGAAACTCTTGCAATGAGATGACTCCGTCACCATCGGCATCCATCAGCGCGAAAATCATACGAAACATCATTGGCAATCCCGCCGCGTGATTGCCCATCGCGGAATGGTCCTTCATGCCGGGGCCCATCATTCCCATCATGCCTTTCTGTTCTTTTGACTGGTCAGAGGGAGACGCTGTTTGGGAGGGAACGAGCACTTGATCCTGCCTAAAGTAGTGACCCTCATGATCGGTTGGCGATTGCGCGTATACGGGATAGCTCAGGGCAGCGAACAGAAGCGCTGTGAGAATTGAGCGTGGCATGGAACTTCTCCGACGTTGGTACAAGGTAGCAAGGATGCCCACTTGCACGGAGCTCGGCTTGACACAGGTCAACATGCCATATGGAGAAAAAAGTTACAGGCTTCTGCGATCGATGGGCGGGTCCGACCAATAGCTTGTTTAAGCCTATCAAAGGATCGGTATCCTAAACTAGGCAAGATCAAACGAACTGGTGACATTAAGAGATTCAAGCCATGTCAGAACAACCCATTATCCGGGCGTTTTTCGACGAACCAACCAATACGGTGAGCTATCTGGTCGCCGATCCGGTGACAAAGAAAGCTGCTATCATTGATCCTGTGTTTGACTACGAACCCAGCTCGGGTGAGGTGGACACCCGATCGGTCGACGCTATGCTGAAGGCCAGCGGAGAGGCGTGTTATGAAATCGAATGGGTGCTCGAGACACATGCCCATGCCGACCATCTCTCGGGTGCGCTTTTCGTCAAGGCGAAGACCGGCGCCAAAATCGGCATAGGTGAACACATCAAAGATGTGCAACGCATCTTCCGGCCGATATTCAACGCGACCGATTTAAAAACGGACGGTAGCGACTTCGACTATCTATTTAAGGACGGTGAGCGCTTCAAGATCGGCGAACTCGACGTGGAAGTGCTCTACACGCCGGGGCATACGCCAGCCGACGTCTCTTACAGGATCGAAGATGCCGTGTTCGTGGGCGATACTCTGTTTATGCCGGACTATGGTACGGCACGGGCTGACTTCCCCGGCGGGGATGCGCACAAGCTCTATCGATCAATCAAACGACTCCTTGCGTTGTCCTCGGAGACGCGGCTGTTTATGTGTCACGACTACAAGGCCCCCGGCCGTGACGTCTACGCTTGGGAGACGACAGTACGAGAGGAGCGCCAGAAAAACATCCATCTCAAAGAATGCATCACAGAAGATGAATTCGTGGCCATGCGCCAAGCGCGGGACACTAAGCTGTCAGCACCAAGGCTGTTGCTGCCCTCAATCCAAGTCAACATCCGTGCAGGAAAATTCCCGCCCGCTAAAGCCAATGGGGTGCACTACCTCACGATTCCTGTAAAGCTGAAGGGCGGAGCACAAATCTGCGTTTAGGTGCGAGTCCTTAAGCAATTCTTGCTCAGCTAAATGTGGCCAAGGCAGTGTCTCAAGCTATGCAGGATTACGGCACGTTCCCCACTAAACCAGTCCGGCCTCATGTGCACATCCATATTCCCCACAGATAACTGTACGATATAATATTTAGAATCATTCTAATATGTTGACGCGCAACCGCACTCGTGTCATTTCTTTAGAATGGTTCTAATCTCTTTGTTCAAGACAACCTGTCGGCCTCATCGCTGCCGACACCCGAACAAAGACGCTGTGTTTCAGAACCTACAATTCACGGTCTGGAGCATTTTCGATGCGCGCCCTTCACAAAGAAACCCATCTGATCGAACGTATCGGATGGCTTCGAGCGGCGGTGCTGGGCGCTAACGACGGACTGATTTCGACATCCAGCCTCATCGTGGGTGTGGCAGCCGCAACCCCGGCTTCTCACGAGATTCTTGTGGCAGGTGTCGCGGGGCTGGTCGCCGGCGCAATGTCGATGGCAGCAGGAGAATATGTCTCGGTCAGCTCCCAGGCCGACACTGAAAAAGCGGATATGGCGCGTGAACAGCACGAACTGGCCACTCAGCCAGAGGCTGAACTAGCTGAACTCGCCGCGATCTATGAACAACGCGGCTTGTCGGCCGATCTGGCTCGTCAGGTTGCTGAGCAGATGATGGCAAAGGATGCATTTGAGGCGCATGCGCGTGACGAACTTGGCCTGACGAGCCATGTGATGGCGAGACCCGTCCAGGCGGCCTTCACGTCCGCAGTGACGTTCTCTACAGGTGCCGCTCTGCCACTGATCGTTGCTTTGCTCGCGCCGCCGAGAACGGCAACCTGGACTGTATCCATCACTTGCTTGATCGGACTTGCTGTTCTTGGAGCAATCGGCGCTCGCACAGGCGGCGCCAGCATATGGAAGCCGACTGCGAGGGTGGTGTTCTGGGGTGCAGTTGCTCTGGCGTCGACGGCCATCATTGGTTTCCTTGTTGGGCGGGCAGTCTGAACATGAAGCGCGTGTCGTTCGACTTGCCGACCTTTATGTCGTTGTTGGCCGCCCTGGGCATGATCCTCGCCATGGCCGGGAGCTGGTTGCCGGGCGAAGGACTTGCCATTCTTCGGTGGCCTGGGCTGGTACTCGTCTATCTCGCGGGTGGGCTTCCTGCCCTGTGGAGCGCGGTGTCGGCGCTTTGGCGAGATCACATCCTCGATATCGATCTCCTGATGGTGGTTGCCGCTATTGCTGCCGCCATCGTGGGTGCGCCGTTCGAAGGCGCTGTGCTGCTGACACTCTTCAGCGTATCGACCACGCTTGAACATCAAGCGCTCGGGCGTGCGCGTCGCGCAGTCGAAGCTCTGATGGCGCTTCGCCCCGAAACGGCGTTTCGCAAGAACAAGGACGGCACAGTTGTGGAGGTCCCCGCCGCCGAGCTTACGGTCGGCGATGTCGTGATTTTGCGCCCTGGCGCTCGCGTGCCGACCGACGGCGTAATCATCCAAGGCCGGGGCGGTGTCGACGAAGCGAACATCACAGGCGAATCCATGCCTGTTTCCAAGGAACTAGGACAACAGGTGTTCGAAGCCACCGTGAATCTCGATGGGGTTTTGGAAGTTGCCGTCACCAGGACAATCGGCGACAGCACGATCGCGCGCATGATTAAGCTTGTAACGCAAGCTCAGGAGGCAAAAGCCCCGTCTGAGCGATTCAGTTCCTGGTTTGGACAGCGCTACACCATTGCAGTCATCCTGGGTGCGCTGCTCGCCTTTGCCGCGTTTTACTCGCTTGGCCGTGACTGGGAGCAGGCTCTCTACAAGGCCGCAACGCTGCTCGTTGCCGCTAGCCCCTGCGCAATCGTCATATCGGTGCCAGCCGCGATCCTGTCGGCCCTTTCAGCGGCCGCACGAGGCGGTGTGTTGTTCAAGGGAGGCAGTGCGCTTGAAACACTGGCCGCCGTCGATACCTTCGCCTTTGACAAGACCGGCACACTCACCAATGGCCGTGCAGTGGTAACGCGGATTATTGCTCTGGATGGAGATGAACGGCGCTTTCTGTCACTTCTGGCCGGGCTCGAAGCCCATTCCGAGCATCATATCGCGACAGCCATCCGTCGGGAGGCTGCGGTACGCGACATCGCGCCGGCGAATGTTATCGATGTCAGCTCCCGCCCGAGCGCAGGCATCGTCGGCTCGGATGGGCTTGGCCCGCTATGGGCGGGCAACCCCCGCCTTGTGAGGGATATGGGCGGATCCGCTGATCGCGCTGAGTTTCGGGAATTGGCCGACAGCACGCAAACCGTTGTCTATCTGGGGCGCGGATCGACTGTCCTGGGAGCCGTCAGTGTGGCGGATGAGGCAAGAATCAGCTCCGCCCCGGCGCTCGCCGCCCTGCGGGATGGCGGTGTCCGCCGCATCGTCATGATGACAGGCGACCGCAGGCCGGTGGCTCTACGGATCGGGGCGGAGCTTGGCCTCACTTCCGACGAAGTCCATGCCGAGATGCTCCCGGAGGACAAAGTCCGTCGCGTGGGCGAACTGGCGGGGCATGGCAAGGTCGCCTTCGTCGGCGACGGCGTGAATGACGCTGCGGCACTGGCACGCGCTGACGTCGGCATCGCCATGGGCGCGGCCGGCTCGGATGTTGCTCTTCAGGCAGCCGACGTCGCGTTGTTGTCGGAAGACATGAAGAAACTGGCTGATGCGCACGGTCTGGCTCGCCGCACGGCTGCGATCATTCGGCAGAATCTCACTGTTGCGATCGGCGCCATGCTGGTGCTCGTGACAGGCGGCCTATTTTTCGATCTGCCGCTTCCGATGGCGGTAATCGGACACGAGGGCGGCACCGTGCTGGTTGTCCTGAACGGGTTGCGGCTCCTGTCGGATAGGATTCGGCGAAACACGAACGAAATTTCATCGACACGCCAGACGTGGAGCGACCGAAGCGCATCGACGCTCCCGTCGAAAACGTTTTCCGCCGAAATATCGTAACGGCAAAGCTGACCCGAGTCCCTGGGCCATTTCCGCAAATGAGGTCAATTAAATTGAAGCGATGCCATCGCGCCTGCAGTGACACCGATCACGCTGACAAGGGTCAATCTATGCCCACGTGGCTTTCGATTATCATTTCCACGGCTGCACTCGCTCTGGCTGCGCCGGCCCATGCCCAGCCACCGAAGCCCGTATCAATCGATGCGCTCGCCAACATCGTTGTATCGAGCAATCCCGAGCGGCGGTTTTATGTACAGCAGATCGGTCTCGCGGGTGTCGAACGCGACGCCGCGAATCGGCTGCCAGATCCCGAAATAGCATTTGAGCTCGGACAACGTCGAACGTCCGACGTCCTGACCGGCATGCCGACGGGTGATGGGCCTACATACGGCGTGTCCCTCATGCAGCCACTTGATTTCGCCGGCCGGGGCGCTCTGCGTCGGGCTATTGCCGAACATCAAGTGGCATTGGCGCGCATCGGTCTTGCGCAATTCGATGCTACATTGGTCAGCCGGGCGCATTCGCTCGGCTACTCGCTATTTGCAGCGGAACAGAAGGCAATCGCGGCACGCGACGTCGCGACGCGGATGCGAGCGCTCGCGGAAGTGGTGGCGCAACGTGAAGCGGCTGGCCCTGCACCTGCGCTGGATGCGGCGATCCTGGAGGCCGGCGCTATCACCGCCGAACGCAACGCCGCCACTGCCGAGGCTGAAGCCCACGCCAGCCTCTATGAGTTGAACCAGCTGCGGGGAGCACCTCTTGGCGTAAGCATTCGCGTCGCTCGCCCTGATATTCGGCTTGTCGCGCTTCCAGCCGTGGGCCGCATGACGCGAGAGGTGGATGCCAACAATTTTGAGCTTCAGTCCCTGCGCACACAAACACGACAGCAGGGACTGCGTGTTGACATGGCGGAAAAATCGCGCGTGCCGAACGTGGCGGTCGGCCCTTATTATAATCACGCAAAATCTGACATTCGCGAGACCAATTTCGGTGTCCGGCTGACGACATCGCTGCCGCTTTGGAACAGCCAGGCGGCGGGCGTAGCGCAAGAGCAGAGCCGCCAGTCCGAAGCTAACGTCGCATTGCTCGCGGCCCAGCGAAGGATAGCACGACAAGTTTACGAGCGTGCCGCACTTTACGAGACCAAGCGCCGGGCGCTGGCGAACTGGCCTATATCCTCCGCGGACAAGCTCGCGGCCACAGCAGCTGCTGCCGACAATCTTTTCCGGCAGGGTGCGATCCCAACCGCAACCTATGCGGAAATGCAACGCCAATATCTCGACGCTTTATCGGCCGTGCTGGATACGAGGCGCGAAGCCTTGGAGGCCTCACTTCAACTCCGTGCGCTTAACGGGGGGCGCCGCTTCGGCGGCATGAGCCAATGATGCGCCAACTGCTTCATTGGGTAAGCAGCCGCCCGGCTGCTATAGGCGCAATGGCTCTCCTGGTCGCGGCCTTCGGAGTTTGGTCATTCCTGCAGCTTGAGGTTGACGCCATCCCCGACATCACCGGGGTGCAGGTGCAAATCAACACGACTGTGCCGGCATTTGCGCCGGAGGAAATCGAGCGTCTCGTAACCTTGCCGATCGAGCGGGCAATGGCCGGCCAGCCGGGCCTTCGCGACATGCGATCGCTGACCAAGACTGGGTTGTCACAGGTTACCCTGCTTTACGAAGATGGCACCGATCAGCTTCGTTCACGCCAGCTTGTCACCGAAAGATTAGCAACGGTCCGTGACATGCTCCCTGCTGGATCCACGTCACAGCTTGCGCCGATCACCACGGGACTTGGTGAGATCTGGTATTATACGCTCGAATGGGTACAGCCTCCGGCTAGACTAGACGAACAGCAGCAATTGATGGAGCTGTACGAGGCTCAGGAGTACATCGTCAAGCCGATGCTCCGCGCGACCCCGGGCGTAGCAGAGGTGAACTCCAACGGCGGCCTCGAACGGCAGTTTGTCGTTGAGCCCGACCTTAGCCGACTAACGGCGGCGGGCGTCACGCCTACCGAGCTTGCCCTGGCTGTAGGTGCCAACGTGGAGAATGCCGGCGGCGGAACAATTACCGCAAATGGTCAGCGCTTCACCTTGCGGACTGAGGCACGGGTCACAACCGTGGACATGATCCGTGCGCTGCCTGTCAAATTTGCTGGAAGCGTCCGGCCCCTCACAGTTGGCGACCTGGCTACCGTAACAATCGGTCATGCCTTGCGTGAAGGTGCAGCAACCGCCAACGGCAAAGAGACCGTTCTCGGCACGGTGATGATGCTCGTGGGCCAAAACAGCAGGGATGTTGCCAAACGCGTCGATGCACGATTGCCGGATCTGCGCGCGGCGCTGCCGAAGGGTATGGCCCTGCGCGTCCAGTATGACCGCTCCGAATTGGTGGATCGCACCGTCGCGACGGTCGAACGCAACCTTGGCGAAGGCGCGTTACTGGTTGCCGTGGTGTTGTTGGTCGTGCTCGGCAATTGGCGAGCGGCGATGATCGTCGCTCTCGTTATTCCGCTCGCATTTCTGATGATGATTACGGGCATGAACGTGCTTGGCGTTTCCGGCAATCTGATGAGCCTGGGAGCACTCGATTTCGGTCTCATCGTCGATGGCGCGATCGTGGTTGTTGAAAATGCCATGCGCCTGATGAGTCAAGCCAGCGCGGAAAAGAAGCGAGAGCTAACAGCGCGCGAACGCCGTGCGATTGTTGTTGAGGCGACAAGTGGCGTGGCGCGCCCTGTCTTTTTCGGCGTTGCCATCATCACCCTTGTCTACGTGCCGGTGCTCAGCCTGGGCGGCGTGGAAGGCAAGCTGTTTCACCCCATGGCACAGGCTGTGATGCTCGCGCTGGGCGCTGCCCTGTTCGTCACCTTCACTCTGGTTCCGGCACTGTGCGCCTGGATGTTGCGTTCCAACATGAAGGCTCGCCAACACTCTGGCGGCGAAAATGGCGCAGCGGCCCGCACCAGTCACGATATCGGGCATAGCAGCGGCCTTTCTGGCTTTATCGCGCGCGGCTATGTCCCCCTCCTGAACTTTGCGCTCCGCCACCCTGCAGCATCGGTTTGCCTGGCAGTCTGCTTGGTTGGCGGATCGATTGCCGTTTTCCTGACGCTCGGCTCACAGTTCACCCCGCGCCTCGATGAGGGCTCCATCACGGCGATGGTTTACAAGCCAGTCGGAATGTCGCTCGACCGGAGTCTCGTGATCGAGCAAGAAACAGAGCGGGAAATTTTGCGACGCTTCCCACAGGTCACACGCACATTCTCGCGGATCGGCACCAGCGCAGTTGCGACCGATCCGATGCCGCCCAACGAGAACGACCTGTACATCTTCTACAAGCCGCTGGACCAATGGCCGCAAGGCGACGGCATGCCCCGCAACAAGGCCGAACTGGTCTCAGCCATTGAAAAAACAATAACGGCGGTTTTCCCCGAACAATCCTTTCTGTTCGCACAACCCATTGAGATGCGTTTCAACGAAATGCTGGAAGGTACGCGCGCTGATCTTTCGGTGAAAATATTCGGGAACGATTACGATATGCTTGAGAAGCTTGCCGCGCAGGCACGAGAGGAACTGCAGACCCTGCCCGGCACCGCCAATGTGCAATTTGAAACCGCCGACCGCACGCGCAGCCGAGTTGTCGACATCGATCACGAGGCGATGGTCCGCCTAGGACTTGGCGCCATGGAGGTGAACCGTGCCGTGACCTCGGCTATTGCCGGTGATGAGATCGGCTTCATCACCGAGGGCGATCATCGACATTCCATTGTCGTTCGCCTGCCCGAAATGCTCCGCGCTGACAACAAGTCGCTCCTCTCACTGCCGCTACGCGTCGGCACCACCGGTCTAGTATCGCTCGATCGGGTTGCTACTGTACGCGACACGCGAACGGTCGAACCAATCTTGCATGACAACGCCAAGCGTCGCGCGGCGTTGATGGTGAACCTCAACACTAATGATATCGAAGGCTATGTTACTGCGGCGAGAGCGCGGCTTGCCGACAAGCTGAAACTACCGGAGTCCTACCGCATTGAATTCGGCGGCCAGTTTCGCCAGTTGGAGGCCGCACGCAGCCGCTTGATGATTGTTGTACCTGCAGCACTGCTGATGATCTTTGCATTGGTTTATTCTGCGGTCGGCAGCATACGCCAGGCAGCAGTCATCTATACAGGGATTCCGTTTGCGATCACCGGTGGCGTGTTAGCTCTATGGTTGCTCAACATGCCTTTTTCGATCACCGCTGCGATTGGATTCATAGCATTGTCCGGCATTGCGATGCTGAACGGTCTGGTGTTGGTCGATCATATCAATAGCTTGCGAAAAATTCTGCCGCTCGCAGATGCTGTACGACAAGCCGCTATGGACCGATTGCGTCCGGTGCTATCAACAGCCATGGTCGCTGGTATCGGCTTCATGCCTATGGCAATCGCCCAGGGCGCAGGGGCGGAAGTACAACGGCCGCTCGCCACCGTAGTCATCGGAGGGATTATATCCTCGACTGTACTGACGCTGCTGTTGCTTCCAACGATCTATCGCTGGGTAGAGCGGCGCTCCGCAGGTCACAACAGAGAAAAAAATCTTTCACCCAAAGATTTCGGTCAATTGTCAGCGCAGAAAACGAGCCTCTCCAACGGGTCATCTGAAGAGTCTACGTATTCCGCGTGAAGAATGCGCTGCGAATGTTCGGACAGAGACGACTGATCTGCATCAACGACACCGAGCGCACCGGGATGTCAATTATAGACACCGAACCTAAGGCGGAGTTTTAGGCAATGTCGCCAGTACTGCAGTATGGGATGACAGCTAAGATTCTACATTGGATGATAGTCGGGTTGCTAGCGGTCCAGTATCCGCTTGGTTGGCTTATGCCGGATATCCATCGTGGCATGCAACCTGGCGTCGGAATGACTCTTCACATCTCAATTGGGCTGCTCATTCTTGCCGTAATAGCTGCGCGGCTGATCTGGCGGATAACTCACCCCGTTATTCCAGAAAGTTCATTACCTCAATGGCAGAGACTCACATCTGAGCTGCTTCATTGGATGCTCTATATCATGATCCTGCTGACCGCAGTATCAGGCTGGCTCTTTGCTTCTTTTCGGGGCTGGTCGGCATCACTTTTTTATCTGCTTCCATTTCCCATGCTCACTTCTGAAGATGCCCAAGCGGTCAAAACAATTGATGGCCTCCACCAAGCGGCTGAATGGTTACTCCTTGGATTGGTAAGCGTGCATGTGATCGCCGCCTTGATCCATTTGTTTTATTACCGCGATAGGGTGATGGCTCGCATGCTGATAACAAACAAACACTAGCGCTTACGTCCGTTTGAATTTTTGGACCTCTCGTACGGGTGAATATCCTGAATGAGCCGCAAACTAGGCACTGATTATCATTAAGAGGATCGGCGCTTTTGACTGATGATACTTGATCCATTCTATAATTAGTTGGTGCAACCAGCAGCTAGCGCCGGGGCTAGCTTTCAAGCCTCCATCGACGCGAGAAAATTCCATGGCGTAATTGCGCAAGTAACCCGATGTCATGTTTGGTAAACAGCGCTTGGCGACCCGGCTATGGGGAAGGAATGACATCCCCATAAGTTCGCCGTGCCTCTTCAGCAAACCATTCATGTAAGCCGCAGACGCATCGATATCGAATTTCGGCAGAGCCACGTTCCGTCCGCAATTCATTCAATCGCCATTAATTTTGAGAAGCCTAGGCTGGGAACCTACTCCGACGGAGGCTTCTATGCGGAAGGTTGTTCTCGCTTTCATGGGCTTTGTGGCTGTCGGCACATTCGCCACGGTTGCCGACGCCAATGCGATGCCGATTGGGTCAGCTGCCCCGGTCGCATCAACGATCGACCAGGTTCGATTGGTCTGTGATGAATGGGGGCGGTGCTGGCGACGGCCGGACTATTATCGGCCCTACGGTTACTATGGGTATGGATACGGATATGATCGGCCATACTATCGCTACTATCGTCCTCGCTATTACAACGGCTATGGCTACGGTTATGGTGGTTGGCATCGCGGTCGGTACGGATACTGAGCGATACGCAACGCACCAATATTGATGTTATGAGGTCTTGGATCCCAACGCCTCATGCGAGGGGAGGCGTTTGGATGAAGCTACTTAAAATCATCATCGCAACAACAGCCGTCACAATCGTACTATCCGGTTGCGCGAATACTCCGCCGGAGCAGCGAACGGTGACCGGTGCTGTATTAGGCGGTGCAACCGGTGCTCTTCTCGGCAATGCGGTCGGTGGTGGTGTTGGCGGCACGCTTCTTGGTGCGGGAGCCGGTGCCTTGCTTGGAGCGGCGGTCGCCGACTCTACCAATCCTTACCGAAATGGTCCGCCAATGTGTCGCTATCGTGCACCAGACGGCAGTGTCTATGTCGCGGAGTGTGACGAGCGTTACTATCGAGGACGATACTGAGCACATATAGAGTTGAAAAAGGAATAGCGCGTCACCGCTTGATACGAATGCTGTCTATGGATAGTAAAAACCCGCCGCCGGGACAGTGGCGGCGGGTTAGTACGCGGAACACGACGGAGACAGCCATTCAGGCTGGATTAGGCTCCCATCAGATGGTGAACGGGAGGTTAAGGCGTCGCATTGTAGATGCACTCACGCACTGAGCCTCGCATCAAGTTCCATCACTTTTTCAGATTAGATTTTTACTGCGTCCATTGATTGCCTGATTTTCGTAATGGTGGCGACAAGAACGTCTGCGAAACATCCGCCTCGACAGAGGAGGCCACGATGTTTCAATTCTCGCCGGAAACGATCCAGCACCTGCGTGCGGTGCTTGACGACGCAAGTGCCGAGATCCAGGCAGATTCACCGACCAAGGCTTTGATGGCCGAACACATCTTGCGTACCGCAGCTACCGGTGTCCATGGCTACGATAAACTCCGCGAAGCCGCGGTTGAAATTGCGCGGTGGGATGCAGTGTGATCGATTAGCTCTGCGAGGACCTTTGCGTTTAAGTTTTCTGCATCGGCCGAATTCTGCCGCTTAATGCCAAACAGGAGGTCAACTTGGTACGAATCACGCAAAGCAATAACTGGACGGAAATCGAGCTGCGGAAATTGCGTGCTTACGCTGACGGTGGATGTTCGGCTTACCACATTGCGGCAGCGCTAAATCGAAGCGTCGCGAATGTGCGATCGATGGCCACCCGACGAGGTATTGCGATCCTCAACTTCAATAAGTCTGACAAGTGGCGCTCTAATGAAAAGGATGTTCGCACCTAATTATTTTGTCTAGCGGCATCACGATAAGTCCCGGATGTCTTACCTGACCGATAGGTGTGCCCGGGATGTCTTCTCTTTTTCTTCCCGGTGAACATTGCCACAACAAGATTTTGGCGCTGCATGATGCTAACCATCGCGACACCCAGAATATGCAGGCCTGCCAAGGCGAGCAGGGCGTAAGATGACCAGGTGTGTAGCACCTGAACCCAGGCAACACCGAAAAACCTAACGGTAATCTGCATCCATCCGCTGACGCCTGAAATCAACGTCAAGCTAAGCGATGCCACAAGCATCACAGCTCCTGCGGGGTTGAGACCGACATAACCGCCGGTTCGACCTCGCATGAGTCTGCGCAGAAACCGGATTGCATTAGGCAATAGAAATGTCAGTCGGCTGAAGCGCGCGGAATCGGATCCTGCGAAACCCCAGATGATCCGGAATGCAACAAGAGCGATTGCGATATATCCAGCCTGTCTATGCAACGAGTCGAAAACGACCGCGCTCAACCAGGCCACGACAATGGACGCAGCTAACGACCAATGCACAATCCGAAGCGGCAGGTCCCAGACGTAAATATGGGACCGTGAATGATCGTCCTCTGTAGACATACAATCGCTAGCTAGCTTGTCTGCTGTCGACGGGCGATCCCTATTTTTTGATGGTGTGTTTCAGAGTGAGATCTTCGGGGCTGTAAAACAATTCGAACAGTTTTCCTTCTTTCACGCCGTAGACTTCGTAACACGTACCTTCCACTTTGGAACGGCGCACCCCGTACCCCGCAGCGCTTGCCTTTGCTTCTGCTTCGCTCGCGGGTTTCCACTTCGATTTTTCAAGCTTTGTGCAATCTTTAAAGCCATCGGCAAAACAAGCTCCACTCAAAGCCAGTGAAAAGCCAGAGATCAAAGCCAAGGGCATTGCGATTTTCATAACTGCGTCTCCATGATTAAATTCGAGGAATTATTTGCACAGCGGGTTCTGCATGAGAGTCTGGATTTTATTCTAGCGCGAAATCGGACTGGCGCTCTGCTGGTCAGGCTGCGACACGCAGCATCTCAAAGTTATAGCTATTCTAATAAGCAACTGGCCGTAGAGTCAGCAATTTGCAGGGTTTATTGTACGAGCCCCGAATGTGAGCAATTGCTCAATGCCGTCGTAAATCAAACTCGCTTGTAGATCAGCCACCCGATTAATAGCGCAGCCAAAATCCAGACCACGATAATCATCGCTCCGCCCACCATGCTCACTGGTCGATCCTGAGCAGCGTCAGCTAGCTCGCGGTGTTCGGCCATCACATCTGGCGGAATCAATTTTACTACAAGCGCGATACCCAGCGGCACGATGATTAGGTCGTCGAGATACCCCAGAACTGGAATGAAATCGGGTATCAGGTCGATAGGCGACAAGGCATAAGCAGCGACAGCGATACCGAGTGTCTTTGCATACCAAGGCACTCGCGGATCACGGCTAGCGAGATAGATGGCGTGGACGTCGCGCTTGATAAGGCGTGCCCATTGCTTCATTTGTGCGAGCATATCAGTGGCCTTATCGAGCCCGCGTCAGTTCTCGGCGCGCATCTTTAATGATCGCCCATGCCGAATACAGAACAGCGCGGAAATAACAACAGCGATAAACAGATCGGGCCACTAACTGCCGGTCAACGCCACAAGGCCCGCGGCAACAACAACGGCAGCATTTCCAATTGCATCGTTGCGGCTGAATAGCCGTACCGCTCGCACATTTGCGTCGCCTTTCCGGCGAGGGATGAGGCATGCTTCGATTGTGGTAAATGGCACCATGTATAATCTGGCTGAAATTGCCGAAATGTAGAGAGCGGACTTTGTCGAACTGCCATAGTCGATGCAATGAGATTTGGGGCAATTTCGGCAAAGCTCTAACCACATCCTCTCAATGTCATTAAATGCAATGGAACATGCGCAAACATGAGGGGTTGCTCCTAGTGACAACTTAAGGGAGGCGAAACATGACGCGCATCCCACAAACCAGCTTTCAAAAAGAGCTCGCAGCAGAGCGGGTTAACTTGCAGGTGCTGTTAGACGATCACCCAACTCCACGTCAACGAGAAGCCGCCGAAAAGCGCATTATCGAGATCGATGCGGAATCGAAGGTTGACGGCTATCTTGCAGCTAGAGACTTGCAGCCGGCGAACGCTGCTTGCATAACGCACTGCACCGGCGATGATCAATGGGCGCATGGCGCAGCATGCTCCAGTTCTTGAGCCTCTTTCAGTTGCGCGGATCGGTCGTGACGAACTGGCAAGCTGTGAGGCATGGCGGATTGCCTTTGTAGGCCAGCGCAAAGATCGCCGCTAGATGCTTGGCCGATAATGCTCTGGAGTGCTAACCGCCAGAAAGCAAAGACCTTGGCGTAGCATCTATCAACTACCGCCAGAAATTCGGAAACGCGCTGACGAAGGTCACTCGGCCGTCATATAACTCAATGTTAAATTCTAACTTAATTGCTCAAGCTCTCATCACACCATTTCAATCTATCGATAATAATCCGTCATCGAATATTTTCGATGAGAGTAAAAAACAGATGAGTGCATGCGGTCGCGACAACGTTGCTACTTCTGGGACGGTTGTGAAAGAATGCTCGAATGGTTTTAAGATCATACAGTGGGAAGGCAGTTTATATGTTCAAACTCTTACCTCTCACCGGATTTTACCAGGCGCAAGCGTTCAGAATGCATGCGAGGCGATTGGAAGCTCATCAAAGATATAAGAAGAGACGCCGTGAGCAATAAGAAGGGTATCAACGGCGAATACCGTCGCGTGCATTTCGAGCGGAATTATCGCGCCAGGATTCTAAGCATTGACGGTACACGATGTCTCGATTGTGAGATCTCTGAGATATCTCAGACTGATGCCCAGCTCGTAACTCAAGGGTCTGTAGCTGGTCTCAAGGAGTTTTTCCTGGTGCTATCATCAGTAGGGCAACCTGCTTACCGGCGCTGTCGATTGGCCTGGGTAGAGGGTGAACGGGTCGGTGTCGTGTTTCTCTTCAAGTCTTCGAAAGATCGAGCGAAAGAGTCCGAAATCGGTTCAACCTCACGCGAGGTCGATCCCTAGTTCCGTTCGTGAAAATCACGTTATGAAACCAAAAAGATTACGAGTGACTTCTCCCCATTAAGCCAGCCTCGCTTTTCCCAACCAATGATCCGCCTTTCTATGGGGCCGATAAGGACGCAATGCCGATCAGGAGGCCAATTAGAGGAGGAGCCTATGAGAGTTAGTGTTAGGGTCCATTAAGCCTAAATGCGGTTTAGCAAGTCGAGCAACCAATAATTGATATGGGCTGCATACTAAGGGTACTGGCTGAATTACTCCGATCGGCTGGTAAGATGAATCTAGCGGCAGCGCTGATCTACTGGATCATAATTGCTTTATGGCTTGCTGTGCTGGTGACCGTGTGCGTTGCATTCGTGCGCAATCCACGAACCTTTGGCACAGTGCGCCTTTTACTCGCTGTGTTGACGATCGATACGTTGCGCAACATCGTTGAGAACCTCTATTTTGGTCTCTACTTCGGTGGGCAATACGGGCTTTTTCCAACTGCTGTCGTAGGCATTCTCGGAAACCCGAACTATCTCATCATTCCGAAAGCTCTGAACGTTGTTGCAGCCTGTGCGGTACTAGGGCTTCTTGTACTCCGATGGCTACCATTGGCCTCCAAAGAGCGCCTTGACGCCGAGAACGATATTCGGCTGAAGAGCGCCGCCCTCAGACAAGAAATAGAAGAACGACGGCGGCTATTCGAGACTTCGTTGGACTTGATCCTGGTAATTGACCGCAAAGGTTCTCTTCTTCGCGTCAGCCCCAGTTCCACGGCAACCATTGGCTATAGTCCAAGCGAGATGATCGGCCGGAGAAGCGCGGACTTCATACTGCCCGAAGACCTCGGCAAGGCCCGGCACGAGGTGGGGCTAGCCCGCAGAGGCCATCAGATGCGTAATTTTGAGACGCGCTACGTTCACAAGGATGGCCATGCCGTCTCCCTCGCTTGGTCCGGCGTATGGTCTGAACCTGAACAAAAGTACTTCTTTTTTGGTCGCGACATAACTGAGCGAAAGATTGCAGAAGAGAAGTTGAAGCAGCTGGCGCTCTATGACCAACTGACCGGGCTTCCCAATCGAGTTAGTCTACATGAAGATCTCGACACGCTTTTGGGTGATGCCTCTAGTCGTCCGATATCTGTCGCCATGTTTGATCTCGAAGGTTTCAAAAACATCAATGATACGCTCGGTCATTCGATCGGTGATCGCTTGCTGAAAGAAGTCGCCCAGCATTTTATTGCGACAGCAGGTGGATCCAGAGTGTATCGATCTGGGGGTGACGAGTTCGTCGTAGTTTTGGCTGACTCTGGCGATCCCATTAAGGCGCGCGATGCGGTTGATCGCATCCTAAAGGGCCTCTCCAAACAATTTGAAATCGATGGTCATAACCTGTTCGTCGCGGCAAGTGTCGGAATTGCGATCGCACCGAATGACGGATCAAACGGGGAGGAGTTGCTCGGTAACGTGGACCTTGCTCTCTATGATGCGAGGGCAGCGGGTGGCCGATCATGCCATCTCTTCGTGCCAGCCCTACGTGCGAAGGCGAGTGCACGCCGGGAGCTTGATACCGAGATTCGCCGAGCTTACGCTAACAATGAGTTTGTTCTTTATTTTCAACCTCAAGTCAGTGCAAGCGACACGACCATCATAGGTGCTGAGGCGCTCATTCGCTGGCACCACCCCGTGAGGGGCGTACTGGCACCCAGCGCGTTCATTGATGCCTTAGCCGAAAGCGCAGTTGTCCTTGACGTCGGTCGATGGATTCTAAAGGTGGCCTGTCAGAATGCAGCCTTCTGGCGTGAGAATGGTCTGCCTACCTTCAGGATTGGCATCAACCTTTTTCCCGCCCAGTTCCGTTACGGCACACTTTTGGATGACGTTGAACGGGCGCTGTTCGAAAGCGGCTTGCCCGCGGAAGCCTTGGAGCTGGAAATCACCGAAAACATCGCACTCGGCAGCGATGATGCAATGCTCGTTGCCTTAAGTGCACTGCGCGCGAAGGGTATCAACATCGCATTCGATGATTTCGGTACGGGCTATGCGTCGCTTAGCTATTTGACGAAGTATCCGCTAACACGAATCAAGATCGACCGGAGCTTTGTTCAAAGGATCACGAAGCAATCGAACGCGGAGGACACCGCGATTGTACGGTCGATCATTACCATGGCGAGAAACCTAAAACTCCAGGTGACAGCAGAAGGAGTCGAAACCGCTGCGCAAACGACCTTTCTTAGGTCCGAGGGCTGCGACGAACTGCAAGGTTTCTTCTTCGCGAAGCCACTTCCGGCGAATGAGTTCGAGAAACTTTTGGGGTCGCATACGGTTGCAATGACGAAAGCCTCCTAGGGCGCCATAGTCGTGTTCAAGTCGGCACATTTAAGACTCAAGAGAACGACCTTTATGAAGATGAGAACAACTTGGAAGACATGGATCCTCGCATCAACCGTCGCATTATTGGCAGCAGGCACATCCGCAACTGCGGCGCCACTATCGGCGAATCATTTGTTATCACCTGACGCTGTTATGATTCAGGTCAAGGGTGGGCACGGGCGCGGTCATGGGGGTTGGCACGGAAATCGTGGGCGTCACCGTGGCTGGTATATCGGGCGTCATCGCGGCTGGTCGCACCCCCGGCATCGCCACTTTTGGTAATTGCACCGTTAGTTGGGCTTCGTCGCTTCCGTTGCAGTAAGTTCCAGAATTAACTCGGACTGCCGGTATCAAGATTAACACCAGTCCTTCGTTGCGCACATTTCTCGCCGGACTACGCTCGACTAACCGGACATTGCCGTTCGTCCGGACGGGTACCCAGCGAAGCCGTCGGTGCGTTAATTTGCCGACGGCTTCGTCATATACAACGCGCAGCCAGCGCGCCGGATATTTTGATGGTGAGGGCACGATACTTCCAAGACAACGTCCCCGCTCCTATCCCGATCTGCTTAGCCCCTGTTCCCAAATTAAACGGAGATTGACAAATCTGGGGTACAGGATTGTACTAGCTGGCATGGGGAAGCGATCTCCCCACGAGGCGACATGCCCAAGAATCGCGTCCGATCATTTGAGAGGGACGCGCCATGTCTGCCATCAATTCGATATCATCCGAGAAGCTCATCAAGCTGGTTGGCACTGCATCTTGCCCAGTGCTTATCGACGTTCGTTCCGACGACAAGTTTCTGGAAAATCCAGTCCTGATTCCAGGATCTCGGCGCTTTGAGGCTGCCAGCGCC
>Ga0182747_1000493_pt1 | contig 37683 bp, 31 predicted proteins | sample eDN3rd30CBELigBY_FD_128526 | JGI IMG/M metagenome (GOLD analysis project Ga0182747, IMG submission 128526) | Enriched backyard soil microbial communities from Emeryville, California, USA - eDNA 3rd pass 30_C BE-Lig BY (version 2) (version 2) | ecosystem: Environmental > Terrestrial > Soil >... | reverse complement strand
CCAGCGAGTCCGGTCGTATATGGATCGCCAGGTGGGCGTGCTCCGCGACGAGACTGGGCTGCGAAGTGCGATCCAGCGCTTCTGTGCCCTGCTTCGCGAGGCCAACTCACTGGGTGGGCGCGATGCCGCGTTGGTCAGCCTGCTGATTGCCGTGTCGGCGTATAGCCGCCAGGAGAGCCGCGGCGCTCACCAGCGCCTCGATTATCCTGACATGATGCCGGGGCACCATACCGAGATGACGCTCGATCAGGTGCTGCGCATGGCAGCGGAGATCGACAACAGGACGGACGCACCGGCCAGGAGAGTTGCATGAAGCCGATCATCGCCACACAAGGGCTCCGTTGCATTAACCTTGGCAGTTTAATGAAGGGCGGCCAGTCGAGGAGCCGCTCTGTTGTCTCTGTTCAAGCGCCGCCGCTTTCCGGTTGAAATCATCCTGCTGTGCGTGCGCTGGTACTGCAAGTACGGCATCAGCTACCGCGATCTGGCCGAAATGATGCAGGAGCGCGGTGTCAACGTTGACCCATCCACGATCTTCCGTTGGGTTCAGCGTTACGCCCCAGAGATTGAGAAGCGAGTTCGCCGATATCAGGGCTATCGATCCGGGTCATGGCGGGTCGACGAAACCTACGTGCGGGTTGGCGGCAAATGGAAGTACCTGTTCCGTGCCGTCGACAAGCACGGCCAGCTGATCGACTTCATGCTGTCAGACCGCCGCAATACCAAAGCAGCCTATCGCTTCCTGCGCAAAGCCCTGAGGACGATGAGCAACTTTCCGCCCTCATCCATCACGACTGACAAACTGGCGTCGTATCCCAAGGCAATCCTGCGCCTGCAGAAGGAAGGCCTGCTGTCGAAGAATGTTGAGCACCGCACATCGAAATATTTGAATAACATCATTGAGGCCGACCATGGAGCACTCAAGCGCGTCATCCGGCCGACCCGCGGCTTCCAGAGGATGAAAACCGCCTCCGCCACCATCAAAGGCTTCGAGGTGATGCGGATGATCCGCCGCGGCCATTGCGGCTTGGCACAGCGTGACGTGACAGGCGAGATCCGCCTTGTGAACCAGCTCTTCGGCCTTGCGGCCTGAATGACCCATTCGACGGGGTTCGTTTGCCCTTTTCAAGTTAATGCAACAAAGCCGCACGCGTTCACCCATGATGCCGCCCGGAAGAGCTTCCGCCGTACTCATTTATTCTCCTTAGAAAGACGTCATGAGGGGCCCTCTAACGGTATTTCAGGGTTGTGAGTGCGGCTTGCCTAACGGACAAGGGCTGCGCGTCTTCCCAGCCGATCCGTCCCACACCATTACATCACAGGAACACAAAGCCCCTTTGATGGATCCATTCGACGGCCGACGATTATGTCAGCGAGCGACCAAGCGTGCGGACCATTGGCGGCAGTAATCCACCTGCATCACGATCGAGGCGTTAGACCCCGCTGCGGCTGAGATTGAGCAACATTTCGGCAACGTGCTACCCTCGCCCCTTGAATGCGACGGTTCAGCGCTGATGCTAAGCTTTGACCTGAAATAGAAAGGCTGAGGTGGTAGAAGCCAACCAGCAAATAATTAGGACCTGATGAGCGGATGCGTGCTGTTCTGCCAGGCTGCATCGTGATCTGCTTGAGTTGAGATCTGATCACCGATGTCCGTAAAAGGCCTGCAGCGCCAGCCGAACTTCTAAACCCTGTTTTCAAAAGATTATCGTCGGCTCTGGAGAAGTCCTCCCCTGCTCCGCTGGTTAACAGAATGATCTGATAAACGTCTCCAAACGATCATTCATCACTGAGTTCGAGAGTGGACGTTGGAGCTATCTTGGTGAGACGAGGCTAACCTGAACAACAGTCATACTCCATCTCGACAGTTCGGGCTCAGGCATACGGTCTTCTCATTAGCCGCCTCCTTGTGAAAGGGATTGGCCACGCAGCACCGCAAAGTACGCGTTGCAGCACAGATCAGATTATGAATGCTGACAAGGCCAAGAGAAACGGCGATCTTCACAGCCTTCAGGTGACTGATAAGCGCCAGCGCGTCCTGGGTCTGAATTGCGCACCAAAGTCCCGATCAGCGCGACATTCGGTTGCCAGTTCATCGCTGTTGGTGGCGGCAAGAGGAAATGTCGGCCTACTTGAGCCGCTCGCAAGCAGCCTCGCTGCGGACTACGAACATGAATGTCTGTCCGGTTCTGGTTTCCCGAAGAACGCGTGAGCCGACGCGGTTGTCCACCGGCTTCACCACCTCCATTGGGTCCCCGCGGATCGGCGCCTTCGCCACGTTGTCGGCAACTAGCTTTAGCTGCTGATACCAGTCCAACAGGTTGATCAAAGGATGCTGGTCCACGATTGCGGCGATGCCGCCGGAAATGGTTGTCTTGCCGGCGAGCCGGAACTGGCGCGCCAGCCGCTCCGCCGTGTCGAATAGGTGTTCGTGCCCTTGCCTGTTTCCGAAAATCGCGGCGACTTCCTTGAAGAGCTGACGCCTGCGGCGGGAGCCTTCCTCAGGCACCAGGGGCCACTCGTCATAGTAGCCCTGCTCGATCCGTTTCCGAACCTCCCAGTAGAGACCAAGCCTTGGCTCAGTTGGGGCGAGCCCATAGATGTTGTACGGGTTCGCGTCGAGAACCCTGGTGCCGGACGGGAAATCATATTGGACAGCGGCTACGAACTCGGCCTCCTCGCGCGTGCCGGCCTCGACGATTACCGACGACGTGCCGCAGTCCTTCGGCAGAAGATAGTGGACACGGAATTGCAACCTGGGCTCCATACATCTGAATATAGTTTCAAAGCCAGACTCGTTCACCCCTTTGCCATCCACTTCCGCTCCGATCCTGCCGCCCAAGGAGTGACGGCGGCAAGCCGGCGGCGCACAGGTGCAAGATCAGGAGAAGATGGCGCCGCGCCGCTCCTTTACGGCCAGGACGAGCAACTTTGTGAGCGAGCCTCCTTCCTGTCTCCCGACCAATTGCAGACTCCTAGCGATCACTCTGCGACTGCTCCAGGCCTGCGGAACCCTGACCACAGCGTCTCCCAGCTGGATGATCGGGAGTTTCCTCTCCAACCAGGTATTAATCGCGTGCAGTAAAACGCACTGATCTGTGAAGGCCTCGTCGGCATAGAACTGAATGACAAGCGCCGGGATGACGTTCCTACGGGCTTTACCTGAGGAAGCACCCGGTCTGCTCAGAAGGTCATCTCCAGTCCGGACACTTTCTTCGATCCTTTTCTGAACCAGCTCTGGTTCGTGTGCGACTTTCGTGCGTTCACTTCTTGCGTGATCCCGGGGGGCGTTGCCATGGCCGAGCGGCTGTTGTTCGAGATGCTCGTGATCGTAGTGGCATCGTTCGCCGTGGTGACGGCGCTCGTCCGCCTTCGGTTCTCGCCTGTCACCGGCTACCTGCTCGCGGGTGTTCTGATCGGCCCGCATGGGTTGGAGCTCCTGCCGGACACGGAGGGCATCCGCTTCCTTGGCGAGCTGGGCGTCGTGCTCCTCATGTTTATTATCGGGCTGGAATTCTCCCTGCCGCGCATGCTGGCGGCCCGGGCAGTGGTTTTCGGCCTGGGCAGCCTGCAGGTCACTCTCACAACCCTGGCCGGCGCCGCCCTGGCATGGCTTGCTGGCGTCGACTGGGCGGGGAGTCTGCTGATTGGCGGGGCCGTTGCCATGTCGTCCACCGCCATCGCCGCCAAGCAGCTTTCGGATCAGCAGGAACTGAACACCCAGCACGGGCGCCTTGCCCTCGGAATTCTCCTGTTTCAGGATCTTGCGACGTTGCCGTTCCTCATCCTCACGGACGCCCTGAGCGGGCGGGGCGAGGCAAGCCCCGCCCTCGCTGCGGGTCGAGCAGCTCTTGCCGTGGTGCTCTTTCTCGCCATCGCCCTGCTGGTGCGGCGCACCCTCGGGCGGATGTTTGAGGCGCTGGCCCGCATCCGGTCAGCCGAGGTCTTCCTGCTGGGCGTCCTCTCGCTCGTGCTGCTGGCCGCGTTCGGAGCGGAAGAACTCGGACTGTCGCTGCCGATAGGAGCCTTCCTCGTCGGCATGATTATCGGCGAGAGCGACTTCCGGCACCAGGTCGAGGACGAGATCCGCCCCTTCCGCGATGTGCTCCTGGGGCTGTTCTTTCTCACGGTGGGCATGGCGGTTGATCCCCGGACCATCCTGACCCACCCGCTTCCCGTCGTTGCTGCCCTGGCCTCCCTCGTGGTCCTGAAGGCGGCCATCGTCTTCGGAGCGGCGCGGGTCGTGGGCTGGAGTGCATCCTCGGCGCTCCGTGGTGGTCTCATCCTGGCCCATGCCGGCGAGTTCGCCCTTCTGTTGATCACCCAAGCACTCGCGGCAGCGCTTGTCCCGGCGGGCATGGGGCAGGTGGTTTTGGTTACCGTTGTCCTGAGCATGGCGCTGGCACCCCTGCTGATCCAGTGGAACGGGATCCTGGCCCGGCGGCTGCCCGACCTTGGCTCCTCCCGACCTGCACTCCAGCCGGATGAAGCCGTCGTGGCCGAAGCCAGTGGTAGCCTGTCGGGACACGTCATCCTTGGAGGATGCGGCCGTGTCGGATGCCTTGTCGCCAAGGTGCTGGACATCGGCGGGATTCCCTATGTTGCCATTGAGCATGACATCGACCGTCTGAGGCAGGCGCGAGCGCGGGGGCATCATGTCGTGTTCGGGGATACGACCCGGGCCGCGATCCTCCATGCGGCGGGCCTGGAGAGGGCAAAGGTCATCGTCGCCACTTTGAACAGCCTGTCCGAATCGGAGCGGCTGGTCCACCGCGTGCGCCATATGGGCCTTACGATCCCGGTCATAGTCCGGACTCATGACATGGCCTCGGCGAAAGGGCTTGCGGGGGCCGGCGCAACTCACGTCCTTCCGGACAATCTCGCCGCCGGACTTGGACTATCCGAGCACCTTCTTCGGGTTCTTGGTGTGGCACCGCAGGAGATCGTGGACCGCATCGAGCATGTCCGCTCCATCCTCGACCCCGCCGGGAATGGGCTCGGATCCGCGCAAGACCAGGGTAGGATCGGGCCCCATCGACATTAGGCCCTCAGAACGCCAGTCCAAGCTTGCCAAAGAAGGCTCCCGATTCCTCGTTCGACCAGGGCAAGGTCGCTGGGCCCACAGGGATCTCGGTCGAAGGAGAGCCCCCGGAGGCTGCCGGCTACGGGCAAGGTTGGCCGCACCGGATCCCCGCTAGCTGCTGATCGCGTCAATGTCGTCCTCCGGGGTGACGGGCGGTAGCACGCCCGTGCCAGGGGTCGCGAGCGGGTCTACGAGTTCAGGAACGTCGTGAGGGCCAGCGGGTGGCAGGGACGCCTGAGCGGTGCCGTCGTTCACTAATGTTCCGATCAGACGAAGCAACTCCTGTTGTTCCGGGCCGCGCCCGGAGCCCAGGAATGTCCCAATCTCGATGTGGGCCACATGGCCTCCCGACGCCAGGTTGGCTTCGTGCCGCACGAGGATCTCCCCCGACGCATCCCGGATCAGATACCACCGATCGCCATTGGGGCTGCAATAAAGCTTTCGTGCTTTCGCCATGCGTGGTCTCTCGCCTGGAGCGCGTCAACAAAGGAGGGTACCTGATGTCGGGCAAGACACGGCTACTCGGCAGCATCCGGCACATTCGTCGGCTTGTCCTCCAGGGCAGACGCGATGGCTTCGTCGACCCGCTCCAGCCAAATGAACTCAAGCCGGGCCCGCGTATCCTCGGGGATGTCCTCGAAGTCGCGCCGGTTGCGGGCCGGGAGCATCACCCGGGTGAGCCCCGCTCGCGCGGCCGCCGTGACCTTTTCCTTGATCCCGCCCACCGGCAGGACAAGCCCGCGCAGACTGATCTCCCCCGTCATGGCCGTGTCGCTGCGCACTGTCCGGCCCGTCAGAAGCGAGACCAGCGCCGTGAACATGGCCACGCCCGCACTTGGGCCATCCTTCGGCGTGGCTCCCGCGGGAACGTGGATGTGGATGTCGCTCTTCTCGAACACGGCGGGATCGATGCCGAATGAAGCGGCGCGGCTCTTCACCAGGGTCATCGCCGCCTGCGCGCTCTCACGCATGACGTCGCCGAGCTGCCCCGTGAGAATAAGGCCGCCCTTGCCTGGCGCACGGCTGGCCTCAATGAACAGGATATCGCCGCCCACCGGCGTCCACGCCAATCCTGTGGCAACCCCTGGCACGCTGGTGCGCATTGCCACCTCGTCCTCAAAGCGGGCTGGACCGAGGATTGCGGCGAGATCATCCGCCGTAATCTGCACGTGCTCGGCGCTGCCCTCGGCGATCCGCACGGCGGCATGGCGCAGGGCCCGGCCGATCTCGCGCTCCAGGTTCCGGACGCCGGCTTCGCGGGTGTAATCCCGGATGATCCGGCGCAGGGCCTCGTCGCTGATCTCGGCCTGCTCGGCCTTAAGCCCGTTCGCCTCCAGCTGGCGCCGAACCAAGTAGCGCCGAGCGATCTGAAGCTTCTCGTCCTCGGTGTAGCCGGCCAGACTGATGATCTCCATGCGGTCGCGCAGCGGTCCCGGAATGGTATCGAGCATGTTGGCGGTGGCGATGAACACCACGCGCGAGAGGTCGAACGGAACGCCCAGATAGTTGTCGCGGAAGGTGGCGTTCTGCTCAGGGTCGAGCACCTCCAGCATGGCGGCGGAGGGATCGCCCTGGACGCCGCGTCCCATCTTGTCGATTTCGTCCAGCATCATCACGCAATCGCGCGCCCCAGCCTTCCTGATCGCCTGGATGATGTTGCCCGGCAAAGCGCCCACATAGGTGCGCCTGTGACCGCGGATCTCCGCCTCGTCGTGGACGCCGCCGAGGCTGACCCGCACAAAGGGCCGCCCCATGGCGCGGGCAATCGACTGCCCAAGGGACGTCTTGCCGACGCCGGGCGGGCCAGCAAAGCACAGGATCGGCGCCTTGCCGTTCGGGGCGAGCTTGCGCACGGCGAGATATTCGATGATGCGCTGCTTGATCTTCTCAAGCCCGAAATGGTCCTCGTCGAGAATGCGGCGCGCCTTCACGATATCGATAGGTTTCTCCTCGGGCAGGGCCCAAGGCAGTTCGACCAGCCAATCGAGGTAGGTTCGGATCATCCCGGCCTCCATGGCGCCTTCCGGCATGCGCTCATAGCGGTGCAGTTCGCGGCGGGCCTGCTCCTCAACCTCCGGCGGCATGGTGGCTTTTGCGATCTTCTCGGTGAGTTCCTGAACCTCCTGACCGCGCCCGTCGCCCTCGCCCAGCTGGCGCTGGATCGCCGCCATCTGCTCGCGCAGGATCACCTCGCGCTGACGTTCGTCCAGGGTGACCCGGGTCTGACGGCCGATCTCCTGCGTCAGGCGTAGGACCTCGATCCGTTCGGCCAGCAGGCGGGAGACCTTGTCGAGCCGCGCGGTGAGATCAATGGTTTCCAGAAGCTCCTGCTTCTGGTCAGCACTGACATCGAGATAAGCCGCAACGAGGTCTGCCAAAGTCCCAGGCGTGGCGGCAGCCTGCACAGTTCCAACAAGCTCCTGTGGCACCTGCGGCAGGAGCTGCAGCGCCTCAAGTGCCTGCTGCCGGAGGTGAAGAAAGCGGGCCTCGATGTCCGGTGTCAGGATTCCCGGCTCCTCGATCCGGAGAACCCGCGCCACGATGAACGGCCGCTCCTTCACGAACTCGGTGACCCGGAAGCGCTGCTCGCCCTGGAGGACGACATGGTGCGTGCCGTCAGGCGTATTCACATAGCGCAGGATGTTGGCGATGGTGCCGGTTCTGTGAAGATCAACCGCGGCCGGGTCGGCCGCCTCCGCGGCCCGCTGCATCAGGAGGCCGATCTGACGCTCCTCCCTCACCGCCTGCTGGGCCGCAGCGATGGAACGCTCACGCTCCAGAGCGATCGGGAACACGGTTCCTGGGAACAGGACCGTGTTGCGCACGGGCACGATGAGAAGGCCATCCGGCGGAAGAGCGTTCGCGGAGTTGTCCGAACCAGAGCTGGTGCCGTCTTCGGCCGCTCGCAGAGGTTCATGAGAGGCGATCATAACGGATGCTCCTCAAGGCGCTTTGCGGAGGCTGATAACCAGGCACCCGTCTCCGGCGGCACGCCGGACGGCATCATAGTGGCCCGGCGGCAGGGGAATGCGCCGCTCGAACCGGCCCTGCGGCAGCTCCAGCCTGTGGATCACGGCGGTGCGCAGTTGCGGCGGCAGAACGCGGCGGCCGGCGACCACGAGGGTTCCGTCCTCGATCACAGCCTCGACCTGGTCCGGCGCCACGCCGGGCAGAGCAATGAGGATGAGAACGTCCTGCTCGGTCTCAAGCACGTCAACGGGGGGTTCCCAGGCGGGTCGGCGGGTCGCCGAGGTCGGTTGGAACATCTGCCGGTGCAGGCGCTCGGCGCGGGCAAGGGCCTCAATTGCTTCCGAGAGCATCCAGTCCGCTGGATCTCGCATGGCCATGCATACCTTAGCTTGTGGTCCGGGCCCGGGGTCTGTTCTTCCGCGTCAGGGTCGCGGACGCTCCGGGGACAAGACCGATTGGAGCATGCAACTTCGTCAATGCATCCGCAGCCCATTTGGTTCTTGATTGCGAAACACATCAATCCAAATCGATGTCACGGGCACGCTGCCGATGGAGGCGCTCGCCCTGAAGGTCAACCGGTGCGGCATCAGGGCTCAACATTGCTGGACCGATCGATGAGAGATGGTGTCGGTGCTGTCCCGGCAGAGCTGACAGCGGATCGGAAGGAGAGCACCATGCAGACCAACGAACCGAGACCCGATGATATCGACCCGGTGGACGAAGCCGGCCTGGAGTCGTTCCCCGCCAGCGATCCGCCGGCATGGACTGGGACCCATTCCGGCCCTGTCGACGTCTCAGCCCTTCTTCACCGCACGAGGGAGGCGTGGGCGGTCTGGAACCATGACCTTGAGGAGGCGGCCCAACTGGCGGATGGGACAGACCTGGGCTTGTCCTCACGGATACGGTCGCTGAAGCACGCCGAGCCAGACGATGGCTGACGCGTTGTCCGCGACCTTGGCCAGAAGGATTCGAACCAATGAGCCTGAGCGAGATCGCCTGCGAGATCCTGGACCTGTTTCGCGAGACCCACCGGCGGCCCGGTGCCCGGATTACGATTGCCACCCTCGATCACCGCTTCGGCACGGATCCAGCGGTCGCGGTAGCCATCGCGGAGTTGAGGGATGCAAGCTTTCTCATCACCCCTGACGCCGAGACGGTCGAACTGACCGCGAAAGGCTTTGATGCGATCCAGAGCCGTAGTTACCACCCGAAAGACGACTGACACCGGCATCGGCTGCTCTGTGATGTAAGGGCGGGCTGATGGAGGTCGGCCCGCGCGTTTGGTTCGGCAGCCACGTACCTTTCCTCAGGAATCGACCGGTATGCGTATAGGGCCTCGCAACTGTTACCCTCCACGAATCGCGCTGAAGCAGTGTGCTGCGGCGAGCATCTGCTGAAATGACAGAACGCCCCGTCCACAGCACGAGATAGCCAGCATGGAGGCATGCCATGGCAGACGGATTGTGTGACATCTGTGGTGTCCGGCCTGCGACCGTTCGAGCGCAGGTGGTCAGCAACGGCCAGCGGCAGAACATGGAGCTCTGTGACGTCGATTACCGGCGTTTGGCGCGGCAGCAACGGTCGAGCTCGCCGCTGGAGTCCCTCTTCGGCGGACGAGGCAGCCTGTTCGAGGACTTCTTCGCCGATGACTTCTTCGGTGGCAGCCCATCTGTAGGAAGCCGCAGCCGGCCAGAGGACGCTTCCGAGGCTCGAGACGAAGGCCCCTCGACACCAGTTAGATCAGGCCGCGGACGGGCCCGCGGCCGCGGCGCAGCAGCAGGAGTGGCGGACCGTCTGAGCGAGCATGCTGAGGAGATCCTCCAATCGGCTGCCCGGCGGGCAGCCGACTTCGGCCGCCGCGAGGTCGATACCGAACATCTCCTGCTCGCTCTGACCGAAAGTGACGTCGTCCGCACCATCCTCGACCAGTTCAAGGTCTCGCTCGATGACCTGCGCAACCAGATCGTCCAGGAAAGCCCCCGGGGCGATTTCAATCCAGAGGAAGGCGGCGAGATCGGTGTATCGCCGCGGGTGAAGAGCGCTCTCTCCCGGGCCTTCTCGGTCTCCGGCGAGTTCGGCCACTCCTATGTCGGCCCCGAGCACCTGCTCATCGGCTTGGCCGAGGAGGGGGAAGGCATCGCACCTGATGTCCTGAACCGCTACGGCCTCACACCGCAGGCCATCCGCCAACAGGTCACCAAGGTGGTCGGCCGCGGTGCCGAGGAAGGGAGGGTCGATACGCCCACCAACACCCCCAACCTCGACAAGTACTCACGCGATCTCACCAACCTTGCCCGCGAGGGCAAGCTCGATCCGGTGATTGGCCGCGCCAAGGAGATCGAGACCACCATCGAGGTGCTGGCCCGGCGCAAGAAGAACAACCCGGTTCTCATCGGCGAGCCGGGCGTGGGCAAGACGGCCATCGTCGAGGGCCTCGCCCAGCGCATCGTTGCGGGCGAAGTGCCCGAGAGCCTGCGCGACAAGCGCCTCGTTGAACTCTCGATCAACTCCATGGTGGCTGGATCCAAATATCGCGGCGAGTTCGAGGAGCGCGTCCAGCAGATCCTCAAGGAGGTCACCGAGCGCGAGGACGAACTCGTCCTGTTCATCGACGAGATCCACACCATCGTCGGCGCCGGTCAGGGCGGCGGTGAAGGCGGGCTCGACATCGCCAACGTGTTCAAGCCGGCGCTCGCCCGCGGCGAGCTCAACCTGATCGGCGCGACTACGCTGAACGAGTATCAGAAGCACATCGAGAAGGATGCCGCCCTAGAGCGGCGCTTCCAGCCGGTGTTTGTGCCCGAGCCGACGGTCGCCCAAACCATCATGATCCTGCGCGGCCTGCGGGACACGCTTGAGGCGCACCACAAGGTCACGATCACAGACGAGGCCATCATCGCGGCGGCGGAATTGTCCGACCGCTACATCACAGGCCGCTTCCTGCCCGACAAGGCCATTGATCTGATCGACCAGGCCGCCGCCCGGGTGAAGATCTCGGCCACCGCCCGGCCTGTGGACGTGCAGGAAATGGAGGCCGAGGTGCGCCAGCTCAAGCGCGAGCAGGATTACGCCTCCTCCCGCAAGCACTTCGATCGCGCCTCGGAAATCCAGGCCCGGCACGATGCCCGCAACAAGGACCTCCAGGACGCTACCGAACGTTGGCGGCGGGAACGCGGCTCGGCCTCGACGGAGGTACGCACCGAGCATATCGCACAGGTGGTGTCCAAGCTCACCGGCGTGCCCGTCAACGAACTCACGACCGAGGAGCGCCAGCGCCTCGTGAAGTTGGAGGAGCGCCTGCACAAGCGCGTCATCGGTCAGGAGGAGGCGGTCAGGGCGGTCAGCGACGCCGTGCGTCTGGCGCGCGCTGGCCTGCGGGAGGGGCGCCGTCCCATCGCAACCTTCCTGTTCCTCGGCCCTACCGGCGTCGGCAAAACGGAGCTGGCGAAGGCTCTTGCTGAAACCGTCTTCGGCGAGGAGGACGCGATGATCCGCCTCGACATGTCGGAGTACATGGAGCGCCACGCGGTCGCCCGCCTCATCGGCGCCCCCCCCGGCTACGTCGGCTACGAGGAGGGCGGGCAGCTGACCGAGCGGGTGCGCCGGCGCCCCTACTCCGTCGTGCTAATGGATGAGATCGAAAAGGCCCACCCGGACGTCTACAACCTGCTTCTACAGGTGTTCGACGACGGGCGGCTTACCGACGGCAAGGGTCGCGTTGTGGACTTCACCAACACGATCCTGATCGCCACGTCGAACTTGGGTTCCGACATCATCCAGCGCCACCTCAACCTGCGTGGCACGGCCGAAGACGATCAGGCCCGTCTGAAGCGCGAGTTGATGGATGTGCTGCGCGGCCATTTCAGGCCGGAGTTCATCAACCGCATCGACGAGATCATTGTCTTCCAAGCCCTTGCGCGGAGCGAGATCCGCTCCATCGTCGATCTCCAGCTAGAGCGGGTGAAACGTACCGCCCATGGCCAAGGCGTCGAGCTTGATATCGACGGCAGCCTTGTCGACCACCTAGCGGCCGCCGGCTTCCGGCCGGAGTTCGGTGCCCGCGAGCTGCGGCGCCTCATTCGCTCCGAGCTGGAGACCCAGCTTGCCCGCGCGATGCTGGCAAACGAGGTTCAGGAAGGTGACCGGGTGCTCGCGCGCTGGGACAAAGATCAGCAGAGGGTAGCGCTGGAGCCTCAGCCCAAGGCAGCGGGTGCGACAAAGGCCACGGGCGCGACCGATGACCACCGCAGTGCGGTCGAGCTAGACCGGGAAGCCCAGCGCGGGGCCGGCGACGACAGCAGGACGGCCGCCGAGTGAAAACCTCGCCTGCCCGGCGACAGGTCCGGAGGACATCGCATGCCGTTTCACATCTAGGGATCGACACTTCGGGCCGGGGTGCTCACGGGTGCCCTTGTCATGGCCACCTTTGGAAGCTGATCCAGGGTCGAATGTAAGGACTGGAGCCATGATAGCGCAAAAAGACCCGGTAGATCGCCGACACGACCAAGGGTGGGCTCCTGCCCTCCTGCCCGGCTCCAACACGGAGGCCGGTTCATTGCCGCCCGCCCGGACAGGATGGGTGCCGGAGTTTGAGCGCAGCTCGGCCCCATACATCGAGCCGCTCATAGGCTGGACCGGAAGCGAGGATCCATTCGCCCAGATCCGATCGAACTTCCCGGACCTGCAAAGCGCCTTCATCTTTGCCGAACGGCACGGCTGGCCTTACCGCGTCGAGGATCCGCCGCCACAACTGACGCACCTTCCGTCCTACGCCGACCGGTTCAGGTACGACCTCGCGAGCGCCATTCGGCGCGCCTCGCCGTCTGTAGAGCCGGTTGCCGGCGAGCCGACCCGCCGACAGATCAACCGGATCGCTGGGGTCGGGACTGACGGCGGCGAGGATCCTCGGCCATCATGGCCCATCCACACTGACAAGGACAGGAGAGCTACGCTGCAACATCATTGAAGGGACCGCCCCTGAGCCGCTCTCCACCTCGGATCCACCTCATGGACAGGAGCCTCCATCGGGCAGGACAGACCACTCGGCTCCTGAGCGACGTGGAGGAAGAGCATGGCTGAACTCATCGTGGTTGGCTTCGATGACCCCAACGAAGCGGATCGTGCCCTAAGCGAACTGGTGCGCCTGCAGAAGGAGTATCTGATTGACTTGGAGGACGCGGTGGTCGCGATCCGCGGCCCTGATGGCAAGCTGCGGCTGAAGCAGAGCGTCGATCTGGTTGGCGTCGGCGCTGCATCCGGAGGCCTGTGGGGCGCCATGTGGGGCTCGCTCGTCGGCCTGTTGTTCCTGAACCCTCTGCTCGGGCTTGCGACGGGGGCCGCCCTGGGCGCCGGCGCGGGGGCGCTGTCCGGGAAACTGGCGGACTACGGCATTGACGACGACTTCATCCGCTCAATAGGCAAGACGCTCCAGCCCAACACGTCGGCCCTCTTCGTGCTGCTCCGCAAGGTGCAGCCGGAGAAGGTGTTGGACGAGTTGAAGCGCTTCCGCGGACGTGTCCTGCGCTCCTCCCTTTCGCCCGAGCAGGAGGCCCGGCTCCAGGCCGCTCTGTCGGGCTCCAACGTCTCCATGCCTGGCACCACCAGCACCACGCCGGAAGCCACCAGTCCGGCCCCCAGCGACACCCCGAGCACTGCCCCTGTCAAAGGAGCCGCATCATGACCTTCCGCCCGCTCCATGACCGCGTGGTGATGCGCCTGGTCGAGGCCGACGAGAAAAAGGATCGCGTCCACGACGCCATGCACGACACCAAAGCTGCCGCGGAAGAGGGCATTGTGCCCGGCGGCATCGCCCTGCTCCACGCCAGGGCCGCGGTGGCCAAGCTCAAGACCGACAACCCGGACGTGGAGGCCGGCATCAAGATCGTGCAGTGGGCGCTGGACGCTCCAATCCAGGTGCAGGGCCGCAGCTCAGGTGGTCAGGTTTCTCAGGGCGGTCAGGGCGCGTCAGGTGGCACCGGTGGTGGAGGCAGCCGAGGCGGACAAGATGGCGTACCGGGCAGCACGCGCGGCGGCGCGGGCACTTAAGTCCGGCAGATCACACATGAGGCAGCTATCGGACGAGGGAGAACACCCCCGGGCGGAGCGAGACGATCCCCGCTCCACGATGCGAGCTAGCCGGGCCCTGCGCGAGACCCGCGAGGCCTGGCCCGGCCTGAGCACTTACCAGCGTTTCGAGCAGGTCGTCTCGCTGGTGTTGACCAGCCTCGTCGGGCTGGTGATCGCGGCGGCAGTGATCCACCTGAGCTTCCGCATCCTCATGCTGGTACTGACTGGACTGCTCGACCCGGCGGAGACGGGCGTGTTCCAGGCGGTCTTCGGCATGATTTTCACGGTGCTGATCGCCCTTGAGTTCAATCATTCGATCATCGGCGTCCTTCATCGCAAGGAAAGCATCGTGCAGGTGCGCACAGTGGTGCTGATCGCTCTGCTGGCGCTGGTACGCAAATTCATCATCCTGGATGCGAGCAAGACCGACCCGCTCACCATGCTTGGACTGGCCGCGGCTATCCTGGCACTTGGCTCAGTCCATTGGCTCGTGCGCGACCAGGACAGGAAAGATGCCGCCCAGCAGGATCAGGTCCGAGGGGCTGCCGACTAGGCCGGAGCAGCTCCAGAATTTCAGTGCGGCCACCCGGCCCGATCATTTCATACTGTGAACAACAAGGTTCCACATGCCAGCCCTTGATCCCCGCGACGAGCAGATGTTTCCGAAATTTGGGACCGCGGAGATCGGCCGCCTGCGCCGCTTAGGTGAGATCAGGCACTACGCTGCAAGCGAGCCGCTGTTCGTCACGGGCGACAATGCTCCGGGCATGTTCGTTCTCATTTCCGGTACGGTCAGTGTCACCCGGCGCGATCCTCTGGGACGTCTCGCCTCCATTGTCGAATTGGGGCCCGGCGATTTCGTCGCCGAGGTGGGGCAGTTGTCCGGCCGCCCGTCGCTGGTCGATGTTCACGCCACCTACGATGTGGAGGCGCTTCTCATTCCGCCCGGTAACCTGCGGAGCCTCCTGATCGCCGAGGCCGAGCTGGGGGACAGGATCATGCGGGCGCTCATTCTCCGACGCGTCGTGCTGATTGAGACGGGCGCAGGCGGTCCGGTCCTGATTGGTCCCGAAGCCCATCCTGACGTGGTTCGCCTGCAAGGCTTCCTGACCCGCAACGGCTATCCGTGCCAGATACTCGACCCCGTTCAAGATCGTGACGCGGCGTCACTGGTCGAGCGCTACGCACCGGATCCGAAGGACCTCCCCCTCGCCGTGTGCCCTAAGGGGACGATCCTCAGGAACCCAAGCGAGCGGGACCTTGCGCAGGCGCTCGGCATGGTGCCCATCGACGCTCCGGATCGAACCTATGACGTTGTGATCGTCGGCGCGGGACCTGCCGGTCTTTCGACGGCAGTTTACGCCGCGTCGGAGGGGTTGTCGGTCATCGTCCTGGATGCCGTTGCTTTTGGCGGCCAAGCAGGCGAGAGCGCCCGGATCGAGAACTATCTTGGCTTTCCCACCGGCATCCCCGGCCGGGAGCTTACGGCGCGGGCTTTCGTCCAGGCGCAGAAATTTGGTGCCGAGATGGTGATCCCGGCCGAAGCAGTCGGCCTCGATTGCTCGCAAATGCCGTACGGGATTCAACTCGCTGACGGCCGGTGGGTCAAAGGCTCCACGGTGGTTGTGGCCGCAGGCGCCCATTATCGGCGGCCCGATATTCCTCGCCTGCGGGAGTTCGAGGGGCGCGGTGTGTGGTACTGGGCCTCACCCATCGAAGCGCGCCTGTGCCGGAACGAAGAGGTTGCCCTTGTGGGCGGCGGCAACTCTGCCGGGCAAGCGGCGGTGTTTCTGAGGGACTTTGCCGCGAAGGTGTGGATGTTGGTCCGTGGACCCAGTCTCGCCGAGAGCATGTCGCAATACCTGATCGACAGGATTGCGGCTGCGGACAACATCGAAGTGCTGACCGAAACCGAGATCACCGCCCTCTCGGGTTCGCCGGAAGGGCAGCTTGAGCACGTCTGGTGGCGCAACCGCGTCACCGGCGCGGAGAGGGAGAAGCCCATCCGCAACGTTTTCATCTTCATCGGCGCAGATCCGGCAACGGGCTGGCTCAAGGGCTGCGGCGTGGACCTGGACACCAAGGGCTTCGTTCGCACAGGTGCGGCTCTCCCGGCCACCGGCATGATGGAAAAAAGCGGTCCAAGACGCCCCTTTCCGCTGGAAACGGAAGTCGCCAATGTGTTCGCGGTCGGTGATGTTCGGGCGGGATCAGTTAAGCGCGTCGGCGCCGCAATTGGTGAGGGAGCGGCGGCGGTAGCTCAGATCCACACGGTTCTCTCAAATGCATCTGTGCCGCCGCCTACGACAAGGGAGCGAAGAGCGCGAGGCTGATGAACGCCAGCTTGCCCCGGCTAACCACACAGGCACAATTGCCGGGCCCTTGTGAATATGTCCAAAGGCCTCACACGAAACCATTGCGGCGCGTTTTATGGCGCTCCTCAATCAGGGGACGGCAAGTCTGCTCAATGGCCTTCACCGCCAGATCAAGCCGCCTCCTGAGAGTGTCACCATCCCCTTCGCCCCAGCCAATCGCCGCTTCCCATTGGTCGCGCCTCGCTTCCTCCGAGCCCGTCTGCTCCTGGCCGTAGGTGCGGATCAGGTTGTGGGCCGAGTCGATAACCTCGCTGTGAATGGCCCGGATCTCCTCAAAGGGCCGGGCGGCCTCCTCCCCAAAATAGGCCATGAAGCGGTACCGACTCGCTTGGAGCTCGGAAAATACTTGGCTCTCCTTGGTCAGGCGGTCGACGGGCGTGAAGATCTCGCCCCGTTCAAGCTCCTCGTCCTCCGGTCCCGCTCTAGGGCGATCATCCTCCCCACCGTCGTTGTCATCTGAGGCGGGAAAGCGCGCCCATGTTAGGATGTCCCTGGCCCGGTAGAACCCCGCTAGCACCTCCTCGGCGAGCTCAGTCTTGCGTCGGCCGACCATCTCGGTCCGCCAGGCATTGAGCCCGCGGACGCCGGCCCAGCCGGCGACGACGGCTGCCAAGCCTGTCATGAGATTGGCCAGTGCCGAGATCCAGTCAGGCGACAAGATCGCCTCCGTCAGGGGACTAGAAAGAGGTGGCTCCGAAGCCGCTTCGGCGTGACGCCTTCAGTTGCCCCAAGCTAGATGGCGTGGGACGGAAGCCAGGCAAGCCGCCAGACTGCCAGAGACCGCGACAGCAACACCGTCACCGGACGGTCTGTCAGCCTCTTCGGTGACGGATCACCAGCTCGTAAACAAATCAATTTTGCTTCGAGAGCCTGCGGAGTTCACTCGGAAGCAGGCCGTACGCCGTTTTGAAACGGCGGCCGAAGTGGGTCATGTCCGAAAAGCCCCAAGCGGACGCCACTTCACTGACGTTCCGATGAGCTTGGAGTGGATCCTGCAGTGCCCTGTGGCAGCACGCCAGCCGCCGGGATTGGATGAGACGGACAATCGACGTGCCTTCTTGAGCAAGCAGCGCGTTCGCGTAACGCACACTCACCCCGGCAGCGGCGGCAACAGTCTCAGCGTCAAGCCCGGGATCAGTGAGACGTGCCTCGATTGCGGCGCGCACATTCAAAAGAGCGGACGCCTTGGCCGACGAAAGATACGGCCTCGGCCTCTCCTGCGTCTTAGCCAGTGAGATGGCTACGAGATCTAGCGTCTGATTCTTGACCGTCTCTATCGCGGCCGTGCCCAACTGACCGGCGTAATCCGGCAGCATGGCCAGAAATGCGGAGGCCAAGCCGTGTTCCGCCTCCGCTGGTTTCATGGTCCGGGTGAGCATGTCGGTTATTCTGCCAACACGGGCCTCCATAGAACGTCTGGGTGCCTTGAGAACCAGCAACTTCACACCCCCCGAAAACTTCCCTTCATACGGCAAGAGCGGGTCGAGCAGCGTCATGTCGCCAGCCTTCATGTCAACCTCGCGGCCTGCCTGCTCCAACACGAGCTGCCCTGAGGTCAGGCGACAGACAAAAACCTCATCGTTCTGCATCCGAGCACAGTGGTCTCGTGTATGCGAAACCCTCATCGGCGAGGTCTCAAAGAGGACCAAGCCCAGGTCGGCCAAGGCACCGGCATGCAGCTCAGCCTCGAAGCTGGGGCGGCATTCAGGCATGGCGTCATGAGCAATGAGGTTCTTGCACGCGACACTGTGCCAGTAGTCAAACCGGTCGCGCGGATGAACCTGTGCCGTCGAGAAAAGCCTCTCCATCGTCTCCGCCCCTTCTCCGTGTTGAAATAGCCGAGCACTCGTACCGTCCCAGCCGATCAGGGCGAGGCTTTTGGGCCTATAAAGCCGATAATTAGACGGTCCGCAACGACAGTATATCAGTCGAGCAGATGGTGACTGCAACTGTATCCCTGTTCAAGACTTGCGCCTGACTAGTAAGGTAACACCGAACCGAGGGCATCGATCCTCCCATGTCGTCCCGTTACTACTTCAACCTCACCAATGGGGACCACATCATTCACGACAGTGAAGGTTGCCAAGTGGAAGACATCGATTCCGCTGTCGCTTTTGCCAACGAGGCGATCAAGGAACTTCGGGCTGAGGCTTCGTTGCTGTCTGAGGTGTGGCAAGGCTGGAGGATGGAGATCCGCAACGGCACCGGCGTGGTGGTTTGGGTGGTCCCCCTGGAGCCTTTGCCCGTGAAGAACTGCTCCTTGCATTAAAAGAGCTGTCTTCATCCCGAACCATTCAGCGCAGCCGATGTAACGATGCAAGTTAATGACGATCCCATTGAGACTCAGGAAGTTGATCCGAGGAACGATGGCCTTGCCCATGTCGTCAGATGGGTAGGATTGATTTTTGCGATTGGCTGTCTCGCAGCGGCGGCGGCTATCGCGGTGGGCTAAAGGCTCCGTTGAGCTGCGGACAAAGCGAGACAAGCTGTGACCAAGCGAAATGAGCAACGCAGGCACCATAGGCGGTCGTCAAACCTCAGCGCACGGGCTATGTTCGGCGACCAATCTCCAGCTCTCAAATGCACTGTGCAGGACATCTCCGCCAGGGGGGTTAAGATTGCATTTGCAGCAGCCGACGAGGTGCCACTGGAATTTGTGCTGGAGGTCCTAGCGGTAGACTTGAGAGTCAAGGCTCTCTTGGTATGGCGCCAAGGCAAGTGTCTTGGGGTCGAGTTTCACCTCCTGGCTTTCCTCCAGTAACGCAATGATCCTTGATCCCCTCACGTTAGCCGCTGCCTTTGTGCTGCTCTCAGCCACGCTCGGCGTGCTCTTACTCTTCGCTTGGACGCACAACCGAAGAGTTCAGGCCCTCGGCTGGTGGGGAGCCACCTTCTGCCTGATCTCTGTCGGAATCGGAATGGCAAACTTCGGACAGAGCTTGCCGAGCCATCTCAATCTGCTCATGGCGAATGCCTTTGTGACCTTTGGCTTTGGCGCCCTGTACGCTGGATGCAGGGCCTTCAACGGCCGCACAGGCTGGTTTCCCGCCATCGGTCTCGGACCCGCCGTCTGGATTGGGGCATTCCCATTCATTCACGAGTCCTTCAGCGCTCGGCTTGTTCTCCTGTCGCTGATTTCCGGAACATCCGCCGCTCTGTCCGCCTGGGAGCTTTGGAAGCACGCTCCTCGTGGCTTGGCATCGCAGCGAGCCGCGGTCTTTCTCCTGCTGATCCTGGCTGCCTTCAACTTCTTTCGAGGACTGCTTGGGCTGTCGCTGGGCTCGACCGTCTGGCTCGATGCCTTTGCCACCCAGTGGTCCCCGCAAATGGCGCTCGTTCTCGTAATCTATGCCCCTGCGCTCGCCTTCCTCTTCCTGTCCATGGCCAAGGAGCACCTCGAGGAGGCCTTGCGCGAGAGTGAGGAGCACCACCGCTCGTCTGTCGAGCTCAATCCGCAGATCCCGTGGACAGCCGATCCGCACGGCAATGTGCTCGACATGTCTCCGCGTTGGGGCGAGTTGACGGGACTGCCTCCTGAGGAGGCGCTTGGGCAAGGCTGGACCACGGCCCTTCACCCGGACGATGTCCCCATCGCAGCACAACACTGGTCGGATGCTGTCGTCAGCCGCAGTCCTGTCGATGTCGCGTACCGTCTGTGCTTTGCCGACGGGAGCTATCGCTGGTTCCGCGCCCGCGCCACGCCCCGGCTTGGAGAGGACGGCGCCCTGATCCGCTGGTACGGCACGATCGAGGACATCCACGATAAAAAGCTTGCCGAGGAGCGTCTCCGCTGGGCGGCCTATCATGACGATCTGACGGGCTTACCCAACCGCAGGTTCTTCTTTGAGTGCCTGCGCCAGGCGCTTGACAGCAGTTCGGGCGGACATCGCAGGATCGGTCTGCTGGTCCTGGATCTGGATCATCTCAAGCAGACCAATGACCGGTTCGGTCACGATGCTGGTGACGCTCTGTTGAAGGAATTCGGTCAGCGACTGCGACGCCTTGTCCGCACCACCGACACCGTTGCGCGTCTGAGCGGTGACGAGTTCGCTGTTGTCCTGTCGGATGTTGCCGGAGAGGATGGTGTTGCGGCGGTGGCTCAAGCCATTCTGGTCCGAATGCAAGAGCCCCTGACGCACAAGGGCAAGACGCTGGACTGCCGCACCAGCATTGGAGGCGCCATCTCTGGCGAGCACAGTCTGATCGCAGAGGAGCTTCTAAAGCAGGCGGACCTTGCGATGTATAGCTGCAAGGCAGCGGGCCGCGGCACGTTCAGGATGTTCAAGCCCATTATGCGCGATGAGGCGCAGAAAACAGCCTCGGCTCTGGAAATCGCGCGCCGAGCGTTAGAGCACGATTGGATCGAGCCCTTCTACCAGCCGAAAGTGGATCTAAGCTCAGGGAGGCTCGCCGGCTTTGAGGCGCTTCTGCGCTGGCGCCACCCCCGCATGGGGATCCAATCACCCGACACCCTTGCGCCCGCTTTTGATGACATGGAACTCGGGCTTGCCCTTGGTGCCCGCATGCTCGCTTGCGTGGCCAGCGACATACGCCGCTGGCTCGATGCAGGCCTTCCTGTTGGCAGAGTCTCACTCAATGCGTCCCCCGCCGATTTCCTTCGGGATGATTATGCCGAATGGACGCTCGAACGCCTTCGTGTGGCAGGCATTCCGCCGAGCTGTTTTGGGCTGGAGATTACCGAAACTGTGTTTCTCGACCACAATGCTGAGAATGTTCGAAAGACGCTTCGTACCCTGAGCGAAGGGGGAATTTCCGTGGCGCTCGATGATTTCGGCACAGGCTACGCCTCGCTGTCGCACCTGAAGCGGTTCCCGGTCAACGTCATTAAGATCGACCGCTCGTTCGTTAGCGACGTGGAAACCGATGCGGGAAATGCCGCAATTGTCAAAGCGGTGCTGAGCCTTGCACAAAGCCTCGGAATCAGGGTGGTTGCAGAGGGCGTTGAAACCGCGTCGCAGGCGTCGTTTCTCCGGGAGCACGGCTGTGACGTGGGACAGGGCTACCACTTCGGGCGCCCCATGCCGGCCAGCGAGGCAGAGCATTTCCTGACATCATTGAAGCCGGACCCTCTAATCCCAAGGCCATGCGAACCTTGAGACCGTCTATCTCCGGGAAACCATCAGCCCGTGGCACCCGCCGTGCTGTTTGGGCGGCCGCCAAGCCAATTGCCTCAGATCTACAAGAAGCTCCGGGTCAAGCAAGTGCATATGCCAAATAATGCGCCGTCCGGCTGCCTGATGCTTTTGACACTTCGACCGGCGGCCCCGATGCAACCACCTGCCCGCCCTCGTCACCGGCTCCCGGACCGAGATCCATGGTCCAGTCACTCCTCGCAGCAACGCGCATGTTATGCTCGACCACAATGACGGTGTTGCCAGCTTCCACGAGACCATCGAGCTGGGAGATGAGCCTTTCCACATCGGCCGGGTGCAATCCGGTGGTCGGCTCGTCGAGGACGTAGAGCGTATCGCCGCGCTGGATCCGTTGAAGCTCGCTCGCAAGCTTGATCCGCTGCGCCTCCCCTCCGGACAACTCGGTCGCGGGTTGGCCAAGCCGCAGATAACCCAAGCCCACCTCGCGCACGATCGTGAGCGAACGATGCAAAGGCGGCTCCTCGGCGAAAAACTCCCAGGCGGCATCGACGGTCATTCCAAGGACATCAGCGATCGACTTGTCACGGTACTTGATTTTGAGAGTGTCGGCATTGTAGCGGGCGCCGTGACAGGTCGGGCACGGGGCATAGACGCTCGGCAGGAAGAGGAGTTCGACCATCACGAAGCCTTCGCCCTCGCAATGCGGGCAGCGGCCCTTAGCGACGTTAAAGGAAAACCGTCCCGCGTCGTAGCGACGGGCGCGGGCCTGCTTGGTTGCGGCAAACAGCTTGCGGACATGATCGAAAAGGCCGGTATAGGTTGCAAGGTTCGAACGTGGCGTGCGCCCGATCGGCTTCTGATCGACCCGCACCAGGCGCTTGATCCCTTCCATGCCGCCGACGATACGGCCCTCGCTAGCCATGATCGCGGCCCGCTCCAGTTCCTCGCCTTCTTCTTCAGGCTCACGGATATCGTGACCCAAGTGCTCTGCCACCAGTTCGACCAATGCCTGGCTGACCAGGCTCGACTTGCCCGAGCCGGATACACCCGTCACGGTCGTGAAGACGCCTAAGGGAAATGCGACGTCGAGCCCATGCAGGTTATTGCGTGTAACCCCGGCGAGGCGTAGCCAGCCTTTCGGTGGGCGCGTTTCCCGAGACGGAAGGGAGCTTTCGCCGAACAAAAATCGTCGGGTCTGCGATGCCTCGACCTGCTTGAGCCCGTCTGGCGGGCCGCTATAGAGCACGTTCCCACCCTGCTCGCCAGCGCCGGGGCCGACATCGACGATCCAGTCGGCATGACGGATGACATCGAGATTGTGCTCGACCACGAACTGCGAATTCCCGGATGCTTTCAGCTGCCCGAGCGCCTTCAGCAGCGCCTCCGTATCGGCCGGATGGAGCCCGGCCGACGGCTCATCGAGCACATAGACCACGCCGAAGAGATTGGAGCGCACCTGCGTGGCCAGCCGCAGCCGTTGGAGTTCGCCCGGCGAAAGCGTCGGCGTGCTGCGGTCGACGGCAAGATAGCCGAGCCCGAGATCGAGCATGACGCTGAGCCGGGCAACGAGATCTTGCGCGATGCGCTGAGCGACGACTGCCTTTTCCGGATGCTCCGCTTCGACCTTCGCCAGCCGAGGGGCCGTCCCGTCCGCATAGGGGCGGAAGATATCGGCAAGACGGACGAGCGGCAGGCTGGAGAGGTCGGCGATGTCCAGTCCCGCAAACTTGACGGACAGGGATTCCGGACGCAGGCGCTTGCCGTGGCAGAGTGGGCATTCGGTGCTCACCATGTATTGCGCCACCCGCCGTTTCATCAGGGGACTCTGCGTGTTGGCGAAGGTGTGCAGCACGTGCCGCTTGGCGCTCGTGAATGTGCCCTGATAGGCCGGCTCTTCCTTGCGTTTGAGCGCGCGCCGAACCTCCGCTTGAGTATATCCGGGATAGACCGGAACGGTGGGCTGCTCATCGGTGAAAAGAAGCCAGTTGCGGTCCTTCTTGGGCAGGTCCCGCCAGGGCCGATCGACGTCGAAGCCGAGCGTGGTTGCGATGTCGCGCAGGTTCTGGCCATGCCAGGCGGTCGGCCAGGCGGCGATCGCCCGTTCGCGAATGGTCAGCGTGTCATCGGGCACCATCGACCGCTCGGTGACCTCGTAGACCCGGCCGAGCCCATGGCAGCGGGGGCAGGCCCCCTCGGGCGTATTGGGCGAGAACGACTCGGCGTAGAGGATCGCTTGGCCGCGCGGATAGTCGCCGGCCCGGGAGTAGAGCATGCGCAGCAGGTTGGACAAGGTCGTGACGCTGCCCACCGAGGAGCGCGTGGTCGGTGAGCCGCGCTGCTGCTGAAGCGCGACGGCGGGCGGCAGACCATCGACGTCGTCCACGTCGGGAACCGGCATCTGGTGGAACAGTCGCCTGGCATAGGGCGACACCGACTCGAGATAGCGCCGTTGCGCCTCGGCATAAAGGGTTCCGAAGGCCAGCGAAGACTTTCCGGAGCCGGACACACCCGTGAAAACAACCAGAGCATCGCGCGGGATCTCGAGCTCGATGTTCTTGAGATTGTGCTCGCGGGCCCCGCGGACGCGGACAAACCCAGTTCCTTCCCGCACGGCCGTCGAAGATCGGAACTTGCTTTTCGCTGGCATTGCTTGGCTCGGCGAGATATCGGACTCGCGATGATCTAGGGTGATCCGACGCTCCCGCCAGAGGAATAGCTTCCAACTCGCCGTCGCGGAACCGTTAAGGGAATGCTCGCCAGAAACAGGCCCTGTCGTTCAGCGCCAGGACTGTGATGAGACCATGTTGCGCACAAGGCATATGCTTCCGAACCGGTTAATGTGAACTTCGGGTCAGGTGGCGAAATTTGCGGGCTTCCCGGAATGTCCGGTCCTCCGAGGAAAGCCGCTCTTGAGCTCATGTCTCAGGAGATGCCAGCATTCAATCCCAGCCACATCAGTCTGATAACAATATGTGCGCCTGACTCGCAGGAGCTAAACGATCCCCCAAGCCCGATAACGTCGCCGGCCGGTTAGCTCCCGTGGAAGCGCTCCTCCCAGCTGAAGCAGCATCAAGTCCACGGCCTTGGGCGTGACTTTCAGGAGCTTCGCGCCCAGCGGCACTGTCACAAGAGGGCGCGACAGGAACAGGTTCACGAGCCCGGGCAGACTGGAATTGCTGCGGCATTTATCGGCCACACGGTTCATGAGTTGTTGAGCGAGGATCAGTCGCTCCAGATCCTTGTTGGCGATCTCGACGGCCTCCTCGAGCACCTGGCAGAAGCCCTGCAGTTTTTCCAGGATCCCTTCTCTCCCCTGCGGCCGGAATTTCGATTTCTTGAACCCAGCGGCCAACGGCAGGAGATGACTTGTCAGTCCTCGAGCCCGGAGGATCGCCGCGGCCATGATCAATCCGAGCCATGGTTGCCGGGTATAGAGGTTCAGATCGAGCCAGGCATCCCAGGCGACAGCGGCCGCGGTGACTGCCGGCCAGTGCGAAGTCCTCTTTACTACATCAAGCCAGGCATCTTCATTCTCGGCCTCGTCCTGATCCGGATCGTAGACGAGACGGGATCGGCTTTTCGGGAGCGGGGTTTCGCCGGCCAGAACCTTGTCCGTCCGATCAAGCAGCGCGTCGATTTCTGCAAAGTGCGCTTCCCACGGATCGGCATCGTTGGCGAAGGCTGGATAGGTCTCCTCATCGTCCGGATCGACCTTCCTTTTGCCCGTGGTCTTCGGCTCATCGGGTTTCACCGGCCCAATTCCCCGCAGAGCCGCCAAACCGTCATAGGAAATTGGCCAAGGCGCCTTTCTGACCATTGCAGTCCGTCGGGCCCTTAAAGCTGATGCAGCGCGCGTGAGTTCGTGAGTCGGGCTCCGCACGTCCATGCCAGCGTCATGCAGCACCAAGTCGCCGATATCGACCAGATAGCCGTCCAGCAGGAGAGTTCTCACCGCTTCGTTCATGTCGCACCGGGATTGCCAGCCGGCGGACAAACCGGAAGCCTCAAGGCGAGCGTCGAAGGATTTAATTTCGAGCGCGATCTTCTCCAGCCGGCCGACGATTTTCTCCCACGGAATTTCCGGGAGTGGAAAGAACTTTCTCGTCTCCTCGTCGGTAATTGAGAACCGCAGCCCGAAGTGCGCGTTCGACACGATTTATCCCTTGCCCAACCCGTTGATTTATATGTTAACATGACGGTTAGGACAAAGGAATGAAAGCTTTATTACGGTCTGCCGTTACACGCTGCGGCGACCTGTTTTGCCCTCTTTGAGCCTCTCCTGCGGCCCCAAGGGTCCAGACAGGCCGAAATCCGCATTTTGAGGCCCTGGAAGGCCTCCCGCAGGCCATTCTCCCTACGGAGGGCGTTAGAAATGCAGGTTATGTTATAACTCAGGAGCCCCTCTAACCACGCGAAGAAACGATAGTTTTGACCGGACATCCGAGACTGTACATGGCCAATTGTGGGAAGTGGCAATCATTACAAGCTGAGGCCCCCTCGCCTCGCTTTGCGGCCGTAGACATGTTTCGTGAATCGAGAGTTCATCTTGTTCGACGGGCGAGCAACCCCTTTCTTTCGGTTCCCAACATCTGAGCCAAATGGTGTGGCGGGATGACTTTGTTTGGAGATGATCCCGGGCGCCTTCGTCACCCTTAAAAATATGACACCAACCGGAAGAGGTCCTGACGTTTCCGGGACCTCTTCCAGATGACATGTCGAGGATAGTTGAAGGCGAAATCAAACCGACTCAGCGGCGCGATAGGGCTCGCACTGTCGAATCCCTCCGCCTGACTATTCATGCTTTGATGATGCGTGGAACTCCGAAAATAGAGACTCCATTCGTGATAGCAGAAAGTCACCGAAGTCGGGGGCAACCTTATGGTCGATGACGAGTGAGAACTTGTCACTCGACCTTGTGATTTGCGCGACACGAATGCCGTTGGATGCAATCCAAGGCTCTGCGCGTGCCCGCTCCTGGTTGGTGCCAAGCATCTTAAGCAACATTTCGAACCGGCCATCACTGTCGCGGTCGAAGAAACCAGGGCTTGCAATTGCGGCACGAGTCTTATCGTGCAAGCGCCTGGATAGCTTTTCAGCAAACTCCTGCCAGCGTCTCGTTCCAATGCTAGGGGCGGGACCTATGGCCTCGATGATGTCCGTAGGAATGCTTCCGATCGTCGAGAGGAGCTTTGACAAAGTGCCTTTGTCGGTGCTCAGCGCTTGCATAATAACTTCGCGCTTGAAGCCCCGCTCTTGAAGTCGAGATGCGAAGCGAGCTTTCTCGATAAACGAAAGATTCGTGCGCTCGTTATTTTCCTGACCTTGCGCGACGACTAGCTGCTCGTCCGTAAGCTCACGTACGACGGCACGGACCATGGTGCCAAGTTCCGTGATGGCTCGATGACGGCGATGTCCGTAGGCAATTTGGTATCGTCCAAGTTTTTCAGGATGAGGGCGAACCAAAATCGGTACAAGTTGGCCCTCAGAGCGGATGGCTTCGACAAGCTTTCGATGATCTTCTTCTGACGGAGCCATTCTATCAGGAACGAATGAAGCGTCGATGTCATCGGGGTTCAACTCTACAACTGACTGACCCGCTGAGAGTTGTTGTTCTAACTTCTTCACCCTTTCGACTGACTCTGCTGTCTTAGCGATTGTCTCAAGCGGAGAGGTGCGCAGTGGTCCGCGCTTGAGCGCAGCTAACGGACCTGATTTCAAAAGGGGCCGATCAGAATCTATTGCCTTGGTTGCCGACCCATCGTCAGCCAATGTCTCTGCCAGCTTCGCCTGGATTTCGGCGACTGTATTTGTCGGTGGCTCTGCATTCGATGCGGTGTCGTCAACAACCATGACCTGACGTGCCATTACTGCCTCCCCCAAGTGCTGCGGATTCGCGCTTCAATCTCACTGTTAACTAGATCAACGGACTCCATCGCACGGTCGTAGGTGCCCTTGTGAAACTTTTGCCGATCGACTTCATAGATCGTTTGCTTGGTTAGGCCAGCGTCCGCAATGGCAGTACTTTTTAAGATCGTGTTCTCAAGCACCCTCGGTCCAAATATTGATCGTAGGTATCCGACCATCTGGTTCTGTGGACCGTCATTCGGCTCATAGCGTGTAATCAGATAGCCCATCCAATCGTAATCTTCCTTAGATCCGGCATTGGCCAGAATGTCGACGGTATCGGAGGTCATTCGGAGGAATTGGGCCATGGAGAGAACATCTAGCATCTGCGGGTGAACAGTAATGAGCAGCGCTGATGCGGCGTAGAGCGCTGCCATAGTCAAGTACCCTAGGTTTGGAGGGCAATCCATGACGACGACGTCGTACATCTCCGATACGGGGTCCAGCGCCTGCAGAATTCTGGTGTAGAACATCGCGACGTCTTCGGCCTGCGGAGTAGTGGTCTCAAACTCCATCAACTCGAGGTTTCCAGGAATGATATGTAGATTTGGGATGTAGGTAGAGCGAATGACGTGCTCGATCCCGACACATTCGTCATCATATCTGAGCGCACCATAGAGCGTCTCGTTTGGGCGCACATCGAGTTCAGGTTGATGGCCGAAAAGCGTTGAAAGGCTTGCCTGGGGATCGAGATCAATTGCGAGGACGCGATATCCTCTCAGGGCGAGATATTGCACCAAATGAGCGGATGTTGTTGTCTTAGCGCTTCCGCCCTTGAAGTTGATGACAGAAATGATCTGGAGCTTCTCGCCATCCCTTCGGTGAGGAATGTATCGGCGGGCCGATTTTGTATTCTCAAGAAACTCGCGGATTAGGTTGATTTCCTCGATGGAGTAGGTCCGCCGTCCCGCTACCGGAGATTCGGATATGGATACCTTCCCCTCAGCCGCCAGTTGACGAAGATATCCCTCATGGATACCGAGAAACTTTGCGGCTTCGGCGGAGGAAAACCGGCGCAGGGTTTTCTTTGCCTTTGGCGGAAAAATCCGCTGCTGATGGGCTTGGAGCTTTGCGACTAGCTCGTTGGCATCAATCGAAATCTGCCTTCTGAGGCTCTGTTTGGCAGGACCTGGGGCGGTGAGGTCAACTAAGTGCTGTGCTGTCATAAGAGGCCTCGGGCAATTCTGCGCGGAATTGAGCGAAAATCGCTAAAAGTGCGCTGATCCGACTACGCCTCATAGGGGTTAATACTAGGTTAAGAACAGGGCCAGTGAGGAGATTTTTCGCCTTAACTGTCGGCTCCCGACTGTGGTGCCTTTGAATACGCAGGCCCCTCCCCTGCCGGAACATGGTTCAACGAGCGCCATAGTCATAGAGGCAAGCCTGTTGTGCCGGACCGTTGGGTGGGGCCATCAACCTAAAAGCACTCCAGGGGATCAGTCGGTGAGTAGCGGCTGCACGGTGAGCGAAATGGAGTATCAAAGTTGGTCGCGACCAACTTAGCCTCAGTGGTCCCGTAATAACTTTTGGGAGCCGATGGGATAACCAACCTGCAGCGCTTCCGGCCCACAAGCGGAGCAACTTTATTTCAAAGTTGGTCGTGACCAACCTAAACTCATCAAAGAGTACGCGGCGCGGCAAATACTCGACTGCGCCATTCTCGGGAGAGGGCCAGAAACTGCTTGTACCGCCTTCGGCCCCTCCCCTGCGCAGCTTTTAGGAACAAGTCACTCGATACTCTCTGTGCAGATCTCGCTGATTTCATTAGCAGCCAGCACGAATGGCATGAACCGGTGATCCAATATGCCTTGGCCTGCGCTTAAACGAAAATCTATCAAAATCTTGAATCCATCACTTGCGGATCGATTCCCTCATTGAATTGGACGGCCCTGAGGCATGAGCGCGGCACTGAGGGATGCCTCACGACAAGATCCAGTATCTGGTCCTCGACCGACGCGACCCTTCTGCCAACATGGCCCGGTTCTACGTCCTCGCCGTCGAGACAAGCTTATTCGGCGATGCTGCCTTGATCCGCGAGTGGGGTCGGGTCGGCACCGCCGGCAGGCGCAAGATCGAGCTGCATGAATCCGAGCACGACGCCATGGAAGCCCTCGAGACTTGGCTGCGGCGCAAGCAGCGGCGGGGGCACGTCCCTCGGCCCGATTGCCGGTAGGGCTTCACTTCGCAGAACTCCTGGTTTTCAATCAGGTCCCTCCCCTGGCGCTAATCTGTCCCTGAACCAATTTTCTCTCAGACAAGACTCCAGCCATTGGCGATACACGATCATTGAGCATGAGGCACTATGAGACGCAGAACCTTCACCCAATCTCTGCTGGCCCTGTCCGCTGCCCCACTTCTCGCCGATCAGGCCAAGGCGTCCCCTGCTCCGGCAGCTTCTCCGTCGGGTCCTCCTCTTATGAGCGGATCCATCACAGATGTGCCCGGGATCAAGATCGGCCATCATACCCTCACCCGGCGGCCGACCGGCTGCACTGTCATCCTGTGCGAGGACGGCGCCGTGGGTGGTGTGGACGTGCGCGGCTCCGCCCCCGGCACCCGTGAAACTGACTTGCTCGATCCGACCAACGCTGTCCAGCAGGTCCAAGCCATTCTCCTGTCCGGCGGCAGTGCCTACGGCCTGGAGGCTGCCACCGGAGTGATGCGATATCTCGAAGAACGCAAACTCGGGTTCAAGTTACGCGCTGGGGTCGTTCCGATTGTGCCAGCTGCCATTCTGATGGACCTCGGCGTTGGCGACTTCACCATCCGCCCAGATGCCGAGGCCGGATACCAGGCTGCTCTGGCCGCCACGTCGGGTCCAGTCCGAGAGGGCAATGTTGGGGCTGGGGCGGGAGCAACGGTCGGCAAGATGTTCGGGTCAGCCTTCGCCATGAAGGGTGGTCTCGGGACAGCCAGCCATCGAGTTCCGGGGACTGACGTCGTGGTCGGTGCCGTCGCGGCCGTGAATGCCGTGGGCGATATCTACCATCCCGACACTCGCCAGATCCTCGCTGGCGCCAGGCGCGAGGAGGGGCAGGGCTTCCGAGACACCATGTCGGCGATCATGGGCGGCTACCGCGTCGTGACATCGCCTGGCAGCAACACGACGATCGGGGCTGTGGCCACCAACGTGCCGTTCAGCAAGGCCGAGATGAGCAAGATCGCCCAGATGGCCCATGACGGCTTTGCCCGCAGCATCAATCCGGTGCACACGATGTCGGATGGCGATACGATCTTCGCCTTGTCCACCGGCAAGGCTTCATCTGTCAGGGCCGATGTTTCCGCCATTGGGGCGATCGCCGCCACCGTGATGGCTCATGCTGTGGCCCGTGCCGTTGTGCAGGCTGAGAGCCTGACGGAGCATCAACTCCCGGCCCACAGAGACTACGTGAAACGTTGAACAGTGCCCTGGTCTCAGAGAACGGGGAGGGGCCTGGGGGCGCTCCGCCTCTCTCGATGGCAGCCTTTCCGGCCCATCGGCAGCTGCCCACTGAGCATAGGTCGCTTCACCTTAGGCCTTGCGCGTTAACCATATTCCCCGGCGAGGCGCTACGCCGGGTCCTTCGGGGATGTCGGCACGGTCAGCCCAGCCCTTCGCGCTCGATCGAGTTGCTGCTTGACGGACGAGGCGTTCCATTTCGTCCCGCCGCGCGTGGTTCGTTCTCGCATGCGTTCGAGTTGGGTCGCAATGTCCCGCAGTGACAGATCCGGATCGGCCATAGCAATGCCGGCGACTAATGTCATGAGCCGGTCGTCAGACGAACGGGGAGGGGATTTCTGAAGCAGTTCTGGATCAGCCATGCGTTGAGAGACCAATTTCCGAACAGCGCGGCGAAGGCGCTCCTCCGTCCAGTCCTGGCCCCATCCATTCAGAACCTGAACGACGTCGGCCCAGGGGTGGCCAGGCCGCATCCGCTTTACCGTGGGCATCCAGCGATCGGCCGAGGCAATGAGCGGGTCAAGATACCGCTTCTCTCGGGCAATCGTCAGCCGGCGGATGGTTTCCGGGCGGTGTTCCCTAACCCCTGGGTTGCCGAGAACCTTCCCGCGGGCTTTGGCGGCCCGTAGCCCGGCCTTGGTGCGCTCGGAGATCAGCGATCGCTCGAGTTGGGCCACCGCACCGAGAACCTGCAAAGAGAACACGCCTTGAGGCGTCGAGGTATCGATCGGATCCTGGAGTGATTTGAAATGCGCCCTCTTCTTCTCCAGCCCTTCGATGACCTCAAGCAGGTGGCTCACCGATCGTGCCAGCCGGTCGAGGCGCACGACCACGAGCACATCGCCAGCCTGGATCTCTTTGAGCAGCTGCGCGAGAACCGGACGGGCCCGGGACGCCCCGGAACCCTGCTCCCGATGGATCATGACGCAGCCGGCCGCCTTGAGCTCAAGGAGCTGAGCGTCCGTCATCTGGTCCTCGGTCGACACACGGGCGTAGCCGATCAGGCGCCGTTTCGGGGCAGGGGAGGGGGGCATGAGCGTCGCCAATCTCGATCCGGTTCTCGGGCTTACCAAAAGGAAGTGCTCGGAGCTTACACCACCGCCAACAGGTTCGAGGTTGACCATGAGGGCCAGCCGGTTCCGGCGAAATCACGGTCATGGCTCCAAAGGTCGGCATCCAAGGTCCAGGCCAACGCCAGCAGATGAGCGTCGGTGACACTGCCGTTGCGGGACGCTGGCGCGTTCCTGAGCGCTGTTTCGGCCGCCGCTCTGTCCTCGTCGGCCACGTCCTCTCGAGCGATGATGGTCAGCAGATCAAGCAGGCTTTCCAGAATGGAGAGGTCACTGGGTCTGATATGCCCAATTACCCTGTGGGCCTCGTCAAACGCTTCCTCGCTGGTGATCAGGCTCCGCCGCCCTGAGATCAGATCCAGATGTGCGCCGGTCGTCGATCCCAGGACCGCTGCCACGAGGATGTTGGCGTCGACCACCAAGGCTGCCGGGACCCCGCGCGGTCGGCTCAAGGGCCGTACTCGCGATCAAGGGCCGCCTGCTCCTCGGGGGAGCGCTGGGTCTGCGCCTTCGCCAGCGCCTGACGGAACCGTGCACGAGCCGCTTCGGAGGCGGGGCGCAGAGGAACGAGCAGTGCAACGGTCCGCCCGTCGCTCTGCACCGGAACAGCTCCGGGCAGTTGTTCGATCGATGCCGCAGACAGTTTTTGAAGCTCTCTCATGGTAATTGCATGTGCCATGGCATGTATGTAACTCCGTAGGGCGCAACTTTCAAGCGGCTTGGCCATCCCTTGTACAATTATAAGAGATGCCTGCTAACGATCGTTTGAAGACGTCTTTCAAGCCATTCTGTTAACCAGCGAACAAGGGGAGGACTTCCCTGAAGCCAGCGAAAATGCTTTGAAAACAAGGGCATTAGCGGCTCGACTGATGAGACTAGGCCGACACAAGCCTCCGTGATCAGATTCCAAACGAAGCCACTTACAATGCAGTCCACGAGAATAGCGCGCGGCCTAAGGCCACGCCGTAGTCAATTCCTGTTTAGCTTCCTCTGTTACAACCGCGACCAACTATATCAACAGCTTAGCTGCTGGGACGAAGCGTAGCTTTCGGAATACGTGAGGTTCGGAGAACTTGAGTGAGAGTAGCCTTGCTGAGATCGATGCGGCTTCTGCTGTGATTGTGAGGGTAGGGGAGGGAACCGATACCTGCTCGCTGGACATTCACGACAGCGAGAGAGAGAAGGGCAGGTCAGGAGCGAAAAGCGGACCTTCTCACGGCCATGCTGATGGGCAGTCCGTGACTCTTAGCTGACTGTAGTACCACCATCTCACCTGTAGGAGCCTGCCGCCACAGCCTGAATGCTGGAGAGGCACCGGAGGCCTGCGAATCGTCCTGAATCTAGCCCACCCTATTCGTGAGAAATGTTGATGTCTGCCGTTCTGGACTGCGATCGCGGGGACTCATTGCGTCTGCTTCATTGCGATGAGGTCTGGAACATGGGAAACGCGTTGGCAGGAATGGGCTATGGGGCGATTGTGGCCCTGCCGTTCATGGCAATGCCGTCCGCGGCCGAGGGGCGAGAGCACAACTCTTCGGGCCGGCTGGTACGAGGCCGCTCACGGCCAAAGTTCAGGACCTAGCCGATGCGGTGCGCACCCACAGGGCGCCGGAAGACAATGAGGTCGTGCGCGGTTTTGCCGAGACGACCCAGCGGGCGAAGAACTGGTCGTGCGAGCGTACGAGGGCACACTCATCAATCTCAACGTCGCGGAGGACATCCGCACGCAGGTCGGCGGCAACGTCGACCCGACGGAGGTCTATTTCGACGAGGGAGGGATCATCACCACCGACAGGCCATTCCCCAGCTTCGGCCAGATGCCCACATAATCCCTTCGCGCGCTTAGGCTGCCAGCGCGACTGGCCTATGATCCCTCGGCACGACCGAGGAGAAGACCATGGGAACCGTCAACGGGGGCGGCAGGATCATCGACCAGGACGCGCTCTACTATCCGTACATGCACATCCGCGACGTCGAGTGGCTCAAGAGGAACCTCCTCCTCTTCCCGCACGTGGCCCGCATCGCCCCACCGACGGCCGCCGGCAGCATCCGCGACGCCCCCGAAATTCGGCCCTTCGTCGAGTCCATGGGCGGCCGCGACCGTCCTCTCCTTAGGGTGCCGCATATCTTCGATCACGAGAAGGCGAGCGACTCTCTCGTGTACCCGCTCGTCGGGGCGCTCGACGCGGAGCTCACGGCGAACGGGGACGCCGTGAGGACGCGGTTCGGGAAGGCGGCGGCTGAGGAAGCCATGCGGACGAATCCCGCGACGGCGCGCCTATACCTCTGCAAGGCCCCGTACCTGCTCCAGTTCCTCGAGCGAAACGGCCTGGCATGGAGGCTGCGGTACGAACAGGATCCGGACCTCGACGTGGTCGGGCTGCACCCGAGGCTCGGCGAGGCGATCATGATGATCCTCGCGATATCCGCGGCCAAGTCGGACGGACTCGAGGTCGTCACCGACAACATCCACATCCACCGGACGCTGGCGGAGCGCGACCTCAACGGTGCCGTCAGGCACTGGATCGGCGACGGGGGAAGGGACGAGGTGGCACCTCCCCGAGTGGGGCGCAAGCTGGCGCTGGCCGTGTTCGAGCACATCACGACAGGGGAGCTGACGGTCGATAACCTCGCCGCGCTGAGCAAGAACTGGGAGGCGCGCGGGGAGTTCCTGGCGAAGCTCCGGGAGGTCGCAGACGGCATCCCGGAAATGACAGACGAGGGCGAACTGCGGACCTACGTCAACGACAGGGTGTCCGACATCCTAAAGGAGTGGCGCAGGAACAAGGGCGGCGCGGGCAGCTTCATGCGGCGCCTGTTCCCCGAGGTAGGGGAATCGTTCGCCGACACGGCGAAGAATGTCATCGAGAAGCTCGCCGATCCCGCTGCCGGAGGGCTGACCGGACTCGTGGCCGGGGGCAGCCTCCTGTCTGCCGCGGCGGGCTTCGCCGTCGGGGTCGTGACCCAGGCCATCAAGGCAGGGGCGGCAACCATCCTGGACCGCCGGACCAGCCCGTACCGCTATCTCTCGCTCGTCGAGCGGGCAGGGCTGGGCTACTCGATCGCCCACTAGGTCCGGATTTGATGCTGTGGGCGGCTCCCACCCTCCCCAAAGGAAAAGGCGCGACCGCAAGGCCGCGCCTTTTCCTTTGGGGAGGGCAACGCCGGACACTTACTTCTTCGGGCCGATGAGGTAGTTTTTCGGCGTGACCCTGAGGAAGACCTTGTAGGATCCGCCGCCTCCAGAGAACAGCCAATGCATGTCGTGGATGCCTTCCCTTGGGAAGTTGGTCTTCACGTGCGCGGGCATATTTTCGTGGTCCACCGCGCTGTTCTTGTATGCCTCCGGGTCGTCGGCCCACTGCTTCAGCAGGGCTCCCGGCAATTGCCATGTCTTCTCGTCGATCTTGTCGTCCTTCAGGAAGCCGACGAGAAGGTCGACCGAGATGTCGCCGAGAGTGGAAAGGATCTCACTGTCCATCGCCTGCTTCTTCATCTGGTCGTCGACGTTCAGGCCACCCAGGAGCGCTGCGGCATCCATGATCTCGTCCGCCAGCTTCTTGCCTTTCTCCTCGATCTTCTTCCGGAGGTCCTCCTCGTCCCCGTGCTCGTGTTCCATGAGGACGAGCTTCAGGGATATGCCGCGGGGACCGACCGGGAGGTCCCTGAAAGCGGGCAGGTCAGTGGCGAAGACGCCCGGCTCGACCCCTTCGAAGGTCTGCGACTTCCAGGTCTTGACGATGTTGCCCCTGTCGTCGAAGGCCCCGGCAGGCGAGACCGCCGTGATGATCAGGTACGGCTCGTCGCTTCCCCCGGGGTCTTCCGTTCCGAAGCACCATATCGCCGCGACGTCGATGTCGCAGATGGTGCCTTCATCGAGGAGGACCTGGTCCATCTGGCCTCCCATAGTCCGGAGGGCGCCGAACTCGAACCTGCGGGTGAACGTGCCGTCGCCGTTGTCCAGCACCTCGTCGAGGGGCTTGCCGAGTTGGCCGATCTCGTTCGGCCCACCGCGCTTTCTCCATTCCTTATTGATGGCCTCTTCGGCAAGCCTTCTCCGGCCAGCCGTCTCGATGTCCTCGATCGGCTTCTTTGCCCCCTCGGTCTTCTCCAGTCCCTCAGCGTCGAAGCGTTCCGGTCCAGGTGGCGGGACTGCCGGAGGTTTCTGCACTTCAACGTGTTTGTTCGGGTCTACTCGATCAGTCGTCTTGATCCCGCCAGGCATGGCATCTGCTCCGTGAAGTAGGCTTGTTGGCCGTGATGGATTTCACGCGACGCATACTTGTGTTTCGGATGGAAATTGAAGCATCCGGATGTTGTCGAAATGCAGCGACTCAGTACTCACGCCACATTGGCACGTTTCCTACTTGCGGTGTACGGGCGGTCTGACTTCGTCGTCTAGCCTTGTGGGGTACGGCCCAATTGCAGTTGACGAAACAATTGGCATGGCGATCTGTACCATCGGTAACGTGCCATTCCTCGTAGCCCAGGCGGCCTTCGCCCACGAGGTCCGGCCAACAACCTACCTCGAGTTACGGCAGACGGCACTGGACACGTACGACGTGTTGTTCAAGGTTCCTTCGCTCGGCGAGGAATTTAGGCTCGGGCTTGTCCTCGACCTGCCGGAGGACGCGCAGGACATCGTGGCGCCACGTGGGGTCTTCGCCGGCGGCGCCCATGTCGAACGGCGCACGGTCCGACTTCCCCGGTGGCTTCGCCGGGCACGCGATCGCCGTCGAGGGACTGTCAGCGACCGTCACGGACGTGCTGGTCCGGGTCCAGGATCTTGCCGCGACCACGCACACGGACCGTCTGACGCCGACCCGCCCTTCCTTCGTGATCAAGGCGGGAGCAGGTACGGGCGAGGTGGCCCTTGCTACCTGTGGCTCGGGATCGAGCACATCCTGTTCGGCTTTGACCATCTCTTGTTCGTCCTCGCACTCGTCCTTCTGGTGCGGGGATGGCGCCGGATCGCCTTGACGGTGACGGCGTTCACGCTGGCGCACAGCATCACGCTTGCCGCGGCAACCCTGAGGTTTGTGTACGTGCCCGGCCCGCCCGTCGAGGTCGCCATCGCGCTCAGCATCGCCCTGGTCGCAGCCGAGATCGTGAGTGCTCGGCACGGACGATCCAGCCTCACGGGCCGCTGGCCCTGGCTCGCTGCCTTTGCGTTTGGCCTTCTCCATGGCCTCGGCTTTGCCGGTGCGTTGAGCGAGGTGGGATTGCCTGCGCATGCCATTCCGCTCACCCTTCTGTTCTTCAACCTGGGTGTGGAGGTCGGGCAACTAGCGTTTGTGGCCAGCATTATGGCAATTGCCTCTACGGTCCGGAGGATCGCCTCGGCTTGGCCAACGACGGCAGGAGCACGGCGGACCTATGCCCAGCTCGACGTAGCATGCGCCTACGGGATCGGCACCCTAGCGACCTACTGGCTCATTGACCGGGTCTTGGGGTTTTGGTCCTGATGGCGCGCTGGCGCAGGTCGGTCATCTTCGGGCGAGATCGCACGCCAGTGGCTTCGAGAGGGAACGACCGCTTTTGGCAGATTTCGTTGAAAAAGTCCTCGTGATTGGCGGCGGATCGTGATTCCCTGATGAGACATTCTTGGCGGAGGATCGGCCCATGATGGGCGAGCGTCTGGTGATGCAGGAGAGCCTGTTCT
>Ga0182747_1000484_pt1 | contig 38137 bp, 32 predicted proteins | sample eDN3rd30CBELigBY_FD_128526 | JGI IMG/M metagenome (GOLD analysis project Ga0182747, IMG submission 128526) | Enriched backyard soil microbial communities from Emeryville, California, USA - eDNA 3rd pass 30_C BE-Lig BY (version 2) (version 2) | ecosystem: Environmental > Terrestrial > Soil >... | reverse complement strand
GATAGGCGCCCGGCCCGGCCCCGAAAGGGAAAGCGAGCTCGGACCGGGCGCCGCATCGCGCACCAGCCGCTTTAGCTGGCGGCGAATTTCATCAGCTTGATCGCCTGCGAATCGATGATCGCGCCGCCCACCCGCTTGGTTGCATAGAAATGCACGAAGGGCTTGTTGCTGAACGGATCGCGCAGGATGCGCGTCTCGCCGCGGTCGGCGACCAAATAGCCGGCGCGGAAATTGCCGAAGGCGATCGACAGGCTGTCGGCCGCGATGTCCGGCATGTCCTCGGCCTCGACCACCGGATAGCCGAGCAGGGTCGCCGCCTGCCCCTCGACCAGCCCCGGCTGCCACAGAAAGGCGCCGTCGCTCGTCTTGAACTTGCGGATGCGCGCCAGCGTATCCGAATTCATCACCCAGCAGGCGCCCTGGCGATAGGGCGCGCGCAAGGCATGCACCAGCTCGACCAGCCCGTCCTGCGGACTCGCCGCGGCGAAGCCGCCCGCGGCGCCGCTCGCGACATATTGCAGCGTCCCGAAATCGCGGATCGCGTCGCTCTCGTCGGTCGCGTCATGATCGAGGAAGCCGCGCGGCCGGTTCGTCCCGTTGCCGCTCACGAAGGCCGCACCCTCGGCCACCGCGAACTCGCGCGCGATCTCGGTCGCCAGCCAGTCCTCGACGTCGAACATCGCGTCGTCGAGCATCGCCTGGCTCGCCGCCGGATTGGCGTAGAGCTCGCCTCCGGGCGGCGCGATCTCGGCGAGGGCGCGCGCCGCGGTCTCGGGCCGCGCCGCGGTCTCGCCGACCCAGCCCGCGCCCATCGATCCGGTCGCGATCAGCTTGCGATAGCCGCTCGTTCCCGTCTGCACGACGCTCGCGATCGCGCGGATCGGCGACAGCGATTTCAGCGTCGCCGCGATCGCCCCGTCGATCTCGCGCGGCACCGCATAGCCGCCCTCGCCGCCCGACGCGCCCGACAGGCTCTTCATCTCGACCCCGGCGTCGATCCCGCGCCGCAGATAGCGCTCGACGAAGGCGTCACGCGCCGGATCGGCCGCCTTTGCTCCGTCGAGCGGCAACCGCGACGCCGCGACCGCCTGTGCGTCGACCTGGGCCTTCAGCGCCGCGACCGAGGCTTTCAGCTCATCGACCGCCTCGGCCGCCAGCACCGCGTCGAACGCCCCCTCGAGCGCGTCCGCCTTCATTTCCATATCGTCCATGCTTGTCACTCCTTCACCAAATCCACCGCAATCACCCGCGCCGCCGGCTGCATCGGCTGCGCGACCAGGCTCACCTCGGCGAGGTCGAGCGCCAGCAGCTCGCGCGGCCGGATGCCGCGCGCCGCGCGCACCCGGTATCCGAACGACAATCCCGTCAGTGCCCCGCGCGCGACGAGCCCCGCCGCGGTCGGATGCGTCACCCGCGCCACGATGCGCAGCCCGCGCGCATCCTCCGCCAGCGCCTCGATCACCCCCACGACCGCGCCGGGCCGATGCTGCCACAACAGCGGCACCCCGCGCCCTTCGCGCAGGCTCGCCGCGAACGCCCCACGCCGCACGACATCCCCACCCCGGTCCAACCGGTCGAACACCGCCGCATAGCCCGCGAACCGCATCTCCCCCTCCCGCAGGCGGGAGGGGGCCGGCGGGTGGGCAAGCGGCCTCGCCTGCCCTCTCATTTCAACAACCCCGGCAGCCCCAGCTTCACCGCCAGTCCGACCACCAGCAGCGCGAGCATTCCGCGCACCGCCCAGTCGATCGCCGCCTTCCACGCGCTTTTCTTCGCGTCGCGCCACGCACCCAGAAGCTGCCGCAAATCCCCGATGTCGCCGCGCGCCGCCTCGTCGGCGAGCCCCAGCCGCGCCAGCGCCCGCCGCGCGCCCAGCTCGCTCGCCTCCTCGACCACCGCGCGCAGCAATGCCGCGTCGGGCGCCCCGGACGCTCCGGCCGCACTCGTTCCTGCCAGCGCGACCAACCGCGCCAGCGCCTCTTCCTCGTCCATGTTCCGTTCCTTTCGCGCGGGCTATTCCACCCCCAGCAGCGCCTTCTTCTCGTCGGCCGTCAGCCAGTCCGCCGCCGACACCTCGCGCCACAGCGCCATCCGGTCCTCGGCGAGCGCCGGCACCCGGTCGAGATCGACCCGCAGCTCGGCGCCCGCGAACCACCCCGACAGCCCCTGCGCCAGCGCGCCCAGAATCTTCGCGCACAGCGGCAGCACGGTCAGCCGCCACAGCGCGCGATTGGCCTCGCGATAATTGGCGTAGGTCGCGTCCCCCGGCAGCCCGAGCAGCATCGGCGGCACCCCGAACGCCATGGCGATCTCGCGCGCCGCGCTATGCTTGAGCTCGAGGAAATCCATGTCGGCGGGCGACAGCGACAGCGGCTGCCACGTCAATCCGCCCTCGAGCAGCAACGGCCGCCCCGCGTTCGCTCCCCCTGAGAAACTCTCGCTCAGCTCCTCGCGCAGCCGGTCGACCTGCTCGGCCGACAGCGGCATCCCCTTGTCGCCCGGATCGTGGACGAGCGCCCCCGACGGCCGCGCGCCATTGTCGAGCAGCGCCCGGTTCCACGCCGCCGCCGCATTATGTGCCGCGATCGCGCCCGCCGCGGCGCCCAGGCACCCCGCGCCATAATGGTCGTCGAGCGGGTGCAGCGCCTTCACCTGCACCACCGCGGGCCGCCCCGCGCCATCTTCGGCGGGCAGCACCGCCGCCGACCCGCCGGCCTTATAGCGATAGGCGACCGGCCAGCCGCGCGCGTCGGCCTCGACCGTCACCCGCTCGGGCCGCAGCGCGAACAGCTCCGCCGGCGCTCCCGCCCCGTCGGTCAATATCTGCACATAGCCGTTGCCGTGAAGCAGCAACTGCGACGCCAATGTCTCGACGAGCCCCTGCCCGCCCGATGTCGCCGCGACGAGCGCCGCGAGCGCCGGATCGCTCGCCACCAGCGGCGCGCTTCCGGCAGCCTCGGCGACCAGCCGAACGCTGCGCTGCACGATCGCATTGCCCAGATACCCCTCGCGCACCTGCGCCTCCCACGACAGCGGCGCGGGCGCGCTCCAGCTTCCGTACACACGCGACAAGGCGGGCCGCGCAGGCACCTGCGCGGCCTTGCGGCCAAACCAGTTCATGATGATCTCCTATCCGCCGGCCCGCGGCGCGCGTTCCAGACCCTCGTCACCCCGGACTTGATCCGGGGTCCCGCTTTTTCCTCAAACAAGCGATTCGAACAAATCGCACCACTCGGGATTGCCCCGTTCGATCAAATCGAATTTCCATTGCCGAAGCCAACGCTTGATCCGCTTCTCGTGGCCAATGCATTGGGCGATATCGTCGCCACGCTCCGCCCAAACGAGCCGGTCGAGCCCGTACCGGACACAAAAATCTGAACCATCGCCGTTTCGGTGCTGGTGAATGCGGGCTGTAAGATGCGACGTGACGCCCACATACATCGTACCGCGATACCGGTCGGCCATGATGTAAACCCATCCGCCTTGCTGCTCGCGTTCCATTGCGTAGGCATCGAAAAAGCGGGACCCCGGGTCAAGCCCGGGGTGACGCGGATTGGCGGCGAAGCATCCGAAACGGCTTTAACTGAATCAGATGAGATAGAAGGACCTCATTCATCACCCCGGGCTTGACCCGGGGTCCCGCCGCTGGTCGATCCCCACGCCGTTCAAACCCGCCGCACCCCCGGCTCCCGCCCCCTCTGCAGCCCATCCAGCAGCGCCGCCAGCGCCCAAACGCACGCGTCCGCCCGATCGGGCGACCGCCCCGGCCCGGCATAGCCGCCGCCGGTCTGAAATCCGCACAGCTGGTCCTCCAGAGCCGCGAACGCCCCCGCATGGACCACCCGCCCGCGCTCATAAGCTAGCGCGACCGGCTCCGCCCGCCGCGCCTTGCCGACGCTCGCATGCACCGGCACCACCGGCAGGGCGAGATCGGCCTGGCGCAGCGTGCCCTCGACCATCTCGCCCCCCATATTGCTCTCGGCGACCACCCGGTCGGCGCCCCAGCGCGCCGCCGCCGCGGCGACCGCCTGCGCCCAGATATGCGGCGGCGGATTCTCGACGCTGGCATCCTCGACCACCGCGAGCCGCCCGTCGCGCAGCAGCGCCGCGACGACGATCCCGCACGCATCGCCCGTGCTCGTCGCGGGCGGATCGACGCCGATCACCACGCGCACCGGCTTGCCGACGCTCGCCGCATCGACCCGGCACCGCTCGACCAGCCCCCGCGTCCACAGCGCGCCCTCGACATCCTCGAGCAATTCGCCCTCGAGCTCCTGCCGCCCCAGCCGCGTGCCGCCATGGATGCGCTTCATCGCCGTCAGCCACGACCCCGACAGATTATGGCGGTTGGCTTCGGTTCCGCCGCCTGTCGCCTTCACTCCATCTTCCGTCATCAGCCGCCGCACCAGCGGCACCCCGCGCGGGGTCGTCGTCGCGACGGTGCGCGGCGCGTCGCCGATCCGCATCGTCAGCATCAGATTGTCCCACGCCGCCTCGCCCGCCGGCCATTTGGCGATCTCGTCGCACCACGCCGCGCCATGCTCCGGCCCGCGGAGGCTCTCGGGCTCGGCGGCCGAATAGAGCGTCGCGACCGCGCCATTGGGCCAGGTCAGCCGCCGCAGGCTGCTTTCATAATCGGGCCGCATCGCCGCCGGCGCGATCGCCAGCAACCCGCTTTCGCCCTCGACCATCACCTGCCGTGCCTCGTGCAGCGTCGCTGCGACCAGCGCGATTCGCGCGCCCGGCGTCGTCTCGGCAAAGGCGCGCACCCACTCTGCCCCCGTCCGCGTCTTGCCGAACCCGCGCCCCGCGAGGAGCAGCCACACGCGCCAGTCTCCCGCCGGCGGACATTGGTCGTCACGCCGCCACCAGTTCCAGTCGGTCAACAGCGCTTCGGCCTTCGCCCTCCGCAGCCGTTTGAACCAGGCCTCGAAATCCTTGGACCTCCCCTCGGCCCAATCGATCGCACACTTCAAGGCGCGTCATCCTCGGCGGACGATCCCGCCTCTGCCCGCACCCGCGTCTGCATCGCCCTGATCTTGGCGCCGAGCCGTGCTTTCGCATCGGCGGCACCCGCGTCGGGCGCCACCGGCACCGTCCCGCGCACCGCGGCGCGATGCGCGGCGAGCAGCGACAGGCCGAGCCGGTATTTCTGCGCCCGCGACTTCAGCGTCGCCTCCTTCACATTGCCGCTCGGCGCGATCAACGCCTCGGACAGAAGCTCAGCCTCGAGCCGCGCAAAGCCCTCGCACAGCGCCTCGTGCCACCGCGCGGCAAAGGCCGGATTGCGCCGCCGCTCGCGGTACATGGCATTGGCCGCGATCCCTGCCGCGCGCGCCGCAGCCGACACATTCGAGGTTTCGGCCAGTACGTCGAGGAAGCTGTCCATCTGCCCACTGCCGGGCCGCGCGTGCCCTGCACCTTCGCCTTTCGCCGCTCGCACCATCGCCCGTCCCTCCAAAGACAATCGGGCCGCACGCCCAAGGCGCCGGCCCGATTCGCAATTCTTCATGATGAGACACTTGTGCCATATCAGCGTGACGATGTCAATATAAAATAACCTATATGGTTATTTATCGACTTACGCCGCTGCGACGCGGCGCTTTACAACCCGCCGCCGCCGTGCCAGATCGTCCCGGCTTTTCAGGAGATTGCCTTTGCTCACCCCGTTCGCCTTGGACCGCAATCGCGGGCCGGTGCGGCCGTGCGTGCGCGCGGCCGGGTGCTGACGCCCGCGGAATGACCCTGTGCAGCGCCGCCTGGCGCGCTGCCGCATTTCGAAAGCCTCCCATGATATTTGAAACCACCGAAGACGATTACGCCGCCCTGCTGCGCGGCGCGGCGCCGCGCGCGCTCCTCTGGCTCGATCCGCCAATCGCGCCGCCCGCGGTACTCGCGATGCTCGCCGATGTTGCGGCACGGGTGCGCGCGCATTTCGCGCCCGCCTCCTGGCTGATCGTCCACGACGGCGAGCTCGTCGGGCTCTGCTCGATCACCCGCCCGCCCGCGAACGGCGAGGTCGACCTCGGCTACGGCATCGCGCCGGGCCGCCAGGGCCGCGGCCATATGCAGGCGGCGCTCCGCGCGATCGCGGCCTGGGCCGATAGCCGCGACGACGTCGATGCGCTCACCGCCGAGACCGCGACCGCCAACCGCCCGTCGCAGCGCGTCCTCGAACGCGCGGGCTTCGTGCCGGTGGGCGAGCGCATCGACGAAGAGGACGGCCCGCTGATCCGCTGGCGCTACGCCGCCGGCCGATCGGCCGCAGGCAAGATCCTCCCTGCGGCGTAGCCGTGGGGAGGTGGCAGCTCCGCAGGGGCTGACGGAGGGGCCGAGCGCGCAGCGCTCGCTTGCGCTCGCGACCCCTCCACCGCCTTCGGCGGTCCCCCTCCCCATCGCTGCGCGACGGGGAGGATCGTCTCTGCCGGCTTCACCCCGAACCGTATTACCCAAATAAATCGCTTGCCATCCATGCGCTACAAATGTAGCTAAGCTACAAATGTAGCGCGAAAGGTGATTCGCATGTTGTCCAGTTTGCCGCCGCGGGAGCGCGAAATCGTCGACATTCTCTATGAGAACGGCGCCTCGACGGTGCCCGAGATCGCCGCATCGCTCAGCGACGCGCTGTCGGGCTCGGCGATCCGCGCGATGCTGAAGCGGCTCGAGGGCAAGGGCTTCGTCGCCCGCGAACAGTCCGACCGCGGCTTCCTCTACGCCCCCAGCGTCGAAGGCAAGGCAGCGAGCAAGTCGGCGCTGAGCCAGGTCGTGCGCGTCTTCTTCAACGGCTCGCCGACGAGCGCCGCGGCGGCACTGCTCGGCATGCAGGACGCCATGAGCGCGTCCGAACTCGACGAACTCGAAAAACTGATCGCCGAGGCGCGCGACGGGAGGACGAAATGATGATCACCGCAACCATGCTCATCGGTCTCGCCTGGAAATCGGCGCTGATCGCCGGCCTCACCCTCTTCCTCCTCCGTCTCGCGCGTGTCCGCTCGGCCGCCGAGCGCTCGCTGATCGCGCATGTCGGCCTCGCCGCCCTGCTCGCCTTCCCGGTCGCGACCCTGCTGCTCCCGATATGGGCGCCGCTGCCCGCCGCCTGGTTCGCCGATGCCGCCCCCGCGGCGGCGAGCGTCCAGGCGACCGCGGCCCCGGTCGCCGCCGACCTCGCTTCCGCCGCGGCTCCAGTCCCGGCCGCGGCGGATTCCGCCGCCCCGGCATCGGCGTCGCTGCTCGCCTCCTTGCCCTCGCTCTCCGATCTCGCGCTCTGGGTCTACGCGCTGCCGCTCGCCCTGCTCTTCGCGACGATGCTGGTCGCGGTGGTGCGGCTGTTCGCGATGCGCGGCCGTGCCGACGTGCTCGTCCAGCCCTCGTGGCTGTCGGCGCTCGCCGAGGCGCAGCGGCGCATGGGCTTCAAGCACGGCACCGCGCTCCTCGTCAGCGAGGAGCTGCGTTCGCCGATCAGCTGGGGCGTGCTGCGCCCGACGATCGTCCTCAGCCCCAAGGCGGTCGAGGCGGTCGGCGAGGCCGAGGCGATCATCGCGCACGAACTCGCGCACGTCGCGCGGCTCGACTGGGCGAAGCTGCTCGCCGCGCGGCTCGCCTGCGCGATGTTCTGGTTCAACCCGCTCGTCTGGATGCTGGCGCGTGAAAGCCATCAATTGCGCGAGGAAGCCGCCGACGACGCGGTGCTGCTCGCCGACATCGACGGCCCCGACTATGCGACCCTGCTCGTCGGCGCGGCGCGCCACGACAACAAGGGGACGCTGATCGCCGCGCACGGCGTCGCGCCGGGCAAGAACAGCCTCAAGCGCCGCATCACCCGCGTCCTCGACGCCCGCGCCAGGCGCGGCCCGGCGAGCGCGAGCTGGTTCGCGATGACCCTCGCCTTCCTCGCCGGCGTCACCGTCCCCCTCGCCGCCTTCTCGGCGACCGGCGCGCGCGCGGTGGACGAGCCGAGCGACAGGATCGCCGCCGTCACCCCCGCCGCGACGCCCAAGACCGCGGCCGCAGCCGCGCAAGGGGACGAGGAGCCCGCTCCCGCCCACGCCAAGCTGCCGGTCGACCAGCTCGTCAGCATGAAAGCGATGGGCATAACCCCCGACGACGTGCGCGGAATGCGCGGCGACCAGGGCGGCCTCGACCCCGAAGACGTCATCGCCGCCAAGGCGACCGGCGCCAGCCCCGCCTATCTGAACCGGATGCGCGCGCTGTTCCCGAACGCCGACATGGACGATCTGATCGGCGCCTCGGCGCTGGGGATCGACACCGGCTACGCCCGCGAGATGAAATCCTATTTCCCGCGCCTCACCATCGACGACCTCAGCGGAATGCGCGCGGTCGGCGTCACCGGCGCCTTCGTCCGCGACATGCGCAAATCGGGCGTCCGCGTGTCGAACCCCGACGACGCGATCGAGCTTCGCGCGACCAGCGGGATCGACATCCCCAGGGTCGTGTCGCACGCGGTGAGCAGCGCGCGGCGCGCCTCGTCGGTCAGCGTCAGCCGCGACGGCGTGGCGGTGGTCGACATGCACGGCCCCGACGGCACGGCGATGCGCGTCGAGACCCCGCAGCCGCCCGGCCCGCCGCAGCCGCCCGAAGCCAACGACTGACGCCGGACGCCCGGCCCGGCCGGGCGCCCGCCACCAACCCCAACCCCAAGGTCTGAAACGCCGCATCCACGGCGAGCGACGGCGCTCGCCCGCGATCCGCGGCCCGGAGGAGACGTGCCATGAAAGCCCTGATCGTTACCGCCAGCCTCGCCATGCTGTCCGCACTGGCCTCGGCGGCGCCGCTGCAGCCCACGGGATCGCCGCCGGTGCTGACCGATATCCGCTGGGACATCCTGCCCGCGGGCGGCAAGAGCGACGGCGGCGGCGAGCCGCACTTGCGCATCCGCTCCGACCGGTCGAGCAGCAGCCTCGCGCTCGACGGCTCGCGCCCCGAGGTCGCGGCGGCGAAGCGCGCGCTCGCCGGCGGCGCCGGGCCGGTCGCCTTCACCGTCGCCCACCAGGCCGGAACGCTGGCCTGCGACGGCCGGCTGTCGCGCCGCTACGAAGGCAAGGGCGACTGCCGCTTCACCGCCGACCCCGGCTTCGAACAGGCGCTCGCGAAGCGCGGCATCGCCCCCGACGAGCGGCGCGACCTGCTCGCGATGCTCCTCGTCGACGCGACGGTCGAGCTCGCCGACGGGCTCGCCGACGCGGGCCTCCGTGCGGAGGACGCGGGCGAGTTGATCGCCGCGGCGGCGCTGCACGTCACCCCCGCCTATGTCCGCGACCTCCGCGCCGCGCCGATGAAGCTCGCCTCGCTCGACGACGCCTTCGCCTGCCGCGCGCTCGGCGTCGACGCCGCCTACGTCCACGAACTCGCGGGCGCGGGCTATGCCGACCTCTCGGTCGAGGATGTCGTCTCGCTCAAGGCGCTCGGCGTCAGCGGCGACTACGCGCGCCGGATGAACGCGGCCGCGACGGAGGCGAACCAGTGAGGATCGCCGCCAGCCTGTTCGCGATTGCCGCCGCCCTCTCGGTCCAGCCCGTGCTCGCGCAGGACGCGCCCGCGAGCGGCGAAGCGCCGCCGCCCGCCGCCGACCCGACCGCGACGCTGGCGAAGGCGCTCGCGGGGAAAGTCTACACCCCCGCCGACTTCACCCGCTACGCGCCCAAGAACGCCTACGACATGCTGAACCAGGTACCCGGCTTCTCGATCCGCGAGAACGACACGGTGCGCGGGCTGGGGCAGGCGACGGGCAATGTGCTGTTCAACGGCGCGCGGCCCTCGACCAAGTCGGACACGATCGTCACCCAGCTCACCCGCATCCCCGCCGCCAATGTCGAGCGGATCGAGATCGTCGACGGCGCCAGCCTCGACCTCCCGGGCCTTTCGGGCCAGGTCGCGAACATCGTCTTCCGCGCCGACAGCTTCTCGGGCCAATTCTCGTGGAAGCCCGAGTTCCGGCCGCATTACACCGACCCCCTGTTCACCCGCGCCGACATTTCGGTGCGCGGGCGCAAGGGCGACGTCGAATATGAGCTCGGCCTCAACAACGACACGAGTTCGCGCAGCGGCGCCGGCGGCGGCACCGTCATCACCGACGGCGCGGGCGCGGTCGTCGAGCACCGCAAGGACATCTGGAACACCCATTACGACACGCCCAAACTGTCGGCGAAGCTGACCTGGGATCCCGCGGGCGATAGCATCGCGCATCTCGGCGCCCATTATCAGCGCCGCTGGTATCGCTATGACGAGGACGGCGTCTGGACCGCGCCCGGCGGGGCCGACCGGCTGCGCACCGTGCGCGAGACCGAGACGACATGGAATTATGAGGTCAACGGCGATTGGCAGTTCGGTCTCGGTCCCGGAAAGCTCAAGCTGATCGGGCTCCGCCGCTTCAGCCACGAGCCGGTGTCGCAGGAAGTGGTGCTGCGCCCCGCCGACGGTTCGCCCGCCAGCGGCGACCGCTTCACCCAGACCGGCGACGTCGGCGAGACGATCGGCCGCGGCGAATATGACTGGAAGATGTTCGGCGGCGACTGGCAGCTCTCGGGCGAGGCGGCGTTCAACACGCTCGACAATGTCGCGCGGCTCTACACGCTCGATCCGGCCACGGACGACTTCGTCGAGCTGCCCTTCCCCCAGGGCACGGGCGGCGTGCGCGAGGACCGCTACGAGGCGCTTTTGAGCTTCGGCCGCAAGCTGACGGACAAGCTGTCGTTCCAGCTCGTCGCGGGCGCCGAGCATTCGACGCTGACCCAGGACGGCGCGAACGGGCTCGAACGCAGTTTCTTCCGGCCCAAGGGGTCGCTCACCCTCGCCTGGACGCCCACCGCGGGCCTCGACCTGTCCTTGAAGGCGCAGCGGCAGGTCGAACAGCTCGATTTCTACGATTTCCTCGCGCAGGCCTTTTTGAACGACGACAACAGCAACGCCGGCAACGCCGATCTGCGCCCCCAGCAGAATTGGCGCTACGAGTTCGAAGCGAACAAGTCGCTCGGCAAATGGGGCTCGACCAAGCTCCAGCTCGTCTATGTCGATGCCGAGGATTTCGTCGACGTCGTCCCCGTCGACGGCGGCGAATCGGTCGGCAACATTCCGAAGGCATGGGCGGCGGCGGTCGTGTGGTCGGCGACGATCAACCTCGACCCGGCGGGGCTGAAGGGCGTCAAGATCGACGCCAGCGTCGATATCGAGAAATCGGGCCTGCGCGATCCCTTCACCGGCGAGAAGCGCCAGTGGAGCGGCTTCCAGGACCGCTCGGCGGACTTCTCGCTGCGCCACGACATTCCGGGGAGCGACTGGGCGTGGGGCGCGACCGCGAGCTACGGCCATTACCAGCCCAATTACCGTCGCAACGAGGTCAACCGCACCTGGGAGGGGCCGGTCTTCGCCTCGCTCTTCGTCGAGAACAAGGATGTGATGGGCCTGACCGTGCGTGCCGAGTTCGCCAATGCGGTGGGTGCGCGGTCGCGGCGCGAGCGGACGGTCTACGAAGGGCTGCGCGGGGAAACCCCCGTCGCCTTCCACGAAAGCCGCGACCGGCTGATCGGCCCGATCTTCGCCTTCTCGGTGCGGGGGAAATTCTAGGGTCAGGACCCTAGGCGCCATCGGCCCGACCTGAGAAACCAACGCTCTGGCTCCCCGATCAGTTGACGCCCCCCGACCGGGGTCACAAGCGGGGGGGAAGGCGGTCGCCCGGACTCGAACGGCCCGGAACGCCCGATTTTCCAGACAGGGCGTTTTTTCGGATATGAGCTTTTTCCATCGCTTCGGGGCGTCGTCGCACGGCATGGCCATCGACCTCGGGACCGTGAACACGGTCGTCTATGTCCGCGACAAGGGGATCGTGCTCAACGAACCGTCGGTCGTCGCGCTCGAAACGCGCGACGGCGTCCGGCGCGTCAAGGTGGTCGGCAACGAGGCCAAGCTGATGATGGGCAAGACGCCGGCCAATATCCAGGCGATCCGCCCCTTGCGCGACGGCGTCATCGCCGACATCGACGTCGCCGAGCAGATGATCAAGCATTTCATCACCAAGGTGATGGACGGCCAGAGCCGCTTTCGCCAGCGCAGCCAAGTCGTGATCTGCGTTCCGTCGGGATCGACGATGGTCGAACGCCGCGCCATCCGCGACGCCGCCTCCAATGCCGGCGCGGTCACTGTCCAGCTCATCGAGGAATCGCTCGCCGCCGCGATCGGCGCCGGGCTGCAGGTCGCCGAGCCGATGGGGGAGATGGTGGTCGACATCGGCGGCGGGACGACCGAGGTCGCGGTGCTGTCGCTGGGCGGCATCGCCTACAGCAATTCGGTGCGCGTCGGCGGCGACAAGATGGACGACATGATTTCCTCCTACATCCGCCGCAAGCATAATCTGATGGTCGGCGAGATGACCGCCGAGCGCGTCAAGCTCACCATCGGCTGCGCGGTCGCGCCCGAGGGCAGCGGGCTGGTCATGGGCGTCAAGGGCCGCGACCTCGTCAACGGCCGCCCCGCCGAGGTGCGCGTGTCGGAGGCCGAGGTCGCCGAGGCGCTGGTCGAGCCGGTCGGCCAGATCGTCGGCGCGGTGCGCGCGGCGCTCGAACAGACGCCGCCCGAGCTCGCGGCCGACATCATCGACGCCGGCATCACGCTGACCGGCGGCGGCGCGCTGCTCCGCCGGATGGATGAGGCGATCGCGAAGGCGACGGGGCTCGACGTCCGGGTCGCCGACGATGCGCTGATGTGCGTCGCGATGGGCGCCGGGCAGGCGCTCGAGGACAGTACCTATCGCAGCGTCCTGATCGCCGCCTGATCCTCAGAGCCTAGAGTGTTTTCAAGTCAGGTGGAATCACCTGACGACTCGGAAAACACGGTAAAACAAGAATCTAGAGTGCCGGTTTTGATTCCATCAAAACCGAACGCACTCTAGGCGTGGGCGTCGATCGCCGCCAGGTGGCGGTCGCGCTCGCCGTCCTCCAGGAACGATCCGGTGAAGCTGTTGCGCGCCAGCGTGACGAGCTCGGCCCGCGACAGGTCGAGCGCGTCGGCGACCGCCTGATAATTGGCGTTCACATAGCCCCCGAAATAGGAGGGATCGTCCGAATTGACCGTCGCGGCGAGCCCCGCGTCGAGCATCGTCCGCAGCGGATGCGCCGCGATGTCGTCGACGACGCAGAGCTTGAGGTTCGACAGCGGGCAGACGGTGAGGCACAGCCCCGCATCGGCGAGACGGCGGACGAGCGCCGGGTCCTCGAGGCTGCGGTTGCCATGGTCGATCCGGTCGACCTTCAAGAGGTCGAGCGCTTCCACGACATAGGCGGGCGGTCCCTCCTCGCCCGCATGCGCCACCAGCTTCAGCCCCAGGCCGCGCGCCCGCGCGAAGACCCGTTCGAACTTCGAGGGCGGATGCCCGACCTCCGACGAATCGAGCCCCACCCCGTCGATGCGATCGAGCCATGGCAGCGCCGCATCGAGCGTCGCCTCGGCCTCCGCCTCGCTCAGATGGCGAAGGAAGCACAGGATCAGCTTCGAGGTCAGCCCGTGCCGCTCGCGCGCTTCGCTCAGCGCGCGGGTGATCCCCGCGATCACCGTGTCGAACGCGACACCGCGCCGCGTATGTCCCTGCGGGTCGAAGAAGATCTCGACATGGCGGACATTGTCGGCGTGCGCGCGGGCGAGATAGGCCGCGGTCAGGTCGTGGAAATCCTGTTCGGTGACGAGGACGCTCATGCCCTGATAATAGATGTCGAGGAAATCCTGGAGGTTCGAAAAGGCGTAGGCCGCGCGCACCTCCTCGACGCTCGCGAAGGGGATGGGAATCGCGTTGCGCCGCGCGAGTTCGAACATCAGCTCGGGTTCGAGCGAGCCTTCGATATGAAGATGGAGCTCGGCCTTGGGGAGCCCCGCGATGAACGCCGCGCGCTCGGCGGCGGAGGCGAAACCATCAGCCATGCGATGCCGTCTCCTCTCCCAGGATGATCGCCGCCTCGGGCTTGTGGCGGCGGATCTCGTCGACCGACAGGCCATGGAATTCGTGCGGAAAGATCAGCCAGCGGTCGGTTTCGTGGACGAAAAAGTCGGGCTTGAGGTCGGTGACGTTGCGGCGCGGCTTGTACCACACCGTGGCGATGCGAATGTCGCGCGGCATATTGTGGCGGCAGCGCGCCCGAAGTTCGGCGAGGAAGGCGCGGATGCTGCGCCCCGAATCGAAGACGTCGTCGATGATGAGCAGGCGGTCGTCGGGGTTCAGCGTGTCGATCAGATAACCCAATGCGAACACCTTCACCTCGGGATCCTGCCGGTCGATGTCGTGATAGGAGGAGGTGCGGATCGCGATATGGTCGCAAGGCTGGCCGTGATAATCGAGCAGTTCCTGCACCGCGATCCCGACCGGCGCGCCGCCGCGCCAGATGCCGACGAGATGGGTCGGCGCGAAGCCGCTTTCGAGCACCTGCATGCCGAGCCGCAGCGAGTCGGCGAGCAGCGCGTTCGCGTCGATGTAGATCTTCCCGTCGTCGCTCATGTGCGGGGTTTAGAACCTGTTTCCCCCAGATGGAAGCAGGCCCCGCCTCATACGGTCAGCACGATCTTCCCGACATGCGCGCCCGCCTGCATCCGCGCGTGCGCGGCGGCGGCGGCGGCGAGCGGAAAGGCCTGGTCCATCGCGGGCTTCCACGCGCCGCCGGACAGCAGCGGCCAGACGGTGCGGTGAATCTCGTCGGCGAGCGCGGCCTTGAAGTCGGCGCTCCGCGCGCGCAGCGTCGACCCGGTCAGCGTCAGCCGGCGGCGCATCACCTCCGACATGTCGATCTCGGCCTTCGCGCCGCGCTGAAAGGCGATGCTGACGTGGCGCCCGTCGTCGGCGAGCGCGGCGAGATTGCGCGGCACATAGTCGCCGCCGACCATGTCGAGCACCGCGTCGACCCCGCGCCCTCCGGTGAAGGCCTTCGCCGCCGCGACATAATCCTCGCTCGAATAATCGACCGCGAGCGCCGCGCCGAGCGCGCGCGCCGCATCGCACTTCTCCGCGCTGCCGCAGGTCACGATCACCCGGATGTCGAACAGGCCGCAAAGCCCGATCGCGGTGGTACCGATGCCGCTGGTGCCGCCGTGGACGAGCACCGTGTCGCCTTCCTTCACCCAGGCGCGTTCGAACAGATTGTGCCAGACGGTGAACATCATCTCGGGCAGCGCCGCGGCTTCGGCCATCGAAAAGCCCTTGGGCACCGGCAGGCAGCTTCCCGCCGGCGCGATGCAATATTCGGCATAGCCGCCGCCGGCGACGAGCGCGCATACCGCCTGCCCCAGCAGTTCGGGATCGCCGCCCGGCCCGATCGCGGCGATCGTGCCCGCGACCTCGAGCCCCGGCAGGTCGGACGCGCCCGGCGGCGGCGGATAGAAACCCATGCGCTGGAGCACGTCGGGGCGGTTCACCCCGGCGGCGGCGACGCGGATCAGCACCTCGCCCGGACCGGGGCGCGGCACGGCGCGCGTCTCGGGCATAAGGACCTCCGGCCCGCCCGGTGCGCCGATGGCGATGGCGGTCATGCTTTCGGGTAGGCTGGTCACCCTATTTTCCCCACTTCCCATATGTTTCCCACTCGGCGCGCCTTATTGACAGGCGCGGCGCGCGGGTCAACAGTCGCGCGCTTACGAAATGCAGGGACCAGCGAGAAAGGACACGCCATGGACGATGACGACCTTCCCCGCCGCCGCGACGATGCGCTCGCGGCCCTGACCCGCCAGCCGCTCGATCCGCTGTCGGTCGACGAACTCGACGACCGCATCGCGGTGCTTCAGGCCGAGATCGAACGCATCAAGGCGCACAAGGCCGCCGCCGGCGGCTTCAAGGCGAGCGCGGAGGCGCTGTTCCGCAAGGGTTAGCGCCGATGCCGGGTGTACCCCGCTCCGATGAGACGTAGGGAGAGTGGAGCGGGGCGCCGGCCCCTAACCACGGCGCAGCTTGCCGGCCGATGAATGGCGCGCACCAATTTCCCAACGTCTCGTTAACCATAGCGCAATCCTGTCATCGTAATTTCATATCCGCCTCCGCTTTTCCCTTGCGGCGGGGCGGCGGCATCGCCACGTTAGTTTCCTAGGGGCGGCCTCTCCCCGGCTGGTCCCGCAAGGAGAAAGACCATGCCGTCCTTTTCGGAGTCCCTCGAAAAGACCCTGCACAACGCGCTCAAGGCCGCGTCGGAACGTCATCACGAATATGCGACACTGGAGCATCTGCTCTATGCGCTGATCGACGACGATCACGCTGCAGAGGTGATGCGTGCCTGCGGGGTCGCGCTCGACGATCTCCAGTCGGCGGTGGTCCATTATCTCGACACCGAACTCGACAGCCTGAAGGTCGAGGGGCACAGCGACCCATCCCCCACCAGCGGCTTCCAGCGCGTCGTCCAGCGCGCGATCCTGCACGTCCAGTCGTCGGGCAAGGATGAGGTGACGGGCGCCAACGTCCTCGTCGCGCTCTTCTCCGAACGCGAGAGCTATGCCGTCTATTTCCTCCAGCAGCAGGACCTGACGCGCCTCGACGCGGTCTCCTATTTGAGCCACGGCGTCGGCAAGGGCGGCAAGCCCGCCGCGCAGGCCGAGCCCGAAGAGAAGGAAGAGACGAAGGACAAGGAGGGCGCCAAGAACAAGAAGGAAACCGCGCTCGACCAGTTCACCGTCAACCTCAACGAGAAGGCGAAGGGCGGCAAGGTCGACCCGCTGATCGGCCGCAATGCCGAGGTCGACCGCACGATCCAGATCCTCTGCCGCCGCTCGAAGAACAACCCGCTCTATGTCGGCGACCCCGGCGTCGGCAAGACCGCGATCGCCGAGGGGCTCGCGCGCAAGATCGTCGAAGGCGACGTGCCCGAGGTGCTGAAGGAAGCGGTGATCTATTCGCTCGACATGGGCGCCTTGCTCGCCGGCACGCGCTATCGCGGCGACTTCGAGGAGCGGCTGAAGCAGGTCGTCTCCGAACTCGAAGGCCTGCCGCACGCGATCCTGTTCATCGACGAGATCCACACGGTGATCGGCGCCGGCGCCACCTCGGGCGGCGCGATGGACGCGTCGAACCTCCTGAAGCCCGCGCTGTCGGGCGGCGTCATCCGCTGCATCGGATCGACGACCTACAAGGAGTTCCGCAACCATTTCGAAAAGGACCGCGCGCTGCTCCGTCGCTTCCAGAAGATCGACGTGATCGAGCCGAGCCTCGAGGATACCAAGAAGATCCTCGCTGGGCTACGCGAGGCGTTCGAGACCCATCATAATGTCAAATATACGAGCGACGCGATCAACGCGGCGGTCGACCTCTCGGCGCGCTACATCAACGACCGCAAGCTTCCCGACAAGGCGATCGACGTGATCGACGAGGTCGGTGCGATGCAGATGCTCGTCCCGCCGTCGAAGCGGCGCAAGACGATCACCGCCAAGGAGATCGAGGCGGTGATCGCGACGATGGCGCGCATCCCGCCCAAATCGGTGTCGAGCGACGACAAGCGCGTGCTCGAAACGCTCGAGACCGATCTGAAGCGTGTCGTGTTCGGCCAGAATGTCGCGATCGAGGTGCTGTCGTCGGCGATCAAGCTGTCGCGCGCCGGCCTCCGCGATCCCGAGAAACCGATCGGCAACTATCTCTTCTCGGGCCCGACCGGTGTCGGCAAGACCGAGGTCGCGAAGCAGCTCGCGCATCTGCTCGGCATCCCGCTCCAGCGCTTCGACATGTCCGAATATATGGAGCGCCATTCGGTGAGCCGCCTGATCGGCGCGCCTCCGGGCTATGTCGGCTACGACCAGGGCGGCCTGCTGACCGACGCGATCGACCAGAACCCGCATTGCGTGCTGCTGCTCGACGAGATCGAGAAGGCGCACCCCGACCTGTTCAACATCCTCTTGCAGGTGATGGACCACGGCCGGCTGACCGATCATCACGGCAAGACCGTCGATTTCCGCAACGTCATCCTGATCATGACGACCAACGCGGGCGCGAGCGACATGGCGCGCGAGTCGATCGGCTTCGGCCAGGCGACGCGCGAGGATGTGCAGGAGGAAGCGGTGAAGAATCTCTTCACCCCCGAATTCCGCAACCGCCTCGATGCGATCGTTCCCTTCGGCTATCTGCCGCCCGAGGTGGTCGCGCGCGTCGTCGACAAGTTCATCCTCGAACTCGAACTGCAGCTCGCCGACCGCAACGTCCACATCCAGCTCGACGATGCGGCGCGGGCTTGGCTGACCGCGAAGGGCTATGACAAGCTCTACGGCGCGCGCCCGATGGGCCGCCTGATCCAGGAGAAGATCAAGCAGCCGCTCGCCGAGGAACTGCTGTTCGGCAAGCTCGTCCACGGCGGCGAGGTCAAGGTGCGGATGAAGGAGGGCGAGGACGCCAAGGTCGGCAACCCGCTGGCCTTCGAAATCACCCCCGCCCCGCCGAAAGCCGGCAAGGGCAAGGCGAAGGGCAAGGCCGTGAAGGCGGCGGAATAGAATAGTTAAAAGCCCTCCCCTTCAGGGGAGGGCAGCGAAACTTGGCGGCGTGCCGCCTAGTTGCAGCGGGTGAGGTCCATCGGCCTTGCGCAAAGGTTCGAGACCCCACCCCAACCCCTCCCCTGAAGGGGAGGGGCTTAGTACCCTCGCTTTTTTCCGCCCCCGCGCCTATATCACCCGCATGTACGACTATATCTCCGTCACCACCGCCGACGCCGCGGCCCCGACTCCCGTCCGCGACGGCACGATCAAGCTGCACGACGCGGCGGGCTTTGCCGGGATGCGCAAGGCGGGGCGGCTGTCGGCCGAGATTCTCGACGCGCTCGTTCCTTTCATCCAGCCCGGCGTGACGACCGGCGCGATCGACGACCTCGTCCGCCGGATGATGCTCGACGGCGGCGGCATCCCCGCGACCTTGGGCTATCGCGGCTTCACGCATAGCTGCTGCACCAGCATCAACCATGTCGTCTGCCACGGCATTCCCGACGACAAGCCGCTGCGCGAGGGCGACATCATCAACGTCGATGTCACCAGCATCGTCGACGGCTGGCACGGCGACACCAGCCGCATGTATCTGGTCGGCGAGGTGCCGATCAAGGCGCGGCGGCTGGTCGAGGTCACCTATGAATGCCTGATGCTCGGCATCGAGCAGGCGAAGCCCGGCAATCGCATGGGCGACGTCGCGCACGCGATCCAGAGCCACGCCGAGCGCCACCGCTATTCGGTCGTGCGCGATTTCTGCGGCCACGGGCTTGGCCAGATGTTTCACGACGCTCCTGAAGTGGTCCACGCCGGCCGCCCCGGCACCGGCCCCGAGCTGAAACCCGGCATGTTCTTCACCATCGAGCCGATGATCAACACCGGCAAATATGCGGTGAAGATGCTCCCCGACGGCTGGACCGCGGTGACGCGCGACCGATCGCTCTCGGCGCAGTTCGAGCACAGCATCGGCATCACCGAGGACGGCTGCGAAATCTTCACCGCGAGCCCCAAGGGCCTGAACGCGCCGCCCTGGCAGTAAGCCAAGCACGAAATCAGGCGTGTTCCCCGGGGAAAGCCGGGGCCCAGGGCGTCCTCACATAACTTTGGCGTTCTTTCGCTCTGGACCCCGGCGTTCGCCGGGGAACAGCATTTCTCCCTTGCGCCCCCGCCTCTTCCAGCGCAGACTTGACGTTAACGTCAAGCATAGGCGTCGAACGGGAGAGCATGGGATGGCGAAACGGGTCTTTTCGGCTGCGCTGCTTGGGTGCGCGGCACTGGCACTGGCGGCGTGCAACGCCTCGAAGAACGACAGCGCCTCAGGCGGCGGATCGCTCGACGAGGCCGAGAAGGCGAGCGAGGCGCTGCTCAAGACCGGCGGCACTGGCGACGACTGGGCCGGCATCGGCTACAGCTATGACGAACAGCGCTTCAGCCCGCTCACCGACATCAACGACCAGAATGTCGGCACCCTCGGCATCGCCTGGTTCGCCGACCTCGAGGATGCGCGCGGCCAGGAAGCGACCCCGGTGGTGGTCGACGGCACCCTCTATGTCAGCCACGCCTGGTCGAAGGTCGACGCCTGGGACGCGGCGACCGGCAAGAAGCTCTGGTCCTTCGACCCCAAGGTTCCCGGCGAGCGCGCGGTCAGCGCCTGCTGCGACGTCGTCAACCGCGGCGTCGCGGTGTGGGGCGACAAGGTCTTCGTCGGCGCCCTCGACGGCCGCCTGATCGCCCTCGACCGGAAGACCGGCCAGGAGATCTGGTCGACGCAGACCTTCGACAAGCGCAAGCCCTATACGATCACCGGCGCGCCGCGCGTCGTGAAGGACATGGTGCTCATCGGCAACGGCGGTGCCGAGTTCGGTGTGCGCGGCTATGTCACCGCCTATGACGCCGACACCGGCAAGGAGCGCTGGCGCTTCTACACGGCCCCGAATCCCGAGAAGAAGAAGGACGGCGCCGCGAGCGACGACATCTTCGCGTCGAAGGGCAACGCCACCTGGTCCGACAAGGGCGAGTGGAAGGTGTCGGGCGGCGGCGGCACCGTGTGGGACGCCATCGTCTATGACAAGGATCTCGACCAGATCTACCTCGGCGTCGGCAACGGCAATCCGTGGAACCACGGGCTGCGCTCGAACGGCGAGGGGGACAACTGGTTCCTCTCCTCTGTCGTCGCGCTCGACGCCGATAGCGGCACTTATAAATGGCACTATCAGGAAACCCCGGCCGAGACGTGGGACTATACCGCGACCCAGCCGATCATCCTCGCCGAGCAGCAGGTGGGCGGCAAGCCGACGAAGGTGCTGTACCATGCGCCGAAGAACGGCTTCTTCTTCACGATCGACCGCACGACCGGCAAGCTGATCGACGCCAAGCCCTATGTCGACGGGATCAACTGGGCGACCGGTTACGACCTCGCGACCGGCCGCCCGATCGAGAATCCCGAATCGCGCTTCTACAGGACCGGCAAGCCCTTCATCGCCATCCCGGGCGCGCTCGGCGCACACAACTGGCACCCGATGAGCTATAATCCCAAGACCGGTCTCGTCTATATTCCGGCGCAGCAGATCCCGCAGGGCTATCTCCAGGACATGGACGAACTCGACAAGCGCAAGGTGCTGGGGTTCAACGTCGGCACCTCGCTCAACAAGACGATGCTCCCCGACGATGCGAAGGCGTTCCGCGCCGCGGTCGCCGCGACGACCGGACGCCTTGTCGCCTTCGACCCGCGCACCGGCAAGGTGGCGTGGGGCGTCGACTATCCCGCCGCGTGGAACGGCGGCACGATGACGACCGCGGGCAATCTCGTCTTCCAGGGCACGAGCACGGGTCGCTTCCGCGCCTATGCCGCCGATACCGGCAAGCAGCTGCTCGACCTCGACATGCAGTCGGGGATCGTCAGCGCGCCGTCGACCTTCCGCGTCGGCGGCGTCCAGTACGTCGCCTTCCAGACCGGCAAGGGCGGCGCCTTCCCGCTCGTCGCCGGGGTCGCGGGCGGGGTGACGCGCAAGCTCCCGAACCTGCCGCGCCTCGTCGTGCTCAAGATCGGCGGCACGGTCGAGCTTCCCGCGCCGGCGACGACGACGCTCGCGTGGAATCCACCGCCGCAGTTCGGGACACCGGAGCAGATCGCGGCGGGCAAGGCGCACTTCGGGCGTTATTGCCAAGTCTGTCATGGCGACAGCGCGATCGGCAACGGCTTCACCCCCGATCTGCGCGTCTCGGGCACGCTCACCAACACCGACGCGTGGAAAAGCGTGATCCTCGACGGCGCGCTCAAGGACCGCGGCATGGTCAGCTTCGCCCGCGTTCTGACCCCCGCCGATGCCGAAGCGATCCGCGCCTATGTCATCGACCGATCCAACTGGACAAAGGCCAACCTCCCTGACGCCACCGCGCCAGTCGGGCGGTAGGACGAAATTCCGGCCTCTCCGTAAGCGATGGGAGCTGCGGAGAGGGCGGGGCAGGAATTTTTCACGCGAAGGCGCGAAGGCGCGAAGAGGGTAGCCCCCTTGCGCCCGTGTTGCTCGCCGATCGCGCGAAGCGCGCCTTTTAAGGTCGCCTGCGGCGACAATAAGCGGTCATGCTTGATGCGCGACCTTCTTCGCGCCTTCGCGTCTTCGCGTGAAACAAATTCAAACCGCCCAACGCCTTTGCCCATATTTTAGGCAATAAAATCCCCCCGCTGCCCACCCCTTGGGCAATGCCGCGATCCTTCGCCGCAAATCTCCGCGAAACCCCGCGATTCGCCAATTGGCACGGCTCTTGATTGGTGCAAGATGGCGGGACACCGCTCCGACTCGACCGGCCGAACCGGACCAGGCGCGCCTGATCCGGCTTTGACTGCGAGCCGTGGCGGGCAGTCCAAAGGGGATCAGACGCGTGAAGAAGATCGAGGCGATTATCAAACCGTTCAAGCTCGACGAGGTGAAAGAGGCGCTGCACGAGGTCGGGGTCAGCGGCATCACCGTCACCGAGGCCAAGGGCTTCGGTCGCCAGAAGGGCCACACCGAACTCTATCGCGGCGCCGAATATGTCGTCGACTTCCTGCCCAAGGTGAAGCTGGAGGTCGTCGTCGACGACAATATGGCCGAACGCGTGGTCGAGGCGATCGCCGCCGCCGCGCAGACCGGCCGCATCGGCGACGGCAAGATCTTCGTCATGCCCATCGAGACCGCGCTCCGCATCCGCACCGGCGAACGCAACGAGGACGCGCTCTAGGGCCTCCGTCGCCATTCCAGTTCAACACCCCCGGACGACCGGGACATCATCGCAAGAAGGACGTTCAGACCATGGCCACCAAGCCCAAGGATATCATCGCGCGGATCAAGGACAACGACATCGAGTGGGTCGACCTGCGCTTCACCGACCCCAAGGGCAAATGGCATCACCTGACGATGTGCGCCGGCGTGATCGACGAGGATTCGCTCGAGGACGGGCTGATGTTCGACGGCTCGTCGATCGAGGGCTGGAAGGCGATCAACGAGAGCGACATGATCCTGAAGCCCGACCTCGACGCGGTCTATGACGACCCCTTCTCGGCGACCCCGATGCTGATCATGGTCTGCGACATCGTCGAGCCCGCGACCGGCGAGGGCTATGCCCGCGACCCGCGCACGACCGCGAAGCGCGCCGAGGCCTATGTCGGATCGACCGGCATCGGCGACACCGTCTATGTCGGGCCCGAGGCCGAATTCTTCATGTTCGACGACGTGCGCTTCGAAACCGGCTATAATAAATCGGGCTTCGAACTCGACGATATCGAGCTGCCGACCAACACCGGCCGCAGCTACGAGGGCGGCAACCTTGCCCACCGTCCGCGCGCCAAGGGCGGCTATTTCCCCGTCGCGCCGGTCGACAGCGCGGTCGACATCCGCGCCGAGATGGTCTCGACCATGCTCGAAATGGGCCTGCCCTGCGACAAGCATCACCATGAGGTCGCCGCAGCGCAGCACGAGCTCGGCCTGACCTTCGGCACACTGACCCAGACCGCCGATCGCATGCAGATCTACAAGTACGTCGTGCACCAGGTCGCGCACGCCTATGGCAAGACCGCGACCTTCATGCCCAAGCCGATCAAGGACGACAACGGCAGCGGCATGCACACCCACATCTCGATCTGGGAAAAGGGCAAGCCGCTCTTCGCAGGCAACGGCTATGCGGGCCTTTCGGACATGTGCCTCTATTTCATCGGCGGCGTCGTCAAGCACGCCAAGGCCCTGAACGCCTTCACCAACCCGACGACGAACAGCTACAAGCGCCTCGTCCCCGGCTTCGAGGCACCGGTGCTGCTCGCCTATTCGAGCCGCAACCGTTCGGCCTCGTGCCGCATTCCTTACGGTGCGGGCGCCAAGGCGAAGCGCGTCGAGTTCCGCTTCCCCGACGCGATGGCGAACCCCTATCTCTGCTACGCGGCGTTGCTGATGGCGGGGCTCGACGGCATCCAGAACAAGATCCATCCCGGCGAGGCGATGGACAAGAATCTCTATGACCTGCCGCCCGAGGAACTGAAGGAAGTACCGACCGTCTGCGGGTCCTTGCGCGAAGCGCTCGACTCGCTGATGGCCGATCATGACTTCCTGCTGAAGGGCGACGTGTTCTCGAAGGATCAGATCGAGGCCTATGTCGAACTCAAGTGGGACGAGGTCTATCGCTTCGAACAGACCCCGAGCCCGGTCGAGTTCGACATGTATTACAGCGCCTGATCGTCCACGATCGGCGACGCCAAGGGGGCGTCCGGCTCGAGGGGAGCCGGGCGCCCTTTTCGTTGCCGGCCGCTTACGCTTTGGTAAGCGGCGCGCATTATTCGGCAAACCTCCTGTCGGGAGGGAATTCATGCTGCGCTCTCTCATCCTTGCCGCCGCCCTGCTGCTGACCGCCGGATGCGGCAAGTCGATCGAGCTGGTCAGCCAGACCCGCACCGTCGCGGCGCCGCGCGAACAGGTCTTCGCAAAGATGTTCGGCGACGACGGCGCCTTCACGGGCCTGCCGCTCGTCACCAACGGCGGCTCGGACCGGCTCTACGAACTGGTGGTGGACAAGAACGATCCGCTGTGGCCGCAGGTCGCCCCGAAGGAGCGGCCCGACGCCTATAAGGTCAAGATCGCGGTCGCGATGACGATCCCACGCGAGGCGCACCTGATCTACAGCGTCGACGACGGCGCCCTTGCCACCGGGCTCAAATTCACTTTCGACGAACTCGCGCCCGACCGCACGCGCGTCGCCTTCACCGTTGACGAACTGACGGGGCACGACACCGAAGGCCTGGCGGTGAACATGGTCAAGCTCCATTCGATCGCCCGCGACGCGCTGAAGAAGCTCGACGATTTCGACGCGGTAGAGGACGCGTCATAGACGTCGCCCTTCCCCGGCAGGCGGCTTGCGCCCGGACCTCAGCCAAGGCACAAACAGCCCCGTCGCTCCCGCGAAGGCAGGGGCGACGCTCCGGACAATGAAGGTCGAACCCCATGAAATTGCTGCCGCTCGCCGCCATCCTCGCCGCCTCGATCGCCCTCGCGCCGGCGGCGGACGCGAAGCTCTCGAAAGCCGAGGCCACGATGGCGAAGACCGTCGCCGCCGAGCAGGATCGCTCGATCGCGCTGCTCGAACGCCTCGTCAATCAGAACAGCGGCTCGCTCAACCTCGAAGGGGTCGAGAAGGTCGGGGCCATGATGCGCGCCGAACTCGAGCCCCTGGGCTTCGCGGTGACGTGGAAACCGATGCCCGAAACGAAGCGCGCGGGCCATCTGATCGCGGTTCACAAGGGGCGCGAGGGCGGCAAGCGCCTGCTGCTCATCGGCCATCTCGACACGGTGTTCGAACCCGACTCGCCGTTCCAGGCCTTCACCCGCAAGGGCGATCTCGCCGAGGGCCCCGGTGTCGGCGACGACAAGGGCGGCATGACGGTGATCGTCGCGGCACTGCGCGCGATGCAGGCGGCGGGGACGCTGAGGGACGCCAATATCGAGATCCACCTGACCGGCGACGAAGAGGATGCGGGCGACCCGATCGCCAAGTCGCGCGCGGACCTGATCGCCGCGGGCAAGCGCAGCGACGTCGCGCTCGATTTCGAAGGGCTCGTCCGCGACGGCGCCGCCGACATGGGGTCGGTCGCGCGCCGCTCGTCCGAAAGCTGGACGGTCACCACGACGGGCAAGGCCAATCACAGCTCGGGCATCTTCAGCGCCGAATCGGGAGACGGGGCGATCTATGAGCTCGCACGCATCATCCAGCGCTTCCGCACCGAACTGCCCGAGCCCAACCTGACCTTCAACGTCGGGCTGGTCGCGGGCGGGCAGGAGGCGACGCTCGACGCGGGCGGCATCCGCGCGAGCGCGAGCGGCAAGACGAACATCATCGCCGCGACCGCGATCGCGCGCGGCGACCTTCGCACGCTTTCGGCCGAGCAGGCGGCGCGCGTGAAGGCGAAGATGGCGACAATCGTGGCTGACCACGCGCCGGGAACGGGGGCGAGCCTCGCCTTCGACCCCGGCGGCTACCCGGCGATGGCGCCGACCGACGGCAATCGGGCGCTGCTCGCGAAGCTCAACACCGTCAACCGCGACCTCGGCCTCGCCGAAATGGCGGCGCTCGACCCGCTGAAGCGCGGCGCCGGCGACATCAGCTTCGTCGCCGCCGACGTCGACAGCCTCGCCGGGCTCGGCACCTACAGCACCGGCGATCATGCGCCGGGCGAAACGGTCGAACTGCCGTCGATCGCGCGCCAGGCGACGCGCGCCGCGATCCTGATATCGCGCCTCGCCGCCGAGCGGCGATAATTTCGCGCCCGGCCGCGCTTGATTCATTCGCGCCAGCGCTTAGGTAGCAAAGCGAGACGTATTTCACGCCGATGGGAGAAACGACATGAGCACCGAACAGCATCTCAAGCAGAATTTCATCGGCGGCCAGTGGGTCGACAGCAAGGGCGGCAAGGAACATCAGGTCATCAACCCGGCGACCGAAGAACCCGCTTCGACGATCGTCCTCGGCACCGCGGCCGATGTCGACGATGCCGTCGCCGCGGCGAAGGAAGCGTTTAAGAGCTGGTCGCAGACCACGCGCGAGCAACGGCTCGAGGTGCTGGGTCGGATCGTCGAGGAATATAAGAAGCGCGGCGCCGATCTCGCCAAGTCGATGGCGGCCGAAATGGGCGCGCCGGTCAGTTTCGCGGGCACCGCGCAAGTCGGCGCCGGCATCGGCGGCTTCATGGGCACGATCGCCGCGCTCAAGGATTTCGCCTTCAGCGAACAGCATGGCGCGAACAAGGTCGTCTACGAACCGATCGGCGTCGTCGGCATGATCACGCCGTGGAACTGGCCGCTCAACCAGATCGCATTGAAGGTCGCGCCGGCGCTCGCCGCGGGCAACACGATGGTCCTGAAGCCGTCGGAGGAATGCCCCGGCAACGCTACGATCTTCGCCGAGATTCTCGACGCCGCTGGCGTGCCGCCGGGCGTCTTCAACCTCGTCCAGGGCGACGGGCCGACCGTCGGAAACGCGATCTCGGCTCACCCGGGGATCGAGATGGTGAGCTTCACCGGCTCGACCCGCGCCGGCATCCTCGTCGCCAAGGCGGCCGCCGATACGGTCAAGCGCGTCCATCAGGAGCTTGGCGGCAAGTCGCCGAACATCGTCCTGCCCGACGCCGACCTCGAAGCGGTGCTGCCACCGACGGTGCAGGGCGTGCTGGTCAACACCGGCCAGAGCTGCATCGCCCCGACCCGCATCCTCGTCCACAAGGACCGCGAGAATGAAGCGGTCGGCGTGATCAAGGCGATGTTCGACGGCACGCAGGTCGGCGACCCGATGGCCGAGGGCGGCCATATCGGCCCCGTCGTCAACAAGGCGCAGTTCGACAAGATCCAGGGCCTGATCCAGTCGGCGATCGACGAAGGCGCGACGCTGGAAACCGGCGGCACCGGCCTGCCGTCGAACGTCAACCGCGGCTATTATATCAAGCCGACGGTCTTTTCGGGCGTGACCCCCGACATGCGGATCGCCAAGGAGGAAATCTTCGGCCCCGTCGCGACCGTGATGGCCTATGACAGCCTCGACCAGGCGGTCGATATCGCCAACGACACCGAATATGGCCTCTCCGCCGTCGTCTCGGGCGACCCCGCCAAGGCGGCCGAGGTCGCGCCAAAGCTGCGCGCCGGCATGGTCGCGGTCAACGCGTGGGGCCCCGGCCCGGGCGCGCCCTTCGGCGGCTACAAGGCGTCGGGCAACGGCCGCGAAGGTGGGCTGTTCGGCCTCAAGGACTTCATGGAAGTCAAGGCGATCAGCGGGATACCGGCGTAAGCGACTCACGCCCTCCCCTTCAGGGGAGGGCAGCGAGACTTGCCAGCTTGCTGGCTTAGTCGCAGCGGGTGGGGTCCATCGGCCTTGCGCAAGGGCTCAAGACTCCACCCCAACCCCTCCCCTGAAGGGGAGGGGCTTTTGCTACACGCCAGCACCCGCTAAACGCACCGCACCATGACCACGCGCTCGCCCCTCGCCCCCGCATCCTTCCCCGTCCTCCCCGACATCGCCGGGGTCACCCTGCGCGTCGCGCGCGCGCGCTACAAGGAATGGGATCGCTGCGACCTCACCTATGTCGAGCTGGCGCTGGGCACCGCGGTCGCGGGCGTGTTCACGCGCAATATCTGCTGCTCGTCGGAGGTCGAACTCGGCCGCGAGCAGGTAAAGGGGGGCAAGGGCCGCGCGCTGATCGTCAACGCCGGCAACAGCAATGCCTTCACCGGCTATCGCGGGCGCGAGGCGGTCGAACAGATCATGGGGCAGGTCGCCGAACATCTCGGCTGCGAAGCCAGCGAGGTCTTCGTCAGCTCGACCGGCGTCATCGGCGTGCCCCTGCCCAAGGACAAGGCGCGCGAGGGCGTCGCGACGGCGCTGACCGCACCCCCCTGCTCGTGGGAGGCGGCGGCCGAGACGATCGGCACGACCGATACCTTCGCCAAAGGCTCCGCCGCGAGCGCCGTCATCGGCGACCGGAGCGTCCAGGTCGCGGGGATCGTCAAAGGATCGGGAATGATCGCCCCCGACATGGCGACGATGCTCGGCTATATCTTCACCGACGCGGCGGTCGCGCCGGCGCTGCTCCAGGAGATGCTGACCAAGGCGACCGGCGGAACGTTCAACAGCATCACCGTCGACAGCGACACCTCGACCAGCGACACGGTGCTGCTCTTCGCGACGGGCCAGGCGGGCAATCCTGTCCTCGCCTCATGGGACGATACCGGCGCCGACGCGCTCTATGCCGCGGTTCGCGAGGTCGCGCTCGACCTCGCGCATCAGGTGGTGCGCGACGGCGAGGGCGCGTCGAAATTCATCGAGGTGCAAGTAACGGGCGCGGTCAGCGACGACAGCGCGAAGCGCGTCGCGCTCGCCATTGCCAATTCACCGCTGGTCAAGACCGCGGTCGCCGGCGAGGATGCGAATTGGGGCCGCGTGGTGATGGCAGTGGGCAAGGCCGGCGAACCCGCCGACCGCGACCGCCTCGCGATCCGTTTCGGCGATCATTGGGTGGCGAAGGACGGCCTGCCGGTCGACGGCTATGACGAAGCGCCGGTCGCCGCGCACCTCAAGGGCCAGGACATTCGCATCGGCGCCGACCTGCGGCTCGGCGAGGGCCGCGCGACCGTATGGACCTGCGACCTGACGCACGGCTACATCAGCATCAACGCCGATTATCGGAGTTGAGCTTTATATAAACCGTCGCCCCCCCCTTCGCGGGGGCGACGGTTGGAAATCAGAGCACCCCTTCGAGCCAGCCTTTGAGCGCGCTCTTCGGTGCCGCGCCGACCTTGGTTTCGGCGATCTCGCCATTCTTGAACAGGATCATCGTCGGGATGCCGCGGACGCCATATTTGGCGGGGGCGTTGGGGTGATCGTCGATGTTGAGCTTGGCGATCACCACCTTGCCGTCCAATTCGTCCGAAATCTCCTCGAGCGCCGGGCCGATCATCTTGCACGGGCCGCACCATTCGGCCCAGAAATCGACGAGGACCGGCGTGTCGCTGTCGAGCACATCGGCCTGGAAGCTGTCGTCGGTGATCGCTTTGGTACCCATCATCTTCACTCCTGAATTCCCTCTTGGAGCCCAAGCTAAGCAGTCGGCGGCCCCGGCTCAAGTCCCGCCGGCGGCAAATTCGCCTTGGTCGCTATCAAGGCGGGCTTGTTTGCGACGAGAATGTCATCGTCCAGAAGGATCAGCCTGGGCCCCGCGGTATAGAGCAGCGCCGCCGCGACCCGCCGTCCCGGGAAGATGACGCCGAGCGCGTCGCGGTAGGCCGCCATCTGCCGCAGATAGGCGGGCGCGACGTCGGCGGCTCCGTCCGGCACCTGCCGGCCGGTCTTGTAGTCGATCACCGTCACCGCATCCCCCGTGACGAGCAGCCGGTCGACGATCCCCGCCACGACCAGCCCGCCGTCGACGACCGCCGACAAGGGCACTTCGGCGAGGCTGCCGGGGCCGAACAGCGCCGCGTGCGCCGGGTCGTCCAGAACCGCCAGAACCTCCTCGACCATCGCCGCGCGCGCCGCGTCGTCCAGCGCCGGGGCCTGCGCGCCCAGCCAGCGCAGCGCCGCCGCGCGGCGCTTTTCCGCCGCGACCGGCGGCAGTCGCTCGAACAGCGCGTGGAGCAGCAGCCCGCGCGTCACCGCCGCGACGCGCGCCGTCCCCTGCGGCGGCACCGCGACATCGTCCTCGCCCAGCGCCGAGGGCGCGAGCGGGCGCGGCGGGCGCGCTTCCTCGGGCGCCGGCGCGTGCGCCCAGGCGGGCAGTGCGAGCGGCGGCGGTGCGGCCCTCGCCGCCTTCTCGCGGCGCGCCCATTTGCCGGCGTTGGCGCGGTGGACGCGGCGGCGGCCCCACATCGGGCCCGCCTCCTCCCATTCGCTGCCCATGCCCGACAGCACGTCCTCGACGGCGGCGTGCCAGCTCGTTTCGGGGATGCCGCGGTCGGGCTTCTTCGTCACCCCCGCGACGACCAATATCTCCTCGGCGCGCGTCATCGCGACGTAGAACAGCCGCCAATGCTCCTGGGTCGCCGCCAGCGCTTCCTTTTGATAGGCCTCGGCGATCGCCCCGTGCCGTTCATCGGCGGGCAGCGCGAAGACGGGGAGCTTCTCCCACCCCGCAACGTCGATGCGGAACGGCCGGTGGCCGATCGCGGCATCGTCGGTCGCGTCGGCGAGGATGACGATCGGCGCCTGCAGTCCCTTCGACCCGTGCACCGTCATCACCCGCACGACGTCGCTGCGCGCCTCGGTCTGGCGCTTGATGTCGGCGCCGCTTCCCGACACGGCGGTCAGGAAGCCGAGCAGCGACACCGTCTCGCGCGTCTCGAACGCGAGCGCCTGGTTCAGAAGCTCGTCGATCGGATCGCGCGCCTCGCGCCCCAGCCGCGCGTAGAGCTTGCGCCGCGCGTCGATCGGCCCCGACAGCACCGTCTCCAGAAAGCGGAAGGGCGTGGTGAAATCGGCCATGCCGAGCAGGTGACGCAAGGCCTCCATCGCCGCCGCCGGAACATCGCCTTCGGTGCCGCGCAGATGCTCCCAGATCGCCGCGCGGCCGCGCTTGTGGGTCCGCTCGTAAAGCTCGTCCTGCGTCCAGCCGATCAACGGCGAGACGAGCAGCGCGGCGAGGTTCAGATCGTCGAGCGGCTGCACCGCGAAGCGCATCGCCGCCATCAGGTCCTGCACCGCCAGCGGCTGGGCCAGCGCGAAGCGGTCGACCCCCGCGACGGGGACATGCAGCGCCTGCAGCCGCGCGACGATCCGCGCCGCGAGGTCGCGCCGCCGCCGGACGAGGATCATGATATCGCCCGGCGCGACCGGCCGCCCGTCCTTGCCGTTCAGCGTCCAGTCCCGCACCTCGTCGGCGATCGCGCGCGCCAGCCGCATCGAGGCGGGGTCGGACGCCGGGGCGGTGCCGTCGCCGCTCTCTTCCTCGCCCGCATCCTCGGCTTCGGCGTCGAGCGCTTTGCCGACCGGCAGCGGCGCCCACAGCTCGACCTGCCCCGCATGCGCGTCGCGGAACGGCCGGTGCGGCGGCTCGTCGCCGTCGAGGCCCATCAGCCCGGTTCCTCCCGCCTCCAGCCAGGCGTCCGCGACCTGCAAAACAGCGGGGGTCGAGCGGTAATTGGAAACGAGATCGACCTCTTGCAGGGGACTCGGGGTCTCCTCGGCCAGCAATTTGAACAGCGTCTTCGCGTCGGCGAAAGCGCCCGGATCGGTGCCCTGAAAGCCGAAGATCGCCTGCTTGCGGTCACCGACGGTGAACAGCGTGCGGATGCGCTCGTCCTTCGCTCCGGCCCCTGCGAAAAATTCCTCGGCGAGCGACAGGACGATCCCCCACTGGCGCATATTGGTGTCCTGCGCCTCGTCGACCAATATATGGTCGGTGCGCTGGTCGAGCTTGAAGCGCACCCATTCGCCAAAGCTGCTGACGCGCAGCAGCGCGCCCGCAAGGCTGATCAGATCGTCGAAATCGGCGAGCCCCGCCTCGCGCTTGGCGAGCGCATAGGCTTCGGCGAAACGGCTGCCGAGCTTCCACGCCGCCGCGAGCTCGTCGGCGACGCGCATCGCGGTGGCGGTGCCGAGCATTGCCTGCGCCGCCTCGACGATCCGGGTCGCCGCATCGAGGCAATCCTTCATCTTGCCTTTGTCGCCCGCGAAATCGGCGCGCAGCTCGCCCTTGCCGGTCACGAAGCAGGCGATGAGCTCGCCGAGCATCGCGGCGCGCCCATCGGCGTCGCCCATCAGCCAGCCGACCATCACGTCGGAGCAGGCGAGCCCGGTCTTCGTTCCCCACGCCGCCCCGCTCGCCGCGACCGCCTTGATATCGGCGTCGCCGATCGCCCCCGCCGCCACTTGCTCGCGGACCCACGCGTCGGCGTCGCCGGCGGGCAGGTCGAACGCCGCGCGCAGATCGTGCGCCGCGGGCGGCAGCGACGCGCGCGGGCCGCCGAACGCCGCGGCGCAGCGCGACAGGAAGGCCAGCGCCGCATCGGGCCCCAGCCGCCGCGACAGCATCGCCGCGGCGTCGTTCAGTTCGGTTTCTTCCCCCCTCCTCTTCAGAGGAGGGGCAGCGAGACTTGGTTCGGCGAAGCCGGGCCTAGTCGTAGCGGGGTGGTGTCCCACACCGGCGTCCACCACCCCAAACCCCTCCTCTGAAGAGGAGGGGCTTAGCAAAGCGCCCAGCACCGCTCGCTTGAGCGCCTCGGCCTCATCCTCCTCGATGGCGCGAAAGCCGGGCAGCAGCTTCGCCTCGAGCGGAAAGCTCGCGAGCAGGGTCTGGCAGAAGCTGTGGATCGTCTGCACCCGGATCGCGCCGCCCGGGCTGTCGATCACCGTGGCGAACAGCGACCGCGCGCGCGCCATCAGCCCCGGCTGGTCCCATTCGAGCCCCAGCGCGCGCAGATCGAGCCGCAGGTCGCCGTCGTCCATCCGCACCCAGGCGGCAAGCCGTTCGTGAATGCGGTGCGCCATCTCGGCGGCGCCCGCCTTGGTGAAGGTGATGCAGAGGATCGCTTGCGGAGACACGCCGCCCAGCATCAGCCGCAGCACGCGCGCCGAGAGCACCTGCGTCTTGCCCGTCCCCGCCGAGGCGCCGAGCCAGACATGGCTTTCGGGGTCGGCGGCGGCGCCCTGCCGCGGGTCGAGCGTCGCGAGGGTGGCGGGCTTGCTCATCGCTCGCCCTCCCCGCGCCCGAACCATTCGTCGCGGCGCATCAGCTGATCATAATCGCCATAGCCCGCCGCCTCGCCGGGCACGAAGGGCGCATCGCCGAGCAGGAAGCGCCCGGCGAGGTCGGCGAGCGCGTCGGCGGCGTGGCCGATCGCCTCCTCGGCGCTCTTGAGCCCGCTGCGCGGCCCGTAGCTGTTCGAGATTTTCCCCACCCCATCGGCGCGGCGGTCGGGGCGCAGGCTCCAATATTCGAGCGCGCCGACCTCGGCCGCCGCGACGCCCTCGACCCCGCCCGCCTGCGCGATCAAGCCGAGCAGACCGAGCTGGTTATCGAGCTTGTCGAACGCGGCCTTGGCGCTCGGCGCGCCGCCCGACTTATAGTCGACGATGGCGAGGCGACCCTCGGCGTCGCGGTCGATGCGGTCGGCCTTTCCGTGCAGCGCGATGCCGTCGGTCGCCATCTCGCCGCGCATCTCGACCCCGACGGGCACGCGTCCCTCGGCTCCGGTCACCTGCGCCGCCGCCCAGCGCAGCGCGGGCTCGACGCGCGGTAGCCAGAAAGCGCGGTCGAGCGCATCGAGTGCCGGGTCGGCGGCGAGCGCGGCGAGTTCGGCCTCGAACCCGTCCGCCGTCGCGCCGCCGCGCACCCAATCCTCGAACAATTGATGCACCCGCGTCCCGCGCCAGCGCGGATCGGGCGCGGCGCTCAGCGGGTCGAGCGCCGACAGGCCGAGCATCGCGTTCGCATAATAGGCAAAGGGATCGCGCGCGAGCCGGTCGACCGCGGTGACGCTGATCCGGCGCGGGCGATCGGCGGCGGGCGGGCGGGGCGCGGGCCGCGGCGCCGGCTGCGGATCCCCCGGCGGCGCGTCGAGTTCGGCCGCGAGCCGGGTCAGCGGCACCCCGCCCGGTCGCGGCTCGGGCAGATCGCCCGCCAGCGCCGCGAGCCGCAGCCAGAAGCGCGAGGCGACCGCCGGGTCGCCGCCGCTGCGCTCGGCGCGCGTCACCACGATGTCGCCCGCGCCGAGCGCGCCCGCGAAATCATGCGCCGCCATTCCCTGCTGCCGCTCGGGCGCGGGCAGCGCGAGCAGGCGGCGGATGCCGGGCGCGAGCCACGGGTCGGGCTGGGTCGCGGCGGGCCAGCGCCCCTCGTCGAGCCCACCGAGGATCATCCGGTCGGCGCGCTGCAGCCGCGCTTCGAGCAGGCCCCAGATGAAGAGGCGCGGATGCCCGCCATAGGGCGGACGCACGCTGGCCTGCGCGAGCAACTGCCCGAGCATCGCGGGAAAGTCGGCCGGGTCGACGAGCGCCGGCCCGTCGCCGCGCGCGAGCGCCCATTGGTCGAACAGCTCGGCGAGCATCCGCCCCGCCGGGCCCGCCCAGACGGCATCGCCGGCGAGCGTTTCGAGCCCCGTCTGCAGCGAGGCGAGCAGGGTTGCGGGTGGCGTGGGACCCGAAGCGAAGGGCGCCAGCGCCACGCCCAGCGTGCCCGCCACCTCGTCCCACCACGGACGGACCTGCACCGCCAGCCCGTGCCCGCGCGCCCTGGGGTTGGCGGCGCGCTCCGCAATGCGCGCGCTCACCCCGTCCCAGCCGGGCCGCAGCCCCGGCTCGCGCAGGGTCAGGTCGAGCCGCCGGACCTGGTCGAGCCACGCGCTCCGCCCCTCGCCCTTGCGGACCAGCGGATGGCCGAGCAACGATATCAGCGCGACCGGATCGAAACCCGCCGCCAGCTCGGCGAGGAGCAGGAGCAGCGCCCCCGGCGGCGTGCGCGACAGGGGCTGGCCCGCGCTGTCGTCGACCGCAATGCCCCAGCGCGCGAGCGCCGCTGCGACGCGCTCGGCAAGGCCGCGGTCGGGGGTGACGAGCGCCGCGGTACGCCCCGGCGTTTCGACCGCCTCGCGCATCAGCAGCGCGATCCCCTGCGCCTCCTGCCCGTCGTCGGCGAAGACCGCGCCCGAAATTCCCGCGGTCGCCGCCGACAGGTCGCCCGCCGCCTGCCACTGCGCGGTATAGTCGGCGGGCGCGAAGAGCAGCGAGACGAAGGGCGTGCGCGCCGCGGGCCCGTCATACTCCGACGTCGCGTCCCACAGGGTCACCTCGTCGCGGCTGGCGCCCATGCGATCGAGCAGCAGCTTCAGATGATATTGCGGATGGGTTTCCAGCGGACGCGCCGGATTTTCAGGATCGGGCCGCGTCGGGCCGAGCGCCTCCCATTCGTCCGTCCCCATCCCCTGGTCGAGCCCCGGCAGCACAACCATGCCGCGATCGAGACCGGCAACCGTCCGCAGCAGCCGCGCGATCGCGGGCGCCGCGGTGGTGACCCCCGCCGCGACGGTGAAGCGCGCGGGCGGGGCGCCGCGCCATCCCGCCGCGACCCGGTCGAGCAGGCGGCCACGCCGCTCGGCACGGTCGATGCTGCCGGTGCGCGCCAGCACCGCGGGCCAATGATCGACGAGGAGCCTCAGCCGCCCGAGCGACGCCTGCCAATGGCCGGCGAAGGCGCCGAGGTCGAGGTCGACCAGCGCCGCCGGCCGAACCTCTTCATAATGGAGCTGGTCGATCACCCGCGCGAGCCCGTCGGCGAGCTGGAACGCCGCGGCACCCGCGACCGGCGCCTCGCCGTCGGGGGTGTGGCGCTCGATCAGTTCGGCGAGCAGCAGGCGGCGGCGCAGCGGATCGATCGCGGGCGGAATCGGATCGTCGTCAAGTCCGTCGAGCGCGAGCGCCACCGACTCGTCGAGGTCGGCGTCGCCTATCACGGCGAGCCGCGGCATCAGCAGCCCCCTGCCCCCCGCGCGCACGAACGCCGCCTGCACCGCGCTCCGCGCGCGGTTGCTCGGCAGCAGAATCAACCCCTCGGCGAGCCCCAGCGCGCCGTCGGCAAAGCGCGCGATCAGCCCCGCGGCGAGCGCGTCGGCGAACGCGCGGTGGACCGGGATGGAGGTGAGGGTGGGTTTGGTCATTAACTCCGTCATTGCGAGCGCAGCGAAGCAATCCAGAGCGGTTTACGCAACTCTGGATTGCTTCGCTGCGCTCGCAATGACGAGAATAGCATCAAATCCCGCCCAACGCCGCTTCGGTCGGCGCGATGCTCGCCGGCGTTCCGACATCGAACCATTGGCCCATGTGCGACAGGCCATAGAGGCGCCCCGCCGCGATCGCGCGTTCCCAGAGGAGCATGGTCGAGAACGGGCCTTCCGGCGCATCGTCGAGGAAGCGGCGCGAAATCAGCTGGATCCCGGTATAGACGAAGGGCGCGACCCGTCCCGCCTTGCGCCGGGTCAGCCGCCCCGCGCCGTCCATGTGGAAATCGCCCTTGCCGCCGTGCCCCGACGCGCTCGCCTGGCGGACCAGCAGCAGCAGCGCATCCATCCGCGCGCCGTCCCAGTGGCGCGCGAGATGGCGGATGCTGTCCTCGGGCCCGTCGGTCCAGATATTGTCGCTGTTGACGATCAGGATCGGGTCACCGGTCAGCAGCGGCAGCGCCTTGACCATCCCGCCGCCGGTTTCGAGGAGCTGGCCGCGCTCGTCGGAGATCGCGATGCTGAACGGCCGCTTCTGCGCCGCGAGATGCGCCTCGAGCGCGTCGGCGAGATAATGGACGTTGACGACGACATGGCCGACGCCCGCCGCCGCGATCCGGTCGAGGCTGTGGTCGATCAACGCCTTGCCCGCGACACGCACCAGCGGCTTGGGCCGCGTCGCGGTCAGCGGCCGCATCCGCTTGCCGAGCCCCGCCGCCATCACCATCGCACTGTCGATCTTCGCGCTCACGCCCCCTTCTCCACCCAAAGCTCCGCCCGTTTCGAAGCCGGGACATTAGCGTCGAACCATTGCCGGACGGCGACAAGCGCGGGGTGCGCGAGGTCGCGTTCGAGCAGCCCCCACATGCGCGGCTGGAACTGGCGGTATCCGGGCTTGCCGTCGCGCTTCCACAGGCGGACGAAGACGCCCAGGATACGCGTGTTGCGCTGCGCGGCGAGCGCCCAATAGGCGCGCCGGTACGCCTCCCCCTGCCCTGCCGCGGCGACATAGCGATCGAGCATCGCCGCCTCGACCCCCGGCGACACGTCGCGCCGCGCATCCTCGAGCACAGAGGCGAGGTCGTAGGCGGGATGGCCGACCAGCGCGTCCTGGAAATCGAGCAGCCCGAAATGCGCGATCCCGTCCTTGCCCTTCACCAGCATGATATTCTCGGCGTGGAAATCGCGCAGCACGGTGACGCGCGGCAATCCGTCTGCTTCGACCGGCGCCAGCGCCGCTTCCCACGCCGCCCGGAATGCGTCGCGGTCGACGTCGAGATCCACCGCCGGGCAATACCAGTCGGTGAACAGCATCACCTCGTCGAGCCATTCCCCGAGCCCGTGCACCGGCAGCCCCGCCATCGGCGGCCGCGCGTGCAGATGGACGAGGAGGTCGGTCACCCCCGCATAATGAAGCGCCTCGGCGTCGGGGGCGGCGTCGAGCGTCTCGCGTAGCCGCACGTCGCCGAAATCTTCGATCAGCAGCAGCCCGAGGTCGAGGTCGCGCGCGATGATCGCCGGCGCGGTCAGCCCCTGCGCGCAGAGGAATTCCGCGACCGCCACGAAGGGTCGCGGGTCCTCGTGCGGCGGCGGCGCGTCCATCAGCACCGCCTGCCGGCCCTTGCCCACGACCCGGAAATAGCGGCGGAACGAGGCGTCGCCGGCGAGCGGAAGGATCTGGGCGTCGCCCCAGCCATGCGCGGCGAGAAAGGCGGGCGCATGGGCGGGCGGAATCATCGGAGCGGCCATCGCGCCTCCCAAGCGGGCGGCACATCGGCTGTCAAGACGCGCGCGGCGCCGCTCCCCGAAATCGTCAGCGCCAGCGCGTCGGGCCAGCGCGCACCCCCCAGCCGTTCGGGCCATTCTATCAGCAGCGCACCGTCGTACAGATAATCGTCGAGCCCGAGCTCGATCAGCTCGTCCTCGTCCTCGATCCGGTAGAGATCGACATGCGCGATCGCGAGGTCGACCTCGGGCGGCGCATAGGGCTGGACGAT
>Ga0182747_1000483_pt1 | contig 38186 bp, 38 predicted proteins | sample eDN3rd30CBELigBY_FD_128526 | JGI IMG/M metagenome (GOLD analysis project Ga0182747, IMG submission 128526) | Enriched backyard soil microbial communities from Emeryville, California, USA - eDNA 3rd pass 30_C BE-Lig BY (version 2) (version 2) | ecosystem: Environmental > Terrestrial > Soil >... | reverse complement strand
GGCCAGCTCCCGGACATCGTGCACATTCCGCAGCCGTACTGGTTCGGCGAAGGCGGCGACATGACCGAGGCCGAGTTTGGCGTGTGGGCAGCTCAGCAGCTGGAAGAGAAGATTCTGCAGGTCGGCGTGGACAATGTCGCCGCCTTCATCGCCGAACCGATCCAGGGCGCCGGCGGCGTGATCATCCCACCGCAGACCTACTGGCCGAAGATCAAGGAAATCCTGGCCAAGTACGACATCCTCTTCGTGGCTGACGAAGTGATCTGCGGCTTCGGCCGTACCGGCGAGTGGTTCGGTACCGACTACTACGACCTCAAGCCCGACCTGATGACCATCGCCAAGGGCCTCACCTCCGGCTACATCCCCATGGGCGGCGTGATCGTGCGTGACACCGTTGCCAAGGTGATCAGCGAAGGCGGTGACTTCAACCACGGCTTCACCTACTCCGGTCATCCGGTGGCGGCGGCGGTGGGCCTGGAAAACCTGCGTATCCTGCGCGAGGAGAAGATCATCGAGCAGGTTCGCGAAAAAACCGCGCCCTATCTGCAACAGCGCCTGCGCGAGCTGGCCGACCACCCGCTGGTGGGCGAAGTCCGCGGCCTGGGCATGCTGGGCGCGATCGAACTGGTGAAGGACAAGGCCACCCGTGCGCGCTACGAAGGCAAGGGCGTCGGCATGATCTGCCGCCAGCACTGTTTCGACAACGGCCTGATCATGCGCGCCGTGGGTGACACCATGATCATCGCGCCGCCACTGGTCATCAGCATCGAAGAGATCGACGAACTGGTGGAAAAGGCCCGCAAGTGCCTGGACCTGACCTACCAGGCTATCCAATAAGGCCATGGCACTCCGGCAGAGGCGCAGCGCCCTGCCGGAGTGCTCGTTTCAGCGCCAGGAGCAAGTCCTGGCGCCCATCGCGTCACGCGCTTGATTTGTGAATTTATTCAGGTATTTTCCATGCCAATAATTCATTTATTACTGGCCACGCTTGATCATGGTTCACACGTTAGTGCACGAAGAAATTGAAGAGCTGGCCACACTGATTCGCGACCTGCGCAAGTTCAAGGGCCTGACCCTGGGCGAGCTGGCGCAACGCATCGGTCGTTCGGTGGGCTTTCTCTCCCAGGTTGAGCGCGGCGTTTCACGCCCGACCGTGGCGGACTTGACGGCCATCAGCGAAGCACTCGGTGTATCGACGGCGTACTTCTACAACCTGGACAAGCCCCGTGGCCTGAGTTGGGTAACGCGTCCGCATGAGCGCCGTATGTTGCATTTCGACGGTGGTATCAAGGATGTGCTGGTCTCACCCACCATCACCGGTGGGTTTTCCATGCTCGATAGCCACCTTGAACCAGGGGCCACCAGCGGCGAGGAATTCCTCAATGACAGCTCGGAGCAGGGCTGCTTCGTGCTCGAAGGCGAGCTGACCGTCTGGTTGGACGAGGGCGAGCCGGTAACGCTTCATGCCAATGACAGTTTTCAGCTGCAGTCCCATGCAAAGTTTCGTTATGCCAATTTGACGGACAAGCCTACCCGCGTGCTTTGGGTATTCAACTGACGGCACCAGGGCCGTTGCCGACCTCAGCGGTCGGCCTCGCACAAATAGCCATGCAATGCCTCGCCCAGCACATCGAACACCCGGGCGATCCGTTTGATCTTGCGCAGATCACCGTGCATCGCAATCCACACCTCGACGTCGAAGCCGAAACTGCCTGGCAGCACTTCGATCAGTTCGTAATCCTTGGCAATCCGCGTCGGACAGAGACCGAAACCCAGCCCTGCTTTCAGCGCGGCCAGTTGTGCAAGGTGGTTATCGGAGGCGATCGCGAAATGTTGGTCCGCTTCGCATAGCCCGGCTTCGACGATCCGACGCAGATCAGCCGAGCGGCGGTCCGGCCCGATCAGCGGCCCCTGGCGTAGTGCCTGCAGGCTGTCCGGTTTGCCGTAGCGTTGCAGGCACTTGGCACTGGCATGAATGCGTACCCGCAACCGCCCCACACACCGCGCTGCGATATCAGCCTCCACGGGGCGCATCAAACGCACGGCGATATCCGATTGCAGCCTGGCGATGTCTTCCAGCCCGTCACCGATGCTCAGTTCGAGCTTCAGTCCAGGATGAGCGTGATGGAAATTTTGCAATAGACCGGGTAGCACCTCCACCCCCAGCAGCTCGCCACACGTGAGCCTGATCGTGCCCTGGTCCATCGTTGTTTCGGCGCTGGCCATGCGGTTGAAGGCCTGGGCGGCGAGGTCCATCGCCTCGACATGCTCGATCAAGCGCTGCGCGCCGCTGGTGGGCGTAAGGCCCGTGGAGGTGCGGGTGAACAGACTGAGGCCCAGCGCACGCTCCAGATGATCCAGGCGCCGGCGCGCCGTGGCCTGGGCTATGCCCAGCAGGTTGGCGGCGCCGCTCAGGCTGCCCGAGCGCAGCACCGCGAGGAACACCCGTTGGCTTTCCCATTCAAGCCCGTTCATACATTCTTGACCAACGGTTGCTTCCTTTTTGCTCTTCTGCGAGGGCCTGTGAACGGGGATCATGCGCCCCGAACATTTCCGGACGTCATTGTAAGGAGTCAACGCATGGGATTCACCGGTCAGTGCCATTGCGGGTACGTCACGCTCGAAATCGAAGCGCAGAACCTGCCGCCGCTGTACGCCTGTCATTGCCTCGACTGCCAGCGCTGGAGCGGCAGCGCGTTTGGTCTGCACCTGCTGTGCGGGGCATCGGATGTGCGCGTGACGGGTGAGACGGCCACCTATGCCAAGGAGCACCGGGGGCAGACCTCCGTGCAATATGCCTGCGGTGTGTGCCATACCCGGCTGTTCAACGAGACCACGGCAGCGCCTGGCATGCGCGTGGTCCGGGCCGGGGTGCTGGAAGGGGCGGAGCAGTTCGTACCGGTTGCGCATATCTGGACGCGGCGCAAGCAGCCGTGGCTGGCGCTGCCGGAAGGCGTTGCGCAATGGGAAGAAAGCCCGACGCCCGAGGCGTTTGCCAATGCGCTGGGTTGAATCGAGCCTCTGCTTCAACGCCAGTCGCAAGGCCGGTTACAAGGGGAGGGGCAAGGGGTATAACTACCAGAACAACAGGCGGGGCACCCGGAACAGACCGGCAAAAGGCAGGGCCCGGGCCTGATCGGCGGCGCGGAGCGATGTGATGAGTTCCCAAGCATGGCGATGGGCTCGCAGGAGCCTCCTTGGTGGCATCGGGCTGGCCGTGCTGGTCGCGCCATTGTGCGCCAGCGCCATGTTCAGGTGCCAGGCCAGTGACGGAACCATCAGCTACACCCGCCAAGCCATCACCAGCGCCCGCTGCACCCGCGAGAATGGCACGGCGGGCGACGCTGTTGGCGTCAAGGCAAAGGCCCAGCCACGCATCGTGCATGAGGACGACCCCGGCGCGGTGCGGGTTCGGGTGTACACCTTCATGCACCGGGGCGTTCGGCAATATGTAAGCCGGCGCCCTGTCGGGATCTCGGCACGGGTCGATGTCCTTGATCTCTATTACATCAAGGGTTGCTATCTGTGCATGGCGCCGAAGGATTTCAACGTCGCTTCACTGCGCCTGGACACTCAATCCTATCGGCGCGAGATCGAAGTCGCTGCGGCTCTATATGGTGTAGACAGAGCGTTGGTCCGCGCCGTGATACATGCCGAATCGGCGTTTCGCGCCAACGCCATCTCCATGGCCGGCGCCCAAGGGCTGATGCAGTTGATGCCCGCCACCTCCGAGCGCTTCGCCGTGGACGATCCGTTCGACGCACGGCAGAACATTCGTGGCGGCGTGCGCTACCTGGCCTGGCTGCTCAAGCGCTTCAACGGCAACCAGGTGCTGGCGTTGGCAGGTTACAACGCCGGCGAAGCGTCGGTGGTCGAGTACAACGGGGTGCCTCCCTACGCCGAGACGCAAACCTACGTCACCCGCGTGCAGTCCTTGACCGAGCGTTATCGCAATCATCGCTAGTACCTTAAGGCGCATGCTCGGGGCACCTTCAAGGTGCTGTCTCGACACCCGTTGATCATCCGCCATAGCCATACCCCTCAGGCGCGCTCCCCCCGCAGCCAGCGCTCGTGATAATGGATCAGTCGGGTCAGTCCATAGACGGCGCCGTCGTGCATGACTTGCGCTCGCTCTCCAAAAAATCGCTGGGTACGGGTAAACACGGCAATCGGCTCGCCGGCAAATGCCCACGCAAAGCACAGCGTGCCGGGTAAAACCCCGGTTTCTGGGCTAGGACCGGCTACACCGGTCGTTGCAATCACGACGTTGGCATCGCTGTCCTTCAATGCCCCCAGGGCCATTTCCCAGGCGACTGGCTCGCTGGTCAGACCGTACCGTTCGATGGTTTCCGGGCTTACCCCGAGCAGACGTTTCTTGGCTGAGGGCGAATAGACGACATAGCCACTTTCCAGTACCTCGCCTGTACCCGGGAAGGCCGCCAGCAAAGCGACCATGCAGCCTGCTGTACAGGACTCGGCAGTGGTGAGTACCAGGTGATGGTCTTTGAGATAGCCGAGCACGGCCAGTACGGGATCACTTGCCATCTTGGTGTCGACTCGTTGTTCTTTTGCGGTGGACGTATCGGCGATGTAAATGGTTCACCGGTTCAGCGCAGGTTCGCTTTGTTGTTGGACCTGAACTTTCTTGCCCGCGTTGATATCACTGTAGGAAATACAGAGCTGGGCTCCGAACCGCTATGTGAATGATTGAGAAAAGGATAGGGCAGGCATGAAAAAACACACAGACGCCGAGCATAAACCGCAGACCCCGTCAAAAGCTCAGGGTGAAGTAGAACGCGACAATGATGCGCATCGACCGGATGGCTCGTCAGGCACCGATCATGATTCGACCGCGCAGAAAACAGCGCGTCGTGAAGAGGAGAAGAAGCATTGAGGCCAGCAACAGCGGGCCTCAACAATGTCAGCAGAGACTGGAGCGTCCAAGTGCCTCGAATCATCACACCCACCACCCCCGAGCATGAGATCGATCAGCAGAATGCGAGGATGTTCGGTACCCCAAAAGAGCGTCTGGATTTCTATCGACGCGAAATACAGTACGAGACCACCATCCTGGCCAACCGAACCGATGCCTACCTCGCGGCTCAGTCATTCCTGGTGATCGCGTTCGTGTCGTCGATGGGCAACCTGAACCAGAGCTGGGGCGAGATGTTCACGTTGATGGTGCCGGCGTTTCTCGCACTGCTCGGCGTGCCGAGCACGCTGAACGCCTGGCCAGGCATCCGCGCGGCCTTTCGAATCATCGAGCATTGGCAGCTCAAGCAAAGCCACTTGCTGCGCAGCGAGCCAATGATGGGTTTGGCCTACGACGAATCCCCGTTGTTCTGCGAAGCGGAAACCTCTCGGGCGGGGCACCGCAAATCGCTGCTGTTTTCCCTGCGCACGCCTTGGATTTTTCTCGGTTTCTGGGCCTTGCTAGGCACCTATTCGGTTTATATCCAACTGGCGTGACCCGCGCCCTAGGGACGCCCTGAAGCACGACCGGAGGGCGCGACGCAGAAACGCTGCGCTCAGCCTGCCAGCGCCTTGATCAACTGCTCGTTGAAGGCCGGAATATCGTCCGGCTGGCGGCTGGTGATCAGGTTGCCATCCACCACAACCTGCTCATCCACCCACAGGCCACCCGCATTGCGAATGTCGTCCTGCAATGTCTTGTAGCTGGTCATCCGCTTGCCTTTGACCAAGCCACTCGACACCAGCAACCAGGCACCGTGGCAGATGACGGCCAGCGGCTTGCCAGCCGCGTCATGGCTCTTTACCAGCTTTTGCGCACCGGTGTTCAAGCGGATCGTGTCGGAGTTCTGCACGCCGCCGGGCAGCACCAGGGCGTCGTAAAGGTCGAGGTGGGCATCCTCGAACGACGCATCCACTTCGAACTCGTCGGCGGGTTTGTCATGGTTCCAGCCGCGTACCTTGCCTTCTTTCTCGCCCAGGATGTCGACCACCGCGCCACTGTTTTCCAGCGCTTCACGCGGGCCGGTCAGCTCCACCTGCTCGAAACCATCGGTGACCAGAAAGGCCACGCGTTTGCCGTTCAGTCGTGCACTCATCGTTTATCTCCTTTTACCGATAGACCTCAAATAGGGGCCGGCACAGGCAGGCAAAGTTCCTGCGCGATGCTCAGCGGTTCGCATCAGCGGCGCCTGCGTTGCGAACGGATGATGACAAGCCCGGCAATGAGCCCGATGGCTGCTGCGCTCACCGTGACGTTCCAAAGTCGGTAGGAATTCGATCCGTCGAGAGGGTGGTAGGAACTGAGCTTCAATCCGTCAGGTCATCAAGGGTATGGACGGTCACATCAGCGTTCAGGATGTCGCGCGTTATTGAGGTGCGATTTGTCATGAGCGTAGCCAAGCATCGCCCAGTCAGAGCCAAGGCCACCATTATCTGCACCCAGAACGACAAGGTTCTGCTTGTGCGCAGAAAGGGCGGCAAATGGAGGTTTCCAAGTGGGGCACTAGCAGCAGGTGAAGCGCCAATCGTGGCTGCCGCGCGAGAGCTCTGGAGTGAGTTATCACTGCATTGTTCCGGTCTGCACGTTGCTGGCACCGTCCAGGTGGGGAAAATCCTCCACCACCTTTTTTCCACTGATATTCCTGATGGCTGCCGGGTGGCTCCTGGAAAGCGAATCGAGGCCTGCAGGTGGGTGGAGTGGGGGCAGCTGAGCCCGACCATGCTCAAGCCCACAGCAGCTGCGTTACTTTCGAGGGATCTCTCGTCGCTTGTCCGCTTCGATCAGCAACTCGTCCAGTAGCCAGCATGACCCGGTATTCACACTGCAGCCCATCCTCACAGGAACAGATTATTGTCCCTGAGGTCAGGTTTAGTAGTTCCGTAAATCTTGAGGTGAGCATGGCAACGTTCAACATTGAATATCGCTTGGCTGAAGAACCGAAAAGTTACCGGCTGGAGTTGGAGCAGGACGAACTCAGTCGTCACGAGGCTGCAATGCACCTGCTCGTGTTGCACTTTGGGGATTGTGAAAACGGCCTTGTTCTTCCTGCCGCCGATTCATCGCCGAGCGAAATCATGGCTCAAGCCGATTTGCTTGGATTGTCCCGGATAGAGGTTTCCACCGCGTGATGTTGGCCGGTCACGTCAGGTACACCGGTCTGTCGGCTGGAACCTGGCAGCAGCCGGCGGGTTCGAAAGTGAACCGATGACACGATCAGGATGCGCATCATGACGCTCATGAGTACAGCGGATGCCAGCGTGCAGGCTTTGTATTTCGAAGACGACGGCGCGACGCCGAACAGCCGTTTTCCCGTACTGCTCTACCGGCTGAAGCTTGATCCGTCCGGGGATAATGCCAGTGCCTTCGAAGCCCTGTTTGCGGCTCACCAATGGACCCCGCTCTGGCGTGACGGGATCTTCGATTATCACCACTTTCACCCTAACGCCCATGAGGCGTTGGGCATTGCCTGCGGGCGGGCCCGATTGACGCTTGGCGGGGAGTCTGGGCAAAGCATGAGCGTGAAACGGGGCGATGTCCTGGTGCTGCCGGCAGGCACGGGCCATCGCTGCATCGCGTGCAGCGATGACTTCCTGGTGGTGGGTGCCTATCCTCAAGGGCAGGAAGACTACGACATTCAGCGGCCCGACAGCGCCGCGCACCCGTACGCCCTGGCGCGCATCGCCAAGGTGCCGCGCCCAGCGCAGGACCCGGTCAGCGGCATGCGGGGCGCGCTGATGACGCATTGGCGTTGAGTGCGCGGCTCGTGGGCCTTGCGCTGCGACGATCCGCTCCCGTCACCCCGCTTCTGCAGGGCCTGCCATTTCAGCTAACTGCCGGAACCTGCGCCTGATCCACTACCGGCTGAGCCACTGCTACCACTGCCCGAGCCAGTGCCGCTACCACCAGAACCATTACTGCCGGTTCCCGAGCCCCTGTTGGTACCGTCACCTCCGGTGTTGTTCGTCCCATTGTCATCAGTACCGCCATCACCCGTACCCATGCCATCGCCTGGTGTTCCTGAGCCGGTCGCCTCGCCTTGGCCGTTCATTTGCCCATTGACGTGCGGTTGCATGCCCGGGGCGCGTTGATCGTTCAGGTCTGTGGCGGCCAATGCAAGGGGGGCAGCGAAGCCTAGGCACAGTGCGAGCAGTAACGTAGAGGGTTTTGCTGGTGTCATGGTGGAACTCCTTTTTAGGTTGTTCACCCTCTGTTCGGCCTGCCGCTCGCGGGAGGGTGCCCGCTGAGCGACGGAAGGCTCTGCAGCAGGACGACGCGCTGAAAGGGGGTCCCAGATTTTGCTTCTACATGTTTTCATCACTGCCGAAGAACATTTGGACATTCATATAAATCAAATGGTTATGAATGGGAAATTGGATTTGTACCCGCAGATGTACCCCTTTCAACTGCAGCTACGAGTGGATTCCAGTGGAGGCAACGAGGAGGGATCGGTTTCAAATGTGCAATCCCTCGCCCATTTGCGCAACTTATGCTTTGGGCTCGTCCCAGTCGCTACGCGTCGCAGCAGTCAGTGTATCCCAGTCATCAGGAGGGTTGCCGCGGCCCAGCTTCTCGAATACGGCGTAGGGGTCGGATTTGCTGCCTGCGGACCGTAGGGTATTTTCGTCGTTGACCCATGCATAGACGATGACCTTGGACCTTGAGTCGTAGCGAAAGAACAGCCCAAAGCGCCTGCCGATTTTTGCTCGCCGCCAATGTCGGTAGGCAGTGCCCATCGGTTTCCCCTGTCAACGCCTCACCCCGCACCTCACGGTGCAACATGCATGACTCGGGGCCGGTTGATTCGCCATTTCTTACCAGTATCGAACTTTCATCGACTATCCTCCGCCAGCTTCAACTGGCGCACTGAGCGTACCGAGATCACACTTGCTGTCTTTCACCAGCCCGCAATGTATCGAGCATCGTATCCCGGGAGGCGGTGTAACTCTCCGCTTGTGCAGTAGTGCTCCATGATCCTGACCAATCAGAGGCAATACGGGAGCGACATCGCCCCATTGGCAGTTCATTTGCAGCGCCTGTGACGGTGCCGCGAGGCAACAGTCTGGGAGAGGTCTGCGCATGAATGCCTTCGGCCACCCATTAAGGACGAAGAGAAGTTGGCCTATGACTTCGGCTTCACCGCATCTTTGAGTGTTGGTTTTCAACGTATCTCTGAGGGGCTTCCTGGCCAACGGTCACTCGACGCTTGCGTGGGATGCACACGTTTTCCACTGAGGCCTGAACCAGAAAGCCGGCATTTCGTGAGAAAGCCGGCTTTCTGGTTTCAGGGGACAACCTGAATGGTCAGACGATGAAGTTCACCAATCGGTTAGGCACTACGATCATCCTTCCTGCGCTTTCCAGATATTTGCTCAACACAGGATCGGACAGCGCCTGGTCACGGATTGTGTCATGGTCGGCATCGGCCTGGACCAGAATCTCCCCCCGTAGCTTGCCATTGACCTGTACCATCAACTTCACTTCGTCCTGCCTTAAGGCGTCGCTGTCCGGGGTCGGCCAGGCACTGTCGTAGATCGCGCCGGGGAATCCCAATGCCTCCCAGAGTACCTGGGAGATATGTGGCGTCACAGGTTGCAGCACCTGCAAGAGAATGGACATGGTTTCCCGGCAGACCTGGTGACCAGCGCTGCGGGCACTCTCCAGTACCTTGAGCATCTTCATTGCACCCGATACGACGGTATTGTATTGCAGACGCTCATAATCGTTATTGATTTGCTTCAACAAGTCATGGGTCATGAAGCGCACACGGCTGGCTTCTGTGGCGTCTGCCGCCTGGCCGTCACTTTCGCTCCAGCGTGCCTGCTCATCAACGGCAAAGCTCCAGAGACGGCGCAGGAAGCGATAAGCCCCTTCGACACCGGTGTCGCTCCAGATCGTGCTTTGATCAGGGGGGCCGGCGAAGATGGTGAACAACCGGGCGGTGTCCGCACCAAACCGGTCGATGATGTCCTTGGGCTCGACCACGTTGTTCTTCGACTTGGACATCTTCTCCACGCCACCCAGGGTGACAGGCAAGCCATCTTCGATCGCTGTCGCGCTGACCGGACGGCCTTTTTCATCGTATTGAACCGATACTTCGCAGGGGTAGAACCATCGTCGGCTACCGTCCTGCGCCTTGCGGTAATAACTTTCCCGCAGCAGCATGCCCTGAGTGAACAGATTCTTGAACGGTTCACTGAAGTCCACCAATCCCTCGTCGCGCATCGCCCTTGTCCAGAACCTGGCGTAGAGTAAGTGCAGCACCGCATGCTCGATGCCGCCGATGTACTGGTCGATGGGCATCCAGTATCGGTTGCCAGGCCCTACCATCGAAGTGTGGCAGTCGGGATCGCAGTAGCGCATGAAATACCAGCTCGAGTCGACGAAGGTGTCCATTGTGTCCGTTTCCCGTTGCGCGGGTGCTGCACAACGAGGGCACGCGACGAGGCGGAACGATTCACGCTGCAGCAACGGATTGCCGCTTCCGTCGGGAATGCAATCGGTCGGCAATATTACCGGCAGGTCTGCGTAAGGTACTGGTACATCGCCACAGTATTCGCAATGAATGATCGGAATCGGAGTTCCCCAGTATCGTTGCCGGGAGATTCCCCAGTCACGCAGGCGCCACGTGGTGGCTTGCTCGCCACGCCCACGCTCGGCCAGGGCGTCGACGATTGCCAGGGCAGCTTGCTCCACCGTGAGACCATCATAGGCGCCAGAGTTGATCAGGCGACCTTCCTGGCTGCCGTAGCGATCCGACCAGGCTGCAGGGTCATAAGGAGCCCCGTCGAGCGCGATGACGGGGTGTACGGGCAAGCCATACTGACGGGCAAAATCGAAATCGCGCTCATCATGGGCCGGCACCCCCATCAAGGCGCCTTCCCCATACTCACCAACCACATAATTGGTGATCCACACGGCGACCGGTTCGCCGGTCAATGGATGCTCGACGTGCAAGCCGCTCGGGATACCGAGCTTCGCCTGCGAGCCGGCGGCGGGGCTGGCCTGTGCCGCCTGTCGACACGCCTGCACCTGCGGCTCGAGCCCTGGATCGAGCGCCGTGGCACGCTTGGCCAGCGGATGATCAGGGGAAACGGCACAAAACGTCACACCCATCAGCGTATCGACGCGCGTCGTGAACACCCACAGCTTGCCTGCGTCGATCAACTGCCCGTTTGCGTCTTCGACAGTGTGGACAAAGGCCAGGCGGACTCCACTGGCCTTGCCAATCCAGTTGCGCTGCATGCTGCGGACCATGTCCGGCCAACCCTCCAGGGTATCGATGGCCGACAGCAGTTCCTCTCTATACTGGGTGATGCGCAGGTAGTAGCCGGGAATCTCGCGTTTCTCGACGAGCGCTCCGGATCGCCAACCCCGGCCATCCACTACTTGCTCGTTGGCCAGCACGGTTTGGTCGACGGGGTCCCAGTTGACGATCTGGGTCTTCTTGTAGGCCACGCCCTTTTCCAGCAACTTCAAGAAAAACCACTGGTTCCATTTGTAGTATTCGGGATCGCAGGTGGCGATTTCTCGTGACCAGTCGAAAGCCAGTCCTAGCGGCTGCATCTGCGACTTCATGTCGGCGATGTTCATCCGTGTCCATTGAGCGGGTGATACGCCCGACTGCATCGCGGCGTTTTCTGCCGGTAGGCCGAACGCATCCCATCCCATCGGCATCAGAACGTTGTAGCCCTTCATCCGCATGTGACGGGCCAACATGTCATTGATCGTGTAGTTGCGCACATGCCCCATGTGCAACTTTCCGGAAGGGTAGGGCAGCATGGAACAGGCATAGAACTTTGGCCGGCTTTCGTCCTGGACAGCCTTGAATACTTCATCGCGAAGCCATTTGGCCTGAGCCGTGCTTTCAACCCAGGCAGGATCATACTGCTGTCGCATAGGGGGTCCTCGATATTGCTGTAAAGGCGTTGCACTTGAAATGAGCAGACATTGCCTGCTCTAGCTCATCCAACTCTTTCAAGCGGATCCGGATGCGTGAGGTCGGCAGGTTGACGGTACCGCTTTGCAGCACATAGTCTGCCGCGCGTCTGGCCAGACGCGGATCGATCTCCAGCCCGAGATAGGAACAGGAGCACATGTTCATGAACGAGTGCCCGTTCAGATCGACCATGCGGTTGCGCTCGACATGCCTGACGCTCAAGTCGGTCAGCTCTGAGTTCTGCGCAAGTTGCCAGGAGGGATTACCAATTTCGACCGTCCTGGCAGTATTGATGTATTGCTTCTTCAAATTAGACATAAACCTTCCATTTGCTTGGTTCAAGCTCGATAAAAGTTGTCTTTGCGAATACGTCGTGCGCTGCTTCGGGTATCCGTATGGGGGCGCAGTGAAGAAACTGACCTGAGTTTCAGTCGTTGACCACAGTTGTAGTATGTCAGTAGCCGGTGCTCAGTGCGATTAAATATGGCCAAAACCCAATTTTGATGTCAAGCATTTATTTCGGACAACTAAATCGAGCTGTGAATAGTCGCGTCAAAGGCAACTATCCTTGAATTATCTAATCCTGGGGCGATGCTGGCGGCTTCAGCGCTTAAGCGTCTCGCCTCGAACCGAAGTCCGATTCATAGTTTCGCTCATTGGAGGCGGTGATCGATCTGTTTAAAGGTGGCGACTGAGTTGTAGGAAAAATCCTCGGAGTGCATTGGGTTTCGTTACAAAATGTTCCTCGAGTATCCTTTTGCACCGCACCCTTGTATCGCACATCTTCAAGATGTCAAAAGTAGAGGACTCATTATTCCGAGTAGCCATGAAACAACTTCCGTCAGCCCCAGCGTATAGCGCAGTAATAGGTGTCATTGGCGTGTACCATGGTCGGAGATGACAAGTCTTGCGGTTGCCGTTATTGACTTTCCAACTTCAATCTGGAGCGGCCACCTACGCCGCAATGTTGTCCGGGCATGTCGCTGGGCATGATTTGTACTGTGTCCCGTGACACCGTCAGGGCACTGGCTGACGATATGGGGGGAGGGTTGTGGCGAAAGCATGGGCAGAGATGGACATCAGTCCAACCAAGAAGGTCCCACTCCATGCGCTGTGGTAGGGCGTGGTGCTGTGTCACGGCCGTTCGCTGTGTTCGCTGCCTCGGCTTATCGCGTCGGCAAGTGCCATGGCAGTTGTCCGGCCGGACTGTTGCCTTCATGGCGTTCTGATCAAAGACTGTCCGGATCCCCAAAAAACATTTGGACAGGGCGCTAGGGCAGTATTTCTGGCGTGCAAAAGCAACAATGTACCCCCAGAAATACCCTCGATACCCCCACCAGGATGCGCGGCGGATTGTGGCCTACCGATGTAGTGGTCTAATAAAACCGGTCACCCATTTAGGGAGACGCTGCAAGTAAAGGCAGACTCGTCGCGATCGCTTCTTGGCTGACCTGGAACAGCTGGTGTCCTGGGCGCAACTGGAGGCGCAAGTGGTGCCGTTCTACAGCGACACCACAGGCAAGCGCGGACACCCTGCAATCGGCTTGTCGCGCTTGCTGCGCATGTATATCGTGCAGCAGTATTTCGGTTTCTCCGATGAAGGTACCGAAGATGCCATCTACGACAGCCAGACCATTCGTAGTTTAATCGGCCTGTTCGGCTTAGCCTTTCGAGGCGCAGGGCTGGCCGCAGCAGAGGTTGTCCTGGTTCTCAGGGAACACCCCTTGGTCACCATGAGTGGTGATACTGATTTCATCCTCACTCCTGCCTTTGACCTGATACTCATCGGCAACAATCGTCTTCAGCAGAGCCCCGTAAGCCGGATGTCTCGGCGTGGCTCCAGCCACGTGTCGCAATTGGCCCTAAAAAGTTATGCACACCCGGAAGACACTGCGTCAGCAGCCAAATGCGCTCCCCAAGCATGAGGGGCGAGAATCGACTGCTTCGAAAAATGCCTTTCAACCAAAAATAATAACGAATGGGGTGAGCAGCATGTCCGTACCTCAACAACGATCAGAAAGTTCAAACGGCGGCCTGCAGTCAGGGCTCAAGCAACGTCACATGGCCATGATCGCTCTGGGTGGTGTCATTGGTGCCGGTCTGTTTGTCGGCAGCGGTGTGGTCATTCAGTCGGCGGGGCCTGCAGCCCTGATTTCATTCATGGTCACCGGCGTACTGGTCATTTTGATCATGCGCATGCTCGGCGAGATGGCCTGTGCTTTACCGGCTGTCGGCTCGTTCTACGAATATGCACGCATGGCCTGGGCCGACAATCCACAGACGAGCCAATTGGCCGGGTTTCTCACCGGCTGGATGTACTGGTATTTCTGGGTGATTGTCGTTGCGGTCGAGGCCGTGGCCGGTGCTTCTCTCATTCAGTTTTGGCTACCGGAGGTTCCGTCCTGGACCATCAGCCTGGTACTGATGATAGTTCTGACATGCACTAACTTGTGCTCGGTCGCCTCCTTCGGCGAATTCGAGTTCTGGTTCTCCTCGATCAAGGTGGCAGCAATCCTGGTCTTTCTATTGCTGGGTGGGTTGTACCTGCTCGGCATGTGGCCGACCGAAACCCACCACGGGTTGAGTTCGATGCTGAGCAACGGCGGTTTCATGCCCAATGGCATCGGGCCGGTGCTGACCGGTGCGGTGGCTGCGACCGGATTCTATTTCGGTGCCGAGATCGTCACCGTAGCGGCCGCTGAATCTTCCGACCCGGTTCGCTCGGTCGCGCGGGCGACCAATTCGGTGATCACTCGCGTGCTGTTCTTCTATGTCGGCTCGATCCTGCTGGTGGTCACCCTGGTCCCCTGGAACTCACCGGCGATACTCACGCCGTACTCCAGTGCGCTGGCAGCCATGGGCTTCGGCTGGACGGCACATGTGATGAACGCGATCGTGCTGACGGCAGTGCTGTCCTGTCTCAATTCGGGCATCTATGCCTCTTCGCGCATGCTGTTCGCCCTGACCAAACGGGGTGATGCACCGCGCGGCCTGGCCAAGCTGTCGTCCCAGGGCGTACCGCGTCGAGCGATCCTGTTTGGCACGCTGTTCGGCTATTTGTCGGTGGTCATGTCGTACATATCGCCGGATACCATCTTCGCCTTTCTGGTCAATTCCTACGGCACCGTAGCGATCTTCGTCTATGTGCTGATCGCCCTGTCTCAGCTGCGCTTGCGGGGCAAGCTGGAGCGCGAGGCGCCGGAGAAACTCAAAGTGCGGATGTGGTGCTTTCCCTACCTGACCTATGTCGCCATCATTGGCATGCTCGGCATCGTCACCGGCATGGCTTTCATACCGGAGCAACGCATGCCATTGGCACTGGGTGTGGTCAGCTTGGCGATTCTGCTGTTGGCGTTTATCAGTCGCAGCATCTGGCGACGGATCAAAGGCCTGCCGACCGTTGTGCCGGTAAGCAATTAAACGTTACGCCCCAGCGCTCGTGGGTTTGGCCGAACCGGGCATTCATACTGCCCGGTTCGGCCAAACCCACGAGCGCTGGGGCGTTGTGTTTCGTGGGAAGGCCGAATTCGAATGTGAAGGGTGGGCACTAGCGCAAGTTACTGGCGGCCACTGAGCAGACGCAGGATCTCATCGAATACCGCATTGTCCAGACTGCGCGATAAATCCAGCTCAAGGCTGCGACGATAATAAGTGCTCAAGTCCAGACCAACGCCAAGGGCGTACAACTCAACATTCCCCTGTTGTTCGATCTGTCGCGTTACTTGCTTGAGGTGCAGGTCAAGGATGTCCTGCTGGTTGGTTTGATGAGTGGCGCTGTCCATCGGGCAACCGTCGCAGATGACGATCAGCAGGCGGCGTCGGGCATCGCGCTGCAGTAGCCGCTGATGTGCCCAGAGCAGCGCTTCGCCGTCGATACTCTCGCGAAAAAGATCGGACTTGAGCAGCGCGGCAATGCTTGGCCGGGCGCGGCGCCAGGAGGTTTCGGCGTCCTTGTAGACCACATGACTGAGCTCGTTGAGCCGCCCTGGATTGGCTGGCTGGCCCAGGGCGCGCCAGCGCTTCAACGGACGTCCGCCGTTCCATTGACCGGTGGTGAAGCCAAGGATTTCACTGCGCGCACCTGCCAGTTCCAGTGCTCGACAGAAGGCGTCAGTCAGCAAGGTGATGCTCTCGATATGATTGCGCATGGAACCGGAATTATCGATCAGCAGGGTGACCAGGCAATCGCAGTGCGGACGCTCCTGCTCGTGGCGAAAAATCTCGCGTTGTTCAGGGCTGATGATCAGACGACTGAGTCGACCTGCATCGATTTGCCCGTCGGTCTGGGCAAAGGCCCAGCCATCCCGACGCGGTGCAGCCAGCAGGGTGCCCAGACGCTTGGCCAGACGTGGCAGATTCAGGCCCTGACCTGCCAGGCGCCGATCCAGACGTTGGCGCAGCTCGCGTAACAAGTCGCTACGCACCAGGCTGGTGGCGTCACGCTCGCAATCATGGTCGCGGCTGAACACCTGATAGGAAAAGCTGTCGTTGCTGCCGCGTGGATTGCCGTGGGCAGTAGCGCTGCTGCTGTTCTCTCCTTCGCCCTCCTGATCCAGGTCCAGTATCAGCGCGAAGGCAAGACGCGTCTTCTCGACGACCTCCGAGACCTTGCGCTCGTCGTTACCGAGCAGTTCGGCGCCCAGTTGCTCGATCAGTTCGTGCGCCTTGGCGGCAATCAGCAAGGCATGCTCGGTGAACGCCAGCTGGTCATGGCGACAGCGGCGCAGTAGACCGAAGGCTGCGCCGAAATGGCCGAGCAGACTCAAGCGTGGCGCTTCAATCAGCATCTCTGTCTGTTCCCCGGCACGGCCGCCACACAGCAGAATCCAGCTCATTTGCGCCAGGGTGAAAAGCAGCAGGCCAATGTGTCCCTCAGCTTGGCCGGCGTCGAGAAACTGCTGGCTCCATTGCTCGAAGCGGCGCAACAGATTTCGCCGAACACCAGGATGACAGTCGGCTACCAATGACTCGACGCGCAGTTGCTCAAGCAGCTCGAACACCAGGCAGGCGATCGGCTGCGGCGGATGTACCTGGCGAACCAGGGCCTGATCGCTGTGTTTCAGGCGCAGCGCGAGGCTATCTGACACGCCACGCCAGGCGTGGCTTTCATCGTATTCCGGGTTGGGATGCAGGTGCGGGGCGCGTACCGGATAGTGCCGCTCCTGCACTTCCAGGCGGCCGCCGCGATAGCGTACGCGCTGCTCCCCGGACAGAGCCCGCAGCGTCGCCGCGCAGAGTTCCTCGAGTTGTTGCTGGCGTTTCTCGCGGCGTAGCGGTGGGGTCATGGTGGTCTTCCTGTGTTCAAGCCAGTGCCAGCAGGGGGAGGGCCGATTCGGCCAGCTCCTGGTCGAAGCAGCGTTGGTAGTATTCGGCGACGATTGGCCGCTCCGCTTCGTCGCATTTGTTGAGGAACGTCAGGCGGAAGGCCAGCGCCGGGTCGCTGAAAATTTCCATGTTCTCGGCCCAGGAAATGACGCAGCGCGGCGACATCAGCGTCGACAGGTCGGCGCTGGCGAAGCCTTGGCGGGTCAGTTCGGCCACTGCCACCATTTGCCTGAGCAAACCTTCGCCATGGCGGGCGAGCACATGCGGCACCCGCGCCGCGACAATGGCAACTTCTTCGGCCTGTGGCAGGTAGTTCAGCGTGGCGACGATGTTCCAGCGATCCAACTGCGCCTGGTTGAGCACCTGGGTACCGTTGTACAGCCCGTTCAGGTTGCCCAGGCCAACGGTGTTGGCGGTGGCGAACAGGCGGAATGAGGGGTGCGGATGGATCACCAGGTTCTGGTCGAGCAGGTTGAGCTTGCCGTCGCGCTCGAGAATGCGCTGTATGACAAACATGACGTCGGCACGGCCCGCGTCATACTCGTCGAAGATCAGCGCCATGGGCCGGCGCAGTGCCCAGGGCAAGATGCCTTCCTGGAACTCGGTGACTTGTTTGCCCTCGCGCAGGACGATGGCGTCTTTGCCGATCAGGTCCAGGCGGCTGATGTGACCGTCCAGGTTGACCCGTGTGCAAGGCCAGTTGAGCCTTGCTGCGACCTGTTCGATATGGGTCGACTTGCCGCTGCCGTGCAGCCCTTGCAGCATCACCCGGCGATTACGGGTGAAACCGGCGAGAATCGCCAGGGTGACCTCCGGGTTGAAACGGTAGGCCGTGTCGATCTCCGGCACATGCTCGTTGCGCGTGAGGAACATCGGTACACGCATGCTGGAATCAATACCGAACAATTCCCGGACAGGGACCAGACGGCTGGCAGGTTCGAAGTTCAGGTCGGTCATGAATGTCGCCTTGAGGGCCGGAAAGGAAGTCTTGATTCTAGGAGGGGGGGCTGGAGCGGGGGAGGGGCCAGTTAGCGGAGCTTGATGCGGCCAGTAGAGGCTGGCACCACGTTAGGGCGAAAACTGGCCCTATGGTTCAGTGCGATGGCGGCTAAGGATTGTCCGCGCAGTAAAGCGCCTGGCGGTTGCCGCCGAACAACCTTGAGAGGTCTCTCTGATGTCCGCCGATACCCTGACGATCACGCTGGATCCGCAGCTTCTGGAACTGTTTCGCCGATACCAGCTGCATACCCAGGTCACTCCGCAGTATTATATCGACGAACTGCTGGCCAGGACTCGGCCAACGCTGCAGGCCGTGGTCGAGGCGCTGGAAGAAGCCGCTGGCGATCCCGAGGTGCTGGCCCAGCTGTTTGGTCGCCGGATGGCCAGCCTGATGCAATCGTGATCGATGCTGGGATAAAGCTTTGACGGCAATGACTCCTGCGGCAGAAAAGTCAGTGTATGGACGCGACGCAAAGCCTTCCCCGCAATGGGGCGGGCATTGCGCCGTGTGTAGCGGGGCAGGATGTTTTCAGGTGCTGGGGTACGGCGCAGGGCTGAATTCGCTGTTCATCCGCTCACCTTTGCGCGTGCCTATCCACCAGGCGCAGTAAGCACTGACGGCACCTGCGAAGAGGACATACAAGCACGTCGTCCAGGGCTGGCCATCGCTGCTGCGCATCAGCGCGGTGGCGATTATCGGGGTCAGGCCGCTGGCGAAGATGCCAGAGAACTGATAGACGAAAGAGATGCCGGTATAGCGTACTTTGGCGTCGAACAGCTCACAGAACATGGCGGCTTCAGGGCCGTAGATCGCCGCATAGAAGATTCCGAAGGGCACCACGATCGCCATCCAGATCAGGAACATATCGCCGTTGCTGACCATCATCAGCCAGAAGGCTGGGAAGGCAGACAGCGCGGTAATCAGCGATCCCCAGAAATACACGCGGGTGCGGCCGATACGATCGGACAAGGCGCCGAACATCGGGATGGTGAAGCACATCACCATCGCTGCCACCATCACTCCGATCAACGCTTCGGAACGTGGAAGGTCAAGTGTCTGGGTCAGGTAGCTGAGTGAAAACACCCCGAACACATTGAAAAACACCCCATCGATGTAGCGCGCGCCCATACCGGCCAGAACATTCTTGGGGTATCGCTTGATCATGTCCACGAACGGGATGGCGGCTTCGGCATTGGCCGCTTTGACTTTGGCGAACTCGGGGCTTTCCATCACGTTCAGACGAATCCAGGTGCCGACGAATACCAGCAAAGCGCTGACCAGGAATGCGATGCGCCAGCCCCAGGTGAGAAACTGGGCGTCACTCAGAACGTAGGACAGCAGCCCCACCACGCCTGAGGCCAGGCACAAGCCGATTGCCAGGCCAATCTGCGGCAGGCTGGCATAGAAGCCGCGCTTGTGCTGTGGCGCGTACTCGAAGGCCATCAGCACGGCGCCACCCCATTCCCCGCCTAGGCCGATACCCTGGACGACGCGCAGCAGCAACAGCAGGGTCGGTGCCCAGATGCCGATGCTGTTGTAACTGGGGACCAGGCCAATGAGAAAGGTGGCCACGCCCATGATCATCATGGTCATGATCAGCATGCTCTTGCGCCCGATCTTGTCGCCGAAGTGACCGAAGATCACCCCGCCGATCGGGCGGCTGAGAAAGCCGACGGCGAATGTGCCGTAAGCCAACATGGTGGACACCAGCGGGTCATCGCTCGGAAAGTACAGCTGGTTGAACACGACACCGGCGACGACGCCGTAGAGGAAGAAGTCGTACCACTCAATGGTGGCGCCTATAACACTGGCGATAACCACCTTGCGCACAGGACTGGCCGTGGACATGTGATTGTTCCTATTGTTGTATTCATAGGGAAGGTGAGCGCGGTTGCGCGCTGCCTTGGATGTTTCATCAAGATGCCAATGTGCTCGGTTCCGGCATTGCTGGCGCCACGCCGTGCGGCGTGCGGGCACTGGGCCGCAGGCAATCTTCAAGAATCATTGCTGAAGCCTTTTCGGCGATCATCACCACTGGGACGTTGGTGTTGCCCGAGACCAGGGTCGGCATGATCGAGCAGTCGACCACCCGCAGCCCCTGCAGGCCATGGACGCGCAGGCGTGAATCGACCACCGCGAGCGGATCGTTACCCATCTTGCAGGTACCGGAGGGGTGAAAGATGGTCGCCCCGTACTGACGGCAGAACTCGAGAATCTGCTCGTCGCTCTGGGTCTCGCTGCCGGGGCGGAACTCATGGCGGATCAGTTGCTTGAGCGAGCGGGTCGCGGCCAGCTTGCGGGTGTAGCGCACCGCGGCAATGACCGTCTTGCGGTCCTGTTCGGTCGACAGGTAATTGGGCTGTATCGACGGTGCTTGCAGTGGGTCGGTAGAGGTAATGCGTACATGGCCACGGCTTTCCGGGCGCAGCTGGCAAACCGACAGGGTGAAGCCGGAGAAGGGGTGTACGCTGCCGCCGGCAGAGTCGGCACTGAGCGTACCGAAGTGGTACTGGATGTCGGGAGTGGCGCTTTGCTCCAGTACGCGTGTGAACAAACCGCCCTGGTTGATGCCGATTGCCAGTGGGCCGCTGCGGGTCAACAACCACTGCAGACCCATGCGCAGTTTACGCAGGGGTGAACGTAGGTCATCGTTGGTGGTGATTGGCTGGGTACACTCGTAGATCATGCGAATCTGCAAATGGTCCTGCAGGTTTTCACCCACACCCGGCAGGGCATGCACCTCGGCGATATTGAGTTTTTTCAATAACGTCGCGGGGCCGACGCCGGAGAGTTGCAGGAGCTGTGGTGATTGCAGTGCACCGGCGCTGAGAATCACCTCACGTCTAGCCTTTACGCTCATCGACCGACCGTTCTGGCAGTACTGGACGCCGACTGCACGGGTGCCTTCGAAAAGTATTTTCTCGGCATGGGCAAGCGACACTATCGTCAGGTTTGCCCGGCGCCTGGCGGGGTGCAGGTAAGCCACCGCAGTGCTGCAGCGCAACCCCTTGCGGGTGGTCAGTTGGTAGTAGCCGACGCCCTCCTGATCACCTGTATTGAAGTCCTGGACGTGCGCGACACCGAGTTCTTTGGCCGCACCGATGAAGCCGTCGGTGAGAGGGTTGCGCGCCTTGATGCTGGATGCCGATAACGGCCCGTCTGTGCCGCGTGTGGGACCAGGGCCAAGGTCGTTGCACTCGGCGCGGCGAAAGTACGGTAATACCTCGTCCCAGCCCCAACCGACATTGCCGGCGCTGGCCCAGGCATCGTAGTCGGCGCGCTGGCCGCGAATGAAGATGAGCCCGTTGATTGAACTACAGCCACCGAACACCTTGCCGCGCGGCCAGTAGATGCGCCGGTCGTTCATGCCAGGGTCTGGATCGGTGTAGAAGCCCCAGTTGTAGACCGGGTGGAACATGGTTTTGGCATAGCCTATCGGGATGTGAATCCACGGATAGCGATCCGTAGGCCCCGCCTCGAGCAGGCAAACGCTGTATCGTCCATTCTCGCTGAGCCTATTGGCTAGCACACAACCAGCCGAACCGGCACCGACAATGACGAAGTCATAGGCACGTGACATCCGAAATCCCCTTCTTTTTATAGTTGTGAACCTGAATTGCACTCGAAAACTAGAACAATTCATTCCACTTATGTGGGGCCAGATTTGGAGTGCTGATTAGTCCACTGCTGTTTTTCTTGCTAAAAGACGGCTTAATGCATTAATAATTAATGAATTAATTCACCACGGCTTTTCATCGGGCAATTGATAAATGGAACATATCGTAGCGAAAACCGAGGGGCGGCCGCTGGAGCCGATCAACGCCGAAAATCCGGATCGCAGCCTGCGCGCCTTGCTGGTTCTGGAAGTGCTCGCCAGCGTCGATGCGCCGCTGTCTCTTGCACAGTTGTGCGAGCGGCTTGCAGCGCCGAAAGCCACGCTGCTGCGTATGTTGGTAGCGTTGGAGCGTCTGGGTTATCTGCTCCGTGAAGGGGACGAGAAGACTTACCTGCTCGGTCCTCGGGCCAGCCGCATGGGGCTGGCGCTACTGCGCAACCACGTGGTGCTTGAGCGCAGCCGGCTGATTCTGCAGACGCTGGTGCGGCAGTTGGGTGAAACCTGCAACCTGACCGCATTGGATGGCGACAGGGTAATTTACGTCGACCGTGTGGAAACGCACGAACCCTTGCGCCTGCATGTCGAGCCTGGCACCCATGTGCCGTTGCATTGCACTGCCAGTGGCAAGTTGTTCCTCGCCGAGATGCCCGTGCACCGGCGCAGCGCCATTCTCAAGCACCTGGAGCTGACGCCGAGCTCCGATCGCAGCATCACCGATCACGACGTGTTGGCGTCCGAGCTGGAGCGTATCCACAGTCGGGGTGTGGGCATCGACAGTGAGGAATTCGTCAGGGGCATGGTGGCCGTCGCCGTGCCAATCAGAGGTGCCGATGGGCAGTGCCTGGCAGCCTTGGCCTGTCATGCGCCGACGGCACGGAAAAGTCTCAACGAGCTGATCGAGTTCATTCCGCAGATGCAGGCGGCAGCCGCGCAATTGGCGCTGTCGTTGGCCTTGGATGGGGCTCGCGGTTGAACTGTTCGCAAGGCGCTCGAAGGTGCGCTGAGCCGCACCTTCGAGCACTTACAGAAACAGGCCACTCAAGGGCGAGGACGCGTCGCCGCTGAGCCGACGCGGCATACGCCCCGCCAGGTAGGCTTCGCGGCCGGCTTCGACCGCCTTGCGCATCGCCGAGGCCATGCGAATCGGTTCGCGGGCGCGAGCAATGGCGGTATTCATCAGCACCCCGTCGCAGCCCAGTTCCATGGCAATGGCGGCATCGGAGGCGGTGCCGACACCGGCATCGACAATCACCGGGACCTTGGCGTTTTCCACGATCAGGCGAATGTTGTAGGGGTTGCGGATGCCCAGCCCGGAACCGATCGGCGCGCCCAAGGGCATTACCGCTACGCAGCCAATTTCCTCAAGGCGCCGAGCCACCAGCGGGTCATCGCTGGTGTAGACCATCACCTTGAAGCCCAGGTCGACCAATTGCTGAGCGGCGATCAGGGTTTCACCGATATCGGGGTACAGGGTCTGGCTGTCACCGAGCACCTCCAGTTTCACCAGCGGGTGGCCGTCCAGTAGTTCACGTGCCAGCAAGCAGGTGCGCACGGCATCCTTGGCCTTGTAGCAGCCTGCGGTATTGGGCAGCAGGGTGTAGCGCTGCGGCATGACCGTGTCGAGTAGGTTGGGCTGGTCGGCTTCCTGGCCAAGGTTGCTGCGGCGTACCGCAAAGGTGACGATCTGCGCCGAGCTGGCCTCGATCGCTGCGCCGGTCTCGCTCAGGTCTGCATAGTGTCCTGTGCCGACCAGCAAGCGCGAGGCGTAGGGCTGGCCGGCAATGATCAGTGGGTCGTGGGTTGGGCGAATTGATGTCATAGAAGCTCCAGTTGGGGGGAATGGCTGGTTCACGAGCAATCAGCCGCCGCCGATGGCATTCACGATTTCCACGCGGTCGCCCTGTTTCAGCCGCACTTGGGCGTATTCGCTACGCGGTACCACTTCGAGGTTGTACTCGATGGCCAGGCGCCGCTCTTGCAACTGCAGGCGGACGAGCAGTTGCGCCAGATCGATGTCCGCTGGCAACCACTGGGCTACCCCGTTGATCTCCACTTCGATCATTCAGGCTCTCGTGTCGATGAGGGTTGTCGTGCTCGCAGGGTGAGGGGATCGCCACGGTGCTATTAGAGCCAGTCGCAATTGCTGCGCTGGTCCAGTGTGCTGATACAAGGCTGGCATCACGCAAGGTCAATAACTGGATCTAACTGTGCACGCTGCTTGTTCTTAGTTTCTACCTCAGGGGTGGATCGGGCAGTGCTGCGTTGCGATGCCCAGTACTGCTCCTTCGTATGCGGGTGCCTGGTGATTGTCTGCTGCCCGGTGACCAACAAAAACAATGCACCAGTCGAGAGGTAAGCATGAAAACAACAGCTCACGAGTTCGATGCAGTCGAGGCCTTGGCAAGTGACCGCGCTCACGTCTGGCATCACTTGTCCCAGCACAAACCACTGGAACACAGCGACCCGCTGATGATCGTTGAAGGCAAAGGCATGCGCGTACGCGACATCAAGGGCAATGAGTACCTGGATGCGGTGTCGGGCGGGGTATGGACCGTCAACGTCGGTTACGGCCGCGAGAGCATTGCTGACGCGGTGCGCGATCAGTTGGCGAAGATGAACTTCTTCGCCGGTTCCGCCGGCAGTATTCCAGGCGCCTTGTTCGCCAAGAAGCTGATCGAGAAGATGCCTGGCCTGAGCCGGGTGTACTACTCCAACTCAGGCTCGGAGGCCAATGAGAAGGCTTACAAGATCGTCCGGCAGATTGCGCACAAAAAGTACGGCGGCAAAAAGCACAAGATCCTATTCCGCGAGCGCGACTACCATGGCACCACCATCACTGCGCTGAGCTCTACCGGCCAGTTCGAGCGCAAGAACCAGTACGGTCCCTTCACCCCCGGTTTCGTCGAGTTTCCCCATTGCTGCGAATACCGCTCGCAGTTCGGTGACGTGGCCGACTACGGCATTCGCGCGGCCAAGGAAATGGAGCGGGTGATTCTCGCCGAAGGGCCGGATACCATCGGCGCCGTGGTGCTCGAACCGATCACCGCCGGGGGCGGCGTCATCACCCCGCCGGAGGGTTACTGGGAGACCATCCAGGCGATCTGCAGGAAGTACGACATCCTCCTGCACATTGACGAAGTGGTCTGTGGCCTGGGCCGTACCGGCAAATGGTTCGGCTATCAACACTACGGCATCAGCCCGGACATCGTCACCATGGCCAAGGGTGTGGCCAGCGGTTACGCAGCGATCTCCTGCACAGTGACCACCGAGGAAGTGTTCGAAGCATTCAAAGGGGAAGCCGATGACCGCATGGGCTACTTCCGTGACATCAGCACCTTTGGCGGCTGCACCGCAGGCCCGGCGGCGGCGCTTGAGAACATGCGGATTATCGAAGACGAAGGCCTGTTGGAGAATGTCACCCATATGGGCGAGTACTTCATGGGTCGCCTGCGCGAATTGCAGGACAAGTATCCGATCATTGGCGATGTTCGCGGCAAGGGCCTGTTCTGTGGCATGGAACTGGTCAAGGACCGCAAGACCAAGGAGCCGGTGGCCGAAAGCGTAACGATCGCCATCGCCGCTGACTGCATGCGCCAAGGCGTGATGATCGGGCGTACCAACCGCAGCTTCGAGCAATTCAACAATACGCTGTGTTTTAGCCCGGCACTGATCGCGACACAGCAGGACCTGGATGTGATCATCGTCGCCCTGGACGCCGCCTTTGGCCGCCTAGCCGCCAATCCATAACGCTTGCGAAGCTTGAACAGACCGGTCCCGAGTTGCATTGACGGGCCGGTCTTGTTGTTGGCGCGGCGTTTATGGTCGAGCACCGGATAGTCTTGTCGACGTGTTGTTGCTAGTCTGCCTGACGATCGCTGCGTCAGCGATGTGCTGACAAGAGCACTCTGAAATGCCTGGCCGAGTGGTGTGCGGTACCAGTGCTTGTCGTCCGTTCAGTCGAGGCCGCTATGTTCCAGCTATTCCATTTGTCCGCCGATAAATCCACCAACTTGCAGCAGCAACTGCGCGAGCAGATCGCGCAAGTCATTCTCAACGGCAATATTCCGCTCGACAATCCGTTACCCTCTAGCCGCAAGTTGGCCAAACAGCTGAACATTGCGCGCAATACGGTAGTGCTTGCCTACGAGCACTTGCTCGACGATGGCTACCTGCTGGCCCGTGAGCGTAGTGGCTACTATGTGAATCCGGCCATCCTCGGGCGCAAGGTGGAGACGCCGCGCGCGCACCCGGACGAGACCGTCGTCACCCAGCAGGATTGGTCGCAACGGCTGGTCATGCAGCCCTCGCAGCAACGCAACATGAGCAAGCCACGCGATTGGCAGAATTATAAGTACCCTTTTATCTACGGACAGTTCGACCCGGCCCTGTTCCCGACGGCCAACTGGCGTGAATGCTGTCGTGATGCAGTGAGTATTCCGGCGATCCGTGACTGGGCCTCCGATCGTTTCGATAACGATGATCCTCTGCTGATGGAGCAGATCAGAACACGTCTGTTGCCGCGCCGTGGAGTCTGGGCTTCGCCCGAGCAGATCCTGGTCACAGTAGGCGCGCAGCACGCGCTGTATATGCTGGCGCGCCTGTTGTTGCGCTCCGACAGTGTGATGGGCATTGAAGAACCGGGTTATGTCGACGTGCGCAATATCGCCATGCTCAATCCTTCGCGGGTCCAGGCGCTGGCGGTGGACAACCAGGGCTTGATGCTCAGCGATGAGCTCAATGGCTGCGACCTTATCTACACCACGCCCAGTCATCAGTGCCCGAGCACTGTGACCATGCCCCTGGAGCGGCGCTACGAGTTGTTGCAGCGGGCCAATGAGCACGATTTTCTGATCATCGAGGACGACTACGAAAGCGAGACCAACTTCAAGCGCAACCCGATCCCAGCGCTAAAGAGCCTGGACAAGAATGATCGGGTGCTCTATGTCGGCAGCCTGTCGAAAACCCTGGCGCCGGGCCTTCGGGTTGGCTATCTGGTCGGGCCCGAAGCGCTGATCCGGGAGGCACGGGCGTTGCGTCGGTTGATGGTGCGTCATCCTGCGGCGAACAATCAGCGTTCGGTGGCGCTGTTCCTTGAGCGAGGCTACCACGATGCATTGGTCATGAGCCTGATGCGGGCTTACGAGGAACGTCATGAGCAGATGGGCGCGGCCCTGCGCGAATACCTGCCAGAGTCGTCCAAGGAGCCGAGCTTCGGCGGCTCCTGCTACTGGGTCAAGGGGCCCGATAGCCTGGACGCACGGCGTCTGCAGAAACTTGCCGGCGAACACGACATCTTGATTGAACCCGGTGACATTCATTTCTTCGGCGAGCAACCGCCGCTCAATTACTTCCGTCTCGGATACTCGTCGATTCCGGCTGAGCGCATTCGACCGGGGATCAAACTGCTTGCTGAACTGATCCAGCAGATCAGCTAAGCGCTAGGCCTGATGCCCGTCGGTTAAGGCCAATGGGGCCGCTGCGCGGCCCATTGCCGGCAAGCCGGACTCCCACAGATACCCTGTGGGAGCGGGCTTGCCCCGCGATGGCTGGTGATCTCATACGCACAGTTTCAGGGTTCCCGATCGCCCCCAGCCTGGGCTGTCTTTGCCTGCTCACGCATCTGGACCCACTGGCTTAACAGTTGGTCCTCAACTGGTCCTATCGGCCACTTTCCCCCGGCTCCTACTCTAGCTCCAAGACAGCCAGTCCTCGCGTCAACGTGAAGCAGAGGCGGCTCGTTCGACCTGCCCCAAAACTCCATCACAACAACAATCGGAGAGATCGGCATGCCTGTCCTGAAACGAATTCCTATGCCGCCGCCGCGCTGAAAGGCTGAGCCCCGAGTCATTGGCGGCGCAGCCGCCGTACTTCAAGTAACGAGAGGAAGATCGATATGCCACGCATGACCCCTAGCGAAGCAATGGTAGAAACACTGGTTGCCAACGGCGTCACCGACATCTTTGGCATCATGGGTTCGGCCTTCATGGATGCGATGGACATCTTCGCACCAGCCGGTATTCGATTTATCCCGGTGGTCCACGAACAAGGTGCCGGGCACATGGCTGACGGCTTCTCGCGGGTCAGTGGTCGTCACGGCGTGTGTATCGCGCAGAACGGTCCCGGTATCACCAACTTCGTCACGGCCATCGCTGCGGCCTACTGGGCGCACAGCCCGGTGGTCGTCATCACCCCGGAGACCGGCTCGATGAGTCAGGGCCTGGGTGGCTTCCAGGAAGCCCAGCAACTGCCGTTCTTCGAAACCATCACCAAATACCAGGCCCATGTGTCCAATCCTGCGCGCATGGCGGAATTTACCGGCCGCTGCTTCGATCGGGCGATGCAGGAAAATGGCCCGACCCAGCTGAACATTCCGCGTGATTTCTTCTACGGCGATATCAACGTTGAAATCCCCACGCCGATCCGTATCGAGCGCAGCGCTGGTGGCGAGCAAAGCCTGGCCGAAGCAGCCCAGCTGCTGGCGGGGGCGAAATTCCCGGTGATCATTTCCGGTGGCGGTGTGGTCATGGGCGATGCCGTCGAAGCCTGCCAGGCGCTCGCCGAATACCTCGGCGCCCCGGTGGTCAACAGCTACCTGCACAATGACTCCTTCCCGGCCAGTCACCAGCTGTGGTGTGGCCCGTTGGGCTACCAGGGCTCCAAGGCCGCGATGAAACTACTGTCGCGCGCCGACGTGGTGCTGGCGCTGGGAACGCGCCTGGGGCCATTCGGTACCTTGCCGCAGCACGGCCTGGATTACTGGCCCAAGCAGGCGAAGGTGATCCAGATCGACTGCGATTCGAAAATGCTCGGCCTGGTGAAAAAAATCAACGTAGGTATCTGCGGCGATGCCAAAGCTGCGGCGGTCAATCTGCTCGGCCGTCTGCAGACTCTCGACGTGCTGTGCCTGGAAAGCAAAGGGGCGCGAGCCGAGGAAATCGCCAAGGAAAAATATGAATGGGAAACCGAGCTGAGCGCCTGGATCCACGAGAAGGACGAATTCTCGCTGGACATGATCAAGGAGCAAAGCGGTGAGGAGGGCAATTACCTGCACCCGCGCCAAGTGTTGCGTGAACTGGAAAAAGCCATGCCCGCCGATGCCATGGTGTCTACCGACATTGGCAACATCAACTCGGTATCCAATAGCTACCTGCGTTTCGAGAAACCCCGTTCGTTCTTCGCCGCCATGAGTTTTGGCAACTGTGGTTACGCGCTGCCGACCATCATCGGCGCCAAGGTCGCTGCACCACACCGCACCGCCATCTCCTACGCCGGTGACGGTGCCTGGGGCATGTCGATGATGGAAATCATGACCTGTGTCCGCGAGAACATTCCGGTCACCTCGATCGTGTTCCACAACCGTCAGTGGGGCGCGGAGAAGAAGAACCAGGTGGACTTCTACAACCGTCGCTTCGTCGCAGGCGAGCTGGAAAACCAGAGCTTCGCAGGGATTGCGCGCTCGATGGGTGCCGAAGGCGTCACAGTCGACCGTCTCGAAGATGTCGGCCCGGCACTCCAGGCAGCCTGTGAGGCACAGAAGGCTGGCAAGACCACGGTGATCGAGATCATGTGCACCCGTGAGTTGGGCGATCCGTTCCGCCGCGATGCGCTGTCCAAGCCGGTGCGTTTCCTCGAGAAGTACAAAGACTACGTCTGAGTCGCCGAAGTGACCGGTTTGCCCCGGCCACCTGAAACACTGCCGCGGCGCCTTCGGGCGCTGTTGCAGCTTCGACTGTAGACAGACAGGAATCCAAGCATGTTGAGCACTATTCCTCCGGAATGCCCGGCATTCCTGCTTGACCGGGCCAAGGCGCTGCCGCGCGTGGTCACCGCGGTGGTCAATCCCGTTAACCTGCTCAGCCTGAGCGGTGCCAAGCGGGCGTGTGATGAAGGGCTCATCGAGCCGGTACTGGTCGGGGACCAGGGGCGAATCCGCGCCGTGGCCGATGTATTGGACTGGGATCTGCATGATCTGCGCATCCAGCATGTCAGTGACGAGGCACAGTGCGCCGAAGCCGCCTGTATGCTGGCCGGGGCCGGTACTGCACAGGCACTGATGAAGGGGCATCTGCACACCGATGTATTGCTGCGTGCAGTGCTCAAGCATGAGTTCGGACTGCGTGCTGCCAACCGTCTGAGCCATGTGTTCCACATGACCCTGCCGGGTAGCGAAAAAGCATTGTCGATCACCGATGCGGTGATCAATGTTCAGCCCACGATCGTCGACAAGATCCATATCGCCCGCAACGCCATCGAGCTGATGCATGCCCTGGGCTACGAGAAACCGCGCATGGCGGTGTTGTCGGGGAGCGAAGAAGTCACGCGTAGCATGCCGTCCAGCCAGGATGCCGCCGAGCTGGCCAAACTGGCGGCGATCGGTGCCTTGGGCCATGCCAGTGTCGAAGGTCCGCTGGCCTTTGACAATGCGGTGTCGCTGGAAGCTGCGCGGATCAAAGGTATCGGCGGCGAGGTAGCGGGTAATGCCGATATCTTATTGGTGCCGAACCTGGAAGCCGGCAATTTTCTGTTCAAGCAGATGGTTCACTTCATGAGTGCCACGGCCGCTGGCCTGGTGCTAGGCGCGCGGGTGCCGATCATTCTCACTTCGCGTGCGGACCCGCTGGAGGCGCGTGTGGCATCCTGCGCCCTGGCGTCCATTTTTATCGACTATCGTCGCCAGTTGCACAGCCAGCTGCTGGCTGCCGGTTAGGCAACGTCAAGACCCAAGGAGAACGATGATGGCTGTGCAACGTTATGGCTTTATCTTCAAGGCACCGGGCATGCAGTTCCTCACCCACAACGGCAGCCTGGAGTCCGATGCCTTCACTGCGACCGTGTGTGGCGTTGCGAACGTCGAGGAGGCGGTGCTGGTGGCCCAGGAGTTGTTGACCCGGCATGTTCAATTGATCGAGTTGTGCGGCGCGTTCACCGAGGCCGACGTCGAGCAGATCCGCAATGCCATTGGCGATCGGGTTGCGCTGGCCGCGGTGCAGTACAGTGCCGAAACGCGTCAGCGCCTGGAGCAGTTAGCCGATTGATTGGCATCACCTCGGATGCGCTGCGAGCTTCGGTCTGAAGCATCGCGGCGCGCAGGTGGCGACTGGCCCCCTATACCGAACCGACGTGGTCCTAATGGGAAGAAGTTGATTTCTCTAGCATCAAAACCCAGTGATTTCATAAACCACAGGGTGTAGCTGGAAATGAAAATAAAACAGCATCACACGATTCCCCCAATGCCCAGCCGGCCGCGCGACACGGCCCAGCCCTCGACGTCGTGGCTGGCACGCCGGCAGCAGAGCCTCGGCCTGTTATTGCCGGGCATCCTTGCCTCGGTTGTGGTCGCCGCCAGTGCCACTTTCCTTTCTGAACATTACGGTGCGCCGGTGATGCTGATGGCCCTGTTGCTGGGCATGGCATTGGGCTTTCTCTCCGAGGAGGGCCGGGCGGTCGCCGGTATCCGTTTCACCTCCAGCATCATCCTGCGTTGTGGCGTGGCGTTGCTGGGCATGCGCATTACCGTGGAGCAGATACTCTCGCTGGGAGGAACGCTGATGGCGGTGGTGATTGGTGCCGTATTCCTGACCATCAGTTTCGGCATCCTGCTGTCTCGGCTACTCGGCCAGTCACGTGATTTCGGTATTCTCAGCGGCGGCAGTGTGGGCATTTGCGGCGCCTCGGCGGCGTTGGCAATTTCTGCGGTACTGCCGCAGGACAAGGACAGTGAGCGCAACATCATCTTCACTGTGATCAGTGTGACGGCACTGAGCACCATCGTCATGATTGCCTACCCGCCGATCGCTCAGTGGATCGGCCTGGACGCCCATCAGGCCGGGGTATTTCTCGGTGCAACGATTCACGATGTGGCCCAGGTAGTCGGCGCTGGCTACAGCATGTCGGAGCAGACCGGCGATACCGCAACCGTGGTCAAACTGTTGCGCGTGGCCATGCTGGTACCTATCGTCTTCAGCCTGTCGTTGCTTTTGCGCAAGCGCGGCGATGGCGGTCCCCGTCCGGCATTGCCGTTGCCCTTGTTCATCATCTTTTTTGTGCTGTTCGTGGCGATAAACAGCAGCGGCGTCGCCTCGGCGCAGATGCAGACGTTTGCCGGCGATGTGTCGCGCTGGTGCCTGGTGACGGCCATCGCCGCGCTGGGAATGAAAACCTCATTGAAGGCACTGCTGGAAGTCGGTTGGCGTCCAGCGACCCTGCTGGTGAGTGAAACGGTGTTTCTCGCGGCCTTGATTCTGATAGCGGTCAAATGGCTGGCATGAGCCTGCACCCTGGGTGATCTTCATCGCCCCCACCTGATCACCACGACTGCCGCCGCCACAGTGACTGTGCGGCGGCAGTTTGGCTCAAGCAGTAATGGAGGCGGTATGAGCCTGCAAGTGCATCTGATTTTTCTGTGTTGTGTAGCCCTGGCGACGGTTGCCCAGAGCCTGACCGGTTTTGCCTTTGGCTTGATCCTGATGGGCATGATTGCCTCGTTGCACATGGTGCCCCTGACTGAAGTGGCAGTGGTGATCAGCATCCTTACCCTGGGCAATGCCATGGCCACGCTTGGCGGACCGAAGCCGCAGCTTGACCGCTCGGTGTTGATGCCGGTGCTGCTCAGCAGCCTGCTTGGCGTCAGCCTGGGGATATGGGGCCTCGGTGCGTTGAACGGCAGTCAGATAGCCTGGCTTCGGGTCCTGCTCGGCGTATTGATTCTGGCGGCCAGCCTCATGCTGGTGGTGCAGAGCAAACCCAAGGCGCGACTGTCGCCACAGCCTTCGTTCTGGCTGGCCGGAGCGCTATGCGGACTGCTCAATGGTTTGTTTTCCAGTGGCGGGCCACCGATTGTCTATCACCTGTATCGCCAGCCCCTGGGTTACGAAATTATCCGCAATACCCTGGTCACGGTATTCGCCGCCAATGCGGCGGCGCGCCTCGGCCTTGTTGTCGCCCAGGGACAGATGCACATGTCCACTTTGCTATTGAGTGCCGAAGCATTGCCGTTGGTGCTGCTCGTCAGTTGGCTGGTTCGACGTTATCCGCCGAAGTTGTCGCCGCGTACGGTGCGCTGGATAGTCTTTGTCCTGATGGCGCTGGCAGGCATCAGCTTGATCTGGGATTCGCTGCCCAGGCTGTTGCTGGAAACATCGGCATGAAGGTCGACCCCGGCAGGGCTTATCGAGCCAATATGAACGCCGCAAGGGTTTGCAGATCCTCTGGGTTCAACTGGGTGTAGGGCGGCATCGGGATTTGCCCCCATTTCCCTGCCCCGCCATGCTGGATGCTGGCGGCTATCTTGGCCGCTGCCTGCGGATCACCCGCATACTTGGCAGCGACCTCGTGATACGCCGGGCCTACGACCTTGTGATCGAATGCGTGGCAGGACAGACATGCATTGTTCTGCAGCAGGGCCATCGCATCAACTTTTGTTGCGGGCGTTGCGGCGCGCTGGCCCATCGGCGAATGTGCGGCCTGCACATCGGCGTCGCTGCTCTGGGCACTGCCGTAGGTCACTGCCAGGTAGGCGCCGATAATGCTCACATCCTCATTGCTGATCGGCGCCCCGTAGACCTGCTGCATCTTGCCGGCTTCTGCAGTCCACTGCGCCAACGTCATCCCGGGAGGTTGAAAGTTGATGTAGTCGGCGGAATGGCAGGTCGAGCATTTTTGCTGGGCCAGCTTGTAGCCTGGCAGCGGACTGGGCTTGAGCGCTGCGGTTTCAGGCGGCAAGCTGATCGACAGCGGCGCCGCATTGGCGACGCCAGCGAAACAAATCTGCGCCGCGCACAGCAAGGTGGTCAGACGTTTCATGCGAGCTCCCTCAGGCGACAGTGACGTGGCTGGTTTCGACAACATGACGGCGGTAGCCACCGGGGTTCCAGTCGGCTCGCAGCGGTTGTATCTCGCCGGCACGGTTACTGGCGCGCACCATCAACTGCGTAGCCCCCTTGTGGGTGAAGGTGACTGGCAGCGTCCACTGACGAAAAGAAAAACGGCCGAGATCCTGCCCAAGCTGAGCTTCGCGCCAGCTTTTGCCGCCGTCGATGGACAGCTGCACCTTGTCGATCCCATCGCCACCATCAAAGGCTATGCCTTTGAGCACCACGCTTGTATTGAGCGGCAAAACATCGCCTTGGCTGATGCTGGTAATGAAGCTGCGTACTGGCATCTTCGAAATCGGCTTGGTTTGCGCGGCGGTGGTGCCAGGGGCGATGCATAAGCAGTCGTTGTCCGGCACGCGGTAACCTTTAGCCATGAAGAAGCCCTCATAGGTGTGATCGACGACTTCGATTTCACTGAGGTGCTTGATCCAATAGGTACCGAAATAGCCGGGCACCACCAGACGGATCGGGTAACCGTTGAGGAAGGGCAGGTCGGTACCGTTCATTGCCCAGGCGATCATCGGCTCACCGTTCATGGCATGGCTGATGTCCAGGGCCTTGATGAACGCCGGCGTACTCGCCAGTACGGGTTTGTCCAGGCCCTGGAAGGTCACTTGCCTGGCGTTGGCTTTGACACCGGCCTTTTCCAGTACAGCCTTGAGCGGTACGCCCCGCCAGCGAGCATTCCCCATTGAGCCATTGCCCAACTGCGCGCCGAACACCCGCGGCATCGAGAAACCACGACTGTTCCCTGAGCACTGATTGACGGCCACCACCTCTATCGGTTCGGCGAGCCCCTTGAGCTCTGCGAGGGACAGCGACAGCGGCGTGTCCACCGCGCCCTTGATCGTCAGGCGGTAACGCTCGGGATCGATGCTGGTAGGGAAATTAGCCAGGTGATAACGCACAAAAAAGGCGTCATTGGGCGTGATCGGCCCTTCGTTGAAAACAGCGAACGGCGTTTCCAGATGCGGCGGGCGAGTGGTCACCAAGGTCAATGGTCGCTTCTGTGGGTATTGCACCAGCGGCCGCGGGCCTGCGGCGAAGGTCACCTCATCGACGTTGTTGTCGGGTGATCCGGTTTTGCTGGCAGCGTTGGCAACACTCGCCAACGGCGAGGCCGCCAACGCCAGGGTCATGGCATCGCGCAGAAAACGCCGGCGGCTCGGCTTGCTGTTGTCTACAAAGCTGAACTTCATAAGTTGCACGCTCTTATGATTGTATTAATGAGATGCAAGGAACCGCGTGCCCTCAGGGCGTGAGGTAGCGGGTTATTCTGTTTCTTGATAGACGTCAGGCCACCTGAGCCCAGTAGACTCGGGAATGATGGCTCGCGGTATGGTCGGGCGCGAATGAGGGGAGGGGTAGGTCCAATTCGTGCTTGGGTGTTGGGCCTCGGGGGCAAATGGGGCTGGCACCCGAACTCATGGCTCAGGTTGACCACGCCGCTGACTGAAACATCGGGAAGCGCGCCTGTCAGTGCCAATGCACCCAGCGCAATGAACCCTAGGCTCTGTACGAAAAGTGAAGGTGTCCAAAATCATTAGGCCAGTTCATGGCACCTCCTATTTGGGCCTCATTATGAGGCTTGGAGGTGTCTACGAAACCAGGGGCGATTCACCTTGCCGTTCAGGCGATACCTCATCCGCCAGTATTTTGCGGCAGGCTTGTTCGACTTCTGCGAGGCCTGAACATGCAGGTAAAGACCGGGTACTTCGCCGTCGGAGTACTTGCCGGGTTCAGCAATGGCACGCAAGAAGGCATCGCTGAGTTTACGCCGCAATGCCGGCGTGGGGAGGGAAGTCGTCATGTGCGGGTACTTTTTCTGAAACGGAAAAAGTACCCAAAAATATACCCGCAGGTGCATTGGAAGTGAGCGGAATACGACGGACGGTTTTGGACGTAAAATCAGATTAAAGCACTGATTTTATTAGTATTTAAGGATCTCGATGGAAGTCAGTCACAAGCTATCGGGATCCCCAAAAAACATCTGTATCCGCGACCGCAACCACCGCTCAGCCGGGTCATTGTCCTGTGCGCCCCGCCAAGCCATGTGCAACTCGAAACTGCGCACCTCGATCGGCAGCTCCTCTGCGCGCAACCCGCCAGCGGCAGTCAGCGCATCCGCCGTGTAGTCCGGCACCGTGGCAACGATATCGGTCCCCGCCAACAGACTCCCCAGGCCATTGAACTGCGGCACGGCCAGCACCACGTGGCGCTTGCGGCCGATTTCCTCCAGCGCTTCGTCGATGAACCCGGACAGGTCGCCGGCGAACGATACCAACGCATGCGGCCTGGCGCAGAAGTCGTCCAGGGTGATGCTGCCCGGCACGCTGTCGGCGCGCAGCAGCTTGGGCATGCTGCGGCGCAGCACCTTGCGCTTGGCGTTGGCCGGCAGTTCATTGGTGTAGCTCACACCCACCGAAATCTCGCCCGAGGCCAGCAGGGTCGGCATCAGCAGGTAGTTGACCCGGCGTACCACCAGCACAATGCCCGGCGCCTCGGCGCGAATGCGCTTGAGCAGTTGCGGCAGCAGGGCGAATTCAGCGTCGTCCGACAGGCCGATACGGAACACGGCGTTGCTGGTGGCCGGGTCGAATTCGGCGGCGCGGCTGACGGCGGTGGAGATCGAGTCCAGCGCCGGGGAGAGCAGGGCGAAGATCTCGTTGGCGCGCGCCGAGGGCTCCATGCTGCGACCGGTGCGCACGAACAACGGGTCGTCGAACAGGTTGCGCAGGCGCGACAGGGCCGCGCTGATCGCCGGCTGGCCGAGGAACAGCTTCTCGGCGGCACGGGTCACGCTACGCTCGTGCATGAGGGTTTCGAACACGATCAGCAAGTTGAGGTCTACGCGACGCAGGTCGTTTCGATTCATCGGTGCGCTTCGCCTTAAAGGGGGCAGGGGTGAATCTTAAGGCCAAAGGCTGTTACCCTGCACCGATTTCCGGGTGCCAATGCACAGGAAAGCCAGGTGCCCAATCGATGACAGGCATGTCGACTATTAACCGCCACTGATGGTCTAACGGCTAAAGCCCGGATAAAGTTCGTGGTAATACGAGGTTCACACAGGCGAGGTATGCGATGTCCCGCATGATCCGTTTCCACAAGTTCGGCGCTGCCGATGTGCTCCGTTGCGAGGAGCAGGCCGAACCATCCCCTGCCGTTGGCGAGGTGCAGATCCGCGTCGAGGCCATTGGCGTGAGCTGGTACGACGTGCTCTGGCGGCAGAACCTGGCACCGTCCCAGGCCCGCCTGCCGGCCGGGATCGGCAGTGAGATGGCGGGCGTGGTGACGGCGGTCGGCGAGGGTGTCGAAGATATCGCGGTCGGTGACCGGGTGGCCAGCTTCCCGGCCGCCAGTGCCAACGAGCATCCGGTGTATGGCGATATCATCGTGCTGCCGCGCACCGCCATTACCCGTTACCCGGACGTGCTCACGCCGATCGAAGCCAGCGTGCACTACACGCCCTTGCTCATCGCCTACTTCGCCTACGTCGATCTGGCTCGGGCCAAGGCCGGGCAGACCGCCCTGGTGACCGACGCCAGCCACTGCGCGGGCCCTGCGTTCGTGCAGCTGGGCAAGGCGCTTGGGCTCACGGTCTTCGCCGCCACCAAGGAACCCGAGCAGCGCGAATACCTGCTGGGGCTGGGCGCCGACAAGGTGATCGTCACCGAAGAGCAGGACCTGCTGATGCAGGTCGGCAAGTACACCAACGGGCGTGGCGTGGACATGGTCCTCGATGGCATGGGTGGGCCACAGATGTCGCTGCTCGGCGATGTGCTGGCGCCGCGTGGCAGCCTGGTGCTGTATGGCCTGCAAGGGGGCAACCAGACACCGTTCCCGGCCTGTGCGGCGTTCCAGAAGAACATTCAGTTCTACGTGCACTGCATCGGCAACTTCACAGGCAAGCCGGAGCTGGGCATCAGCCAGGATCAGGTGGCCTTGCAGCGTGCCTTGCGCGATATCAACCAGTTCACCGCCGACCAACTGCTGACACCGCAGATCATCAAGGTGTTTCCGTTCAGTCAGGTGGTCGAGGCCCATCAGTGCATGGATGAATGTCCGTGTGGTGGGCGGGTGGTGCTGGATATGGGACAGCCCTGAGAGGGCTATGGCAGCGAAATGGACCCGGGCTAAGCCCGGGTTTTTTCTGCCTGCAGAATAAGAATTTTCCTACAAGCAAACTTCAATTTTCTTGTGTGCTTTCCGCGTTAAATATGTATGTCGATGCCACTTTCCTGAAATCGCTATCTGCTGCCTCTATGAGTGATTGATTGCAGGGGTATTTTTCTTCTGGCTGCATGGTTTTTTTACCGGCATCTGTATCTTTTATTCGTTCGGCAACGCTTGATAATGGCGCAGTGATACTTAACGCAAGGAGCGTGCGATGGAGAAGGGGTGGCCCCACGCCGGGCTTGGGCGCCAGGCAGCTGGTGCGCGAAGGGGATCTTTTTTCTCGATGG